>Ga0209566_100544_pt1 | contig 25458 bp, 22 predicted proteins | sample Araplavi_mTSA_r2_2_FD_184287 | JGI IMG/M metagenome (GOLD analysis project Ga0209566, IMG submission 184287) | Arabidopsis root microbial communities from North Carolina, USA - plate scrape CL_Cvi_mTSA_r2 (SPAdes) (version 2) | ecosystem: Host-associated > Plants > Roots > Endosphere | place...
GCTCATGCCGGCGACGACTGACAGCTCCCGCAGGGTGAGCTTGCGGGCGAAGTTGGCCTCCATATGCGTAAGCGCCTGCTTGAGCCGCTCTGCGGCATGACTGTCGCCATCGTCCGCCGGCGATCTGGCTTGCCATTGTCCCGCGCTGATCAAGTCCGCGAACAACGCGAGCAAGCCGACCTTGACCCGCAATTCCCGCGCCGGATCCTCCGACCATTCGAGCTGCTGGATCTTCTCAAGCGCCGCGATCGCGCTCTTCTCCCAGTCCGTGGCAGGCTTCCAGTGGGGCGGCAGGCTGGATTGCCCGCGCTGCAGCGGACGCAAATAGCGCGCCGAGGCGATATCGGCAGTCCCTCCGTCCAGCCATCCAAGATCGAAGACGAGCGCCTCGTACGCGCAATCCGATCCGTTAAGCGGATAACCGCCGTGAAGCAGGCCGCCCGGTATGAAAAGCGCTTCGCCGGCGGAAACTTCGTAGGCCGAGAGTCCGATCTGGAATGTCGCGCGCCCGGACGTCACGCGCAAAAACTCGAACTCCTCGTGCCAGTGAAAATCCAGAATGCCCCCCGTCGCCGTCCGCTCCTGTCGGTAGAAGCCGACAGGAAAGCCGGGCGAACCATGCTGCCTGTCTTCCTTAAGCCATTTATTGTCCATGAATGCACGCTCATCTCATAATCGTGTTATTTATAAGCATAATATTGCAAGAATCAGAAGAATTCAATCGGTATTATGTTACTTATAGAGAGCGGTTCCACAACGCTCGAACAGGAGGCTTGATTCGATCATGAAGTTCAGCAACGGCTATTGGTTGACTCGCGAAGGCTACGAGGTGCTGACGCCGTACGAAGTGCACAGCGTCGATATCGCCCCCGGCAAGCTCACGGTATACGCGCCTCACCGCCATCTCGAGCATCGCGGCAATACGCTCAACGAGGCGCTGACGACGATCGAATTCGACTCGCCGCTGCCGGACGTCATCCGCGTGAAGCTGTATCATCATAAAGGGCGCAAACGGTCGACCCCAGGTTCGTTCCCGCTCGCGATTCCAGGCGGCGGCACGGAGGTCTCGATTCAAGATGCGGAAGACGAGGTCACGCTGACCAGCGGCGATACGAGCGTGACGGTGACAAAGGCGCATCCGCTTCGCATCGCTTATCGGTATAAAGGCCGCAAGCTGACCGGCAGCGGATTCCGGCAGACCGCGTTCGTCAAGGGCGCCAACGGCGTTCATCACTTCCGCGAGCAGCTGGACCTGGCCGTCGGCGAAGTCGTTTACGGTCTCGGCGAGAGATTTTCCGCATTCGCGAAAAACGGACAAAGCGTCGATATCTGGAATCAGGACGGGGGCACGGCTTCCGAGCAAGCCTATAAAAACGTTCCGTTCTATGTGACCAACCGCGGCTACGGCGTGTTCGTCAACCACCCGGAGCTGGTGTCGTTCGAGGTCGCGTCGGAGAAAGTATCCAAAACGCAGTTCAGCGTACAGGGCGAACAGCTCGAGTATATGATCGTCGGAGGCGACTCTCTGAAGGACGTGCTCGGCAACTATACGACGCTCACGGGCAAGCCTGCGTTGCCTCCTTCCTGGACGTTCGGCTTGTGGTTGACGACGTCGTTCACGACGAACTACGACGAGGAGACCGTCAACAGCTTCGTCGACGGCATGGCGCAGCGCGATCTGCCCCTGTCCGTTTTCCACTTCGACTGCTTCTGGATGAAAGAATACCATTGGTGCGACTTCGAATGGGACGAGCGCGTATTCCCCGATCCGAAGGGGATGCTCGACCGGCTCAAGGCGAAAGGGCTTAAGATCTGCGTCTGGATCAACTCTTATATCGCCCAGCGCTCCAAGTTGTTCGACGAAGGCATGGAGCATGGCTACCTGCTCAAACGGCCGGACGGCAGCGTATGGCAGACGGACTTGTGGCAGTACGGCATGGGCATCGTAGACTTTACGAATCCGGACGCCTGCCGCTGGTTCGGCGACAAGCTGCGCGCGCTCGTCGACATGGGCGTCGACAGCTTCAAGACGGACTTCGGCGAACGCATCCCGACGGATGTCGTCTATTTCGACGGCTCGGATCCGCATCAGATGCACAACTATTACACGCAGCTGTACAACAAGGTCGTCTTCGATGTGCTCGAGGAGAAAAAAGGCCGCGGCGAAGCGGCGTTGTTCGCCCGTTCGGCAACCGCCGGCGGCCAGCAGTTCCCCGTGCATTGGGGCGGCGACTGCGAAGCGACGTACGAGTCGATGGCCGAGAGTCTGCGCGGCGGTCTGTCGCTCGGCCTGTCGGGCTTCGGTTTCTGGAGCCACGACATCGGCGGCTTCGAGCAGAGCGCGACGCCTGACCTGTACAAACGCTGGGTCGCCTTCGGCCTCCTCTCGAGCCATAGCCGGCTGCACGGCAGCACCTCTTACCGCGTGCCTTGGCTCTTCGACGAAGAAGCGGTCGACGTGCTCCGACACTTCACCAAGCTCAAGTCTCGTCTTATGCCTTACCTGTTCGCACAGGCCGCGGTATCCAGCCGCGCCGGCTTGCCGATGATGCGTGCGATGCTGCTCGAGTTCGGCGAAGACCCGGCATGCGATTATCTGGACCGCCAGTACATGCTCGGCGATTCCCTGCTCGTATCGCCGATTTTCAACAGCGATGGCGAATCGGCCTACTACCTGCCGAAAGGCAGATGGACGCATTTCCTGACCGGCGAGGTCGTCGAAGGCGGCTCGTGGCACCGCGAGACGTACGATTACATGAGCGTGCCGCTGTATGCGCGCGAAGGATCGTTAATCGCGGTCGGCGCCACGGAAGACCGCCCGGATTATGACTATGCAGCCGGCGTGACGCTGCATCTGTTCGAGCTGAAAGACGGCGAGTCGGCATCCGCCGACATCGTAGGCGAGGACGGCGCCGTCCGGCTGACCGTGGCGGTCAAGCGAAGCGGCGGCACGATCACGGCGACAGCGCAGGGAGAAACGGGCGCTTGGAGCCTGCTCCTTCGCGGCATCAACGGGGCTTCCAGCATCGTAGGAGGCGTCTCTTCGTCCGATCCGGCAGGCCTTCTGATCACGGCCGACTCCGGAGCCTCTCAGGTTACGATCGAGCTATAAGGCTGATACCAGATAAAAAACAACAACGCCGGGCGCTCGCCCGGCGTTGTTGTTTTTGCTGTCATTGTCGTTATTGTCGTTATTGCTGTCATTGTCGTTATTGCTGTCATTGTCTTTATTGCTGGCATTGTCGTTGTTGTTGTTGACGAAATCGTTTGATTAAAGGATCGCGCTTCCTACCGCCTACCTGGCCCGCGCCAGCAAATATATGAAATACGGCGCGCCGACGATGGCTACGATAATGCCGGTCGGCGTATCCGCGACGCGGCTGATCGTGTCCGCCGAGATCATCAGGACGCTGCCGGTCAAAGCGGATGCCGGAAGCAGAATCTCGTGGCGGGAGCCGACGAGTCTTCTGGCAAGATGCGGTCCGATCAGGCCGACGAAGCTGATCGCGCCGCCCGCGGCCACGCAGCTGCCGGCGAGGGCGACTGCCGCCAGGAGCAGCAGCAGCCGCTCCCGCTGAAGGTTGGCGCCAAGACCGACGGACAATTGATCGCCCAGGCTAAGCACGTTCAAGCCCCTAGCTTTGGCCATGACATACGGGATCAGAACGGCTATCCAGGGCAGAAGCGTCAGGACGAACTTCCAGTTGGCGCCCCAAAGGCTCCCGGCCAGCCAGGTCGCCGCGAATTGATATTGATCCGGGTTCAGCCGCTGCGTGAGGACGATGGTGGCCGCGCTGATCCCGGCTTGCACCGCGATGCCGACGAGGACGAGCCGAAGCACCGAGACGCCGTCCGATCGTTTGTAGGCTAAGAAATAAACGGCCGCGCCGGCCGCCGCCGCGCCCAAAAATGCCAGCGCGGGCAGCGCATACGGCGGAGATGCGCCGATCGACGGGCGCAGCGCGACGTAAGTGACGACCATCAGCCCGGCCCCCGAATTGATGCCGATCAAGCCGGGATCCGCGAGGGGATTGCGCGTGATACCCTGAAGAATGCAGCCCGCGAGCGCGAAGCCTGCACCCACGAGCACCGAGATGACGATGCGGGGCAGCCTGAATTGAAACAGGATAAGCTCCTGCTTGTCGGTGCCATAGCCAAGCAGCGTCTTGCCGACGTCTAGCGGGCTAAGGCGGATGAATCCCGTATTCATGCTGACGACGAAAACGGCGACGACGATCAGCGCCATGACGAATACGATCGACCAGGCTTTTGCTCGTCGCTTCGTTTCCACAGACGTGTAGATCGATTTAGGGGTCACTACAATCCCCTCCCTTCCCGGCGCGCGAGATAGAGCAAAAACGGCACGCCAAGAATGGCGATCACCGCCCCGACCGGCGTCTCGGCACCCGGCCTGATCATCCTCGCGCCAAGATCCGCGAGGACGAATAGCAGCGCCCCCAATACGGCCGAACAAGGGATGATCCAGCGATAGCTGACTCCGACCAGATAACGGGTGACATGCGGGACCATGAGACCGAGGAAACTGACGAAACCGACGACCGATACCGAAGCGCCGGCGAGCACGAGCACGACGATGGCGCCGATAAACTTGATCCAGCCGACGCGCACGCCGATGCCGGCGGCCGTCTCCTCGCCAAGGCTCAGAAGCGTGATATACCGCGACAGCAGCAATGCGACCGCGAGTCCTCCGCCGATCCACCAGAAAACGACGTCCACCTGCGCCCATTTCACGCCCGCAGCGCCCCCGAACAGCCAGAAATCCAGGCTTTGTCCGATCCGACGTTTCAAAGCGATTCCCTCGCTCAGCGCAACCAGCAGCGCCGACACGGCGGACCCGGACAGCGCGAGCCTGACCGGGGTTAACCCGCCGCGCGCAATGCTCCCTATGCCATAGATCAAGGCAGTGGCGCCGGCGGCGCCCGCGAACGACAGCCAGATCATCTGATTGAACGCCAGATGCGGAATGAAGGCCATGCCGACCGCGAGCATGAAGCCGGCGCCGGCGTTGATGCCGAGCAACCCGGGATCTGCAAGCGGATTGCGCGTCATGCCCTGCATGACGGAGCCCGCGACGGCCAGCGCCGCGCCCGTCAATACGCAGGCCAGCGTCCGCGGCAGCCGGAGCGCGCGGATGATCTGATGGTCCGTCAGATCGGGATTGAAGCGTATTAGCGCCTCCCCGACTTCGGACAATTTAATGTCTTTGGCTCCGATCGCGATGGATAATGCCATGCACAAAATCAGCAGCGCCGTCCCGCCGATCAAAATGACGGAGGCGGCGACGGGGCGGGTCTTCGCCTTCGGCGTGCCGGCTGCCGCCGCTGCGTCGTTCGTAGGTTGCGCCATAATCAGAACCTGCCTCGACTTAAGATAGCACTTCGTGAGCCGCGCTGAACTGCGCTTGATGCAGACGGCTGTAGACCCCTCCGGACCGCAGGAGCTCCTCGTGACGGCCTTGCTCGGTAATCCCGTCCTCGGTAACGACGACGATGCGGTCGGCGTTTTTGATCGTGGCGAGCCGGTGCGCGATGACGAGCGTCGTCCTGCCCTCCGACAGCTCGGACAGCGATTGCTGGATCGCCGCCTCCGTTTCCGTGTCGAGTGCGGAAGTCGCTTCGTCCAATATGAGGATGGGCGGATTTTTCAGGAACATGCGCGCGATGGCCAGGCGCTGCTTCTGGCCGCCGGACAGCTTGACGCCCCTTTCGCCGATGACCGTATCGAGACCGAGCGGCTGCGCCCGGATGAATTCCTCCAGACGCGCCCGTCGCGCGGCGATCCAGATCTCCGCCTCCGATGCCCCCAGCTTGCCGTAGGCGATATTTTCTCGCACCGTGCCGGAGAACAGGAATACGTCCTGCTGAACGATGCCGATCTGCCTGCGCAGCGCGCTGAGCTTGATCCGGCGAATGTCGATGCCGTCAATCGTGATCGCGCCCCCCGACACCTCGTAGAACCGCGGCAGCAAGCTGCACAGCGTCGTTTTCCCCGCGCCGGACGGTCCGACGAAGGCGACGGTCTCGCCCGCGCGAATTGACAAGTCGATGCCGCTCAGCGCCTGCGTATGCGATTCGTAGCCGAACGATACGTTTTCGTACCGGATGTCTCCGGCCAGCTTGCCGATCTCCACGGCATCCGGCGCATCCGCCACATCGGGCTCCGTGTCCATAAGCTCGATATATCGCTTGAAGCCCGCGATTCCTTTCGGATACAGCTCGATGACCGCGTTAATCTTTTCGATCGGTCTGAACAGGACGTTGGTAAGCAAAATAAAGGCTAGAAACTCGCCGTATTGAAGCTGGCCCCGAATGACGTACCAGGCGCCGGCGACCATGACGACGAGCGAGACGAGCCGCATCAGCATGTAGCTCGCGGTGGAGCTGCGCGCCAATATTTTGTAGCCGAGCAGCTTGGCCTTGCGGAATAACTGATTGTTCACGCGGAAAAGGGACATCTCGTGCTCTTCGTTGGCGAACGCCTGGACGACGCGAATGCCGCCGATATTGTCTTCGACCCTGGCGTTATAATCGCCCATGCTGCGGAACATTGTGCTCATCGCGCCCGTCATCCGGGAATTAAAATAGATGGACAGCACGATTAGAACAGGCACGGCGGCGAAAGTGATCAGCGCCATGCCGGGATGGATATAAAGCATGAGTCCGAAAGCGCCTGCCAGCGTCATGACGGCGATGAAGACATCCTCCGGGCCGTGATGCGCCACCTCGCCGATATCCATCAGATCGGTGGACATCCGTGACATAAGGTGTCCCGTTTTCGTATTGTCGAAAAACTTGAAGGACAGCTTCTGCAGATGACCGAACAGATTGCGGCGCATATCGGTCTCGATGTTGATGCCGAGCATATGCCCCCAGTACGTGACGACGAATTGCATAAATGCATTCAGCACGTAGACGGCGAGCAGCCCGCCGCAAGCCCACAGGATGAGCTCCCAATCCTTACCCGGCAGCAGCTTGTCGACAACGTAATTCAAAGCGAGCGGAAACCCGAGCTCCAGCAGCGCCGCCAATATCGCACAGCAAAAATCGAGATAGAACAAACCTTTGTAGGGCTTGTAGTAGGACATAAAACGACGAATCAATACGTTTCCCCCTATTCGACGGGACTTTTCAAAAAATGGTGCGATTGGCAGGCGCCCGGATTGCATCTTTATCCAATGATAATGAATCTCATTATTGTTTTCAACGATTTTATTGCTTGCTCCATTTTCAAATCAAAATAATAAAAGGCCGCAGCTCTCTCCAATCGGAGAAAGCTGCGGCTCGCCTTCAACTCAGCTCACGTTGTTTAGGCTTTGCTAATGTTGAATAAATCTTTGCATAAGCGCCGCTTGGGCGCTCGCGCGTTATTCCTTGGCCGACGCGGAAGGCGAAGCCGCCGGAGATGCCCCTGGAGAGGCTTCGGCCGAAGCTGCCGGTTCTTCCTTTGTCAGCAGGTTTTCGTAGCCGGCATCTTTTTTGGCCGTTTCGATCCATTCGGAGGCGCCTTCGTTGACCTTTTCGTCCAGATAAGCAGCCTTGACCTTGTCCTTCACGCTATCGTACGTCGAAGCGACGGCTTCTTTGCGGTCGGTAAGGAGAATGATGTGGAAGCCGTTCGGCGATTCGACGACGCCGCTCATTTCGTTTTTCTTCAGCTTGAACGCAGCCGTCTCGAATTGCTCGTTCATGACGCCTTTGCCGAAGAAGCCCAGATCGCCGCCGTTTGCCTTCGAACCGGTGTCGGTCGACTTTTCCTTCGCCACGGTCGCGAAGTCCGCGCCGCCCTTCAATTGCTTCAGGACGGCTTCGGCTTCCGCCTTCGTCCCGAGCAGGATATGCGAAGCGCGAACTTGCTCCGGCGAATCGAAGTTCGCTTTATTTTTATCGTAATAGGCTTTCAGGTCTTCTTCCTTCGGCGCGAGCTTCTTGTCGAAGATGGCGCGCAGCTCGACCTGCGGGAGAATTTGATTTTTCTTGTACGTTTCGAGGGTGGAACCGGAACCGCTGGAGGACAGCGCATTCTCGAAGTCGGCATCGGTCGCGAAGTTGTACTGCTCCTTGATCTTGGTGACTTCGTTGTCGACCGCTTGTTGGGCGGCCGCTTCGGACAGACCCGCCTTTTCGGCTTCGCTCTGGATCAGCTTCAGCGTCATGTAGTTGTCCAGCATAGACCCGGCTTGGGATTTGCCCACCTGCTCATACATAACGTTGTAAAATTCCGACTTCGAAATATCCTTGCCGTTCAGCGTACCTACTGCACCCTTCAGGTCTTCGCTGCCGCCGTTTTGCCTGAACAGCACGACGGCAAGCGCGATGATGGCGATCGCCGCTACGACCCATGGCACGACGACGCCTGCACGCGAACCGGAAGCGGCGGGACTGCCGGGGGCAGCGATTGGCGCATGCTCCGTATCCACTGCTGCGGCTTCCGGCGCGATCGATTCTTCCAGCGGCTCGTTCGCGTACGGCGACCCTGCATCGTCGTTAACGCGTTCCGCCGCCGTATTTTCACCCTGCTCCCCTGCCGCTTTTGCAGGGATGCTCGGGTCCTTTTCCAAATCGCTCATTCCTATTATTCCTCCTTGAGTGTTAACGGATCATTCATCCACTATATCAAATTATGGACAAGATACCTTAAGCTAAGTTAAAAATTCAGGCGCGATCGCATAAATTCGAGCGCCTTGCGATTCTGGTCGCCGCCGACCGCATGACCTTGGAAAGGATAGACTTCGATGTATTTGTCCGAGTCGATCCGGTTGTACGCCGCGAATATCGTCTCGGGCATCGTCACCATGTCCTTCAGTCCGACCGATACGAGCAGCGGAATGCGGATCCGGTGAGCCAGGTTCATGTTGTCGAAGTAGCTTAACGTACGAAGCACGTCGTCGAGCTTGTCCGGGAACCGGTTCAGAAAATCGGCCGCCTCCGTCAGCGAGCTGGACGAATTCAAAATGCCGAAGTCCATGTGGCACATATTCGGAATGTGTGCGACAGCCGCCGCCGGCACGTCTGACAACGCGGCCGCAAGCAGCGCAAGCCCGCCTCCTTGACTGCCGCCCATCGCGCAGATACGCCCGGGGTCGACTTCCGTTTGGCCGGCTGCCCAGTCCAGCGCTTTGAATGCGTCCACGGCAATCGCTTTGTAGTAAAAGGCGTCCCGGTCCAAAATGCCCTGCGTCACCCAGCCGCGCGTCATGCCATGCGTCTGCTCCAGCAGGTTGCCGGTCTCGCCCCCTTGACCGCGAATGTCGACGGCGAATGCGGCCATGCCCATAAGCGCGTATTGCGCATACTCCTCGGGGTACCCCTTGCTGCCGGTATAGCCGTGGTACAGCACGACGCAGGGCAGTTTGGCGCCTTCGGCACGATTCTTCGGCAGCACGAACCAGCCGTGAATGCGCGTGCGGTCGAAGCCTTCGTATTCGACTTTGTAAGCTTCGATGCCCGCAAGCGGCGTCTCCGTCAGCACGCGCGAGTCGTTAAGCGGCTTGTCCTTCGCGGTCCGGAGCGTCTCTTCCCAGAACGCATCGAGATCCGGCTGCGCGGTGAGTGCAGGCCGGTACTGCTCGAGGTCCGATATGCGCCTTGCGATGGCATTGCTCATTTTAAATCCCCCTGTCATCCGTTGTTTAAAGGTCAAGCGCGTTCACCAATTCGACACAACAGGCCTATCTTACCATCGATATCCAGGGGTGTCGACCCAAAAAAACGCCGTCCCCAGCCCGGTTAGACATCCCGGAAAAGGGAACGGCGTTCGTCGAAACGATCGAAAAAGTCGCGCTACTTCATTTCGCCCCGTTTCTAGCTCACTTTGTGCTCGATCCGCAGCTTGTCCGCCACCATCGCGATGAACTCGCTATTCGTCGGCTTGGACTTGGCGATGTTGATCGTATAGCCGAACAGATGGCTGATCGAATCGATATTTCCGCGCGTCCAGGCGACCTCGATCGCGTGACGGATCGCGCGCTCGTCGCGGGACGGCGTCGTCTTGAATTTCTCGGCGATCGCGGGATAGAGCGTCTTCGTGATCGCGCCCAGGATCTCGATATTGTTGTACACCATCGTGATCGCCTCGCGCAGATACTGGTAGCCTTTAATATGCGCGGGAACGCCGATCTCGTGAATGATGCTCGTAATGTTCGCATCCAGGTTTTTGGGCTTGCCGATCGGGACGATGTTCGAACGCGAGCCGCCGGAGAACGAGGAGGACGCGGACGAGGATACGGAGACCGGAATCTGGGAAGGCGTGCCTGCCAGCTGGCGGATCCGGTTGGCGAGCACGTCCATGTCGAACGGCTTCAAAATATAATATGAAGCGCCAAGCTGCACCGCACGCTGGGTGATGTTCTCTTGGCCGAATGCGGTGAGCATGATGATCTTGGGCATGGGAGACAGATTCATATCGCGCAACTTCTCAAGCACGCCGAGGCCATCCAAGTGCGGCATAATAATATCCAGAATCATGACATCCGGTATATTCCGGGTCTCTTCCAGTTGACGAATGACCTCTTCCCCGTTGTACGCCACGCCGATGACGGTCATGTCCTCCTGTTCTTCGATATACTCGGACAGCAGGTTCGTGAATTCTCGGTTATCGTCTGCAAGAAATACTTCAATCCGCGGCAATGTTGTATCCTCCCTCACAAGCTTAAGATAATGTTAGAAACGCTCACCGTTTCCCTAATTATCCGAATTCGACAAAGCGTTTGCAAATCCTTCTTGCCGTAAATTTTTTCTTTATTTTTTTATCAATATGACATATAATAAAGAATTTACGTCATTTGACGATTTATTTCGGTGTTTTTCGACAAATGCTTGTCGCAATAAAAGAAAAGTCCAAGGCATCATACTGCCTTGGACTTTTCTTCGCCGGACTTAAGCATAATGCCTGCATCTTGAAGCATCCATTCGATGTAGCAGCCATAGCCGGAAGTCGGGTCGTTCACAAATACATGGGTTACTGCGCCGACCAATTTTCCGTTTTGCAAAATCGGACTGCCGCTCATGCCTTGAACGATGCCGCCTGTACGCTTGATTAAATCCGGATCGGTCACGCGAATTACCATCCCTTTTGTTGCCGGAGACGATTGATGGGACACGTGCACGATCTCGATGCTGAAGCGTTCGACTTTCTGTCCGCCTACGACCGTCCAGATCTCGGCTGGCCCTTCCTTGACTTCGTCCGCGAATGCGACCGGTACCGGGTCCGCATGGTACGCATGTCCGGGAAGTTCGCTCATCTGGCCGAAAATGCCGAATGCGGTATTCCGTTCAACGTTGCCGAGCGTTTTGCTGCCCGGTACGAATTCGGCGCGCTTCTCGCCCGGATCGCCGTTCTCGCTTTTCGAGATGGATGTCACGTTGGATTGTAAAATTTGACCGCTGCCCACCGTGATCGGCGTCTGCGTGTCCATATCCGTGATGACATGTCCGAGCGCACCGTACACGCCTTGATTGGGCGCGTAAAAAGTCAAGGTGCCGACACCGGCAGCGGAGTCGCGGATGTACAAGCCGATCCGCCATGCTTTGTCTTCCTTGTCGTAGACGGGCGCGAGCGTCGTGCGGAACTGCGTCTTTCCCCGCTGTACCACGAGCTTGAGCGGTTCGCCGGTCGCCCCGGCTCGCTTCGCCAACGGCGCTACCCGCTTCACGTCATTCACCGGTTCGCCGTTGATGGAGACGATCAGATCGCCAAGCCTAAGCTTCGCCTGCTCGCCGGGCGATATGCGCGACTGCTCTCCCGTCTGGACGAGATGATGACCCACGACCATGATTCCTGCCGATTTGACTTTGACGCCGATCGTCTGGCCGCCGGGGATGACCTTGAGGTCAGGCACCACTTGAAGCTTCACGGTCTTGAACGGAATGCGGCCGAACAGCCTCAGCTTCAGCTCCGTCTCGCCGATTCGCTTGGAATGAATAGACACCGGATGATTCAGATCGATTCGGACGTTAGGGCTTCGGGAGCCGTTGATCTCGGCAACCGACGAATCCAACGATCCCTGCGCATGCACCGGCATCGCATAATGGAGATGTTTGTCCTGTCCCTCGAACAACCGGAGCTCATTCGGAAATGCAGCGTAATGACGCATAGGCGCGGAACAGACGGCAAAGCCTAAAATGAGCGCTAGGAATAGACCAAGGACGCGACGCCAAGAGGACTTTCCGTTCAAGTTCTCACCACTCCCCTACGTACTACACCGGCGAACTTCGTACCGCCCGGCGACGTAACTATAAGGTAACCGCGGCCATCCTCTTTTATGTTGACGAAAACCTTCCTTGAATCACGAAATTACGCGTCGCGGCGCGCTTTTTGGGCATCCGCCAGCGTTAACATTTCTTGCGCGTGATGGCGCGTGCGCTCGGTCACTTCCACGCCGCCCAGCATCCGGGCCAGCTCTTCGACGCGTCCCTCCGTATCCAGCGCACGCACGCTCGTCGCCGTGCGGCCGTCGTCGGTGACGCGCTTGCGGATCTCGTACTGATCGTCTGCCATGCAGGCGACTTGGGGCAGGTGCGTAATGCAGAACACCTGGCAATACGACGCGAGCCGCGACAGCTTGTCGGCGACCGACTGGGCCGCACGACCGCTGACGCCCGTATCGACTTCGTCGAACACAAGGACGGGAATCTGATCGATGCGGGCGAAAATGGCTTTGAGCGCGAGCATGACCCGGGACATCTCGCCTCCGGAGGCGATGCGTGCAAGCGCCTTGGGCGGCTCGCCGGGATTGGTGGACAGCAGAAACTCGGCCGTATCCATGCCCGTTGGCGTTAAACCGTCGGTGCTCGCGAGCCGAACCTCGAATACCGCCCGCTCCATTTGAAGTCCCTTGAGCTCCCCTTCGATCTCGGCGGCGAGCGCCACAGCCGTTTCCCTGCGGATCGCGCCCAGCTTGCCGGCAAGGTCGCGGAGTTCACGCTCCAGCGCGGCCTCGCGGTCGTTCAGCTCCTTCAACAGCTCGTCCCGGTTTTCAAGTCGCTGCGTATCTTCCTGAATTCGGGCATAATACTGAAGGATATCCTCGACGCTCTCGCCGTACTTGCGGCGCAGCCCGAACAACAGATCGATTCGTGTCTCGATCTCGGCCAGCCGCTCGGGATTGAACTCGATGCCTTCCTTATAATCGCGCAGCTGGTACGCGACGTCCTCGGCGGCATAATAAGCGGACTGAAGCTGCTCGACCAGCGGACCGAGCGTGGCTGGATCGACCTTGACGATATCTTCGAGCTTGGCGATCGCTTTGGACAGCACGCTGAGGCCTTTGTTGCCGTACAACAGATCGTACGCCTCCGTCGCCGAATCGGCCAGCTTCTCCGCGTGCGCGAGCTTGCGACGCTCTTCGGCGAGCTGCTCGTCTTCGCCAGGCTTAAGCCGCGCCTCCGCGATCTCGTCGAGCTGATACCGGTACAAGTCGAGCATCTGCATCTGCTGACGGGTCAATTCGTCCAGCTCTCTGCGTTCGCGGCTGACCGTCGCGTATTCCCGATACCGGTTCTGATACTCGGCCTTAAGCGAAGCGATCGACTCTCCCGCGAACGAATCGAGCCATTCCAAGTGACGGTCGGTCTTCAGGAGCGACTGGTGCTCGTGCTGGCCGTGAATATTGACGAGGTGTTCGCCGATCTCTCGAAGCATCGTTAAAGTCACGTGCTGTCCGTTCACGCGAGCCGACGACTTGCCCTGCGCCTGGAGCTCGCGCCGGACGAGCAGCGCCTCCTGCGGATCCGCATTTACCCCGTGCCGGTCTAGCACGCTCCACACCGGATGGTCGGCATCCAGATCGAAGACGGCTTCGATCTCCGCTTTGTCGCAGCCGTGGCGGATCATTTCCGCTGACCCGCGTCCTCCCGCGATAAGCCCGAGCGCGTCGATAATAATGGACTTGCCCGCGCCCGTCTCGCCGGTCAGCACTTCAAAGCCCCTTTTGAAGGACACCCGAATATGTTCGATTACCGCCAAATGGCGAATGGACAGCTCTTGCAGCATATGCGCTCATCCTTCCCGGCCGAGGCGCGTGGCACGGCCCTATCGAATAATGTCCATAATGCGGGCGACGATCGCCTCGCCCTGCGTCTTGTCGCGGCAGATCAGCAGCGTCGTATCGTCGCCTCCGATCGTGCCGACGATCTCGGGCCAATCCATCCCGTCCAGCAACGACGCGATCGTGCCGGCCGTACCCGGCAGACACTTGACGACGACCAGATTTTCGGCCGCCTCCGCATGAACGAAATGATCCAGCATCGCCCGCTTCAGCTTCATCGAAGGATTGAATCGCTGGTCTTGCGGCATGGCGTATTTGTATCTCCCGTCGCCGAGAGGCACCTTGATAAGCTGTAGCTCCTTGATGTCGCGCGACACCGTCGCCTGCGTAACGTTATAGCTCTGATCGCGGAGGGCTTCGACCAGCTCTTCCTGGGTCTCGATCTCGCTGGAGCCGATCAGCTCGCGTATTTTTCTTTGCCGCTGGCCCTTCATTCCTGGCCCTCCTCAATTCTGAATTTGACCGTCTTTAGCTTGCGATCGCGAAGATCAGCGACGATAAGGCCGTCGCACTCCGGAAACAACAGCGCATAGACGAGCAAGCGCTCCCTAAGTCCGCTGGCTGTCCAATCCAAAGGCTGTCTAGGACGTTCGAGCTTCACCAGATAATAGCGCTCGTCCATGGACGCAACATAATCGAAATACAGTCGGGTCGCCTCGTACGGACCGTCGTCGACCGATACGCCAAGCGGAATCCGGTGCTTGCCGGACAGCACTTCGTAACCGTGCTCGCGTATCAGCGCAGCGCCCTCGTCATCGGCCTCGGGTACGCTGTCCCGGGACAGTCTGCGCAGCCGGGAGCTGGGCGGCTCGTGCAGCCAATGCCTGAATCGTCGCCACAGCCACCAGATGATCGCCGCGACCGCCGCCGCGAACAGAAGACCGTCTCCGAACCGCTCCATTTTTTCGCCTCCCCCGCTTTCTTCAATCATTCGCGGCGCGGGGGCGTCTTTCCTCTATCCGAACATGCAAAAAAACCGGTACGGAAGACACGGAGCGCCTTCCGGCCGGCCGTGCTTCGGCAGACGCGGATATGGAAAAGCCAACAATTCGCGACAGTCGACGGCAGCCGGAGCGGACTCCGGGCAATTTAATGATCAAAACTTAGGCACGCTGCCTGAACGTATGCGAGGCTTCGTCGACGACACGCTGCACCAGACTATCGAGATCGGAAGCATCTCCAAGCGGCGGCGGACCGGCGACTTCCGGATCCGAATCGCTCTTCGGCAGTACCCAATACGCGAGAAACTCGATGTTGCCTTCCCCGCCGGTAATCGGGGAATAGGTCAGTCCTCGAAGCGCGAATCCCAAGTCCGTCGCGGCGTTCAACACTTCGCGCAGCACGTTCAGATGTACGTCGGGATCGCGCACGACGCCAGACTTGCCCACCTGCTCCCTGCCCGCCTCGAACTGCGGCTTGATGAGAGCTACCGTGCCGCCGCCCGGCCGAAGAAGAGGACGAAGCGCGGGCAGGATCAGTTTCAGCGAAATGAACGAAACGTCGATGGACGCGAAAACAGGCTCGGGACCGATTAATTGATCCGGCGCCATGTGCCTGAAATTGCATCTCTCCATGACGTTCACGCGCGGCTCCTGCCGCAGGCTCCAATCCAGTTGGTTGTAGCCGACGTCGATCGCGTACACATAGGCAGCGCCGTGCTGAAGCGCGCAATCCGTGAATCCCCCGGTCGAAGCGCCGATATCGAGCATGACGGCGCCGCTTAGGTCGATGCCGAACTCTCGGATCGCTTTTTCCAGCTTCAGGCCGCCCCGGCTGACGTACGGATGTACGGCGCCTTTGACGGTAAGGGCTGAATCGCGGGGAATCTTGGTCCCCGCCTTGTCGACTTGCTCGGTGCCGACCAAGACGAGCCCCGCCATGATGGCCGCCTTGGCTTTTTCCCGGCTCTCGAAGAAGCCCTGCTCGACGAGCAGCACGTCGAGCCGTTCCTTGGCGATCGTCGTCATCGCCTTAATTCGCCGTCTGCCGCTGACGCTTCAGCAGCGCGAAGGACCGCAGCTGCTTGGCGGCGTCTTCGGCGGTCAGCCCGACTTCGGCGCGCTGCTCCTTGATCGTCGCATGCTCGATGAACCGGTCGGGGATGCCGGCGAGCTGTACGATCGGCCTCAGGTCATGCTGCGCATAGTGCTCTAAGATCGCCCCGCCCAGGCCGCCGCTGACCGCCGCCTCTTCGAGCACCAGCATCGGAATACGCTCCTTGGCGAGCTGCGCGAGCATGTCTTCGTCGAGCGGCTTCACGAAGCGGGCGTTAATGACGCGCACGCTGAGGCCTTCGCGCTTGAGCAGCTCCGCCGCTTCTTCGGCGACTTGGACCATCGGGCCGATCGCGAGGATCGCCGCGTAATCGCCTTCGCGGACGATCTCCCAGGATCCGATCTGGATCGGAGCCGGGTTAGGCTCGATCGCCACGCCTCTGCCCTGCTCGCGCGGGTAGCGGATCGCGATCGGTCCTTCGTCGTAAGCGACGGCAGTGACCATCATCCGCCGAAGCTCGTTCTCGTCCTTCGGCATCATGAGCACCATGTTGGGGATATGCCGCAGATAAGCGATATCGTATACCCCTTGATGCGTCTCGCCGTCTCCGCCGACGAAGCCCGCGCGGTCGATGGCGAAGATCACGTTGGCGTTGTGGCGGCAGATGTCATGGACGACCTGATCGTACGCCCGCTGCAAGAAGGTCGAGTAGACTGCGTACACCGGCTTCATGCCCTCCATCGCGAGCGCCGCGGACATCGTGGCCGCGTGCTGCTCGGCGATGCCGACGTCGAACATCCGGCCGGGGAACTTCTGCGCGAACCCGAGCAGTCCCGACCCGCCCGGCATCGCCGGCGTGATCGCCACGATGCGGTCGTCCTTCTCGGCAAGCTCGATCAATGTATTGCCGAACACTTCGGTGTACATGGGCGGCCCCACCGGCTTCAGCACTTGGCCGGATTCGATTTTGTAGGAGCCGGTAATGCCGTGCCACTTGTGGGAGTCCGCTTCCGCAGGGGAATAGCCCTTGCCCTTCACCGTGAGGATGTGAACGAGCACCGGACCGTCGCAGTTGTCCGCCTGCCGGAACGCTTCGATCAGCTTTTCCGTATCGTGTCCGTCCACCGGTCCCAAATACTTCAATCCGAACTCCTCGAACAGCATGCCGGGCACGACGAGATACTTCAGGCTGTCCTTCAGCCGCTCCGCCGTGCGCGCGAGCTTGCCTCCGATGGCCGGAACCTTGCGAAGCAGCCACTCGAACTCGTCCTTCGCCTTGCGATAGGTCTTGTCGCTGCGAACCTTGCCTAAGTAGTTGTGAAGCGCGCCGACGTTAGGGGCGATCGACATCTCGTTGTCGTTGAGCACGACTGTGAGCTTGCGCTTCTCGTGTCCGATATGGTTGAGCGCCTCGAGGGCCATGCCGCCCGTCAGCGCGCCGTCGCCTATTACGGCGATGACCTTGTTGCTGCGCCCCTGCAGGTCTCGTGCGAGCGCCATCCCCATGGCGCCCGACAACGAAGTGCTGCTGTGGCCGGCCTCCCATACGTCATGCTCGCTCTCCGAGCGCTTGACGAAGCCGCACAGGCCGTCCTTCTGCCGAAGCGTGTCGAACCGGTCCATGCGGCCGGTCAGCATCTTGTGGACGTACGCCTGATGGCCTACGTCGAATATGAATTTGTCGGTCGGGCTGTCGTACAGGTAGTGCATCGCGATCGTAAGCTCCACGATGCCCAGGTTCGGCGCCAGATGGCCGCCTGTGACGGACAGCTTCTCGATTAGGAATTGTCTGATCTCTTGGGCCAACTGAGGAAGCTCGGTCATGGACAGCCGCTTCAGGTCGGTTGGACTATGGATGCTGTCGAGCAGCAATAGGGATTCCCCGCTTTCCGAAAACGATGGCTTGGTTGAATGTCGTCAACGCTTGATTCGTCGATTTTAGTCTAAACGTATTATAGCATAATGACCGGCTAAAAACTCCTCCAGCCTCCATTCCCTCCCATTTGCTTACGAATTTGCCGCCCGCGGCTGCCATTGCCCTCGCTTTTATAACCCAAATCCATGCATAAATCGATCATCGGTCAAAATTGGACAAGCGGACGGATCGATATCCTTTACCCTATTTCCTGATTATACAATCGCCTCCGCGTTCATGGCGGTCTGCTTCAGATCAATCAAAGAAAAAAAGCACTCCCGCGGCGGAACGGTCCTTGCCCGTTCTGGCGGAAATGCTCGATCATGCGTCAATTCGGCGCTACCTGTCTCTCGATATTAAATAATTCGCGATCTGCTCCAGCCGCCCGCTATCGGCGAGACCTGCGGAACGAATCGCCCGGATCGCGTCCTCCGTCAAGTCGGTCACGCGACGCTTGCTCTCCTCGAGTCCGATCAGGTAAGGATAGGTTACTTTGCCTTGCCGCTCGTCGCTGCCCACGGGCTTGCCGAGCTTCGCCTGGTCCCCAGTTATATCGAGAATGTCGTCCTGAATCTGAAAGGCTAGACCGATGTTGATCCCAAAGCGCTCCAGCGCCTCAAGCTGCACGTCGGAGGCGCCTGCGGCATGTCCCCCTGCCCGCAGCGAAAAGGCGATCAAATCGCTCGTCTTGTGCAGATGAATATGCTCCAGCTGCCCGATAGACGTCATGCCCTGCTCGCCTTCCATATCGTCGGCTTGACCGCCGACCATGCCCGGAAGCCCCGCGAATCGCGCCAAATCCCGTACGACGGCAAGCGTGCGGTCGGCCGGCACGCCCAGCGCCGCCGCCTCGGAAGCGACGTAAAAAGCGTGAGTCAGCAGCCCGTCGCCGGCCAGAATCGCCGTTGCTTCGCCGAATACCTTGTGATTGGTCGGAATGCCCCGACGATAATCGTCGTTGTCCATGGCGGGAAGATCGTCGTGAATAAGCGAATACGTATGCACCATCTCCACGGCGACCGCGAACGGCATCGCAAGACGACCGGCCTCCGCGCCACCGGCCACCGCTTCGGCCGCTGCGAGCACCAAAATCGGACGCAGACGCTTGCCGCCCGCCGCGAGCGAATACATGACCGATTCCCGGAGCCTGCCGTTCACATTCCAATCCGCAGGAATGGCTTGCGACAGCGCGCGCTCGATCTCCGCTTTGCGGGATTCCAGATAGACTGCTATGTCTTCCGTCTGCACGTCTGCATTTACTCTCCTTTGCCGCCTACCTCGCCTTGCTGCGGCGCGAACGGTTTGCGCTGCAAGCCGTCGCCGTCCTCCATCAGCATTTCGATGCGGCGTTCCACCTGCTCCAGCTTCTGCCCGCACAGCCTGGACAGCGCCATTCCTTCCTGATACAGCTCGATCGCGGCCTCGAGCGGCACATCGCCGCTCTCCAGCTTCGACACGATGCCTTCCAGCCGTTCCATCGCCTGTTCGAAGGACAGCACGTTTTCCGTTTCGTTCGTCATTCGTCTATCGCCTCCCCATGCACGGCCGCTATCCGGCAGTGGAGCTTGCCGTCGGCCAAACGCACGACGACGCGTTCCCCTTCCCGGGTCTCCTTCACGGAGCGAAGCAGCCTCTTTTCATCTTCGTCGTACGCCAGACTGTACCCGCGCGCCATGACCTTAAGCGGACTGAGCGCGTCGAGCTGCCGGATGGCGGAGCCGTATGCGCTTTTTCCGTTCCGCAAAATGCCGCGCATCGCCGCCGTCAACGCTTTGTCCGCCGCTTCCTTGCGTTTTCTCGCATAGACGGCCTGCTCCGTCGGGCTGGCCGCGGAGAGTCGCCCTGTCAGCCGCGTCAGCCTTTCGCGGCTTCGGTCGGCCAGCGCGTTCGTCCGGTAACCAAGTCTGTCGCGCAGCCGGTCGAGCCGCTCCGCGGAAACGAGCAGCGACCGTCTCGGCTGCGTGAAGTACGGCGATCTCGCGGCGTGCCGATATCGCTCGCGCGCGCGTCCGAGCTGCCCGCCCAAAGCGCGCGCCATTCGCTGTTCCAGATGTCCCAGCCGCTCCTGCAGCTCTGCAACGTGGGGCACGGCGAGCTCCGCGGCCGCTGTCGGCGTTGCCGCCCGCAGGTCGGCCGCGAAGTCCGCGATCGTAAAGTCCGTCTCGTGTCCGACCGCGGAGATCACGGGAATCGCAGACGCCCGGATCGCTCGGGCAACGGCCTCTTCGTTGAATGCCCACAACTCTTCGAGCGAACCGCCGCCGCGGCCGACGATGAGCACGTCCGTCTCGGCGAGGCGATTCATCGCCTGGATCGCTTTCACGATCGAAGGCGCGGCTCCCGTACCTTGGACCGAGACCGGATAGAGGACGATCGCTACCGAAGGATGCCTCCGCTGAAGCGTAATGATAATGTCCCGAACGGCAGCTCCGGTCGGGGACGTGATGATGCCGATCGCATTCGGATACTTCGGTATGGGCCGTTTGACCGCTTCGTCGAACAAACCCTCGGTATGAAGCTTCTTCTTGAGCTGTTCGAAGGCGAGGAACAAACTCCCGATGCCGTCCGGCTGCATGGCCGTCACGTAAAATTGATATTGGCCGTCACGCTCGTAGACGGATACGCCGCCGCGCGCGATCACCTTCATGCCGTCCTTTGGCCGGAACGGCAGTCTTTGGTTGTGAGAAGCGAACATGATGCTCTTGAGCCGTCCGCTCTCGTCCTTGAGCGTGAAGTACATATGACCGCTGGAATGATGGGTGAAATTCGAGATCTCTCCGCGCAGCCAGATGTCCTGCAGCTTCGCATCGCCCTCGAGCTTCATCTTGATATAGCGATTGACGTCCCGGATACTGAGGACGCGGGCCGGCTGTTCCATCGATGCCTCGCCCCCGTCCTACAGGATGCCGTGCGCGCGCTTCGCCGATTTGAGCGTGTTCAGCATCAGCATTGTAATCGTCATCGGGCCGACGCCCCCTGGGACCGGTGTGATCCAGCCGGCCACCGGGGCGACGTCTTCGTAGTCCACGTCGCCGCACAGCTTGCCGTCGGGCAGGCGGTTGACGCCGACGTCGATCACGACGGCGCCCGGTTTCACCCAATCCGCCTTCACAAGTTTAGGCACGCCGACCGCCGCGACGACGATGTCGGCGCCGCGGACGACCGACGGCAAATCGGGCGTACGGGAGTGACAGATCGTAACGGTCGCATGCTCTCTGAGCAGGAGAATCGAAACGGGCTTGCCGACGATGTTGCTGCGGCCGATGACGACCGCATGCTTGCCTGCGGGATCGTTGCCCGTACGCTTCAACAGCTCGATGACGCCGGACGGCGTGCAAGGCTGAAGCGCATCGTCGCCGATGAGCAGATTGCCGACGCTGACCGGGTGGAAGCCGTCGACGTCCTTGTCCACCGAGATCGCGTCGATGACGGCTTTCTCGGCGATATGCTTCGGGAGCGGCAGCTGAACGAGTATGCCGTTAATATCAGCCTGAACGTTCAGACGATCGATCAGCGCGAGCAGCTCGTCTTGCGTCGTCTCCGCGGGCAGACGATGAACCTCGGAATAAAACCCGAGCTCCTCGCAGGCCTTCGCTTTGTTGCGGACATAAACTTGGGAGGCGGGATCCTCCCCTACCAGCACGACCGCCAGTCCGGGCTTCACGCCCTTTTCCGCCAGCGTCGCGGTCTCCCGCCGGATCTCCTCGCGAATCTCACCGGCGATGCGCTTGCCGTCAATGATTTGCGCGCTCATGCTTCCGTTCCTCCTTCGACAGCGGTCTCCTCGCCGTTCTGCCCGTCGGCTTCGCCCTTGGGCTTCGCGTCTCCGCGCTCGCGAATAAGCCGCCCTAGCACGCCGTTGACGAACTTGCCGGATTCGTCCGTCCCGAAGTGCTTGGCCAGCTCGATCGCTTCGTTGACCGCTACCTTCGCGGGCACGTCCTTGCGGTAGTTCATCTCATAAGCGGCCAGACGCAAAATCTGACGGTCGACCCTCGACAGCCGATCCACCTGCCAACCGGTCAAATAGCCGGCCAATTGTCCGTCCAGCGCGTCCTGATTGGATTTTACGCCCAATACGAGCTCGCGCGTGAAACCGTCGACGGCCGCAAGCTCCGCCACCTCGGTCTCCATCTCGTTGTCGCCCTTCGCTTCTTCCATGACGGCATCGACGGCCTCCTGGGCCGACACGCCGTTCATCTCCATCTGGTACAGGCTCTGTACCGCGATCTCTCTCGCCAATCTGCGCTTCATGAATCCTCCCGATTTAAGTCTTAACTGCGTCCTCCCGGCCACCGATCGGACAGCCATTCCGTCATTTTGCCCCAATGGAACAACGGTCCTCGCCGCTCGTCGCGGTGCTTGCCGACGGCGAATCCGATGCCGACGAGCAGCGCGCAAAACAGCATGTCCCAGAATCCTACGATTAAATATATAAGGCCGCAAAGCATGCCGGCGGCGACGCCGAGCGTTCGGCCTCCGTAATTGTCCCACCATATTCTCCACATGGATGGCAAGGCCCCCTATTCCACGCGGCTCTTGAATGTCGTCGGCGCCTGCGTCACGTTCGCGATGAATACGGTCACGTCTGCGACAGGGATGCCCGTCGTCTCTTCGATCTGCTCGGACACCGTGCGCTGCATGTCTTCGGACAGCGTCGGGATCGATCCTTCTCCATCGACGAAAGCACGGATCGTAATATGCAGGCCTGCCTCTGCGACGCGAACGCGGGCGCGCAGATCCTTCACGCCCTTCGAACGCGATGCGGCCTTCAGCGCAAGATTCTCCACGGTCTCGATCGAGATCTGAATATCCCCGTGTTCGGTGCGCTGATTGATCGTCGGCGCTGCGCTGTTCAGTCTGCCTACCGACAACACGAGGAAGCGCAGGCTAATGACAATCAGGACAACCGCTACCGCGATGGTAGCGATCTGAAGCGGCCGATAATCCCCGGTCACCTGGTGCGCGACCTCGGTCAGCCATTCTAGCGTAAAGGCGCCTGCCGCGACCGCGATTGCAAAGCCGGAGGCGACGATAATCGCCAAGGAAAAAATGAATAACAGCAGCCTGTCCCACACTTTGAACACGTAAGCGACTCCTCCCTGTCGTGGACCTGTCTCAACGCCAAGCTGTCTATATGGTCGAAAAAGCGCCCGACGAACCCTCCCTCGTAAGGTCAGGCCGTCAAGGCGCCGTCACCCGCAACTCAAGAGAGACGACGGCCATGTCGGCAGCGCCGGCGTCATCTCACGCGCAGATGCGCATCTTCTTCTTCGATCTTGTCCGCAGGCTTGAATAACACGTCGTGGACATGCACGTTCACTTCGACGACGCTTAGGCCCGTCATCGTCTCGATGGAGCGCTTGACGCCGTGTTGAACTTCCGAAGCGATCTCCGTGATCCGTTTGCCATACTCCACGATGATCGACACGTCGATCGCCGCTTCTCTCTGGCCTACTTCAACTTTGACGCCTTTAGACAAGTTTTTGCGTCCCAGCAGTTCGGCGATGCCAGTGGAGATGCCGCCGCTCATGCCTGCGACGCCTTCTACTTCAACGGTCGCCAGCCCCGCGATAATCTCGATGACTTCCGGAGCGATCTGGATCGTACCCAGGTCGGTCCTCTCGTAGTCGGTCACCAATGCTTCCATTCGCCGGTCTACCTCCTCACGTCTTGTCGTCGGCCAGGCCCTCAATATTAATACTATAGCAAAGGCCAAGAATTATGACAAACCTCCGGTCTGCCGGCCAACGATACGCGGCAGACCCCTTTGCACCCGTCGCCCGAGCATCCGGACGCGGCCCGATCGCAAGGACTATGCTTCCTCGCCGTACGGAGCGTCGACGTCATGCTCTTCCAAGAATTTGATATCGAACGTACCCTTGTTGAAAATCGGGTGGTTCAACAGCTTCAAGTGGAATGGAATCGTCGTCTTGACGCCCTCGATCATGAATTCGCCGAGCGCCCTGCGGGCGCGCGCGATCGCTTCCTCGCGCGTCGGACCCCATACGATAAGCTTCGCGATCATCGAGTCATAGTGCGGCGAGATCATGTAGCCCGGATAGGCGCCGCTGTCCACGCGCACGCCGGGACCGCCCGGCGGCAGGTAAAATCCGATGCGTCCCGGGGACGGCATGAAGCCGCGGTCCGGATCCTCTGCGTTAATCCGGCACTCGATGCTCCAGCCGTCGAAGCGGACTTCGTCCTGGGTGAAGCTGAGCGGACGGCCTTCGGCGATGGAGATCATCTCTTTGATCAGGTCGATGCCGGTGATCAGCTCGGTGACCGGATGTTCAACCTGGATCCGCGTGTTCATTTCCATAAAGTAGAAGTTGCCGTCCGGGCCGAGCAGGAACTCGATCGTTCCCGCGCCCGAATAATTGACCGCCCGTGCCGCGCGTACGGCAGCCTGCCCCATACGCTCGCGCAGCTCCGGCGTCATCACCGGGCAAGGCGCTTCTTCGACCAGCTTCTGGCGGCGGCGCTGCACGGAGCAATCGCGTTCGCCCAGATGGCAGACGTTGCCGTGCTTGTCCGCGATGACCTGAATCTCGACGTGCTTCATGCCCGTCAGGTACTTCTCCAGATAAACGCCGGAATTGCCGAACGCCTTTTGCGCTTCCTGCTGCGCGGTCGTGATCTCGCGGACGAGCATTTCCTCGTCGTCGGCGAGGCGAATGCCCCGTCCGCCGCCGCCCGCGGTCGCCTTGATGATGACCGGGTACCCGATCTCTCTGGCTACGCGCACGGCTTCGTCGATATCCTCGACAAGCCCGTCGGACCCCGGAATGACCGGTACGTCCGCTTCCTTCATCGTTTGCTTGGCGACCGACTTGTCGCCCATTTTGCTGATGGCTTCGGCCGACGGGCCGATGAATACGATATTGCACGTCTCGCAGATGTCCGCGAAATCGGCGTTTTCGGAAAGGAACCCGTAACCGGGATGGATCGCGTCGCACTCGGTAAGCGTAGCGACGCTCATAATGTTGGTCAAATTCAGATAGCTGTCCTTGGAAGCGATCGGACCGATGCAATAGGCTTCGTCGGCGAGCTTCAAATGGAGCGACTCGCGGTCGCCTTCGGAATATACGGCAACCGTGGAAATGCCGAGCTCGCGGCAGGCGCGGATGATGCGTACGGCGATCTCGCCCCGGTTGGCCACCAGTATCTTGTGGATGTTCAAGTTACAAGTCCCCCTTCGTAGTTCCGGGGGCCGGAAGGCCGGCCCGCCGAAAAAAAGCGCGCATTATTCCGGCTTGACGAGGAACAACGGCTGCCCGAACTCGACGAGTTGGCCGTTCTGCGCCAGCACTTCGACGATCTCGCCCTTCACTTCGGCTTCGAGAGGGTTCATCAGCTTCATCGCTTCGAGAATGCATACGACCGTCTTGTCGTGGACTTTGTCGCCTTCGTTGACGAACGACGGCGCATCCGGAGACGGCGCCCGGTAGAACGTGCCGACCATCGGAGATACGATCTGGTG
>Ga0209566_100547_pt1 | contig 25421 bp, 33 predicted proteins | sample Araplavi_mTSA_r2_2_FD_184287 | JGI IMG/M metagenome (GOLD analysis project Ga0209566, IMG submission 184287) | Arabidopsis root microbial communities from North Carolina, USA - plate scrape CL_Cvi_mTSA_r2 (SPAdes) (version 2) | ecosystem: Host-associated > Plants > Roots > Endosphere | place...
GACGTTCCGAACGAATGCCATAAAAATAACCAAGAAAGATCATTTTAAACAGCACAACAGGGTCAATAGCAGGTCGTCCATTGTCTGCACAATAAAGAGGACGTACCTTTTTATCAATGAATGAGAAATCGATATATTTATCTACTTTGCGTAGTAGATGATCTTGAGGAACAAGTTCCTCAATCGATACAAATTCATAAGCCTGTTGTTTATCCCGATTTGAACGCAGCATTCTTGAACACCTTCCCGATCTCATTTATTACTATAATTATACAATATTAACGCGGTGTCGTGTTGAAATAAATGAATATAAAAATAGCTGTCGAGACTTTCTCGACAGCCTGAAGAGCCGTGTACCGGCTCTTTTGACAATAAACCTGTCAAATAGGAAGATGCGTAGTTAGGTAGTTAGGTGATTCCGATTGTAATGTTATTTGCGCTTTGTTTTTGGACGAACGCCGCGAGTGCCAACAGTACGCTTGCCATTTTTCACGCTTCTGATTTCTACAGGGCCTACAACTTCCTCTCTTTCGACAACCGTGAATACATGCTTAGGAATCGGGCAGCAATGATGACGGTTGATCACTTCGATCGGATGAATGATAGGCAGTATTTGAGGATGGAAGAAATCACGAATTACTGGTCTTGGCGGACATACGATTGGTTCTGCTGGCGGGCAGAACGGACGAGGACATGTCATGAATAACAACTCCTTCTGTTAAGATGGTACATTATATTGGGGAACTTGGAATTGAGTCTGTACACCTGTACTGTCTCGTGAGAAAAATGCACAAATATGGGTGGGAGACCAGCAGTGCATTTGTGTATGTCGGCTCGCTTTGAGCGTGTTATTGAACAGCGGGTAAACGTGCAAATGTGCATAGATCGAGCGGAGAAAGGGTATCTTTACCTCTATATTCGTTACGAGGTGAGACTGATGCCCAAGAGGCTTATTAATGGAATTCATCTGCACTACCATACGTATGGCACAGGTACACCCATATTGTTTATTCATCCGCCACTGTTGACCTCGGCCAACTTTCGATATCAAGCGGCGCAATTATCGTCTACTCATCAAGTCATCACCTTCGATATTCGCGGCCATGGGGAGAGTGATGCTTCCAAGGAACCCATTACGTATCCGCTCATTGTCCAAGATATGGTGAAGCTGCTTGACGAGCTTGGCATTAAGCAGGCCTATATTTGTGGATACTCGACTGGCGGAGCCGTAGCGCTTCAGGCGCTATTATCACATCCGCATCGATTCAAGGGCGGCATTCTTGTGAGTACGATGGCGGAAGCAAGCGATTACTGGCTAAGAGGAAGAATTGCGCTTGCGATCGCAATGACGGCGATGAGAGCCAAGTCATTGCTTGCGTGGGCTATCTCTTTCGGAAATGCCGACAGCCGGACGACTTACCGGAACTTGAAACGGACGGCGATGCGTGGGGATATATCGAATTGGAAGCAGTATTATCAAGCGTCATTGAAGCATCGCTGCACGGAGCAGCTGAAGAGCATTAAGGCGCCTATGCTGCTGATTTATGGCGAGAAGGACAAAGGTTTCCATCGTTATGCGGTTAAGCTGCAGCGATATTTGCCGCATTATCATTTGTATTGGCTGAAGGGGGCCAAGCACCAAATTCCGACGAAGCAAGCGCGTGAGATGAACGGGATTATTGCACGGTGGGTGCGGAATCAAGAGCTGGCATCGGAAGTGAAGGAGGAGCTTCTTGCGAAGCGGACTGTGAATTCAATGCCGAAGCAGGAGGCTGAGAGTACTCAGTCTGAGTGGGATGGAACCGCAAGCGAGACGAACTCTGCAATTGCGGTGGAACCACCCTGGTACATGGAGGAAGAAGACTTGCGTACAGCTGATGCACTGCATGTTCTAACTCCAACGGAAGCAGGAGAAGTAGATGATCATCATGCGGATGAGCTGCATTGATCGGCGAGCTTAAGTTGGAGATCGAGCAATGGGAAATAGAAGTGAGATATGGACTGCGACTGGATCATGGCTTATACAAATAAATGTTGGAGAAGACGCGCAGCTGTGCTTGGGGCATTGGCGCGTCTTTTTTTGCTGCATGTTGGAGGTTAGGGAATGGGAAAAGGATGGACGGTGGTTGCTAGCACATTCCTTCAATAATAATAGATTTCTTTTAATAGTTATTCCAAATATAGTGAGTTGAAGGTATAATTTATGGAAATATGCAGGAGTACTATGTTTCTATTACTCCATGAAATCAGGTGACGACTATGCTCATAGTGAAGAAGGTACGGTGTGAGAACAAAGAGAATCCCATTGGCATTGAATTAGGAATGGTGTCGATAAGCTGGCAGTTAGATTCAGATCGTAGAAACGTGCTGCAGGCTGCTTATCATATTCAGGTCGCGTTGGATGATAGTTTTGAAGTTATTTTGCTGGATACAGGGAAGGTAGAGTCTGAACAGTGTCTGTGTATTCCATTAGAAAAGCTGCAGCTAGAGCCAGTGACACGTTACTATTACCGGGTAAGCGTGTGGGATCAATATGGCGAATCATCAGCTTGGTCTGATTTGGCTTATTGGGAGACAGGATTGCAAGTTGAAGCAGGCTGGGTTGCCGACTGGATTGCGGCTCCACAGGAACAGACGCAGGTAATGTCATTTGAGAAGGATATTGCTGTTCATAAGCCGATACGGCAGGCACGTCTCTATATAAGTAGTCTAGGTGTATATGAAGCCTCATTGAATGGGGAGCGTGTCGGAGACAGCTACTTCACGCCAGGATGGACGAGCTACGATCGTCATTTGCAATATCAGACCTATGATGTGACGCAGCAGTTGGGGCACAATAATAGATTGCACGTACTGATCGGCAATGGTTGGTACAAAGGGCGCCTCACGGTGCGCAGCGGTCGCAACAATTATGGGGGACGGCGGGCATTGATCGCACAGCTTCATATTCGGTACATAGATGGAACTGAAGAAGTCATTGTTACGGATGAGAGCTGGACAGTTGCGGAATCACCGATACTGATGTCGGAAATCTATGACGGCGAAGTATATGATGCGCGACTAGAACAGCAGGTTCATCGATCCTCTGCGTGTGTAGAAGTAATTGACCATGCCAAACACATATTAACGGCCCAAGTGAATGAGCCGATTCGCGTCACGAAACGGCTGAAGCCTGTTACAATCACGAAGCTGCCGAACCATGAATGGTTAATTGATATGGGTCAGAATATGGTGGGCTGGGTTCGTTTTACAGTTCGCCATGCTTATGCTGGCGCTCACATTGTACTACAGCATGCTGAGATATTGGACAGCAACGGAGTATTCTACACAGGTAATTTGCGCAAGGCGAAACAGCAGATCGTCTATATCGCCAAGGGGGTAGAGGAGGAAACCTATGAGCCGCATTTTACGTATCAAGGCTTTCGTTATGTGAAGGTCAGCGGCTTGTTCCAACCTCCGAAGTTTGAGGATTTCGAAGGGGTGGTGCTGCATTCGGATATGCCTGTGGCCTCTGCTTTCGAGACATCGAATCGGCTGCTGAATCAGCTCCATCATAATGTGGAATGGTCGCAGCGGGGGAACTTCTTCGATGTGCCAACAGACTGCCCGCAGCGGGATGATCGGCTTGGCTGGACGGGGGATGCTCAAGTCTTCATCGGTACAGGCGCACATCTAATGGATGTCAATTTATTCTTCGCGAAGTGGTTTAAGGATGTTCGTCTGGAGCAGCATGAGAATGGCGCCGTTCCGGTTACGATACCGGATATTTTCAGCAAGTGGGAGGATTTCGATTGGGATACTTCGGCTGGCTGGGGGGATGCCGTAGTTATTATTCCATGGGTGCACTATTTGCACTATGGGGACAAGTCCATACTGAAGCAGAACTATCATAGTATGAAAAGGTATATCGACTACATACGCGAGCAAGGTGACAACGAGTATATATGGGATACCGGCTATCATTTGGGGGATTGGCTTGCACTGGATGCGAAGCCCGATACCTATGACGGCAGCACGGATAAGAGCTTTATAGCGACTGCTTACTATGCATATTCGACCTCCTTGCTGCAGCGGATTGCGGTTATTCTGGGCGAAGTGGAGGATGCTCAGTACTATAGCAGCTTGCACGGGCATATTCTTCAAGCGCTGCAGGATGAGTTCATCACGCCGAATGGCAGACTGGCGTCTGATACGCAGACCGCACATGTGCTGGTATTGATGTTCAATCTAGCTGGTGAGCGCGTGAGGGAACGCGCTGTGAAGCGCTTGGTGGAATTGTTGAAGCAAGAGAAGGATCATTTGACGACCGGATTTCTAGGGACACCTTACTTGAACCTCGTCCTGAGTCAATGGGGACATCACGAGCTTGCGTGCAAGCTCTTATTCCAAGAGGATTATCCGTCATGGTTCTATCCGATCAAGAAAGGCGCAACCACCATATGGGAGCATTGGGACGGCATTAAGGAGGATGGCTCGCTATGGAATGACAGTATGAATTCCTACAACCATTACGCCTACGGTTCCATTATCGAGTGGGTGTACCGCTATGTCGTCGGCTTGGAAATCGATGAGGCGCAGCCTGCTTATAAGCATTTCTATTTGCAGCCGAACTTCGGTTATGGGCTAGATTGGCTGCGAGTGAAGCGGGAGACGGCGTACGGCGAAATTGTGATCGAGTGGAAGCTGGAGGATGGTATGGTCGAACTGACGGTGAGCATTCCAGCCAATACGACTGCGACACTGCGAATCGACAACCAGATCTGGGAGCCTGTTGAAGAATATGAAACGACGCTCGGTTCAGGGACGCATCGGTTGCAGTACCGTCATCTAGATGACCGGATTTGATCGAGGAAGTTATGTATATTGGGGGTACATCCATTATAAGTAGGTGGATGTGCCCTTTTGTTTTGTGAGGATTATATTTCCAATAAGAGGTTTCGAAGTTATACTTAGAAGAAGGAAATTCTTGAAGTCCTATTATTGAGGTGAATCTGAGATGTCAGTAGTCAAAGTTGAGTTGAATCAGAAAATAATTTTAAAACACCTGATGACATTGTTTCTTCATGACTTATCGGAATTTAACGAAGAACAGGAATTTAATCAAGAGAGTGGTTTATTTGAATTTGATGCTTTTGAATGGTTTTTTGAGAAGGAAGGTTTATTTCCATTTTTTATTAAGCATGAGGATGATATTATCGGTTTCATTTTACTTCAAAGCTCTCCATATACGAATCCAGAACGATATGATTATTTGATTAATTCGTTTTTCATTTTAAAGAAATATCGTAGGAAAGGCTTAGGGAAGCAGGCTGTTCAAGATTTATTTCAACAATGTCCTGGAAGGTATGCAATAGGCCAACTATCTAATAATATTCCCGCAATTCAATTTTGGAGAAAAATTTATGAATATATGAATGTCGAATTTCAAGAAAAAGAAGAGATGGAAGAAGGTCTTAAGATAAGATATCAATATTTTGAGATCTGATTTTGTAAAAAAGATTATTACGTATATCAGGAAGGCATAGATGCCAAAAGGTTATAAGAAATCATCGTGAATAAATTTCAACAGAAGAGATGTTACTACTCATTATATATAGTTATGGATAAGTGTTTGTAATATCTGCATTAATTAATCCTAAGAGGTGATTAGATTATGCGAATAAGAAAAGCAACGATAAACGATGCAGAAGGAATTGCAAAAGTTCATGTGGATAGTTGGAGAACAACTTACAAAGGTATTATCCCAGATGATTTCTTGTCAAAATTATCATATAAAAAAAGAACTGATTTATGGATCAAAAATATTGAAAAAGAAGATAATTTTGTAGTTCTAGTAGAGAACCCAGAAGGAGAAATTATTGGATTTGCAGATTGTGGTAAGAGAGAAACAGTTCCTAACTCAGGTGACTTAACATCTATATACATACTTAAGGAATATCACGGAAGAGGTTTAGGGAAAGAATTACTCAGACAACTGTTTCTACATTTCAAATTTTTAGGATATCAAAACATTTTTGTTAATGTTCTAGAAGATAACAAGACCCGCTATTTTTATGAACATTATGGTGCTAAATTATGTGATTCAACTCAGATAATAATTGGGGGAAAAGTTCTGAATGAATTAATTTATGAATGGGATAACATTGACGAGGTCATAGCGAAATTATAACCTTACTATACTTAAAAACAACAATTAATAATTTGTATTTCAATGGAGTCGATGACTTCACTTAACGCTGCAAACCTTTCGCTCCTTGGTCTACAAGAGAGGATTCGAAGAAGTGGATCAGCAGACAATCCTGAGAGGCTAAGTTTTAGACCCAGCTGCTGTCGCTCCTTTATCGTGAAAACTGAGGACGTTAGACGGAAATACTGTAGTGAATTAAATAAGAAAACAAAAGGATTAAACCATGAAAAACTCAATAAATAAATATCTATATTATTTGGGATCAGGCTTATTCGTATGCTTTGTTGTTTATATGATCGCAACTTATTCCTTTCAAAAGACTCAATATACACTTTTTGTCTATGAGTATCCAGCAAGTAATAGCAATAAGGTTAAAGGATTGGAAGATCCAGGCAATAGAATAAGTGTCTACAGTTTCGAAGTACCAGGTATCGGAATTCCAGATAAGAGAATAAACGTAATAAGCACACCATTATATGTATTAATAAAACAAGAGAATCAAGAAATTGAATATGTAACTGACAATGTTAAGAAATTAAATGAGTATCTAAAGAAAGAAATAAAATGACTTGTAAGTGGGTTTCGAAGAAGTCAGCAACTTCACCTAACACTGTATTTACACTGCGGGGCTTACGCCCATTGATTCGCTCAAGGAAATTCGGAGAAGTTGGATCAGGCGGACACATCCGTACCGACTAACCGCATCGCGCCCAGGGACTTTGTCGTCTCAAGTCGGTGGGGTCGTGAATACAAGAACGTTATAAGTAATTGCCTAATGCAAAGCTGATAAAAGAAGAAAGGAACATAAACGTATGTGGGTTCCTTATGAAACATTAAGAAAACATCCTCCAGATTTTCTTGTTAAATATCGTTTTTTTACACCTGAAGAAGGTGGAAGAAGAAATCTTCCTTATCAAGGATATCGAAGTGATTTTGCTATAGAATCGGATTTTATGAATAATACAATAGATTTAAGGGTGATACACCCTGAATTTGAAGATGAGTTTGGAAATCTTATTATGGACGAATCAAAGCAAGTAAATATAAGTGGAACAGCAAGGATGTGGATTCTATTTCCTAGTTCTAGAGCACGTCATAGAAAAACATTAGAAGTAGGAATGAAGGGATATTTTATGGAAGGACCTAAAAAGGTAGCAGAAGCAGAAATAGTTCAAATCATCGGACTACTAACAAATTCTTGTATTGAAGATCATTGAATTTTGGAAGCTTGCTCAAAGCAGAGGCAACTACATATAACATTATATTCACGGGCATTCGCCCCTTGGCTGCAGAAGCATTTGGCAGGGAAGCTGGATTTACGAACACATCCGACTTCATCGGACGTCCTGAATACAGGAACGTTAGTATGAATTGGGGGAGGGATATACAATTAAGATCCCATTGAATAGTCTAAAAGCAATTATTATTCCCATTGTTCTATTAGGGGGAATATATCTCTGGTTTGTTGATTCGAACAATGTCACAAAGGAGATTCAAATAAAACAAATCGCAAGTACTGAGATGTCCAAGGCGGTATATACAAAAGAAGGATCTGGTGCATTCATCAATTGGGTAGATATTAAATTAGGGCAAGACGAAGTTGAAAATATTGCAAACTGGATTAATTCCGTACCTGAATCAGAAATTATAGAGTTGAACCAAATACCTTCAAATAAAAGCATTAATGCAGGGATTGTGTTTAAATTAAAGACCAATAAAGAGATACGAATTCAATACGATCTTGAAAAGATATATATAACGAGAACAGATCTGAAAAAAAGCCAGGTTGTTTATTCAATTAATCAAGAAGAATTAAAGAAATTTTTTGATACACAGCTTAAGGGTTTTTATTTTGGGGAAGACAAAGTAAAGGATTTCTGAAAGAATATCACCCAATAGAGAACTTTTTATTTGAGAGGTAAAGAATGAACAAAAAACTAAGTAGAGATGAATTGATTATTCTCGTAAGAAAAATTATGAAATGTGAAGGATCAGAGCACGAAATAGATGAGATGATGAATTTACTTGAAAGTAATGTGCCAGATCCACATGTCTCAGATTTAATATTTTGGAGTGATATCGAATATAGCCCAGAAGAGATAGTCGATAAAGCAATGCGCTACAAACCTATTATTTTGTAAAGTATATATTATTTTGCGATACTAGAAGTAATTGATGGCGATAATGAGCCAGCGTCTGTATTTGAAGAAACAACATTTATTATATGGACTAATATGAGAAAGAACAGTGGTTGGGTAGTAAGGATTATAGTGAAGAATATTGTGGCTTATTACAGATCTTGTTAGGTGGGGCCGAATATTTATGCAGCGGCTCCTAACGGAGCCTTGGTCTGCAGAACTGGATATCGGAGAGGCATTTCGGCAGGCAACCCCATCGGGGTTCATGAATACAGAGACGTTAGACGAAACCACTGCAAAGATTTTATTAAAACCAAAAATAGAGGTGATTTTTGTGCTTGTGATCCGAGGGACTAAAAAATTATTACAAGACTTGAAAATTGAAAGAACAATAACAAAAATAGACAGTTCTGATTCTTTTTTTAGCTGGCATGCGAATGTAGTTGTAGTAAATAGGAGAAAGCACCTTATCTTTATGAATGATTTATCAAGACTTAGTTTGACGATAGTAGGAGTAAGGAGTACTCAATATAAAAACCTAAAAAATATCTTTTTGAAAGAATTAAGCGACTATTTAATTAGTGAAAACCTTGATGAGGCAAGAATAAATCAATATATAAATGATTGTGCAGATATTATATTTACAACCACAAATAACAGAAGTGTAATAAGCACAATGAATGACGTAGTGTTAATAATGCAGAATATAAGTTTCGATTTTGCAAATTATATTGAGCTAAATAAATGGAATAATGATAGTTTTTATAAACCGATTAATTACTCCAAGCCAATAGAAGTATTTAAACAAGAGATCGAAAATCGATATTCGAGGGAATGATAGAGTCGGATTTGTTTTTTTATTTCCAGTATAGGAACACTTGTACGCAGATGTGAAAAAAGGTAAAATATAACTACAGTTGAATCTTAGGTGGGCGTGGCTTTACTACGGATATTTGTGGGCTAAAATATGTACCAATCCAGGTACACGGAGGGGAAATATGCTATACGGACAACGAGTAACATTAAGGCCTGTTGTTGAAGAGGATTGGGAACAACGATATGCATGGCTGTCTGATCCTGTAGTTAACCGAACGTTACCATCAGGGAGTGGTATGCCCCTAACACCTGAAGTGGTCAGAGAACGTACACGGAGGTTCGCACAAACAGATCTATCAGCTGTCTATTTTACCATAATAAAAGAAGACTGCATCGCGATTGGCAGTACCCAATTGTTTAACATCCATCATTGGTCCAAGCATGCTGAATTTGGTATTTGGATTGGGGACAAAACGGTATGGGGCCAAGGTTACGCTACAGAAGTGACAGGTGTTGTCCTAGGTTTTGCGTTCGAGCGTTTAAACCTTCATAAGGTGTATTTGACGGTAGATGCTGATAATCCTGGTGCTATTCGGAGTTATGAAAAGGCTGGTTTCAAGAAGGATGGCATATTAAGAGACGAAGTCTATAAAAATGGTCAATATGTAGATCGTATAATGATGAGTATTTTGAAACATGAATATTTAAAACTATCTAATTGTTCCAAATAATAAAGCGTGTAGGGTCAAATAAAACTAAAAAAAGTCAAGTTGTTTATTGAAAGAATATCACCCACCCACATCATATAGTACTGTAGTAACACTGCAGGGCTATCGCTCTTCGGTTATCAGATGTATAATCATGGAAGTCTGTCAGACAACAAACGCCCCACCCTAAGATATGAGCTTTCTAGGGCTGGGGCGTTTCGTGAATACAAAACGTTAGATAAAACCACAAAGAGTTTGAAATTACTCATTTTAGGAGTGAAGAGGATGAACGCTGCTTTTCTAACAAAGTTAGAACACATGCAAATTCCAGTCAAAGACTTAGATGAATCAATTGAGTGGTATGTATCACACCTTGGATTCAAATTATTAGGAAAGTCTAAAGAGCATCATCATGCCTTTTTAACATTGGAAGAAGGGCCAATGTTAATGTTGTGGGAAACCAATGAAATAACAAGTGCTAACTTCATGTTTAATGGACAAGAGATGCCTGTATTGCTCTACAACACCAAGCAAATTCATCAGTTCCATGATCATTTGGAGGAAATTGGAGTTGAAATTACTTTTTATCAAGATGAAGGATTCGGATGGGTTCTTAAATTCGTAGATCTTAATGGGAACATGTGGGGAGCAATTCAATTAAATGAATAGCAAATGAAATTGAAAGCGGAGTCAGAGTGGGTTCGTCTAACACCATAATCACGCTTTGGGCCATTCGGCCCGTGGTTCACCCGGAGTTAGATGCGGATTCGGGGATGTAGTTGGCAATAACAAGGAAGCGTAATCAGTGGACAGCTATCTCTCCACTACCTAACCACATTGCGGCTTAAGGTGAAGGAACATGGTGAATACTATAACGTTATCTAAAAGGGATGCGACATATGTACGCCAAAGTTGGGTTTTCATCATGAATGACTAAGAAGGGATTATCATCCGAGCCAATTGTATGGGCCAAGTGTTAGCGCACTTGGTCTTGAATACATATATACCATATCAGAAATGATACAAAGGTTGAAACCTCTCGAGTTCATAGAAACAAGAACCCTAAGAGAAAACAATAGCTTGATAATTAAATAACGGAGTGATCAAAATGCTGGATGCTTTTACTAAAAAGAGAATTGAAAAAATACTTGAAAACTATATCGAAAAGAAAATCCCCGAACATTTAAAGAATGAATTTGAAATTCATTATAAGTTTAGGGGAGATACAGTAACACTAAGCCAAGAAAGACCGGGATACATGGGAAGACGTTTTGAATATCCAATTGCTCAATTAAGGCTACAAGAATCTTATTGGAAGGTCTATTGGCAAGACAGTAAGAAAAAATGGCATTTTATTGATGATATTAAACCAAATAAAGACTTTGAGAAACAATTAATAGAGATAGATAGAAATGATGTTTTTTTGGTCTGATCGAAGATGGAAATGACTTCACATTACAGGTCTGCCCGAGGCATTTTCGGAGAAGCAGACTCAGGACAACCCTGCACCAACTACTGCTCGGTCGCATGAGCTCTCTTAAGCCTCTCGGGTTCGTAGTTACTGCAACGTTATCTGAAACTCTGCTAATTTCAATTTAAGCATTCAAGGATGGAGATCTCAATTTGAAAGAAGTATATCAAACTCTTGTAATCGAAGAAGTAAGTAAGGACACTCAGGAAGATGCTAAACTTATTGTTTTAGCTGGACTAAGGGAGAGGTTTGGATCGTTGGATGAATCATTAAATCAAGATCTCAATGAAATCGTCCTTAATTATAGTAGTAGGGGAAATCACTTTTTGGTTGGCAGAATAAATACAAAAGTTATTTGCACTGGTGCATTAATTCGTGAAGAGGTTGATACAGGAAGAATTGTTAGAATGTCAGTACAAAAAGAATATCGAAGAAATGGAATAGCTCAAAAAATGTTAAAAGAGATTGAAAGAAGAGCACAAGCTAAAGGATTCAAGAGAATTGTGTTAGAAACGACAAATTCCTGGCACGATGCAATTTCTTTTTATAAGAAAAATGAGTATAAAGAATTTGATAGAAATGAGTATGAAGTACATATGGTAAAAAATTTATTCAGCCGACTTCGGCCTTAAGGTAGTGAGGCGTCGCGAATACCTAACTATGAAACTAGCGCAAACCATAAAACAAAATTGAGAGGTAAGTTCAAAGATGAGAATCATAGTAACAGGAGGAGCCATAATTCGGGACAAAGATAACAGAATATTACTTCAAATGCGTTCTGATTATGGTGATTGGGGTTTACCAGGTGGGGGAATGGAGCCAGGAGAAACGATTGAAGAAACAATGAAACGAGAAGTTCTTGAAGAAACCGGTTTAGAAGTTTGTAAAAATGAACTTTACGGGGTATATAGTGGACCTAGAATGCAGTATCGGTATCCCGATGGGAATGAAGTCGTATTTGTAATGTTTATATTCAATGCACTGGTAGATCTCACTGGGAAGATAGGGAATGATGGAAATACCGTAAAATTCAATGATCCTAACAAGGAATCTTTAAGACTTGAATTTAAAGCGTTAGAAGAAATCGACATTTCAAACATTAGTACAGTACAAAGACCTATTTTTGAAGATTTACTGATAATGAAAAAAGAAATATTAAGGGCCTAATATTGTCAGAACAATTAATTTGGAGGGAGCTAACAATGATTTTTGAGATGACTACTCAATTTCGGGTAGCAAATATTGAAGAAGGACAGAAGTGGTATGAAACACTCTTACATAGAAAGCCTGATTTTATTCCACATGAAGGGTTTGCGGAGTGGGAACTGATTCCCGGATGTTGGTTACAGATTGCAGAAGGAATACCTACTGAAGGAAATGGACCATTACGTTTGGGGACAACGAATATTGAAGCTGAAAAAGATAGGCTTGTTGGTGTGTTAGAAATAGATGATTTTGAAATTTACTCAAGACCAGAGGTTCCAGTCAAATGGGGATCCTTTACAGATCCTTGGGGAAATCGTCTTGGATTTTTTGAGTACCTGGATAAGAACGAAGAACGAGAACGTATAAAGATGATCATTGGAACTAAAGAATCGTAATCAAGGAATATGGGACAGGGATTTGCAAATAAAGGAACTGATTCGTTTAGCAAATCGAAGAAGTCGGGGAAATCCGCTAACAACGTATTCACGCATCGGTACTACCGCCCATTGGTTGTTAGATGTATAATTATGGAATATGATCAGACGACAAACGCTCCAGCCTAAGATAAGAGTTATCGGCTGGGGCGTTTTACGAATACAGAAACGCTAGCTGAAATGCGGTGGTAAGTTCGAAAGGAGGATGAAGTCGTGAAGGATACGAAGATCTATAAAGAAGTAAATAATTGCTCTATAAGTGCAGATATTTATTATCAAGGTAGGAATTCTCCGGTGATCTTGTATATTCATGGAGGGGCGTTAATTTTTGGGGCAAGATCATGGTTATCCTCCGATCAAATTGAATATTTCAGACGATCTGGCTTTAGTATAGTCAATATTGATTATCGACTTGCTCCTGAAACTGGATTTGAGGAGATCATTGAACGAAAACAATCGAATGGTATGATTTCGATGTAAGTAATATTGCGGTTATGGGGAGTTCAGCTGGTGGCTATCTCAGCTTATTAATTGGAACAATGGATATTAGACCTAAAGTGATCGTTTCATTTTATGGTTATGGGGATATTCTTGGGGAATGGCTCTCTAAACCGAGTGAATACTACTGTCAGAAACCGACTATAAATAAGGAGACAGCCTGTCAGCATGTCGGGGATCGTGAAGTTACGAATGGCCAATGGGAACGATTTAATTATTATTTATATTGCCGACAGCACGGTGTCTGGTTAAAAGAAGTAACGGGAATCAATAATGAACATGATTATACTAAATTAATTCAATATAACCCAATCAATAATATAACGGTAGAATTTCCCCCAACATTATTTCTTCATGGTGATCAAGATACAGATGTTCCCTACGAACAATCAGTATTAATGCACAAGAAGTTAAAGGAAAAGGGAGTAGCTACAAAGTTAATAACTATAAAAGGCGCGGATCATGTTTTTGATCAGAACTTTTGTGACCTACAAGTTCAAAGCGCCTTTGAAAATGTGATTGATTTTTTAAGAACACATCTTTGTAAATGAGGTATCCTATGAGGCATCAATTAAAAGGCATTGTATTTGATATGGATAATACGATTTTAAGCTCAAAAATTGACTTCCAAGCCATGAAGTATGAAACCTATCAATTTCTCGTATCGAAAGAGATCCTACCCGCTGGATATAATCTTGATTACCATACAACATCAACAATTGTTGAGGAAGCAATACAAACGAATCGAATGACTGAAGAGTTACTGAATGAAATGTGGGATATTGCGAAGAAGCATGAAGTGTGTGGAATGCAGGGGGCAGATTTGGAGCCCGGTGCAGTGGAGATCCTTAATAAACTTCAAGGTAGATATCACCTTGCAATTGTAACAAATAATTCTGTTGAAGCTGCAGAAATCGCATTAAGAGATAATGGTATTTATGAATATTTTGATTTCATTATTGGTAGGGAGTTAATGAAATCATTGAAGCCTTCACCGGATGGATATTTGCGAGTGTTGGATGAATTTAAGAACTCAGCGAATGAATGGCTCTCTATAGGCGATTCATGGATAGATGGAAAGGCATCTATTAGTGCAGGGATAAGGTTTATAGCTTATCGATCCGATAAAGAAATGTTGAAGCAGATGAAGGTGAACCCGACTGCAGAACTGTCCGATCTCTTGGAATTGATGAGTCTGATTGAGCAAATCGAAGAAGGCTCAGTGTGAAAACTTGTGAAAGAGCTACTAAATATGATAGGAGGAGGATATGATTTGACCTTAGAGTACTTAATAAGATCGAAAAACATTCAATTTAGGAGAGCCAAAATAGAGGACTTAGACTTCGTTATCTCATTAGAAAAACATCCAGATAGCAAGAAATATATTATTTCTTGGACCAGGGATAAACACCAGGATGCATTGGGAAGCGATGATTTTATATATATGATTGTAGAGAACTCAAATAGTCAGAAGATTGGGTATTTCATATTATCAGGACTATCAAATCAAAATGGTTGTATTGAATTAGTAAGAATTAATATAGGTGAAAAGGGTAAAGGTTATGGGAAGGAAACAATGAAGCTGATACAAGAATACGTGTTTAATCATCTTAAAGCGCATAGGCTTTGGTTGGATGTTAAAGAACATAATAATAGAGCAAGACACGTATATGAGTGGGCCGGATTTAAGGTAGAAGGCTTGTTAAGGGAATGTATTAAATCAGAAGAAAATTATGAGTCCTTGGTAATAATGGGGATGTTGAAGAATGAATATAGAGGAAGACTTTCGGCTTCGATCCTTAGTTAGTTTCATTATAATGTGTGGAGGTATTTTGTCTCCGACAGGACTTGCACCTAAATGGATATATTTTATTACGTTTTTACCAGGTAGTATCTTATTCTTGATCATATATTGGTATGAATTAAAGACATTCAAAAGCATCCGGAGGGAGTAATAAAATGGACATCACGTTATCCAAATCAGGCCTTAATGAAGCATCGATGATTCATGAAATGCAAATTAAATCATTTATGCCGTTGTTACATAAATATCAAGATTATGAAACCAGCCCTGCTAATGAATCTGTGGAACGAATAATTGATCGATTAAATCAATCGTTTACGGATTATTACATTATAAAAAGTTCAAATATTTCAATAGGTGCAATTAGAATTGTAAGGAAAGAGAATAAAATCTATCGCGTCAGCCCAATATTTATTTTGCCTGAGCATCAAGGGAAAGGAATTGCACACAAGGTATTTTCTATAATCGAAGATATATATAACGATGCGCGAATTTGGGAATTGGATACCATATTACAAGAGCAGGGGAATTGTTATCTCTATGAAAAATTAGGTTATCAAAAGACCGGGGAATTAGTGCAAATTAACGATAAAATGACAATTGTGTTTTACGAAAAACGTTTGATTTAGCATTAAGACGCAACATTAACAAAAGCCCCAGCCTGAAGAGCTATCTAAGGCTGGGGTTTTTCGTGAATTCATGAACATTATCTGAAATTAATACGTGAGGAAGTGAAAGAGGGATTCGAAAGTTCAACTTGACACTGTAAAGATTGTTTATTATGATCTTTACAGTGTCAAGTTATATGAAAGGAAGTATATATCAAATGAAAGAAAAACCATATCATCACGGTGATTTGCGAAATAAACTTATCGAAGCTGGAATAGGACTTATTAATGAAGATGGGTTAAAAGGTTTTTCCCTACGTAAGGTCGCAGCGAAATGCAACGTCAGTCATGCCGCACCATACAGTCATTTTAAAGATATAGACGAGCTGATATATGCTATGGGTGAGCATGTAACCGAGCGATTTATGGATAAGATGCGTACATCAATTCGTGGACAGGAAAACAGTCTCGAAGCGACCTCGCTGCTAGGGCAGGCTTATATTTCTTTTTTCATTGAAAATCCGCAATATTTTCAGTTCCTTTTCTATCACTCAGGATTAACCATTGATTTGGACAATGATAACGCAAATGATTATCCGCCATTTGCTTTATTCAGGACAACGGCGTATCAAATGTTTCACAGCATAGGATTGCCAGAGGAAGCTTATTCCGAAAAATTGATTGTTCTTTGGTCAATGGTACACGGAATAGCCTCGCTGCTTACCAATCAGGGTATCCGATATTCCGGGGACTGGATTCATGTTTTTATAAACAATTGTATTAAGGAGATAGAATGATGAAAATGATTATACATGATTTAGATCAACAAGAATTCATAGCGTTGTATGATAACCAAATTACTGACGTAACGGTTATATCAGACAATGGCACAATCCGTAAATGCATTGGTTGCTTTGGATGCTGGATCAGAACACCGGGAGAATGCGTTATAAAGGATGGTTATGACAATATGGGCGAGCTTCTTTCAAAATGTCATGAGCTGGTTATTATCAGTAAATGTGTTTATGGGAGCTACAGCCCCTTTGTGTGCAATATTGTGGATAGAAGCTTGCCATATCTCCTGCCTTATTTTGCAATCAAAAATGGAGAAACCCATCACCGATTCCGATATGATAACAAATTTACTCTATCGGTTCATTTTTATGGCAATGACATAACCAAAGCAGAAAAGGAAACCGCACAAGCTCTGGTTGCGGCGAATAGCGTGAACTTAAATTCCATTGGAAACAAGATATATTTCCATAACAGCTTACAAACAATCAAGGAGGTTATATAATGAGAATCGCTATGATAAATGGAAGCCCCAAGTTAGGAAAGAGCAATTCGGGCATGATGCTCAAAGCACTTGAACCCCTGATAGACTCCAAGCATGAAATATCACACTATAACATGAATAAAAAACCGCTTACCGATGAGCAATACATCGAGCTTTGCCACATGGATACACTGATTATTGCATTTCCTCTATACTTCGATGCAATACCGTCGCATTTATTAAGGATGCTGACTACGCTTGAAGGGTATATGAAAGCAGAACGGAAAAAGGAAATTTACGTTTATGCTCTCGTAAACAATGGATTTTATGAGGGGAAGCAAACTTGCATTGCTCTTGAAATCATCAAAAATTGGTGTATACGATCCGGCCTTCATTTTGGACAAGGAATCGGACAAGGCGCTGGTGAAATGATGGGTTTTATCGAAAAGGTACCACTTGGCCAGGGCCCTTTAAAAAATCTAGGAAGGGCAATGGAGAGACTGGCAAAAAATATACATTCTCATGGCAGTGATGAATCCTTGCTGTTCAGTCCCAATTTCCCACGCTTTGCCTGGCGATTTGCAGCGACACACTCTTTTTGGCATGCAAAAGCTAAAAAGAATGGTCTGAAGAAGAAAGATATTATGAAAAGGCTTTAAGAAAGCACTGTTCCCCTGGGTTAATCAACTCGGAACAGCATTTCTATGTTTATGGATATATCAGAAATCCAAATCGAAAAGACAAAGTGAAGACGTCTGCCTGTAGATGTGCTGACGTCTTGTGCGTGTCTATAAATTGCAATACTCAAACTCGTTGTCGAGCGCGTCGAAACTAATCTCCTGTTTTAACACCTGTTCTAATTCAACGTTTGAGATTAACCCTTCCAGTGGCAAATCGTGCCCAGTTGAGGTCGTTTCTATGTATTCAAAAACATCTCTACCATATATTTCTTCTAACTTTTCAACTTGACTATGCTTCAAATACTTTCGGTGTGTTCTTAATATGTTGGCAGAATTGACTTTCAAATCGCCACATGCTGTATGGGAATACTTCATACTCGTTAAATCTTCAAGCAAGTCCCGAAAAATAAAATCCTGTAAATTTTTCGCCAAAACAACAGCAGTAATATCATCGTGGTAAACCAACGTAACAGGTACATCCTCACCGTTTTGTCTATCAAATTGGAACACATACAAATCTCCGTTTTTTTGTCGACCAAATGGAACAAACTGAAACTCTGGTTTCGTCTGACGATAATCGTTAGGGTCTTTGAATGCTTCGATTTCTTCAACGATACTGTTCCATTTCAGCAACTCAAAGTCAAAGCCGAAAAACAGCATAGGCGGGTTTTGGGCTAATTTGGCATAATACTTTGCGTTCCAATCCTGCCCATATTCTCCGCCCGAATCCAACATACCGTCTAAATACAACTGTCTATATAGTTTCGGGTACGTAAAATTGTACTTCTGTTCAATCTGCTCTAATTCGTTCATACTATCCTCCCAAAACCACGATATTTGCTATCAGTATAGCAAACGCGAACTTGTTATTAAATACCACAGAAAAACATTGTGCCGATTGCATGGAAAGGAGCGCGACCGTGGCTATCAGCCATCACAGTATGAAAATCATCAGCCGCGGCAACGTTATCGGAAATTAAGTGGCGTTACCCAACGAAGTAATAATTGACGTTCAAGGAGTCTAAGGATTAAGTGCTATTTCGAGCTCAGAGTCCCTTTGAATTCTAAAGGAAGATCAATACGCTCGCTGTAGGTTTTCGTTAGATTCAAATCGTCTTTCAGTGAGGTGGGGTTGAAAATGATGAAGGCTAATCAAGAACAGCACATTCCTTATGCAGTTTTCGAGAATGAAACTCAATTTCCTATACTGGATATTACTCATCCCCTTTTCAACGCAAGTATTGATGAACAGGTGTATCATTTGAACTGTCTCAAGTCAGCCCGGAGTATTGAATCATTAAAGAGGATGCCTCGCTTTATTCAGAACCTATTTGTGAAAATGTCGAGTGTTGACAATTCATATCTTAGCGGCATGCGTACCCTGGTGTACAAACTTGGTCCCGAGTTAAGCCGGGGAATAAAATTAGGCTTCCGGGACAAATGGGCGGTGAAGCAAACCTCTTTCATGGGGCTGCGGATCAGGCTGAGGGATCTTTGCCGGCTCCAATCGAAAATTTTGCAGCCCCAACTCAAACAATTCCCTGAACGGAACCTTTGCTTCTTCAATATCGCTGGAGGTGCGGCAAGCGACAGTATCAACACTCTGATTCTAATTCAGGAATCGGATCCGGAATTACTCAAGGGTCGGAAGATTGAGATCAACATATTAGATATCGATACCTACGGACCCAATTTCGCAAAACGATGCATCGATGTTCTGAAGCAGCCGGGGGAACGCTTCTATGGTCTGGACATTACCCTCAATATCATTCATTATGACTGGAGCCAACCAGAGGAACTGCTGAAGTTGAGTTTGGAACGAGCCGGATGGATTCAGTTCTGTTCATCGGAGGGCGGGCTTTTTGAGTACGGTTCGGATTCAGATATCATTGAGAATCTAAACCATTTGTTTACCACCTCCCCAGCAGATGCCCGGGTCACGGGTTCCTTAATTTTCGATCGGGCGCATGTAAATCCGGGATACCTTGGCTTTACAGAGTTTATTGGCGTGCAAATCCGCTATCTTGGGCTGGAGGGGTTGCAGCGAATTTTGACTAAAACCTCGTGGGTTTTGGAGGAATTCCATGAAATTGAATCGATCTATATTCTATTTTCATTGAGGAAAGCGTGACTCACGATTGGTGCATTCGCCCCTCGATCCGGTTGGCGGTTGAAGAGTATCCCACTGGCAACTGAGATGCAGAGAGGCGAGAGTAGCCGGACACATCGATCTTCCTGAGATAGAAGCTATCCAAGGAAGATCGATGCCATGAATACTGAAACTAGTGCAAGTGCCTAAAAGAAGATTTAGAATATAAAACAGAACATACATTCTTGTATTGTGGTATAATTTACCTAGATGACTTTACAAAGGGGAAAGAAAATGAGACTACAATTAATTTCTGACGCTCCTTGATCCGAATGGGGCCAGCTAGATAAATCTCTGTGCCTAACCGCATTGAGGCCGGTCTCTGGCGTTCCCTTAAGGCCAATGAGGGTTCGTAGATTTAAAAACGTTATAGGAAATCAGCGCAACGAATAATAGATCAAGTTCATCTCATCCTTAGTTGTTATTCAACTAACAGGCAGTATAGCAGAGCAAATATGGTGAAAAGAGGAAATAGGCAACTTGCGAAGAAAATGATTATTATCAGTATAAATTTTAGTACTAGGTGGGAAGTGAAATGTTAGAATTTATTACGGAGTTACCACCTAATAAAATGATTGGTGGAGTACACTGTGTTCCAGTCTTAGATAATGGAAACTTAGTAATGGTCTGGGATAGGGAAGAAAAAGTATTAACAACTATCGGAGGACGATTAACAAAGGACGAATCAATTATTGATGGTCTTAACAGAGAGGTTATGGAAGAAGCAGGTTTAGTTTTGTCAGAGGAAAAAACACTCTTTGCAAGTTGGTATTGGAAGGAGTTCGATGCGTATAGGCTTTATTATTTAGTTAAGGTAAAAGAATTTGTAGAAATTCCGAATGGTTTTGAGACAACGGGATATGTGATTATGAATTTTAGAACCGCTATCGACATGATAAAGAAAATAGAAGGAAGAGAGGAAAGAATAGAGGTAATCAGAAGAGCAGGAATATTGTCAGGGCAACTTATAGAAGAGGAACAGTAAAAACATAGCACTAATGCTAACAAGTCTATTCGCTCAACTATCGGGACACGATTCAATGAAACAGCGACAGCCTAGGATTTTATTTTCTTATCCGTGGCCTACCGCTGTTTTATTTTCTAGGGTCAGTCTAAAACTAAATGAAGTCTGACGGTATAACAGTCGCATAGATCATTGACATTCTGTCTAATACTTTATTTTCTGCTGACAGTAGCGCTCCAACTTAAGGACTGAGGGAAAAGAAATAAAATTTCCCTTTCTTGTTGATCTTGCCCACGACATTGAATTTGGATTTAACCTTTCCGCTTGCTGAAGAAATCGCTTGTTTTTGGGTATATTTAGTCTTGGCAAAGGATTAGGCAAAATCTTTGTCGCTCGTCCAATCCGTATGTAAGAGAAGTGGTGGAAAAATTTTGATTTCCGTGTATTATGAACGTGGAGAACATTCTTCTAGCAGCCGGAGGAGCGTATATTATCCAAAATTAAGATAATGAAGAAAAGGGGAGCATTTATGATAGCACTTAAGGAAATAGATCGAAGTAATTTTTTTGATGTCATTAAGTTGAGTGTCGCTGATGAACAAAGTGAGTTTGTAGCGACAAATTTGTTTTCGCTCGCACAGGCTAAGGCATTCCCAGAGTGTGTCTGCTTGGCTATTTATCATGATGAAGTTCTAGTGGGATTTACGATGTATTGTATAGATGAAGAAGATCATGAATATTGGATTTATCGGTTAATGATAGATACTAAGTATCAATCAAAAGGTTATGGGAAGGCTGCTATGGAACTGCTCATTGAAAGGATTAAAGAAGACAGACAGCATCGGGTTATATACATAAGCTTTGAACCAGAGAATGTTTGGGCAAAACAGCTATATGGAAAATTAGGATTTGAAGAAGATGGTCGAGTAATAGATGGGGAAATCGTTTATAAACTGGAGTATTAAGCAGAGTCAAGAGATAGACCAATAGGGTTAGGCAAGAGCATAATTTGAAACTGTAATAATTTTAATGGGTGATTTAATGAAGTATTCAAAATTCTACTTGGATCAATTTTTCAATTCGATAAATGATTATCAGTCAAAAGTTGAATTATTAATCTTAGCAAATTCATTTGTGCAAAAGACTGAGAAAATTAGATGGGTTATGGCGTTAAACCAATTAATGAATTGGCAATCGATGTCTGAAAGAGCTGGGGTTTGGACTTACTATGAAGTGTTAGAAATAGACTCGGCAAATGTGCTGATAAGTATTCTTCGAGAATACGACGAAAGAATTATTTTAGAGAATTATTGTAAAGGTATAGATAATTATCTTAATGAAGAGATAATGAACAAAGTTGATAATTGGATTGGATGTAATGAAACAGAAATCGATAGATTTATTGAACATATATTTCTAATGCATAGAGATTGGTTTTATAACTATTCGGCGGTCACTCCGTGATTCTAAGAAGGTGGGGCGTCATGAATAAGAGAGACGTTATCGGAGATCTTCGAAATATATTAATATGGAGGGCTATTCAAGTTGGGTTTGAGACCAGTGATTATTGAAGATTATAATGATGCATGGCCTGTGATGTTTAATGAATTGAAAAATATATTAGAAAATAAATTAGGAGAGTTAACTTTAACCATAGAACATGTTGGAAGCACTTCTGTTCCTGGACTTTCTGCCAAACCAATTCTTGATATAGATATCGTTATATACTCTATGACATTACTTCCTCAGGTAATTGGAAAGTTGAGTGAATTAGGTTACTTTCATGAGGGTAATTTAGGGGTAGAGAACAGGGAGGCTTTTGCAAGAACTGATGACATAGTTCCCTATAATGAAGAGATGAATCAAAAGCCGAAACATCATCTTTATGTTTGCAACAAGGAAAGTGAAGCATTAAAGAAGCACATAACATTTAGAGACATATTAAGACAACACCCGGATTTAGTAACCGCTTACTCATCTTTAAAGAAAGAACTTGCAGAGAAATTTACGAATAACCGTACAGCATATACGGATGGAAAAACCCATTTTGTAAATACTGTTTTGGACAAATACAAATCATAATACCGCATTCACACATTGGGACTACTGTCCATTGGTTATCAGATGTATAATCATGGAAAAGGCTCAGACAATACACGACCCAGCCTATGATAAGAGCAATCTAGGGCTGGGTTGTTTTGTGAATACACGCCGTTATAAGAGATTTCCAACTCATATACACAACAAGAGAGCTAACTATGAAGCATTATTGGTCAAGGTAGAATGGCTGACATATTTGAATATAAACAAGACAAAATCATTAAAACACCAGTAGCCTATGAATTAACTTATTTAGACGTATTTAGCTCACAATCTTGCGAGGCAAAGTTAAGTCCGTCGGACTTGGATTTAAGCCTCTCGGCTTCGTAGATACAAGGACGATAGGCGAAGTATTTTTGAAGAAAGGAAAATCAATCGATGAATATTAGAGGCGTTATTCTTGAAGGATATTCAAACGCGGGTAAGACTTCGCTGCTCAAAGCGATAAAACAATCTCAAGCACTCGATGAATCAGCGGAGTTGAGTGTCGTAATACTTGGGGAGCATTACTCTCAGATTCTGAATAATGTTCAAGGCGAATTTGTTCGATTATCAAGGGGCCAGCATCTCGGACTTTTGCGAAATAGAGTTGGTATGCTAAAGAATCTTAATGATTGGGCAGTATATTTGGGGCCAGGGAAAAGAAAATCAAGAGGCCTTTTCTTTATTTTAGAGCGGTTCCATCTAAATCACCGAGTCGCATTCTCGGATTCAGACGATGCAGAAATAACAAGTATAGAGCATGATTTAATCAAATTAGGAGCTAGGTGTTTATTGCTGACTATTTCCGACGATATAGTCGAGGAAAGAATAAAAAGTAGAAACCCTGAGGTTTGGATGAACAAATCAAGGGAAGAAATCGATCTGGAATGTAAAGAATTGATTGATACGCAAAATAGTCTTAGGATTCAAGCGTACAAATCAATGGTACCGACAATTGAAATAAATACGGATAATAAAGAATGGGACAAGTATGCAGGATTAATCATGGAAGACAATGACTTCACCTAACAAAGTAGTCTCGAATACAAAGGAGAATAAATGAATGACGATTGTTGGTCTTCTTGGGACGATTCAGAATGAAGAAATTAGAAACCGAGTGAATTGCACTTTAAGCCTATATAGGGACATAAGAAAGGATGATCTATTATGACAATCACATTGGGTAACAAGATTGGTGAAGGAGGTTGTTCTGAAGTTTTCGAAATAGGAAACAATCAAATCATTAAACTTGCCAAGGAAAATACGGATATTGAAGCTGCAAAAAGGGAATATCTCAATAATTCCATCGCCTGGGAATGTGGTCTCTCTGTGCCTCAACCTTTTGATTTAACAGAAGTGGGTGGCAGACCAGGGATTATAGTTGAACATATTATTGGTGAGACAATGATGGAACGTATTATTAAAAGTGCTATCAAGAACGATGAAATTATCCAGGATGATATTCGACTGACAGCCCAACAATTGTATAACGTACACAAAACTTTATTTGCCGGGCACGAATTACCGAATCAAAAAAACGTTATTAAATCGCACATTTTTAGTGTGAACTACTTAACAGCGCATGAGAAAGAGAGCGTAATCTCATTACTTGATTCTTTGCCAACCAGACAATGTATGTGTCATGGAGATCCGAATCCAGGAAATATAATGATTAAGAACGATGGGAAGGCTGTCTTGATAGACTGGAGTAATGCCACTGTTGGAAATCCTGAGGCTGATATAGCTGAATATATTCTTATGATTCGTTATGCGATTTTACCCCCTCATTTTCGTGAGGACATTAGACATGAATTTGAATTCGTCCGAGAGAAATTAATTACTATTTTTATGGATGAATACACAAAATTATCAGGAATTACTTATGATGATGTTGTCCCATGGTTAACACCGATTGCTGCTAGGAAACTATCTGCTGATGCAATATCCGATTTGGAAAAAGAGAAGCTTCTTGAAGAGATTAGAAGGATTTTAATGGAGATAAAAGGGAAGCTCATTCAATAAAGATGCGACATAAGCTAGCACAGTATTCAAGCTGCTGAAGCCATATACCCTGCGGGGCTAAATGAAGAGAGGCCCGGCAAGCTTTGTCATCTAAACCTCATGGCTTCGTGAATACAATTACACGCATTAGATGTAAGAACGGTAATAAAATGAAATATAAGATGATGAAAGGAGGAATAAGTATGACAACGTTAGGACTTATTAGACATGGGGTAACGGAATGGAATTATGAACATAGAGCTCAAGGCCAAACAGATATACCTTTAAATGATGAGGGACGCCAACAAGCTGAATTATTATCAAAGAGAATGAGTAACGAGGAATGGGATTATATTTATTCAAGTGACTTATCAAGAGCCCTTGAAACAGCTGAGATCATT
>Ga0209566_100549_pt1 | contig 25303 bp, 21 predicted proteins | sample Araplavi_mTSA_r2_2_FD_184287 | JGI IMG/M metagenome (GOLD analysis project Ga0209566, IMG submission 184287) | Arabidopsis root microbial communities from North Carolina, USA - plate scrape CL_Cvi_mTSA_r2 (SPAdes) (version 2) | ecosystem: Host-associated > Plants > Roots > Endosphere | place...
TGTTGATACTCAAGCTGATTGTTTGACCGCTGTTTGCACCAACTTGGAAGTTAACGGCAGCAAGACCGCTTTTCAGCAACTTTTTCGTGTTGAATTCTGTTTGGCTTGCGATACGGTTGATTTCTTTTCCCAACTGAACCATTTCAGAACCGATCTTTTGACGGTCAGTTGTTGTGTACGTGTCGTTACCCGCTTGAACGGAAAGCTCACGCATACGTTGCAGGATAGAGTGAGTTTCATTCAACGCACCCTCAGCTGTTTGGATTAGAGAGATACCATCTTGTGAGTTTCTCGAAGCTTGGTCCAAACCGCGAATTTGACCGCGCATTTTTTCGGAAATCGCCAAACCTGCTGCATCGTCGCCGGCACGGTTAATACGAAGACCGGAAGACAATTTTTCCATTGCTTTGCTGGCATTCGTTTCGTTAGTACCCAGCTTGTTGTACGTGTTTAATGCTTGTAGATTGTGGTTGATAATCATTGTTGTTTCCTCCTTGAAATTGTGATTGTCCACTTCCTTGTGGGGCAAGGCTCTCCGCCTTACATTTATATATATCGACACGTACTGCTATTTTTTTTATAGTTTACCCTGAAAATATTTTGTTATTTTTCGGAATTTAGTTTTCAGAAATCCTGATAAATTCGTTGAACACATTATTTTAGTTAAGTTCCTGTTAGAGCAAAAAAAGAACCAACCTCAGTGATTGGTTCTTTTTTCTCTTGCAATAACGATTAACGAAGCAATTGCAGTACGCCTTGAGGCGCTTGGTTAGCCTGCGCCAACATAGCTTGAGCTGCTTGAGTAAGGACGTTGCTCTTCGTGAAGTTCATCATTTCCTTCGCCATATCTGTATCACGGATACGGGATTCAGCAGCAGACAAGTTCTCGGAAGATGTGTTCAAGTTGTTAATCGTGTGCTCAAGACGATTTTGGTACGCCCCTAGGTTAGCGCGCTCCTTGGACACTTTATTGATTGCACTGTTAATAAGCTTAACGAAGCTGTTTGCAATCGCGTTACTGGAAAGCGTACTCATCGTGCTACCAGTAACAGCCTTACCTGTAAGACTGGAAAAGTCCATTTTGTTGATACTCAAGCTGATTGTTTGACCGCTGTTTGCACCAACTTGGAAGTTAACGGCAGCAAGACCGCTTTTCAGCAACTTTTTCGTGTTGAATTCTGTTTGGCTTGCGATACGGTTGATTTCTTTACCCAACTGAACCATTTCAGAGCCGATCTTTTGACGGTCAGTTGTTGTGTACGTATCGTTACCCGCTTGAACGGAAAGCTCACGCATACGTTGCAGGATAGAGTGAGTTTCATTCAACGCACCCTCAGCTGTTTGGATTAGAGAGATACCATCTTGTGAGTTTCTCGAAGCTTGATCCAAACCGCGAATTTGACCGCGCATTTTTTCGGAAATCGCCAAACCTGCTGCATCGTCGCCGGCACGGTTAATACGAAGACCGGAAGATAGTTTCTCCATCGCTTTGCTAGCGGTTGATTCGTTTGTTCCCAATTTGTTGTACGTGTTTAATGCTTGTAGGTTGTGATTGATAATCATTTAATATTTCCTCCTTGAATTTGTAATTTTCCACTTCCTTGTGGAACAGGCTTTCTACCTTACAATTATATATCGTCAAAAGGCCTAGGAAATTTTAGGACTATTTTCTCAGTTTAATTTTCCTTTTTAGGTAAAGACAGTCTTTTCAGCATATCTATATCGATTTTAGGACTACTAGCGTTTCTGTTGCTCTCCTGAACTGCGTCATATACTTCCTTACGAAGAATGCTCACCTCTTTAGGAGCGTTAATTCCAATCTTAACTTGATCACCCTCGATGGCGGAAATGATAATCTCAATATTATTGTTGAGAATGATGGATTGGCTTTTTTTTCTTGTTAGAATCAACACGGTTATTCACCACTTCCCGGCAACGAATCTCTAAACAATGGCATTGTGGTTACATAATCTGTCTTTGGTGGCAACACAATTTGACGAGCTTGTTTCAAACGGATATTAAGGATAAGGGGAGCCAATAAATTCACCGTGGACTTTGTAAAATCATCTTTAAGCGTTAGCATATTGAGCACAACGACATCTTCTTGCGATTCGATACCAAGTATAGTTTTATCGTTTTCCTCGATTTCAAACGTATACTCCGGATAAAATACAAATGGTGTCACTACTAGAAATCCTAAATTTTCATTTTGTACACTTTGAAGATATATATACGGGCTCTCTGCATCTAAAACACTGAGCTTAAACTCGTCAAACTCCTCAAATCCTAATATACTCCCTTTAAATCCCACCACAAGATCGTGCAGAAGTTGAAGCATGATAATCTCTCCTAAATGTTTAATGCTATAGCTAGCGCTATAGCATTAATGAATATGTTATTATTCATGTATAAATTAACTCAACTTATTGTAACAACCAACTAAGCCTTTTTGTCTATATTTGGAGGAGTGATCTCAACTTTGGGATACTGCATTAAGTAAATATCCAGCTTCCCGCGATTATAATTGATCTCCGGCCGATTAGGATGCGTATTGAGATTAACCTTACCCTCTTTGACTTGAATATTAAGCTTCCCAGGTTGATAATGTAAACTTACATTATTTACGGATGCATCTCCCATAAATTCAAACTCGAAAAAATCAGCACCCTTTTCCTTCGCGATTTCAGCGATCGCATTTCCGCCCTGATTAATCGCAGCCAGGCGATTCCCATCCTCTACGATCTTGGCTATACCTTGCAAAGCAACCTGTGTCGCTTTCGTATAGATTCTATTCATCGTCTCGAGAAACGGGCCATGCCCCAGCGCATCCCAGGCCTTGCTGGAGTCAATGAACAGCGCGCCTTTTTCCGATGTGATATCGAGTTTGGGTTGCTCCGTATTGAACTCAAAAGTAGCTGTAGGCTGCTTGATATCCAATGTACCGGCATCAGCATCAATACCTAACCTGGCATACTCTTGTCGTATTTGCAATTGTGGAATCGGAAGCGTCAAAAGCCCTTCCCCCTATCGAAGGAAATCAACCAGGCTCGTGCTTATGATCTTGGAACCAACGGAGAGCGAAGCGTTATACACATTTTCTGCCGTCTTGAGGTTCGTGATCACGCCTGGAATATCCGCATCTTCCGCTTTAGACTGCATCGATTGAAGATTCGTGCCAATATCCGTCAAACGCGACTGTGCGAGCTCAATTCTGTTCTGTCTGGCACCGACATCGGCTCTAGCTTGCAAGAATGCATCATTACGGCTATCCAAGCGACCAATGACTGCCCCGATGGCCGGCTGATTGCCTGACCCTAACGCAGCTGAGAAGTCTTTCATTACCTGAAAAATGTTATCACTTGCTCCTGCAGCCCCAAAGATTTTATCACCAGACATATTAGCCGAAACCTGGACACCAACACCAATATCAAATTTAATATCGCCTTGGTCAGGCTGATCCGACTCAGCAGTAGCTAAGGTATAAGGCTGTTTATCCGTAAGTTGTCCGTTGAAAACATACTTGCCGTTAAACTGGCTATTTCCGATTGTAACCATTTGTTCGGTTAATTGATCAATCTCTTTTTTAATGGAATCTAAAGCTGACTGCGGATTCGTTCCGTTCGAAGCTTGTACTGCAAGCTCTCTAACACGCTGCATAACCGTATTCGCTTGATTCAAAGTTGTATCCGTGAAATCCAACCAGGAGACTGCAGCGTCTGCATTCGTCTTGTACTGCTCATTCGCCGCTCCTTCACTGCGATAGCGTAGAGAGAAACTTATTCCTACAGGATCATCCGAGGGCTTATTAATTTTCCGTCCTGTGGATAACTGATTCTGTCCCTCATTCATTCTTGTCAGGTTAGAGTTAATATTGCGAAGCAACTGATTATTCATCATACCTTGCGTAACTCGTGTAGTCATACAGCAAATCACCTCACACTTTACTAGTAATTATTGATTATCGTCCAACGACACCCATACTGTTGATAATCTTATCCAGCATTTCATCATAAGTTGTCATCATACGAGCCGCAGCACTGTAAGACTTCTGAAATTTAATCATATTTGACATTTCCTCGTCCAAGGAGACTCCGCTTACACCCATACGGTTGGAATCTACCTGATCCACCAAAGTTTGTTGGTTAGTAGTTTGTCGGGTAGCCTCCTGACTTTGGACACCCAACTGGCCGACGATGGAACGATAGAACTCATCAAAAGTTCCATCCTTCAAGACCGTGTTCCCGCTCGTTGTCGGATCAAAACTAACTTTCTTATCCTTTAAACCTGCAAGCAGCAGAGCCATGTCATTGTTACCCTTTACAACCTTGACTACGCCGTCTGTATCCGTAAAACTTCTCGCTGAAGACGAAATCTTCGAAGGATCACTCAAAATATCAGGATTAATTGTTATACTGCCAGCGCTAAAATCTGACTCGCCCGTTTTTAATGAGAAGAACGGAACGCCGGACGCCAGTGGACTAGTTGCAGAGTAGCCAAGTTGGTGCAAACCGTTAAATCCTTTAACACTAACGTTCAGATCATCGGTCAACGTTCTTTGGGCGATCGTACCGGTGAAATTCCTTGTGGATGTTGTTCCATCAGCATTCACAACCGTTAATGTTGTGCCCTCTGGTACAACCATTCCTTTAGGCAGAGTTGTTTGTACATCCCCCTGGACCAGGGTTTTCACCATGGAGTCTAACTGGAACTGATAATTAGCCACATAATTATCGCGCGATTGTATCATGCCATAAACTTCTCCACTGTTTAAGTCACCAGAAGCAGCGGAAGACTGGAGCAAATCTGATGTAAGTGTCGTGCCTACATCCTTGCCCGTGACTAAATTCACAGAACCCATATTAACGTTATAACCATTGCTATCTTCGGTATGCGTAATATTCACAATTTTTGATAAATTATCCATAATAAGATCGCGCTGGTCCCTCAGGTCGTTCGCATTATCGCCGAGACCCTCAATACGATAAATATCTTCATTTAACTTCGCAATCTGACTCACATATGTGTTCGCTTGCGTAGCTTTAATCCCGATATTTGTTGTTAAATCAGACTTCAGATCTGCTAATTGCTTAGACGTTTGATTAAACGCATCTGTCATAGCGAGCGCACGTTCTTTAACAAGCACACGAGCCGTAGTATTTTCCGGAGATTTACTTAGTTCTTGCCAAGAGTTCCAGAAGGCCTCGACCGTTTGGCGAATACCTGTATCAGAAGGTTCATTGATAATCGCTTCTATTTTGTCCAGTGTATCTTTACGGATAGACCAATCTCCTAAACTCTTGTTTTCATTATGATATTGGTCGTCCAAAAACTTCTCCCTGATCCTTGTGATCTGATCAAATTCAACACCCTGACCCATTTGTCCAGGAACCGTGCTCCTCTGTAGTCCAGGATACTCAAGTGGAGAAGAGGCGACCATGTTAACAACTTGCCTGGAATAACCCTGTGTATTGGAATTCGCAATATTATGCCCCGTAGTATTCAAAGCTGCCTGCTGGGTAAAAAGTGCACGCTTAGAAATCTCCAGCCCCATAAAAGTGGAACGCATACCGAACTTCTCCTCTCCTACAATTCAATTAAGCTTTCGTATCAAATAAACCCGGTCGTTTCACCCCATAATTCTGTTGACTCGGGTGTTGGTATACAATGTCATCTTCCGGTGCGCCTAGTACGAGATCAACTGTGTAATTAATGAAAGAAAGCGACTGCTCCACTAATTGCTGGTTAACATCATTAAGCTCTTTCAGCTTGCTTATCGTCGCCAACAATTGACGCTGGGCTTCTGATAAAGCTTGTTTATCTTCTGCCTTGAATACAATCTTGATTAAATCTGCGACCGTTATCTTTGGATTCGGATGATAACCTCTGGAAAGCAAGTACGATCCAATAAATTGAATTCGTTCTTGATTCGCTTCAGCAATCACTCTTATCCATTTGCTTTCTTTATTCACAATCATATTTAAATGATCAACATCATTACGGACAAGGACTTGCGTCTTTTCTTGTGCTAATCCAAGCAATGCTTCGTGTGTTTCTTGGAGTCTGCTCATTGTTTTTAATAACGACTCGATAGACATTGCCAGATCACCACTTTCATGTTGTTAATGTTATGCCCCTTATGATTTCAAGTAAGGAAGCAGCTTCTCGGCAATTTTATTAGCATCTACATAATAAGTTCCCGAAGCCACTGACGTCTTCAACTCTTCCATACGTTGAGTCTTCTCTTCTGTACGAGTAGTCGCTTGAGCATCAAGCAACTCCTTCGCCTCCGCTGAGATCTCAACCTGATCTTTAGGTCTATCTTTCTTGCCCATAGCTTGGGCAAACTTCATATCACTAGCCTTTTTATAAGGATTAACCGCACCTACACGCTGATTATCATTAATTTTCACTTCCTACCACCCCATCTCCGACATATAAAAGAAAAGCCGATAATCTTTAGTACTATTATCGGCAGCACTTCTATAAAATTTTATACTTCCGCAGTCCCATTTCAATAATTAATGACGCTCATTCAAACGCTCCTGAATATTAAAACTAACCTTGCCATCATTTCTCTTCAGCTCTTCCTTACGTCTTTCATCCTCAGCATTATTCTTCACATCTCTCACGAGCTTGCTCCGGCAAGGATCGCACATTGTATTCTCCCGAATCGGCGTCCCGCAGACCTCGCATGGATACGACATGTTCGGCGCATTGGCCAACGAGATTCTGCCTTCACGGATGAACTTGGTGATTTGCTTAACCGGGACGTCCGTAGCTTCACTGAGTTCTTGAATCGTTGCCCCTTTTTGTTCACGCAAATATTTCAAACACTTCTCATATTGTTGATCTATATCTTTCATACATGCCGGACAAACACTACTGATACCCTTTATAAAAATCTTTCCACAGCGCGGACAATTCGCAACATTCATGCTCATTGTACAGCCCTCCTCATATTATTTCCTTATTTCCTATTTTAATTCCAGTTTAACTTAATTCGACATCTTTTTACACTATTAATTTAGTGGATCATCGAGCCCATGTAATACCGAAAACTTCTGCACCGAGACCTTCCTTCAGCACTTTAGCACATTGATTCATCGTACTTCCTGTCGTGTACACATCATCAATCAAATATACGATCAAGGCGGAGTCCGTTATTCGTACGAGCTCCTTCAAACCATCTAAATAAGTTTCAAACACCTGTTCCAAATCATCCAATCGTTCACTTCTCTTTTTAAAGCTCTGCTTGTCCGTATGCCTGGATCGGAGCAACAGAGGCACGACCGGTAGGTCCGCCCTCCGGCCCAGCTCATGGGCCATTTGCTCCGCTTGATTGAATCCTCGTTCTTGCAAGCGGCGTTCACTAACAGGAACATAGGTAATGATCCTATTAGGCGACGATGCGGCTGCATACGAACCGGGACGGGCTTCGTACTCGTTGCATAATGTCTGATAGGCATAATAAAGCATGTACCCCATGACCTGACGCAACCTTTCATCACCACGGTACTTATATCGCGCAAGCAGTTCCTTCATGGTGTCATCATACCGAACTGCACTTCGACTCTTTACGAAATAGGACTGTTTGCGTCTTAAACAATCCGAGCAGATCTCCGCCCTGCCGCAAACGATGCAGCGGACTTCCCGGATCCATGGAATCCGCGTCATACAAGCCTGGCATAGGCCCAGCTCATTGCTTTGCAGCGTCCCTATCTGCTTGCAGAGCAAACATTCATCCCGTCTGGGATAAAGCAGCACTTGTAACCCCGCTACAATTTGTTTCAACCATTTACTCATTCATTTCCCCCTCGCAAATATCCTTTCTTTCGCGCGATACGGTTCATCTGCTTGATTTGCCGAACTGCTTCCCTCTGTGACTGCGATACCTCATTCGCTGCAAAATAAATCGTGCCTGCCGGATCATCCTTGGACCTGCCCGCTCTTCCGGCCATCTGTACAAGCGCGGCCTCGTCAAACAGACTGGAATCGGCATCGAGGATGTAGACATCGGATTTCGGGATCGTGACGCCGCGCTCCAAAATCGTGGTTGTAACCAGCAGCCGAATTTCTTTATCCCGGAAGCGCTGTACTTTTTCGGTGCGGTCTGCATCCTTGGATGATGTGCCTTCCACACGGACCGGCAAACTTTCTCCTTCGGCCCGCAGCTTCGCCCGGAGCAATTCAACCATCGGCTCCACCAGCTTGATGTTAGGCACAAAAACAAAGACCTGCGCCCCCCTCTGGATAGACGCCTGCAGCCGGGTTGCCAGCACTTCGGGGAGCGTATTCGTCTGACAGCATCTTCGCAAGGTCGGTACGGATAGCAGCTCCGGCACTGGCAGCGGATGTCGATGGAAGCGCACCGGTACGCGCACATGCGGGAGTCTGCCCCGATCCGCAGCGATCCTCACCTCTTTTGGCGGCGTTGCCGATAACAAGATATTGCTTCCCCCTGGCTTGACCACAGTAGCAGCGGCGTAGGCGAGCGTAGGATTGTTGTGATAAGGGAAGGCATCTATCTCATCGATAATGACCAGGTCAAATGCCTGGTGGAAACGCATTAACTGGTGAGTCGTAGCAATCGTGATCTGGCCTTGTTCCCACCGCTGCTCGCTTCCGCCGTATAAAGTAACGACTGAATAATCGGTGAAAGCTCGTTCGATTCGCGGGCGAAGCTCCAGGACAACATCCTTTCGCGGCGTGGCAATCAGCGCTTTGCCGCCTCTGGCAACCGTGTAGTGGATAAAGGGGAAGATCATCTCCGTCTTGCCCGCACCGGTTACAGCCCAGATCAAGAACCTTTTGGCTGCTTGCTCCGGGTCCACTATCCCCCGGGCAGACGTCCTTCCGCTCACATAGCGCAGCCCTTCCAAGGAGGCCGCCGTTTGTGCCGGACTGAGCCCCCAGGGCTCCAAATACGCAAGCAAATCATCTGCGTCCGCGTCGCTGCTTAAGGAGACATCTGCTGTGCGCCCTTGTACAAGCAGCGAGCAGTACCGTGCGCGTCCCATCGTGAGGCACTCCTCGCAATAGGGACATGCTTGTCCACAATGAATGCAATCCGCCCAGTACATACGCGGTGCGCCGCTGCCGCATCTTTTACAGCGCACAGCGATCTTCTTCTCAAAGGGACGGCGCCAGTCCCTGTGTTCGTAGATATCCAGCCCGCTGCTTAATTGGAGATCGCCTTGCAGATAGGCTAATTGTAAATATGGCAGCCACGCTTCCTTTTGAGAAGTGTCCACGCCATGTAACACTAACAACTGTTGAAGCTCATCTACCAACAGCTGTCTGCCGCTGCAAGCTTGTACAATCTGTTCATAGCGCTCTGTCTGTAAATAAAGTGATGGGATTTTGCCTGCTTGCCAGCATGTATAAGGAATTTCATTGAATGTAAGGAAGTCGCTCAGGTGTGTCGATAGGCCGCACTTCTTTGCCACGTACTGCAAGCGTTCCATAAATGGAGTTGAGGGGGTGTTGCGATTCTTTGCCGAGGTAAAAAAGGAGTCGGTAGACAAGGCCTGCAGCATGCGTACAGCCTGCCCTAAAGAAACAAAAGGCTCCAGCAATCGTATGCTGGCGTCAGCACCGTATTGCTCGAACCAATATTGAATGTCGGTATGTGTATGGACGGACAAGTTCCACGTCCACTTCGAACCTATGTGAACCGTATAAAGTTGTACCTTCATTCCTCACCTTGCTCTCTTTTTATTGTAACCGTTTACTACATAACGATAGGAATCTCCACAATTTCTTCCCGGTTGCTGAGATTCACGATAATTAACGGCTCGTTCTCGTGCCGGCGCAAATAGTCATCGACAAACTCATCATCTGCCCGATGATAGATTTCCAGCACATGCGTATGAGATAATCGTTCAATGATTTTCATCGTTTCATCCGACGAGCCGTCATCAAAGATTGCTGCTGTCACTTGACCGCCCTTCATACGTGAAAAGAAAAATAATGAACGAATATACCATTCAATATGATTTTGATTGTTTTTGGTTACTAACAGTACTTTAGCTTGCTTCTTGCTTCTTCTCTTTCGGATACCGAACAAAATATGAAGCACAGCGATGCTGATACCGTAGCAGCCTACGATCCATAGCAATCCCATCCACATAGCGGCTCCCTCCTTATCAGCATTGTATGCCGCTTAAGGAGGGGGGGTTCCTCTACATGATGGAGTGTTCGGCTATAGGGTTACCCAACCATTTTTGATAGCAATAATTACAGCTTGTGTACGGTCATCGACTTCCATCTTCTGCAGAATGCTGCTGACGTGGTTCTTGACTGTCTTCTCGCTAATATACAAGAATTCGCCAATTAGCTTGTTACTCTTGCCTTCTGCCATCAGGCGGAGCACTTCAGCCTCACGCTTGGTCAATGGGCTGTTGGCATTATGGATGTACTTCAAGCCCGCATCCTTAACCCCTTGTCCCGAACCAACCACGCCAACATCATCGAGATAGGTCATACGTCTCAGTTGGTTAATTAGCTTGCCTGTCACTTTGGGATGAATATAAGCATGACCGGCGACTACAGAGCGAATTGCATTAATCAATGACTCCGCTTCCATATCCTTCAGTAAATAACCGGAAGCCCCTTTGCGGAGCGTTTCGAACACATAGCTTTCATCGTCATGAATCGAAAGAATAATCACTTTAATATCCGGGAAAATGAGCTTTAAGCGCTCTGTAGCCACAACACCGTTCTCAAGCGGCATATTAATGTCCATGAGCACGATATCCGGAGTTATCTGATTGCAAAGCTCGATGACTTGAATGCCGTCACCGCACTCGCCGATAACCTCCATATCATCTTCCATATTGATGATTCTTTTAACGCCTTCCCGAAAGAGTTGATGATCGTCCGCAATCACAATGCGCACATTACGTTTAGGACTCGCCGTGTTGTCCATTCTGATTTTCCTCCTTGTTCTCTGCTCTGCCGCCAAAAGGGATTAGCATCGTAATCTTTGTACCCGAATCTTTAGCAGAATCTAATACCATCGAGCCTTCCAGAAGCTCAACACGCTCACGCATCCCGAGCAAACCAAAATTATTCCCTTTGGCAATTCTTTGTTCTATCTGAGGCACGTCGAAGCCGACTCCGTTATCTACAATATAGATTTGCACTTGGTCTGCCTCTAACCTTAGCTCCACAGAAACAAAAGTGGCTTTCGCATGTTTAATCACATTCGAGAGAGCTTCCTGCACCAGTCGGAAAATCGCGATTTCAAGCCCGGACGGTATGCGAGTCTCTTTGCCTACAAGATTAAACTTCGTACGGATTTTATGCTTCTCCTCGAAATCTTGCACGTACTTACGTAACGTGGGTACAATCCCCAAATCATCAAGGGCCATCGGGCGGAGGTTGAAGATAATTTTGCGGACTTCTTCAAGCCCCCCTCGAACTTGTCCCTTTAAATCGACCAATTCTTCCTTCACAGCCGAAATATCCTGCTTCATGAGCATGCGCTCGGCAATCTCGGTTCGAAGAACAACATTGGCTAAGGTTTGTGCCATGCCATCGTGAATCTCGCGGGCGATCCGTTTTCTTTCTTCTTCCTGGGCCAAAATAATCTTCAATCCAAGCATCTGTCTGTTTTTTGCAGACTCCAATATGCGAGTGACCTGATTCAGGTCGCCTGATAAGTATTCCAGCACAACATTCATTTGGGAGACGATCGTTTCAGCCCGTTCCACCTGCTTCTCTACGTTCTTCACGCGCTGCTGCAGATCGTTGCGCCTGGCTTTGAGGTGAACCTCTTTTTCCCTAGCGATCGTCAGCTGCAATTGAAGAGCGATAGCGGCTTCATACGCTGTCTTAATATCATCTTCACGATACTTGTTGAAGTCTCGACTAACCTCCGTAAGCCTGATCCGGGATCGCTTATAATCCCTCTCCAGCTTGTCCACCAAATCAATAGTGAGACTGGTTTCTTCCTGAATTTCTTCTAACTCTCGGGTCAGTGCCTCTTTCTCAAGTCTGGAAGTCTCGGCAATCTCAAAGATTTGATACTTGCTGCTCTCCATGACGTTGATGGCGTTCTTTATGACACGATCTATAGCGTCTGGCTGCAAAGTGGAACAAGCTCCTTTTTATAAAAAACGAAATTAGTCTACCCTATATTGTACCATACTTGTGAAGGCATGAATTGAACATCTAGCCCTATTTATTCAATAGTAATCCCTTGTTTGACCGGATCCCAGCCCACCTTAAAGCCTAATCTCTCCGAGATAATCCGCAAAGGTACCATGGTTACGTTGCTCATGATCTTCGGCGCCACTTCCGCGGTCACCCGATCCCCGTTAACGAGCAGATCCGGATTATCAATCCACAGATCGATCAGCTTGTCGCCACGGATCACCGTTACCTTACGCTCTTGGTCATTCCATTTCACGCTGCCGCCCAGCGCTTCCGTTACAAAACGAATCGGCACCAAAGTATTACCGTTCACGATTGTTGGCGCTTGTTCAAGCGTCATGGACTTGTCATTCAAAGCAGCATTCTTATTATTCACAGTCAGCTTGATGGCGTTCTTCGGTAAAGTTGGCATTTGCCCCTTATAAATGAACGAAATGTCATCAATACTAACTTTCCCTTTCATAGCTCTTTCATCCTGTCCGTTTGCAGGATTTGCAACATAAACGCTCTTCATTTTGATCGGAAATTTCAAGTTGGATACGTCTGCGGTCACTTTACGCCAACCTGTCCAGTTCATGTTCTCCGTGAACGATACTAGGTTTGAATTACCATCCGCATCAATCACTTCAGCACGTACCCAGTTAAAGCTGCCGTCCCCGAGCACTTTAGCCGAGATTAAATCAGGCTCGCCGGCAACCGGAGTGCCATACACGCCATCAAAGCGTGCATAGGCGGCTTTGGTTCCAGTTCCTTTGGTGAAATCATAAGTAATGTCCAATGTTTTATTGCCACTTGCCTCTTTACCGATGTTCACAGTGGATACAACTTCTGCCGGATATTTATCACCTGTTGTCATAACCGCGTTATGATCCAGGTCATACCAAACCTTCTCCTGACCGATTGGCAAGGTCACCATCGAACTAAATCCATCGTATCTGGCGATGACTTGTGCGCTCTGACTGCCCGCCGTGCTGTCCACATGCAGGATCCCGTCTTGAATGCTGCCTTTCACCCCGCTTAGCTCCCATTGAGCCGAATTTGGAGGCAGATCACGGGTTACACCGCTCTTGGTCGTGACTGAAATCGGCAGTTTGAAATCTCCGCCTTCCGTCAGCGAGAACGAACCCGCGCTGAACTTCATCGATTGGATCTGATCTCTGCCGACAACCTCGACGTCCATCGTGGCCGTACCTTTGCCGGACTTAGCGACAAGCTGTGATTTGCCTGGTTGTGCTGCTGTAAAAACATTATCTTTAAAAGTGCCATTCGTCGATGTACTGCTCCATTGCGGAACAACCGAAGTGACAGAAATCGGATTATAATAATCATCATAAGCTTTAAACTGATAAGCGCTGGATTCACCAACGAATAATACTTTTTGTCCTTGTAAAATAAGACCTTTCAGCTCTCCTTGCGGAGCCGTCGAATAGACGCCTAAACCATTGGCCACCGCACGCTGATTGCCGTTCTCGGTTTTGTTCATAAGCTTAGGATCGAAATCCCCGAGAGGGCGCGACACCAATTGCGTAGAACCGCCTCCGTCCAGGACCATGCCCCGCCAAACACCGGCTTGAATCATAAACTGCTGCAATTCAGGAAGCGTCATTCCTTTACTGCTGCCACTATTATCAGATGTGATAATATACACGGTCTTGTTATCCTTCGAGTATCCGACAGCCGTACGGGATCTTGGACTGTAGCCGCTGAAATCCCCAATATTACGGGTAAAATAGCTTGGCTTCGCCTCATCCACCAGCAGCGTACTGCCGCCGATCATCATTTTAAAGTTCTTCCAATCGTATGTTTGGGACAAATCGTGCGGAATCATATCGTACTTTGTTGTGATCGGATCACCGACCTTCAAATGATTGACGATAAAATCACGTGCAAGCCCGGAACCTCTAAGAATATATCCATCGGCAGGGGCGATCATCTTAATGTTCGTGTCGACTGCGATTTGTTTGACAATGCCATTCACCACTAGCACTTCTGAAGGGACGTGTGTTCCATCAACAGCCCGCTGATTCATCGCCCAGGCGCTGGTGTAGAGGAATAAGCCGTCAGCAATCATCGCTACGTCATTGTCGTCCCAATAGTAAGTCTTGTTGACACCGCCGAGATCAAACGATGTGCCATCTTTAGCCGTGACCTTACCTTGAAAATCAAAAATATCAATGATCGGCTTGTTATCCTTCGTAATGGCAAGCGAATACAACCCGGATATTTTCGCAGGCGTCGACATGACTTGTCCATTCGTAATCTGCGCGCCCTCAGGCACGCCTTCCGCTTGGGTATTGAAGAAGTCACCATTCACGCCGGCTACGGCTCCTGTATCCTTCACCATGCCCAGTACGCTTTGGTTTTTTGTAAATTGATTTTTCGTGCCGGCCATTGCATCGATCTTTACATTCGGATTCGTCAAATCTACTTCTATCACATTCGCGTTAACGGATACATCCTTGCCGCTTCTCGTTGTCGTCCATACATAGTTTTTGAGAATAGCACCAGATGTAATCGTCTCCTGCGAACCAAGTGTTAATGTGGAATCTGCTGCAAATACCATTGTCCCTGTCGTCAATTGCCACACTAATGCGCAAGCCAGCGCACCGATACCTAACTGTTTCTGCACTTTCATGTTGCCTCTCCACGCTCCTCTTTCAGTCTAAGTCTATGAATCTATTATACATGACTATTATTTAGACTCATTAACTATGGAAAAAGTTACGTTGGAAATTAGTTGTATTTATACGGCAAACATATAGCAAAAAAGCCGCTCGTCATCATGACGAACGGCTTCTATAGAATTGGTATTAAACCAATGCTTCTGCTTTCAAAAGCTCAGCTTTATCTGTGCGCTCCCAAGGAACATCCAGGTCGTTACGGCCAAAGTGACCGTAAGCAGCTGTTTGACGGTAGATTGGACGACGAAGATCCAATTCTTTAATGATACCAGCCGGACGAAGGTCAAAATGCTTGCTAACCAGCTCAACAAGCTTTTCTTCGCTTACTTTGCCTGTGCCGAAAGTGTCAACTGCAATGGATACCGGTCTAGCTACTCCGATTGCATAAGCCAGTTGAACTTCACATTTGTCAGCAAGACCAGCTGCTACGATATTTTTCGCAACATAACGCGCTGCATATGCACCGGAACGGTCAACTTTCGTTGGATCCTTACCGGAGAACGCGCCGCCACCGTGACGAGCGTAACCACCGTATGTATCAACGATGATTTTACGGCCTGTCAAACCAGCATCCCCTTGTGGTCCGCCAATTACGAAACGGCCAGTAGGGTTAATGAAGTAGTTTGTGTTCTCATCCAACAGATTGGCTGGAACAATTGGCTTAATCACGTGCTCTTTGATATCAGCTTGGATTTGCTCCAAAGTGATAGCCTCGTCATGCTGAGTCGATACAACGATCGCGTCAACACGAACGGGTTTGTCGCCATCGTATTCAACTGTAACTTGAGTTTTACCATCAGGACGAAGGTAAGGAAGTGTACCGTTCTTACGAACTTCTGTCAAACGGCGTGCCAATTGGTGAGAGATCGAAATCGGCAGAGGCATAAGCTCTGGCGTTTCGTTAACCGCGAATCCGAACATCAGACCTTGGTCACCTGCTCCGATTGCTTCGATTTCCTCATCGGACATTTTGCCTTCTCTAGCTTCCAGCGCTTTGTTAACGCCTTGAGCAATGTCAGGGGATTGTTCGTTCAAAGATACAAGGACTGCACAAGTTGTGGAGTCAAAGCCATACTTCGCACGAGTATACCCGATATCTTTAATAGTTTGTCTTGCAATTGCCTGAATATCCACATATTCAGAGCTGGAAGTAATCTCACCAATTACCAATACCAAACCTGTAGCCACCGAAACCTCACATGCTACGCGAGCATTAGGGTCATTGGCCAAAAATGCATCCAAAACCGAATCAGAAATTTGGTCACAGATTTTATCCGGATGACCTTCTGTTACGGATTCGGAAGTAAATAAACGACGTCCACGTTCTAGAGCCATGTTATTCATCCTCCTAATCAATCATAGTATGCTTGAAAAGCTTCTAAACGATGCCTATATTATATAAAGTGGGCCCCGGCTTTAGCGGAAGCTTTTCACGCCAAACGGAATCTCCCTCTTATGCGCGCTTCGAAGTGCTACAAAGAACCTTGAATTCCGATATGGTAAAAAATAAGTATATAGGTGACAATAAAAAATGAACCTTTTCCGCTCGGAAAAGGTTTGATTAATCATTGACCTTCAATAAATTATCTTACTTTATTTGTCGTCTAGTGTCAATGAAACAATTGTTAAGATTTATATGATAGCTTGACAGATGTTACAGAGAAAATAATACTTCCTCCGCTTTTTGGATCAACCTTTTGGTGATCGTTCCCCCGACTGCGCCGGTATCTCTGGATGAGATATGGCCCCAGTAATCTTCTTTAACTGATTGTGCTGGAATCGCACCCAGCTCCGTGGCAAATTCAGTATCAGCATTCATAGAGAAGTTCTTGCCGACAGGTAGACCCAGCTCCGCAGCAATCTCGTACTTCAGCATGTCCAATGCTTTTTTGGACTCGGGAACTACTTTCACATTGTTGCTTCTAGCCATAACAATCGCCTCCAGAGAGTTTTTGTTAAGACAATGTCAGCTGATGCCTCTTGACGAAGAGTACAACTCTAGTATGTCTCCTTCTCTGAAGCCGAAACGGATAAGTACTTGTCAGCAGGGGTAAAATTATGGAGTAACTGTACTTCCATCCTGATTCATCAATATATAGCTGCCACGAACCATAACATAAATATCTGCAGTATTCTTGGCTGCAGGTTTAATACCGCGTCCGTCGCGCGGGAAAATCAAAAGATGATTCGTCGCAATCTCTACACCTGCGGCGATATCTTTCCCCCCGGTAACGTCGGGAATCCCGTTCTCGTCTGTGCTCACGGCGATCACGTTGCCCGATCGCACGATGATTTCCGCGCCAGCGCCGGCATAAAGGGTTTGTCCTGCTTTCAGCTGGACAACGGTCAATGCTGCTGGCGCCGCGCCCGTGCCTGAGCCTCCATTGCTATCACCAGGCTGGCTGGTGCCAGCATTCGCTGCGAGCGCGGAGGCGATCAGATCCTTCACCTTAGCTTCGCTCAAGGTGTTCTGATCAAAATAGCTCTTCGTGATCACCGGATCCGAAGAGGACCCTGGCGCAGGAGCCTCGGCTTGTGACGTAGTTACTATAGAAGATAAGAATAGTGCAGAGGACAAGCCTAGTAAAATCAAAGACTTATTTTTTTTCATGGTTAAGAAGCTCCTATCATCATCTTTTTCCTTATATAGGAATGAAAAGGAAATCGCCTAACTCCTGTTGAAATTATGTAGAAAACTATTTTAACTTAAAAGGAGATAAGGCATGAAAAAATTACTAACGGTCACTCTGATTTTATTCTTTATATCTAGTACCGTCAATGCTTCTTCCACTCACGGCGACTATGAAGGAAGTCCTATTGTATCTGTTCAATCCAATGGATCAGAGTTGAAAGTCGAAGATGTGCCAGCTATCAATTATAAAGGAAGAACGATGGTGCCTATCTATATGTTAAGGCAACTAGGTGCCGATGTATCCTGGAACGATGCGGCTTATAGTGTGAATGTCAGTATCAATAAGAAACAACCCCAGGCAGCTAGTCCTGACACCACTCAGAATGTTGCCCTCATGAATGCTTACAAATGGTTAAGTGATACGGATCAGCAATTGTATATTTTCGCAAACAAAATCAAAGAATTTAAGGATTTGGATCAAGTTCCTAACATTCCCGATATTCTTGATAGAGACTACGTTGAACTTACCGAAGAGTACAATAAATCATTAGCTTTTGCGAACGAGGTTAAAAAGCAAAACAGTACAGATACCAGCCTTACCGATATCATCGCCAGTCAGTCTAAAGTGCTCGAAGCCGTGGGGCAAACCAAAGATCTTTTCAAGATTTGGATCTCTCGGAAAAATGATTCCTCTATTAATACCAGCCTACAAATGAGCATGTTCACCAGTATTGAAAATAGTCAGAAAAACATCATGAATACCAACAAATATGTGCATACTACATTTGAACAAAAATAAAAAGAAGGCCTTTCGGCCTTCTTTTTATTTAGCGTTAGCTAATCTTTTGAATTAGTTAACAGTTACTGCAACTACATCGGATTTACCGCTTGGGGATGTAACTGTCAGATCGAATGTACCAACGCCAGCACCCTTATTTACAACGATATCGCCGTAAGGAGTGATTGTAACGTTAGAGATGTTAGTAGAGAAGTGGCTAGCAGAGAATGTTACACCCAAAATGCCGTTAGCTTTTTGAGCATCAGCTTGCTCATAATCTTTACCATAGTTATCTGTAACAATCAGGTCTTGAGTAGTGAATGCATTACCATCAGTTGCACCTGTAGTAGCATCAGTGACGTTGATAGTCATTGTGCTATCAGCAGCAATTTTATCTACTGACAAAGCATCATTCTTAACTGTTACAGCAGCAGTAGCTTGCTTAATTTCACCTTTGTTTGTTTTGTAGGATACGTTCAATGTTGCAGTTCCTACTTTGTTACCAAGAACGTAAGCTTTACCACCAACAAGAGCTACTTTAGCAGCAGCGTTGTTGGAAGTAGTGATGCTTTGAATTGTTCCAGCTGGTACTTTAACTACATCGCCAGCAGAATTCTTAGCAGATACTTTAACTTCGCGTGCCAATACTTGGCTTTGAGTTACATCTTTAAGTGTGTCAGCAGAGATCGTTTGACCAGCACCGTAAGTTGTTTGAACAACGATACCGCTATCGATAGTGTTGAACAATGTAGGAACAGCGTTCACGGAGTAAGTCAGATCCTCAGTTGATTTAGCAACTGTCAACGTTCTAGTCAACTTGGAGATCTCAGTATCGTTCTTAGTGATTACTGCGGAGTACTCAATTTTGGATCCTTCTTTAGCAGCACCACTAGTGAACAAAGTGAACTCATCATTGAAAACTTCAAAGTCACCAGCTACGCCAGCACCTGGTTTACCATAAGTTGCAGTACCACCAGCGATGAAGTTGTCACCCAATTTCAAACCAAGCTTGCTATTTGTAGGATCAGTAAATTGTACATATTTTCCATTCGTGTCAAGCTCATAAGTGTTCGCAGTAACAGTTACTTTGTAGTCATTACCACTTGTAGCGTTGTTACCTGCGGAGTCTGTGTAGTGAGCATGATCAAGTGTTTTACCGTATTGGTCAATAACTGCAAGCTCAATCGCTACAGTAGCACCTGGAAGCGCACCTTTAGTAGAATCAGTTACTACTTTGAAGTGGTCAGGTACACGAGCGTCAGCGATTGTGTAAGTTTTTGTGGATGTGCTGCTTGCATTAGCTGTAGCGATGATTGCTGTAACAGATACAGCACCTTTAGCGTTGTCGCTAATTGTCTTCAACTCAATAGAACCTCTGTGCTCGCCGGAATCCAAGATTGTTGCAGTGGATTGACCCACAACGCCAGAAACGTTGACATTAATACGTTTGATGTTCTCGCTGCTAGTCAGATCATCAAGGCTAAGTTGATTTCCTGCAGCATCATAAGCAACGATTGGGATGTATACCTCAGTATCGCCAGCAGCGATTACATCGTTAAGGTCGCCAACTTCAACTTTAGTAGCAACTTTAGCGGATTTAACGGAAATCTTACCAGTTGCTGTAGCAGCTTGGTTGAACACTGTAAAGTTGTAGTCGCCAGCTTTGTCAAGATCGTTCACCAAGGAGATCTTAACTTCTGGAATGTCGTTTCCGTTATCTTCTACTTCTGTGCTCACATCATTAGTAGGGATATAGTCATTCCAGATAACTGTAGTATCACCAAACAACTTATTAGTGTTAGTGTTGTCTTTGCTGTAAACTTTAGCATTCATCAAGGAATCGTAAGAAATTGTACCGCCGTATTGGTCGAACAGGTTGATGTCGAACTTAACGTTCTCGCCCTTACCATTCAACGCCGTACCCACGGAGTAACGAGCTGCACCAAGCTCAAGTTTAGTCAGGATTGGTTGTGTACCCAACTTGAAGTTTTTAGTAGCTGTAATGTGGCTGTCGTTATTAACAACAGTTACAGGGATTACAGATACGCCTTGAGTTGTGTTTTCATTTGCTGTATCCAAAGTAATCAACAAAGTACCATCGTTGTCTTTTGTGATCTTTGTGTATGTTGCAGCAGATGTGTAAACATTGTAGGAACCAGCGTTAGTTGTAGCATTTTCACCGTATTGGTTGGAAGCTTTAACTTTAACGATAGTTTTGTCAGCGTAAGCGATTGTGTCGCCAGCTGTTACGAAGTCAATGCTTTTCAGAACTTCGTCTTCACCTGTGAAAGTTGCAGTTGTTTTGTCTACAGTAGCTGCATCCAAACCGGAAACAGTTACAGTGTAGTCGCCATTGCTGATTTTAACATCAGTCAAAGTCAGAACTGCGGATTTCTTGTCATCAGAGAATTTAGTAGTCGTAACTACATCAGATGTACCTTTTTTCAAGGATACTGTAGCTTTAGTAGTATCAACTGGTTTGTTGAAAGTAACAGTTACTTGTTGAGCACCTGTTGCTTTAGCGCCTGTAACGGAAACTTTACCAGCTGGTACGTATTGTTGCTTAGCTTCGTATGCACCAGTCAGAAGCAGGTCGCGAGTTGCGTTAGCTTGACCGGAGAATTTACCGTCAGTGCCGTTAGGAAGAAGCTTCAGTTCAAGAGCAAGAGCTACATAACCTTGAGCCCAGTCAGAAACTGTAGTATCGTTACCTGTTTTAGCTTTAGCAGCAGCGTCTTGACCCAGTACGCGTACCAAGAAAGTAGCCAATTGCTCTTTAGTTACTTTACCAGCTGGGTTGTAAGTACCTTCGCCGTAACCATCTGTTACGCCAGCTGTTTTCAAAGCTTCGATGTAAGGAAGAGCGTAGCCGTTAGCTGCGTCATCGGATGTAACATCGGAGAAGCTGGAAGTTTTCAGGTCTTTGTTGATGTCAAGACCCATGATCAAAGCTGCAACTTTTGCGAATTGAGCGCGGTTCATTTCGTCTTTAAGACCGAAAGATGTGTCGCTCACGCCATCAAAAATACCAGCGCTAATCATAGCGTCAAATTTTGCTTTTGTAGCTGCGTCAAGATCTTTAAGATCTGTGAAATCAGCGGATGTTTTACCGAATGCTACGGAAGAAAACATGGATAATGCCATTGCTGTAGAGAGAACTACGGATAAACTTTTCTTCATAACCTTTTTTTCTCCTCCTCGAGTATCTTTGGGTTTATTTTTTAGGTTGGTTCTAATCATATTTGAGCTCGATTCACTCATTGTCCGGTTCACCCCCTTTCCAGAGTTAGAGCAATATATAACTAAGTTCATTATGCAGCTCGAGTCAGCCACATCTGAAACTAGTAAAAAATAGTAGAAAAAATAAAAGCTCATGCCAATTCACATTATACATTGGTCGAATAGAGTCGTAAAGAGTTATTTTCCAAACTGTATAAGGTGAACCAAGTTAGGAAATTAATTATTACTTCTTTGTTTTCAAAGTATTAAACGCGCCCGTTTCGAAAAAGTTGCGCATTGATCAAAAAAATATTTTAGAAATTTTTTCAATAAAAAAAAGAAGGCCCCGAAGGACCTTCTTTCTCAGTGAAGATAACTATTAGTTAGCTGGAGCAGTTACTTCGATAGGAGTTACTGCGGATTTGCCGTTCGCAGAGTACGTAGTCAGATCAAATGTTACTGTACCACCTGTTTGAGATGGCTTTGCAGTTACGTTACCGTATTGGTCGATGGATACTGTACCACCTTTAACGTGAGTTGCTGCAAATGTCAGGCCCAACATGAAGTTGTACTCGCCTGCTTCCATATCGTCATACTCAGTACCGTAGTTGTCCGTTACTTTGATGTCGATCTTGTCAAACAGGTTCTCGTTGTTGTTCATTGCCACTGTATCTGTTTCAGCTTCAAGCTTGTCTACAGCGATCGCGTCTGCTTTCACAGTTACTGGCACTGTTGCTTGCTTCACTTCGCCTTTAGCTGTCAGGTACGTGATGCTGATTGTTGCTGTACCCGCTTTGTTACCGATCACGAACGCTTGGTTGTTCGTCGAATCCAAGCCAACTCTTGCTACGCTTGTGTTCGAGGATGTCACGGATTTGATGTTGTTAGGCAATTCTACTACATCGCCAGCTGCGTTTTTAGCAGATACCGTGATTTCTTGACCGAACAAGCTTACTACTGGGTTCTTTTGATCATCTTGAGACAACTCTTTACGGTTGCCGTATGCTTGGTTTTGGCTAATTACGCCGCTGTCCAAAGCGTTGAACATTGGGTGAGCCGCATCTACAGAGTAAGTCAGGTCGTCTGTGTTGCTAGCTACCGTCAATGTTTTCGTTACTTTCGCAATTTCCACATCGTTTTTACGGATGACTGCTGTGTACTCTACATGCGTACCTGCTACAGCCTCTTTGGTTGTTACGAATTTGAACTCATCATTGAATGCTTTATAGTCGCCATTTGTTCCAATTGCATATACAGTTGGGTTCTTCACATCATCGCTAACTTTTTTCGGTGTTGTTTGTGCATCTTGTACATACGCTGTGTCGTTAGTAATTTTGTTGTTATTCGCATCGTACGCTACTGCTGTTACCGCTACATCATAGTGGTTCAGGCCATCTGCTTTTGTAGCAAAACCATTACCGGAAGTGTCTGTGTACAGGGAATTATCCAGCACTTGACCATATTGGTCGATTACATTGTATTCAAACTTGGAAGTTGCACCTGCTACTGCACCTTTCGCTGGAGCCGTTACTTCTTTCAAGTGGTCAGCTACACGAGCGTCAGCTACTGTAAATGTTTTTGTTGCTGTGCTGTTTGCATTTGCTGTTGCGATGACAGCTGTTACCGATACAGCGCCTTTAGCATTCGATGTGATTTTGGAAAGCTTGATCGAACCTTTGTGCTCGCCGGAATCTTCGATGCTTACGCTTGTTGCATTGTTATCGCCAACTGCGCCGGACAAAGATACGTTAATGCGGCCTACGTTTTGCTCGCTTGTCAGGTCATCCATGCTCAATTGGTTACCTGCTGCATCATAAGCCACAACTGGGATGTACACGTCCGTATCACCAGCTGCGATAACGTCGTTCATTGCGCCGATTTCGATTTTGTCCGCTACTTTTGCCGATTTGATGCTTACTTTACCTGTTGCTGTTGCTGCTTGGTTGAACACTGTGAAGCCGAAGTCGCCAGCTTTGTCCAGATCATTCAGCAAGGAAATTTTCACTTGTGGAATGTCGTTGCCATTGTCTTCGATAACCGACGTAATGTCTTTGCTGTCGATGTAATCGTTCCAGATCACAGTTGTATCTTTCAGCTTGTTCTCGCTTTGCAGCATTTCGTAAGACATTGTACCGCCGTATTGGTCATAGAAGTTCAAGTCGTATTTCACGTTCTCGCCTTTACCGTTCAGGGAAGTACCTGCGGAGTAACGAGCATCGCCAAGTTCAAGCTTCGTCAAGATGGGTTGTGTACCCAACTTGTAGTTCTTTGTTACGGTGATGTGGCTGTCGTTGTTCACGATGGTTACTGGAATTACGGAAACGCCTTGAGTGGTTTGACCGTCAACTTTCGTATCCAATGTGATCAGCAAAGTGCCGTCTGTATCTTTTGTAATTTTCGTAAATGTTGCCGCGGATGTGTACACGTTGTAAGAACCAGCGTTTGCAGAAGCTGCTTCACCATATTGGTTCACGGCTTTAGCTTTAACAATCACTTTGTCGGCATAAGCAATCGTGTCGCCAGCGGTTACGAAGTCAATGCTTTTCAACACTTCGTCTTCACCTTTGAACGTTGCTGTTGTTTTGTCAACAGTCGCTTCGTCCAGGCCGCTCATTGTTACAGTGTAATCACCGTTGCTGACTTTAGCATCCGTCAATGTCAATACTGCGGATTTCTTGTCATCAGCAAACTTAACTGTTGTTGCGACTTCAGCTGTACCTTTAGTCAAAGCCAATTTCGCTTTGTCTGTATCCACCGGTTTGTTGAAAGAAACTGTTACTTGTTGCACGCCAGTTGCTTTTGCACCAGTTACGGAAACTTTACCCGCTGGAACGTATTGTTGTTTCGCTTCATAAGCACCTGTCAACAGCAGGTCACGAGTTGCGTTCGCCATACCGCCGAACGTACCGTCTTCGCCATTAGCCAAAAGTTTCAAATCAAGCGCAAGTTTCACATAACCTTGTGCCCACTCGGAAACTGTTGCATCGTTGCCAGTCAACGCTTTTGCATCAGCATCTTTACCCAATACGCGAACCAGGAAAGTAGCCAATTGTTCTTTTGTTACTTTACCAGCCGGGTTGTAAGTACCTTCGCCGTAACCATCTGTTACGCCAGCTGTTTTCAAAGCTTCGATGTAAGGCAATGCATAACCGTTAGCCGGATCGTCCACACTAACATCAGAGAAGCTCGATGTTTTCAGGTCTTTGTTGATGTCCAGACCCATGATCAACGCTGCTACTTTTGCGAATTGCGCACGGTTCATTTCTTCTTTCAGACCGAAAGTTGTATCGCTCACACCATCAAAAATACCGGCGCTGATCATAGCGTCGAATTTTGCTTGTGTTGCTGCATCAAGATCTTTCAGATCAGTAAAGTCTGCGGATGTTTTACCGAATGCAACGGAAGAGAACATCGACAAAGCTACTGTTGCGGAAAGAACTACGGATAGGCTTTTTTTCATTAGGGTTGTTTCCTCCTGATATTTGAAGTTTTTGTTATAAAAACTTTATAACCACTGGGATGACTGCGACTTCTTCTTTGCTTTCGTGTAGCTTTTCGTATATCATCTCGGCTACAAGAATGAGTATACTATCTTCTATACGATATTTCATTGATTAGAATTTTCCATAGAGTTCGAGAGTATAAACCGCGATTGAATATAAATAGAAAAAAGGCCCCGAAGGGCCTTCTTTCTTACGAGTTATTATTTCACTTCGATAGGAGTTACTGCGGATTTGCCGTTCGCAGAGTACGTAGTCAGATCAAATGTTACTGTACCACCTGTTTGAGATGGCTTTGCAGTTACGTTACCGTATTGGTCGATGGATACTGTACCAC
>Ga0209566_100552_pt1 | contig 25148 bp, 19 predicted proteins | sample Araplavi_mTSA_r2_2_FD_184287 | JGI IMG/M metagenome (GOLD analysis project Ga0209566, IMG submission 184287) | Arabidopsis root microbial communities from North Carolina, USA - plate scrape CL_Cvi_mTSA_r2 (SPAdes) (version 2) | ecosystem: Host-associated > Plants > Roots > Endosphere | place...
TTTTTTTATGCGCGCTGCAACGCGCGTGACCGGCCGATGACGCCGGAACGGGCAACGGGCGCGCAATCGTCCCGTCAACCGTGACAGGTCAACGGACGACGATCCGTCGATACACTATGGGCCTGCGCGACGGCCGGCATCCCCGCTTTCCTCGATGCCGGCCGTCGCCTTCATTACGCACGGCCCGCCGCCTTTCGCCCGCGCCGTGCGCCTGCCGCCCCCCAAGGAGTGTCACTTGAAGCACTGTCGCCGCGCGCTGTTCACCCTCGCCGCCGGCTTTCTGGCCAGCGCGACTTCCGATGCCCGCCCGGTCTGCACCGTCGTCGCCGACGCCGCCACCGGCCAGGTGCTCGTGCAGCAAGGCGACTGCACGACCCGCGTCACGCCCGCGTCGACGTTCAAGATCGCCATCAGCCTGATGGGCTTCGATGCGGGCGTCCTGAAGGACGCGCACACACCGACGCTCGAGTTCCACACCGGCTATCCCGACTGGGGCGGCGCGCCGTGGCGCGAGCCGACCGATCCGGCGCGCTGGATGAAGCTGTCGGTGTTCTGGTACTCGCAGCAGGTCACCCAGGCGCTCGGGCAGGCGCGCTTCCAGCAGTACACGACCGCGTTCGGCTACGGCAACGCGGACGCCACCAGTCAGGTGGGTGAACTGAACGGCGTGATGGGCGCATGGGTCAACGCGTCGCTGCGCATCTCGCCGCTCGAACAGGTCGGCTTCATGCGCAAGATCGCGAACCGGACGCTGCCCGTCAGCGCGCACGCGTACGACATGACCGAGCGCATCACGCTGATCAACACGCAGCCCGGCGGCTGGATCGTGCACGGCAAGACGGGCACCGGGTCGCCGGGGCGCAAGTACGATGCGTCGCATGCGTACGGCTGGTTCGTCGGCTGGGCGGCCAAAGGGCCGCGCACGCTCGCGTTCGCGTACCTGATACAGGACGACGAGCGGCAGACGCCGAACGCCGGCCTGCGCGCACGCGACACGTTCCTGGCGACGCTGCCCGCCCTCGCCGAACCGGGCAGGCCCCAATGAGCGCCGGCCCGCGCAACGCGCGGATCGACCTGCTGCGCGGCGTGTCGATCGTGCTCGTCCTGCTGCATCACTTCAACATCCCCTACTCGCTGCGTGAGACATCGCTCGCGCGCGTATTCGGCTGGGAAACGGTGCATGCGGTGGTGCGCAACGGCAACTACGGCGTGACGATGTTCTTCGCGATCTCGGGTTACCTGATCACGTCGAATGCGCGGCACCGCTGGGGCAACCTCGGCGCGGTCGACGTGCGCGCGTTCTACGTGTCGCGCGTCGCGCGTATCGTCCCGTGCCTGCTCCTGCTGCTCGCGCTCGTCAACGGCCTCGCGGCGGCCGGCGTGCCGATCTTCCGGAACCACGCGCCGGAGGGCGTCGCCGTGTCGTTCTGGCTCGTGAATCTCGCATCGCTGACGTTCTGGATGAACGTGCTGATCGGCGCTTACGGGTGGGTCAACTACGCGCTCGGCGTGCTGTGGTCGCTGTCGGTCGAAGAGGTGTTCTACCTGTCGTTTCCGCTGTTGTGCATCGCACTGCGCCGCGATGCGCGGCTGGTCGCGTTCTGGGTGGCCGTCGCCGCGATCGGGCCCGTGTACCGCTTCACGCACGCAGGCGACGAAGGCGGGTTCCTCTATGCGTACTTCGCGTCGTTCGACGGGATCGCGATCGGCTGCTGCACCGCGTTGCTGGCCGAGCGCAAAAGCTGGCAGCGGCTTGCCGCGCCGCTCGTGCAGGGGCTCGTCGCGGCGGCGATGGCCGCGCTGTATCTGGCCTGGCCGATCGCGGAAAGCCACGTCGCCGGCGTCACCGCGATGGCGCTCGGCACAGCCGTGCTGCTGATCGGCGCGCACGTCAACGGCACGCGCGCGCAGGGCCGCCTGCTCGCGCCGTTGCGCCCGGCCGGCACGCTGAGCTACGAGCTGTACCTGTTTCACCTGATCGTGCTCGGCGGGCTGCGCACGTTCTGGCCGCCGTCGGCCACGCATGGCGACACCCGGCTGCTGTTGCTGATCGCGTATCTGGCGTTGTCGGCGGTGCTGAGCGCGGCGATCGCGCGCGGCTATGCGGCACCGCTCGACCGCTTCATCAAGCGGGTCGCGTCGCGGCCGTCAACGCGCGTGCCGGACGGCGCGCGGTTCTAGCGGATCGTCGGCCGCCCCTGCCGGGTGACACGACTTTGGAAAGAGAAGAAAGCGGCCAGCGCCCGGCCTGACCGCAAGCCCCGCGTACGCATCGTACGATCGACCGAAGCCGTCGGGTAATCGGTAACGTGTCGCCGCCCGCCGATCAATCCAGATAGTCGGCGTATTCCTTGCGCGCGTAGCGGGCGAGCGTCGTCCACGGCGGCGGCTCGCGCCGCGCGGCCGGCGCCGGTGTCAACGTCAGCTTGCGCACGACGCGGCCGTCGGCACTTCGGTATTCGACCGACAGCGGCGCCTGCAGCGTCTCGCTCCACAGGATCCGGTTCACGCCGCGCGCGCCGGGCGTATCGACCGCCTGCTCGTACCAGAGGGTGCCGGGCGCGTCGCCGCGCTTCGCGACCGCGAGCCGCTTCAACTGCGACGGCGGCGTGACGTAGTACGCGTTGTCCCACGAGCCGTCGAAGCCCGTGGTTTCGTACTCGGCCGGCGGCACGCTGACGACCGTCCGGTTCGCCGCATCGACATACTCGATGCGGGCCGTCTTGCCGTCGTAAGTCACATGCCGTGCAGCCGCCTGGAAGTTGAAATGCCTGTGGCCCGCGTGGGCGGCCGCCGGCTGCACGCCGGCGCGGCGGCCCGGGCCTGCATCGTGGTCATGATCGTGATCGTCGCCCTGACCGCCGCCGGCCGCCGCGGCGGGCAGCACGCGTTCGACCCACACGTGCCCGTCGCGCCGCACCATCCGTTCGCGATACAGCGTCGTGCGCGTCACGCCGTCGGCCGTCACCGTGCGGCTCTCGTGCAGCAGCACGGCGTCGAGATCGGCCGCTGCACAAGCCGGCAGCGCAATCATCCCGCAGGCGAGCGCACAGAGGATCCGGCGTTTCATCGTGCCATCTCCTGCCTCAGAACCCGAACGCCGAGCGCACGAGACCGAACACCTTCGTGTTGTCGATCGTGCCCTTGAACGCCTTCGCATCGGCGCCGTCGGCGAACAGCATCACGTCGCCGCCGCCGTGCGTTTCCGAACCCGCGCTGCCCATCCGCACGCCGACTTCCTGCAGATACGCATCGTTCGTCGCGGTGGCCGAATCGACCGACGCGCGCACGTTCGGCCGGTTCGCGCCGTTGCCGAACACCAGCGTCGTGTAGGTATTGCCGTCGGCGTCCTTGCTCGGCTGGCCGTCGCGATAGTTGCGGCTGATGTCGAGAATCGGGTTGCCGCGCTTCGAATAGCCGTTGATCGTCATCGTGTGGTCGTGGTCGGCCGTCACGACGATCAGCGTGTTCGACAGGTCGACCTTCGACAGCGCGACGCGGATCGCTTCGTCGAATGCCGCCGTGTCCTCGAGCGCGCGCTTCGCGTTGGTGCCGTGCAGCGCGTGATCGATCCGGCCGCCTTCGACCATCAGGAAATAGCCGTTCGAATTCTTCGACAGCACGTCGATCGCCTTCGACGTCATCTCGGCAAGGCTCGGCTGCGACGGCCCTTCGCCCTTGCCCGCGACGCGGTCCAGTTCGTACTCGAGATGGCTCGTCGAACTGAACAGGCCGACCAGCTTGCCGTTGCCGGCCTGCGCGAGCTGATCCTTCGTCGCGACGACCGTGTAGCCCTTCGCCTTCATCTCGTTGAGCAGGTTGCGCCCGTCCGCGCGGCCGCGCTTGTTGGCCACCGGATCGAACGGCGTCCAGTGGTTGCGGCCGCCGCCCATCAGCACGTCGACGCCGTCACCGAGCGCCGCGTTGTAGCCCGCGCCGCCCGGCGCCGCCTGCGCGGCGATATCGTATTGCGCGTCGCGATGGCAGATGTGCGAATAGGTCGCGGCAGGCGTCGCGTGCGTGAGCTCGGTCGTCGTGATCGCGCCGACCGCCTTGCCGCGCGCCTTCGCCAGTTCCAGCAGCGTCGCGACCGGCTGGCCGTTGCCCGGCGCGCAGTTGTTGACCGTCTTGTTGCCGTTCGCGTCGCTGCCCGGTGCAACCGCGCGCGTGTCGGACGACATCGACAGCACTTCGTTGTTCATCTTCACGCCGGTCATGTACGCGGCCATCGACGGCGCGCTGTCGGTCGTCTGCGCGTCGTTCGAGAAGGTCTTGATGCGCGCGGTGCGCGCCAGCTTCTCCATCGTCAGTTGTCCCGACTCACCGACCTTGTAGATCCGGCTCGCCGTCACGGTCGTCGGCCCCATGCCGTCGCCGAGAAAGAAAATCACGTTCTTCGCCTGGCCGGCGGCCTGCGCCGCGCCGCATGCGAAACCCGCGACGGCCAGCGCCGCCGCGATGCACTTGATGGTCGACATCCTGTATTCCCCTGTACCCGTGTTGTCGGCGCTCAAAGCTGCACCGCGTTGCGCACCAGCTCGAAAACCTTGTTGTTCTCGATCACGCCGTGGAACGCCTCCGCGCCGCGGCCGATCGCACCGAGGAACACATCGGTGCCGCCGTGCGTCTCGTTGCCCTTCTCCATTCGCACGACCGCCTCCTGGCGATAGTCGTCGGCGCCCGTCACCGCGTCGGTGAGCGCGGTGCCCGCGCGGCTGCCCTGCACGCGGTTCTCGCCGTTGCCGAAGCCGATGATCGTGTACGGCGCGCCGTCCGCGTCCTTCGCGACCGCGCCCGTCTGGTAGTTGCGCAGCACGCCCAGCACGCCGGCCTTGCCCGCCTCGGTCTTGCCGGTGCGCGCCGCATAACCGTTCAGCACCAGCGTGTGGTCGTGGTCGGCCGTGACGACGATCAGCGTGTTCTTCAGGTCGGGATCGGTCTTGCGCACCTTGTCGAGCGTGGCCTTGATCGCGTTGTCGAACGCGACCGTGTCCTGCAGTGCGCGCTTCGCATTGGTGTCGTGCAGCGCGTGGTCGATCCGGCCGCCTTCGACCATCAGGAAATAACCGTTCGGATTCTTCTGCAGCACGTCGAGCGCACGCGTCGCCATGTCGGTGAGGCTCGGCTCCTTCGTCGCGCCGCGATCGAGGTCGTAGCTCATGTGGCTCGACGAGAACAGGCCGACCAGCTTGCCGCTCTTCGTCGCATCGGCCGCCAGCAGGTCGTCGCGGTTCTGCGCGAACGCATAACCCTTCGCCTTCAGTTCGTTGACGAGGTTGCGGCCGTCGGTGCGCTTGCCGCCGCCGTCCTTCGGCACGAAGAATTGCGTGCCGCCGCCGAGCACGACGTCGACGCCGTCGCCCAGCGCGCCGTTGTAGCCCGCGCCGCCCGGCACGAGCTGCGCCGCGATGTCGTTCTCGGCGTCGCGATGACACACGTGCGCATACGTCGCAGCGGGCGTGGCGTGCGTGACGCGCGTGGTCGTCACGACGCCGGTGGCCAGCCCCTTCGCCTTCGCGATCTCCAGCAGCGTCGTCGCCGATTTGCCGTTGTTCGCGCCGCAATTGCCGGTCAGGCTCGCGCTCGGCTCGATCGCCTTCGTGTCGGGCGACATCGAGATCACTTCGTTGTTGGTCTTCACGCCGGTCATGTACGCCGACATCGACGGCGCGCTGTCCGTCACCTGCGCATCGTTCGAATAGGTCTTCACGAACGCGGTTTCCGGCAGCGTATCGATCGTGAGCGCGCCGTCTTCACCGACACCGTAGATGCGTGCGGCCGTCAGCGTCGTCATCCCCATGCCGTCGCCGAGGAAGAAGATCACGTTGCGCGCGGCCGTCTGAACGGGCGGCTGGGTGGGCGACGTGCTGGTCGGGCCGTCGTCGCTGCCGCATCCGGCGAGCGCAAAGGCGCCCGCGCACAGCAGCGCCACCGTTTTGATTCGATTCATGGTGCCGGTTCTCCCCGCCGTTGATGCTTTCGAAATGAAAGGCGATGGTAGGAACCGGATGTGACGTCAATGTGAATGGAAACTGGAAGACATCGAATGGATTATGAAAGGCGACGGCGAGGCGCCACGGCCGGGCGCCGCGCGTGTTGCGGCGTCATTCCGCGTGTTCGGCGGCGAGGTTGCGCACGGTCACGATGCGCGCAGGCGGAATGTTCGCCCAGACGATCCGGCTGCCGCAGGCGACAAACGCCGGATCGCCCAGCGGATGCCGCCCGGGCGGCCGCAGGTCATACGTGAACTGGATCATCACGCCGTCGGCCGACAGCACGCGATGGCACTGGCCGACGATCGCCGTCACGTCCTGGCGCGGCAGCGTGCGCAGCGGCAGGCACGACACGATCGCGTCGACGCGCGCGTCGGGCGGCAGCAGGCGTTCGAGTTGCCGCGCGTCGCCCGACACGATCGAGATGCCCGGAAAACGTCGCCGCAGATGCTGGACGAACGCCGGCGAACGCTCGACCACGACGAGCCGCCGTGGCGCGACGCCGCGTTCGAGCAAGGCCGCGGTGATCGCGCCGGTGCCGCCGCCGAGCTCGACGACCAGCCCGTCACCGTCCGGCACCGCGTCGGCCATCTCGCGCGCCAGCTGCCGCGAACTCGGGCACAACGCGCCCACCGCGGCCGGACGGCCGACCCACTCGCGCACGAACAGTGCCGAGACACGCCACGCGTTCGGCCAGATCATCGGCAGCCCTTGAGCGATTGCGCCGTCGGCAACGACGCGCCGAAGACTTCATGGAACAGGGCTACGGCGACACGGGGCTTCGGCATGCGCATCCTCCTGGACGAATCGGTCCGTCGCGGGAAGCGCGACGATCAAATCGATTCTAGGAAACGCAAACTTAAGGCGACGTGAAGATTGACCCTGATTCCCCTGATCAATTCGTACCGGATCAACGGCCGACGCCCGCCCCGTGCGCGGCCCGTCTCACCGCAGGTTGGTTCTCGCCAGCTCGACGATCTCGTCGCCGCGCCCGCTGAGGATCGCGCGCAGCATGAACAGGCTGAAGCCCTTCGCATGCGCGAGTTCGATCTTCGGCGGCATCGCGAGCTCGTACTTCGACGTGACGACGTCGACGACGGCCGGCCCGTCATGCGCGAACGCCGTGCGCAGCGCTTCCTCGACGTTCTCCGAGTGCTCGACCCGCACGCTGAAGATGCCCGCACCCTTCGCGATCGCCGCGAAATCGGTCGGGCTCAGGTCGACGTTCGTATCCAGATAGCCGGCCGCCTTCAGCTCCATCGACACGAAGCCGAGCAGGCTGTTGTTGTACACGACGATCTTGACCGGCAGCTTGAGCTGGCGTGCGGTGAGCAGGTCGCCGAGCAGCATCGACAGCCCGCCGTCGCCGGACAGCGACACCACCTGCCGCCCCGGATGCGCGCCCTGCGCACCGAGCGCCTGCGGCATCGCATTCGCCATCGAGCCGTGATTGAACGAACCGTGCAGTTGCCGCTTGCCGTTCATCGTCAGGTAGCGCGCGGCCCACAGCGTCGGCGTGCCGACGTCGGCCGTGAAGATCGCGTCCTCCGCCGCGACTTCGTCGACGATCTTCGTCAGGTACTGCGGATGAATCGCGCGGCCCGGCGGCTCGGCCACCGCGAGATCGTCGAGCCCCTTGCGCGCGGCCGCGTAGTGCTTCAGCGCATTCTCGAGGAAACGCCGCTGCGTCTTGCGCGTCAGGCGCGGCAGCAGCGCCGCGATCGTTTCCTTCACGGTGCCGACGAGACCCAGCGCGAGCGGTGCACGATGGCCGAGCTGCGAGCCTTTCCAGTCGATCTGCGCGATCTTCGCGTTCGACGGATAGAACGGCCGGTACGGGAAATCCGTGCCGAGCATCAGCAGCGTGTCGCACGATTCCATCGCGTGATAGCCCGAGCTGAAGCCGATCAGCCCCGTCATCCCGACGTCGAACGGGTTGTCCCATTCGACGAACTGCTTGCCGCGCAGCGCATGCACGACCGGCGCGCCGAGCGTGTCGGCCAGCGCGACCACCTCGTCGTGCGCGCCCTGCGTGCCGCTGCCGCACAGCAGCGTGACCGCGTCGGACGCGTTGAGCAGCGCCGCGAGCCGATCGAGATCGGCGTCGGCCGGCAGGATCGACGGCGGCGCCGATTCGCTCCAGGCCGGCGCTTCGTCCGGGCCGTCGCCCAGCGCGATGTCGCCCGGCAGCACGATCACCGCGACGCCGCGCTCGTCGATCGCGGTGCGCATCGCGCGCGCGAGCACACGCGGGAACTGCGATGCGTTCGTCACGAGTTCCGCGAAGTGGCTGCACTCGCGGAACAGCTCCTGCGGATGCGTTTCCTGGAAGTAGCCGAGGCCGATCTCGGTCGACGGGATATGCGCGGCGATCGCGAGCACCGGCTGATGATTGCGGTGGCAGTCGTAGAGGCCGTTGATCAGGTGCAGGTTGCCGGGGCCGCAACTGCCCGCGCACACCGCGAGCCGGCCGGTCGACGCGGCATCCGCGCCGGCCGCGAACGCGGCGCTTTCCTCGTGCCGCGTATGCATCCAGCGGATCGAGCCGATCTGGCTCAAGCTGAACGACAGGCCGTTCAGGCTGTCGCCCGTCACGCCCCAGATACGCTCGACGCCCGCTGCCGCCAGCGTCTTCGCCAGGTATTCCGCCATCGTCTGTCTAGCCATCATGCCCTCGCTCGTTGATCGGTCGTCACACGATTGATCCGGCAACGGCGGCCGCCGTTGCCGCTGACGGGACGAGCATACGCGATCGTGCCGCGCGGCGTCGTGACGATGCAAGCGCCCTGCACGCCGCCGCGGCAGCGACCCGTCGCGCCGCACGCCGCCCCTTTCGACGGCGTCGGGCAATCGTCGGCGCTTTGTCATGGTTCCGACTGCAGTCGGAAGCCGGAAACCGGACAGGGGCGCCTGCGGCTCCCCGCTCAGCTCCAGTCGGATGCCGCCTCGTCCGGATCGACGAGCGTCAGTCCGGACGCCGGCAACGGCAGCGCGGTCTTGTAGCGCACCTGCTTCAGCGCGAAGCTCGACCGGATGTTCGATACGCCGGGGATCGTCGTCAGTCGCTCGATGATGAAACGCTCGAGCGTGCGCATGTCGGGCATCACGACGCGCAGCAGGTAGTCGGCGTCGCCCGACATCAGGTAGCACTCCATCACCTCGGGCCGCTGCGAGATCGCTTCCTCGAAGCGCTGCAGCGCGTCCTCGACCTGCTTCTCGAGGCTGACCTGGATGAACACGTTGATCCGCAGCCCGAGCGGCTCGGGGTCGAGCAGCGTGACCTGCTGCCGGAACAGCCCGAGCTTCTCCAGCGCGCGCACGCGGTTGAAGCACGGCGTGGCCGACAGGTTCACCGCACGCGCGAGTTCCGCGTTCGTGATCCGCGCGTTCTGCTGCAGCTGGTTCAGGATGCCGATGTCGATGCGGTCGAGCCGCCGCGGGTTTGAACTCATGGTCGAAATATTCCGGAAGAGTGGCCACAACCGGAATATTTACACTATCGGCGCGCGAAATCCCAATGAAATCAGACGCATATTTTGCGGATCGGCGGGTAGCATGATCCGACCGATTGCCACTGATGCGCGCCGCTCCGAACCGGCGCGCGGGAGACCTGCGATGACGGACCTGTCGAACGGTATCGATGCCACGCGGCGCGCGGGCGCCGCTCACGCCGACGCCGACCCTGAAGAAACCGCCGAATGGCTGGAGGCGCTCGACGCCGTCGTCGCGCACGTCGGCAAGGAGCGCGCCCAGTACCTGCTCGGCCGGCTCGCCGCGCATGCGCACACCCGCGGGCTCGCGGCGCCGCGCGGCCCGGTCACGCCGTACGTGAACACGATCGCCGCGCACGAGCAGCCGCCCTATCCGGGCGACGCCGATCTCGAGGAACGGCTGTCCGCGGCACTGCGCTGGAACGCGCTCGCGATGGTCGTGCGCGCGAACCGGGCGTACGGCGAGCTCGGCGGCCACATCGCGAGCTACGCGTCGGCATCCGACCTGTTCGAAGTCGGCTTCAACCACTTCTTCCGCGCGGCACCGGCCGGCGCGGGCCATGAAAGCGGCCCCGGCGGCGATCTCGTGTACTTCCAGCCGCATTCGTCGCCGGGCGTCTACGCACGTGCGTATCTCGAAGGCTTTCTCGGCGAAGACCATCTCACGCACTATCGCCGTGAAATCGCCGGGCCCGGGCTGTGTTCGTATCCGCATCCGTGGCTGATGCCCGACTTCTGGCAGTTCCCGACCGGCTCGATGGGCATCGGCCCGATCAACGCGATCTACCAGGCGCGCTTCATGCGCTACCTGCAGCATCGCGGGCTCGCGAACACCGCCGGCCGCACCGCGTGGGGTTTCTTCGGCGACGGCGAGATGGACGAGCCCGAATCGCTCGGCGCGCTGTCGCTCGCCGCCCGCGAGGGGCTCGACAACCTCGTGTTCGTGATCAACTGCAACCTGCAGCGGCTCGACGGACCGGTGCGCGGCAACGGCCGCGTGATCGACGAGCTCGAGGCGCTGTTCGCCGGCGCCGGCTGGAACACGATCAAGGTGCTGTGGGGTTCCGACTGGGATCCGCTGTTCGCACGCGATCACGCGGGCGCACTCGCGCGCGCGTTCGCCGATACCGTCGACGGCCAGTTCCAGACCTTCTCCGCGAACGACGGCGCGTACAACCGTGCGCGCTTCTTCAGCCGCGACCCGGCGCTCGAAGCGCTTGCCGCGCAGCTCACCGACGCCGAAATCGACCGCCTGCGCCGCGGCGGCCACGACGCACGCAAGCTGCACGCCGCATACGCTCGCGCACTCGCTCATCGCGGCCAGCCGACCGTGATCCTCGCGAAGACGATGAAAGGTTACGGGATGGGTGCGGCCGGCCAGGGCCGGATGACGACCCACCAGCAGAAGAAACTCGACGTCGACGATCTGAAGGCGTTCCGCGACCGCTTCCGGTTGCCGCTGTCGGACGGCGACGTCGAGCAGCTGAAGTTTTACAAGCCAGCGGAAGACAGCCCGGAAATGCGTTACCTGCATGCCCGCCGGGCTGCCCTGGGAGGCTATCTGCCCAGAAGGCGGATGGCGGCATCGAAGGGGCTGACCGTCCCTTCGATGCCGGCCTGGGGTGCGTTCGCGCTGGATGCGGCCGGCCGCGAGATGTCGACGACGATGGCACTCGTGCGCATGCTTGCCGCGTTGATCAAGGATCGCGAGCTCGGCCCGCGCATCGTGCCGATCGTGGCCGACGAAGCACGCACGTTTGGCATGGCGAGCCTGTTCCGGCAGGTCGGCATCTACTCGCCGCTCGGCCAGCGCTATGAACCCGAGGATCTCGGCTCGATGCTCTACTACCGCGAGGACACGCGCGGCCAGATTCTCGAGGAAGGGATTTCGGAAGCCGGCGCGGTGTCGTCGTGGATCGCCGCGGCGACGTCGTACAGCGTGCACGACCTGCCGATGCTGCCGTTCTACATCTACTACTCGATGTTCGGTTTCCAGCGCATCGGCGACCTGATCTGGGCGGCTGCCGACCAGCGCTCGCGCGGCTTCCTCGTCGGCGCGACGTCGGGCCGCACGACGCTCGGCGGCGAGGGCCTGCAGCACCAGGACGGCAGCAGCCATCTCGCGGCGTCGACGATTCCGAACTGCCGCGCGTACGACCCGGCGTTCGCGTACGAAGTCGCGACGATCGTCGATGCCGGCATGCGCGAGATGGTCGAGCAGCAGCGCGACGTGTTCTATTACGTGACCGTCATGAACGAGAACTACGCGCAGCCGTCGATGCCCGGCGACGATCCGGCCGCGCGTCGCGAAGGCATCCTGAAGGGCATGCACCGGCTGCCGGCCGAGTCGAACGCGACCGCGCGCGTGCAGTTGCTCGGCGCGGGCGCGATTCTCGGCGAAGTGCTCGCCGCGCAGCGGATCCTGAAGGACGACTGGGGGATCGATGCGGCTGTCTGGAGCGTCACGAGCTTCAGCGAATTGCAGCGCGACGGGATGGAGGCCGAACGGCTGTCACGGCTCGGCGACGGCCCGGCATCGTCGTATGTCACGCGGATGCTCGAAGGCACGCACGGCCCGGTGGTCGCCGCGACCGACTACGTGCGCGCGGTGCCCGAGCTGATCCGCGCCTACGTGCCGCGCCGCTACGTGACGCTCGGCACCGACGGGTTCGGGCGCAGCGACACGCGCGATGCGCTGCGCGCGTTCTTCGAGGTCGATCGCGCGAGCATCGTGCTCGCCGCGCTGAAGGCGCTGGCCGATGACGGGGAACTCGATGCGGCGGTCGTGCGAGACGCACGCGAGCGTCTCGGCAAGACCTCGCCTCCAGGCGTCGCGCCGTGGCAGCGCTGACCGAGTGACGCGACCGGGCAGCAGCCGACGACGATTCGTCGACCAAAGCAATTCTTTGGTCAACCAAACGGGCGGGGATCCGGCACGAACGCTTCTTTGCCGATCACTTTCACACTTGAAGCAAAATCCGCATGCAGCGGGTTCAGCAGCAAGTCGAAATCGGTCGGGCAAACGTGTGGTTGCTGCCATGGCGACTCCCAAATGGGTTGATTCACATTCCCATTTGATACTCCCAATCGGGAGTTTTCAATCGACCAAACGGCATATCCGTCACCAACGGGAATCGACGGCGCTCCTCGCTACACCGGCAACGCGTGCGTCGACAGAATCTCCTTGAGCACCATGAACGAGCGCACCTGCCGCACGCCGGGCAGGTACAGCAACTGTTCGGCATGCAACCGGTTGAAGCTCTCGTTGTCGCGCGTGCGGACCAGCATGAAGTAGTCGAATTCGCCCGTCACCACGTGACACTCGACACACCCCGACACTTTCTGCGCGGCCTTCTCGAATTCGGCGAACGCCTCCGGCGTCGAGCGATCCAGCACGAAGCCGATCACGACCAGCATCCCGGCACCCAGCGGCTTCGGGTCAAGCAACGCGACGATGCCGCGAATCAATCCCATCTCCTTCAACCGCTCGACGCGCCGCAGACACGCCGGCGCGCTCAGCTTCACCTTCGCGGCGAGACTCACGTTCGAAATCGACGCATCCTGCTGCAACTGCCGCAGGATCGCTCGGTCGATGCGATCGAGCGCCGGCGCGGCGTCGGCCGGGGATGTGCTACCGCGATCTAATTTCATTGCGTCTCCCATCCATTTTGCGAATCAAAATTATCTCGACTATCCATATCTCATCGATAACGTAGGTCCTCACCATTTATTTCGCAAGCTCATTTCGCGCCGTCCTGCCTATCATTTTTCCATCGGGACACGGCGTGCGAGCAGCACCCGACCGATCCGGTTTCCTGCCCATCTTCCCTCGGAGCTTGTCGATGAACCTGCAACGTTTCCCCCGTTATCCGCTCACGTTCGGCCCGACCCCGATCCAGCCGCTCAAGCGCCTGAGCGCGCATCTCGGCGGCAAGGTCGAGCTGTATGCGAAGCGCGAGGACTGCAACAGCGGCCTCGCATTCGGCGGCAACAAGACGCGCAAGCTCGAATACCTCGTCCCCGACGCGCTCTCGCAAGGTGCCGACACGCTCGTGTCGATCGGCGGCGTGCAGTCGAACCAGACGCGCCAGGTCGCGGCCGTCGCCGCGCATCTCGGGATGAAGTGCGTGCTCGTGCAGGAGCACTGGGTCAACTATGAAGACCCCGTGTACGACCGCGTCGGCAACATCCAGCTGTCGCGGATGATGGGTGCCGACGTGCGGCTCGTCGCCGACGGTTTCGACATCGGCATTCGCCGCAGCTGGGAAGAAGCAATGGAAAGCGTGCGGCAGGCGGGCGGCAAGCCTTACCCGATACCGGCCGGGTGTTCCGAGCATCCGCTCGGCGGGCTCGGCTTCGTGGGCTTCGCGGAAGAAGTGCGGGAACAGGAAGCGCAGCTCGGCTTCAAGTTCGATTACATCGTGGTCTGCTCGGTCACGGGCAGCACGCAGGCGGGGATGGTCGTCGGCTTTGCGGCCGACGGACGCGCGGATCGCGTGATCGGCATCGACGCGTCGGCGACGCCCGAGCGCACGCACGAGCAGATCACGCGGATCGCACGGCACACGGCCGAGCTGGTCGGGCTGGGGCGCGATATCGAAGCGAAGGACGTGGTGCTCGACACGCGCTATGCCGGTCCGGAATACGGACTCCCGAACGATGGCACGCTGGAGGCGATTCGTCTGTGCGCGCGGCTGGAAGGCATGCTGACCGATCCCGTCTATGAAGGGAAATCGATGCACGGGATGATCGACAAGGTGCGGCGCGGGGAATTCGAGCCGGGGTCGAAGGTGCTGTATGCGCACCTTGGCGGGGTGCCGGCGTTGAGTGCTTATGCGGAGATCTTCCGCAACGGCTGATGGGTATCCGAAGTCGATCCGGCGCGCGATGGGCCAATTCCACGCAATGATGCAGCCGCCTCCGGCATCCGCCGGAGGCGCAGTCATGCCGGATAACCGGTTGTCGAGCGCCGTGCCGTTCTGCGCGGCGGCGTGCGGTGCCCGCGTGTCGCCTCGCTTGCGGCACGGCGGCGTGTCGGCGCGGCGGCTTGTCGGACCATCGCCGCGCCCATCATGGCGTTCGCGCGTCAGTCCATGAATACGATCGACCGGCGAGCGCGTACCTCTCGACGATCCAGTGCGCACGACTGCGCAGCGTCCGCGGTCGTCGGCCGTCCACGTCGCAAGCCTCTCCCGCCGTCGCGCCGGCAAGCACGGCGTCGTTCCGTTCAGTCGCCGGGCAATCTCGACAGCGCAGCCTCCACCTCCACGCGCATCGCCGGCCATTCCGGCTTGAGCGCATCGACACCGCCCGCGGCCAGCGCACGCTCGCCTCTCGCGCACGCATCGCTCGCGTCTGCGTCGCCGGCCAGCGCGAAGCCGCCTCGCATCGAATGCAGCTCGCCCTTGAGGCAATCGTCGTCGCCGCGCAGCAATGCGGCGTCGATCGTCGCCAGCGAGCGCAGCGTCGCGGCACGCAATTGTTCGCGCATCTCTTCCGTCATCAGCGGCACCTGCCGGTCGTCGCGATCGACCGCGTGCAACGCCGTCGCGCCGCGCCCCCCGTGGCGCCGCAACACCGCATCGAGTGCATCGATCGACAGCGGCTTGAGCACGACCTCCGCGACGCCAACCTGCGCGCACCGCCGACGATCCTCTTCGGTCGCGTGCGCGGTCATCGCGATCACGGGTACCGTCGCCCCCTGCTCGCGCAGGAAGTTCGCCAGCGCGAAGCCGTCGAGTTCGGGCATGCCTAGATCGGTCAGCACGACATCGAACGACTGCGAAAAGTACGCACGCATCGCCTCGACACCGTTCGTGACGATCGTCGCATCGTAGCTCAGCGCATCGAGCTGATCCCGCAACAACACGCGGCTCGCCGGGTGATCTTCCGCGACGAGCACGCGCAGCGGCACGCCGCCGTCCGGGCGCGTCGGCCACGCTGGCGTCGTGGCGGGTTCGTCGTCGAACGCGACGCGCCATCCGGACGGCGCCCTCGCCAGCGGCAGCGATGCGGTGAAGGTCGTCCCCGCACCCGGTTGGCTGTCGACCGTCAGCGCACCGCTCATCAGGCGCGCGAGACGTCCGCAAAGTGGCAGCCCCAGCCCCGTGCCGCCGAAGCGCCGGTAAATCGACGGATCGGTCTGCACGTACACATCGAACAGCGCCGGTAGCGCTTCCGCAGGAATGCCGATGCCCGTGTCGCGCACCGAGATTTCGACGCCGTGCTGCCTGCCGGAAGCGACGGCCGGCAGCGCGTCGATCGTCACGCTGCCATGCTCGGTGAACTTGATCGCATTACTGACAAGGTTCGACACGATCTGGCGCAGGCGGGTCGGATCGCCGACGTAACCGTCGGCCAGCCCCGGCGCGACACGGCATTCGAGTACGAGCCGTTTCGCTTCGGCGAGCGGACGAAAGATCGCCGCGACGTCGAGCAGCACGGCTCGCAGATCGAACGGCACGGCTTCCAGCACCATCTGTTGGATTCGGCCTTCGACAGGTCGAGCACGTCGTTGATCACGCGCAGCAGTGCGTCGGACGACGACATGACCGTCTGCAGCCGACGCTGTTCGGTCGATGGCAATGCCGCACGCGCCATCAATTCGAGATTGCCGACGATCGCGTTCAGCGGCGTGCGAATCTCGTGGCTCATCGTCGCCAGGAAGGTCGACTTCGCCTTGTTCGCGTCGTCCGCGGCTTCGCGTGCCTCGCGCAGCTTGTCCTCGGCCTGCTTGCGCGCGGTGATGTCGGTCAGCGTACAGAGCAGTACATCGACGCCGCGATAGCGGGTACGGACGATGTGCGCGGCAAGGTAGGCCGCCCCGCCATCGGCGCGGTCGACCGACAACTCGTGCGTGACGACGCGCGGCTTCCGACCGCCCGCGATACTGTCGCGGTATGCCTGCCAGATGCGCTTGCCGAGCGACGGCGCCATGCCGGTGCCGCCATAAGCCTGTGCGGCCTCGTTGCGCGCCATCGTGTCGCCGTTGGCCAGCGCCAGCAGCATGATGCCGGCCGGCGCCGTGCGAATCAGCGTGCGGTTCAGCGCCTCGCTTTCGATCAGCCGGATCGCGCGGCGGTTGGCAGGGCGCAGCGCGCGCCGGTCGAACATGACGATCGCGAACCACACCGTTCCGATCGCGAGCAACGCGAGACCGGTTGCGATACCCAAGCGGACGGCCACGTCGTCGAACAGGCCGCGCCACGAATACGTCGCGGTCAGCACCTCGCGGAACCCCGGCATGCGGTCGCCGATGACGATACTCGTGCCGACACGGTGTGCGGCGGCCCGCTCGCCACCGATCGAGCGCGCATAATCGAGCGCGCGGGCGGTCAGCGCGGGGGCAGCCTGCCGGCCGGTCAGGACATTCGTGTTCGAATCGACCAGTGCATAGTCATGGCCGGAGGACGAGGCGCGCAGGATGTCGTCGATCTCCGGCCGCGCGACGACGACAAACCATGCGACCGGCTTGCCCTGGCTGTCCCGCACCGCCTGCGCGAACCGCAGCACGGACCGCCCGAGCAGCGGATCCTGCCGCCGGTCCAGAAAAATCTGCCGATTGCCGGGCGCGGCAGCCGCCGATACAAACTCGGCCGGCGGCTGCAACTGCCGGATCAACGCCTTCACGTCGAAACCGGCCGGCAGCGCGAGCGTCGCCTTCACCAGCGGATACCCGGCCACGATGACGAAGTCGCCGTCCGGATCGATCAGATATCCGCCCATGCCCGGGTCGCCGGGCTGCCTCGGCGGCATGACACCCGTCTTCTCGACCGGCTCGAGAAACGCCGCGAGAAACGGCGCGTAGGCCCCCCCTGGCCGGGGCGACGGATCGGCCGCGAACGCGGCCACCGCCACGCGTCCCGTGTGTCCGAGAACGGCCAGCCTGCCGCGATCGTCGGCAAACCGCTTGAGTGCATCGGACGGCGCGGTCGGCAATTGCCGGGCCATCAACTCGAGGTTTTCGACATAGCGATTCTGGAGCGCCCTGACCACCTCCATCTCCGCGAGCAGGTCGGCCTTGCGTAGCAGGAACTCGGAACGGTCACGCGCAACCGACTCCTGCAGGTCGAGCTGCGCGACCAGTGCCGCGCAGACCAGCACGAACACCGTGATCGCCACACCGCTTCCGTACAGCAACCATTGCTGCTGGCGTCGCACGCGCCCCGGCTCGAACGGCTTGCGGCCCGCGGCCGCGGCATGCGCGATCAGCGTTTTCAGTTTGGTGGGCATAGGTGTCGTCGAAGTCGTCTCGGCACCGGCACCGCGTCATGCGTTGTCCGGGTCACTCGGTACTGTCCGCCGGGCGCCGTTCATGCACCGGCCTCGGGCAAGTCGGGCAGATGGCCCTCGCTCGCGTAGCGAATCAGATCGGCATCGCGAACGATACCGAGCTTCTTCATCGCGCTCGATTTCTGCGAACTAATCGTCTGCTTGCTGCGATGAAGCTGGACGGCGATCTCGCCGACCGTCAGGCCGGCCCCGTAAAGCCGCACGACTTCGATCTCGCGGGCGGTCAGCGTGCGGACACCCGCCGACGGCTGGCAATCCTCCAGCAGCTTCTTGACGAACGGAGACAGATAATTGGCACCGACGAAAGCCGCATGCACCGCGCCGACCAGATGCGAAATCGCATCGGACTTGCTCAGGATGCACCCGACACCCTGCTTCTGGATCGCGAGCAGCACGCTCGGGTTGTCGATCATCGTGATCGTCACGAGGCGAAGTGCCGGGTAGCGACGCTGGAGGAAGGACAGCAGTGAAAGACCGTCGCCATACTTGCCGCCGGGCATGACGTAGTCGACGACGAGCACGTCGCTTTGCTGCTCGTCGAGCATCGCCACGAGATCGGTCGAATTCGAGACAGTGCCGAGCAGCTTGATCGTGCTGCTGCCCGCGAGCGCCTGCGACATTCCGAGTGCGGACGAAGGATGATCGTCCGCCACCATCACTCGCACAAAAAATTCATCCATTTATCTTCTTCTCCCGATACACGCGGCCTGACGTGCCATGTTGTGCGACGCGCCGGGACTTGAATCGGTCCCGCAACACGGTCGCGTCGCGGCGTTCGGCGAACCCGGCGGTGCGCAGCGTAATTTTAAGATAATAGACGGGTTCCGCGGCGGCTCTGCGATCCGGCGTGCCGGCCTGTACCCGCCATGATCCGACGCACATGCCATCACGCAGGCAGACGCGCCCGGCGTGACGTTACGGGCCGAACCGTCGAGAGTCCGCCGCCCATGCACGTCCGATCGGCGGCGCCCCCACGCCGTCGATCCATCCCGTCCCGCAAGGCGGCCGAAGCCGCGCCCTAATGCTTGACCGCGGTTTTGTCCTGCTCACCAGACCTGTCATCCGCGGCGTGCTGCCACTCGGTGATGGCCCGCCGCTTCTGCGACGGCGACATCATCATGAATTCGTTCAGCTTCGTCAGGAAATCCCGTCGGGATTTCTCCGGCAACGTCGCGAATCCAAGCAGCAGCCCGAACACCTTTCCCATATAGCGCACTGCCTTACCCTTCCTTCTTCAGTCGAATTCACGCGGCATCGAAGCAATGCGGCGTGTCTGCCTTCCCTGTTCTGACGCAGGCGATCTACGTCGCCGATGCGCCACCATTTCTATCGTCCCGGCCAGTGTGCCGCCGCAGCGGCCATTACGCCCGAAGCAGGCCGCCCGTCCGCCGCGCCCGCGGGCAACACGATCCCGCGCCGCCGCGCGATGCGTACGAGGCCGCGGCGCAGGTCGGCCAGCGTCACCGGCTTGGTCAACACGCACGCGACGTTCGATGCCGCGTAGCGCCGGGCATCGTCGGGCGCCAGATGCGATGCCACGATGATCATGTCGCACGGCAAGGCGCGCGCATGTACGGCTTCCGCCAGTTCCCGGGCCGACATGTCGGGCAGGTCGGCACCGAGCAGCAGCACGTCCCACGTGCCGTTCGCGAGCGTGTCGAGCGCCGCGCCGCCGGACGACACGCACCGGACCGTGCAACCGAGCACATCCAGCTGCTCGCGGAAAATCGACCCGTTGACCGCCGCATCGTCGGCCACCAGCACACGCGGCACACGCGCACTGGAGGCCGGCAACAACGGCTGCCAGAAATCGGTCGCGCGCCCCGGCCCGCGCGGCGACTCGGCGGTAGCGACTCGCGCCTGCGCGATCGCCATGCACAGCCCGTTCAGCGAATAACTCGACACGCGGATCGTCCGGCCCGCGACATCCGGCTGCAGCGGGCCGTCCGGCGTAGCCAGCACGACCGGCGTCTCCCCGCCGAGACTGTCGAGCTCTTCGCGCCGCCATTGGTCGGAGTCGCCGAAGAGCACGATCGCGTGTGCACGCGCGAGGCACCCGGCGGCAATCCCGATCGGACTCGGATGCATCGCGACGTCGAAACCCCATGCCCGCAGATGGGGAAATGCAAACGCACGCCACGCGTCCTCCGGCGACACGACGATCAGCGTCTGGCCGGCGCCCGCGCCGGCCGGGGATTTCGGCGCAATGCCCGCGCGCAGCGGCAAGCGCACGGTAAACAGGCTGCCGACGCGCGGCGCGCTGTCGACCGAAATCGTGCCGCCCATCGCCGCGACCAGCCGGTCGCACAGCGCGAGCCCGAGCCCCGTGCCGCCGTAGCGCCGCGTGATCGATGCGTCGACCTGCGAGAACGGCTTGAACAGCCTGTTCTGCTGCGCGAAGTCGATCCCGATGCCGGTATCCTCGATGCCGATCGCGATCTCGGGCGCACCACGCGCACTCCGCCCGACCGCCACGCGCGCGACGATACGCCCGTCGCTCGTGAACTTGATCGCGTTGCTCAACAGGTTGCCGACCACCTGTGCGAGCCGCGTCGGATCACCACGCATCCGCTGCGCGCCGCTCGCATCGATATCGGCGAACAGCGGCAACCCTTTTGCCTTTGCGACCGGTGCGAAGGCCGCGAGCTCGCGTTCGATCACCGCGATCACGTCGAACTCGATCGACTCGACCGACATCGCGCCAGCTTCGATCTTCGAGAAATCGAGCACGTCGCTGACGATCGCGAGCAGCCCTTCGGCCGACGCGCGCAACGTCCGCACGCGGCTCTGCTGCGATGCGTCGAGCGCCGTGCGCTCGAGCAGCTCGAGGTTGCCGAGGATCACGTTGAGCGGCGTGCGGATCTCATGGCTCGTCGCGGCGAGAAACGACGACTTGGCCGCATTCGCCGAATCGGCCGCGCGCACGGCTTCCTCGAGCTGACGAACGAGGCGGCGCTGCGCGCTCGTGTCGGCGAACGTCGCAATCAGCACGTCCTCGCCCTGATAACGTGCGCTGTGCGCGATGACCTCCAGGTGCAGCGGCGCATCGCCGCGTGCGTCGAGCATGAGTTCGGTCGTCATCGTCCGGCCTGCCCCGCCGTTCGCGACGAACGCGTCGTACTTCTCGAGTACCTGCGCGGACAGCGCATGGTGATCGCCTTCATGCGGCAGCAGCATCTGCGTGAGCGCGTCGCTCGCGAGCATCACGCGCCGGTCGGACAGCGACACGAGGCCGATGCCGACCGGCGCCATCGCGATCACGCTGCGGCACAGCGCCTCGCTGTCGAACACGCGGGCCGAGCGTGCATACACAGGCACAAGCACGCGCCGGTGAAAGCGCACGAGCAGCAACCACATCACGACGATCGCAACGAGGGTCGACGCCGCGAGCGCGCCGGCCTGCACGCCGATGCCGGCCACCACGTCGCCCCACGACAGCGCATAGGCGATCGTCCAGCCGGTTGCCGCGAGCTTGCTGCTGAACACGATCGCGCCGTCGCGAAAGAGCGGCTCGGCGGACACGGCGCCACGATGCGCGACATCGAGGTTCAACAAGCGCTCGGTGAGTGCGTTCGTGCGTTCGACGTCGGGATCGATCGCGATCAGCCGGTTGTCCGCCGACGTGACGAAGAACGTGCCGGCCAGGGCCCGCCCGGGCAGCCATGACAGCAGGTATTCGGGTGCGTATTCGGTGACCAGCACCGCGAACGGCTGGCCGGCGGCGCGCGCCTCGGCGGCAACGCGGATGCGCACCTGCCCGGTGACGGGGTTGACGTAGGGCGGCAGCCAGCGGACATTCGGCCGACCGTCGTTCGGGGCCGGCGGCGAGCCGTCGAAATCGACGCGCAACGCATCGAGCACGTGCGCACGTGCGCCGGCCGACGCCAGTGCGGGATTGTCGCGCGTCAAGTGCGGCACGAGGCCGAAGACGCCCGTGCGCGTGCTGTAGTGGTAACCCTCGAGCGTGCGCCCGCGATTGAGCGAACTCGCCGCGCAGATGCGCGACAGCAGGAACGACAACGCGAGATAGCGCGCGACCTCGTCGCGCTGCGCCGTTTGCCCCGGCACGCCGACCACGAGCGACGGATACGGCTTGATCGCGAGCTGCTGGCCGTCGGCGAAGAACGTGTGCACGACGTCGGCCGGCGCCGCGCCGATCTCTCGCCAGATGAGTTGCGTATTCGTGACGCCGTTGCGGAACGACGTCTCGGCCACCTGTATCTCGTCCGAGGCTTCCTCGACACCGTTCAGGAAATTGCGCCGCTCGCCGTCCAGATAGCCGTAGACGATCGACGTGATCCCGAGCCCGCAGGCGATCAGGATCAGGATCGTGACGACGATGCCGCCCCCGAACATCGAAATGCTCTGGTAGCGGCGAATGGACTGAAGCGTGCTGTATGACATGACTCGGCGTGACGGAGCCCTGGGCGCGGACCTGCAGCAGATCCCCTGCGGATGGACGTCACGATGGAAACAATCGGGATAGCGATGTCCCGATCATGCCAAACGACACTGCGAAAATCAGGCGTGCATTATCCTTTTAGTACACGTCCTATTTGTTTGAATGATTGTTTTGAACTTGAACGAAACTCGACGGCGGAATCGTGTGTCGCGCACCTGTCCGTCCGGATAGGTTGCTTCACCGAATCGCCGCAGGCACGCCCGAAATGAAATACCGCCGGCAAGCCGGCGGCAAAAGATGCGTCAACGAATCTCGCGACGCACCGAGGCACCCGATTCGACCCGCGCGGAACGACCCGGCAGGATCGCCCGCGCACCGCCGTTGTGCCGGCAGCGCCCGCTCAGTTCTGCGTGAGCGGATTGAGCGTCGTGCACAGGAAGCCCGTGCAGTTCGTCGGCTTGAAATAGAACGATGCCGTCACGATCGGCGGCGTGGTGCCGAGCGCGATATCGCTCAGGTAAGCGGAGCCTTGCGCACCGAAACCGTTCGCCTGCTGCACGAAGCTCGCGCCGGTCGACTGGATCGCGGCCGACTGGTAGGTGAAGGTCGGCGATTGCGTCTGGTCCTTCACGTAGACCCACGAGATCGTGCTGCCGAACAGCATCCCGCCCTTCGCGCGATAACCCTTCGCGCCTTCGCTGTTGGCCTGCGCGATGAAGTCGCTGACGTTCGTCGTCGGCGCGAGGGCGTCGTACGTGTAGGTCGCGCCCGACGCATTGTTCTTCATGTACACGTTCGCCTGTACCGAGCCGATCACCATCGGGCCCAGGAACCAGTAGCCCGACTGGCCCTGGCCGTTCGCCTGCGTGAGGAACGCGTTCGGGTCGGCAGGCAGGCCGGTCGTCGTGTACGTGTAGGTGGCCGACGAACCGCCATCCTTGCGATACAGGTTGCCGTACGTGAGCGGCCCTTCGTAGCGATAGCCGTTCGTGCCCTGCGTGTTGGCCTGGTTGAGGAAGGTCGTCCAGTCGCCCGGCGTGGATTGCAACTGGTACGTGTAGGTCTGCGCGGTGCCGTCGTTCACGAAGATCGAGCGCGAACCGCCGCTGGATGCGTTGTAGTAATAGTCGCCCAGGTAGCGGTAGCCCTTTGCGCCTTCACTGTTGAGGAGCGTCAGGAAACTCGCCTGATCCGCCGCGGTCGGCTGCGCGTCGTAGCGCCACGTCATCGTGCCGCCGCCTGAACCGCCCGAACCGCCCGAACCGCCCGAGCCACCGCTGCCGCCGTTGCCGCCGCTTCCACTACCGCCTGTGCCGCCAGTGCCGCCGGTGCCGCCGTTGTTGCTCGTCCCCGATCCGCCGGACGCGGCGGGCGAGGAATTGTCGTCGCCGCCGCAAGCGGTCAGCGCCAGACAGGTCAATGCGATCAATGCAGCGGCTTTCATCGGGGTCACCTCGAAGCAAAAAAGATGAGCGAAGCCGGTACGCGCGGAATCACACCACGCGTACGGACAGTCTCGAATCGGAAATCGGCCCGCGGCGCGCCGCGGGCCCGTCAACGTCAGTTGACCTGCAGCTGGCCGCCGCGGCCGAGGCCGCCCTTGACGTCCTGCGCCTTGTAGCTGCGCAGTGCGACGACCATCTTGTTGTACGCGTCGATGAACGCAACGACCGTCGCCTTGCCTTCCGGCGTCGACGAGAAGCCCGCGAGCGCACCGCCCACGCCGCCGCCGAAGCCGCCCAGCGCAGCGCCGTAGTTGGTCGCCGTCGAGCTGCCTTCCGATGCCGCGATCTGCACGGCCGAGCGCACGTCGAACAGCGTCAGCGTGACGACCGATGCCTTCGTCTGCAGGTGGCCGGCCACAGCCGCCACCGCGCTGTTGCCGATCAGCCCGCCGATCATGCTGCCGATGCCGCCGATCGGCGAATCGTTGATGACGATCTGCGGTTCCATGTAGTAGTCGGCCGCGACACGCTGGCCCTTCTGCTGCTTCGAGCCCGCGCGGTATTCGCCCGAGTTGCGCTGCAGCTGCGTGATGCGCGACAGGCGCGCGTCGCTCTTCTGGTTGCCGATCGACGTGATCACGAAGCAGTTCGACTGCTGGACAGCCAGGCGCAGCAGCGGGTCGATCGTCGTCATCTTGGTCGCGCTGCCGAACGGGCCCCACCAGTCGGCATTGCGGCCGTCGTCGACCGCGATCGTGCCGAGCGGTGACGCGCAGCGCTGCAGCCCCGTATCGGCGCCGGCGCTCGTGCCGCCCGCGGCGGCACCGGTCACGCCCGCGTTCTGACCGCCGGGCGTCACCATGCCGCCGCAGCCCGCCACGGACGCGCAAAGCGCTGCGACCAGCGCACCTTGAGTGAGACGTTGGGAAAGGTTGGTCTTCATGTCGTTGTCGATCGATTAGAGTCGTTGTTCGGCTTATGTGTTCGTGCGAACTTCGATAAGCCCCCCGGCAGGCGCGCGATGGTGGTCTCCCCGCTGCTGCCCCCGTTGCTTCAGGCCCGGTCAGTAGTACCAGTACGTCTGCTGCCAGACGCCGTAGTACGGATAGCCCGAGTACCAGTAGCCGTAATAGACGTCACGCCACTGCGTGCGCCATTTCCAGTCTTCTTCGTCTTCCTTCTTGGCCTTGCGTGCAAGGTCGAGCAGCTTCTTCGACTCCTTGTCGCCGCGGCCGGCCGCGATCGACAGCCACTTCTCCGCTTCGCGCGCGTCGGAGCCCATTTCCTCGAGGCCGAACAGGTAGAAACTGCCGAGCGCCTTCTGCGCCTGCAGGTCGCCGCGCTCGGCGGCCTCGCGCATCCACTTGAGGGCCTGGTAGCTGTCCTGGCGCACGCCGTCGCCGCGGAAGTAGCGCAGGCCGAGGTCGTACGCGGCCTTCGGCTGGGTCTTCGCGGTTTGCTTCAGCGCGGCGATGCGCGGATCTTCCCGGTCTTCCGAATCGTCCTTTTTCTGATAGGAGACCTG
>Ga0209566_100553_pt1 | contig 25112 bp, 19 predicted proteins | sample Araplavi_mTSA_r2_2_FD_184287 | JGI IMG/M metagenome (GOLD analysis project Ga0209566, IMG submission 184287) | Arabidopsis root microbial communities from North Carolina, USA - plate scrape CL_Cvi_mTSA_r2 (SPAdes) (version 2) | ecosystem: Host-associated > Plants > Roots > Endosphere | place...
CCCATGCTTTGCGGTCGATATGAGTTAGCGCTTCAGCGCTTACTCAGATCCCATGCTTTGCGGTCGATATGAGTTAGCGCTTCAGCGCTTACTCAGATCCCATGCTTTGCACTGTCGGAGCTGGCGCTTGAGCGCTTGCCCCGGTCCCATCAAGCGGGATCTGTTCGATGCGCAACGAGGTGCGCGACAGGGTTTACTCTAGGTATCTGTTCCGTCGCGATAAATGCGGCAGACGCGAATTGAATTGTCGCGATGGCGGAACAATCGAAAGCCGCACAGGTAGTGGGGGATACGGGACGCCTTGCTGGCCGGGGGCGGCAGCGGAATTCGACCGATCGGGCGGGGCGTCGCGCGGCGATCAATCCGAATGACGCAATAGTCTTCTGCACGCGGTGGTGCAATGCCGCACACCGCGACGCGCCGGTGCATGCGGCGGCCGACGAACGCGGCAGCCCGGCGATGCCGTCCGAGGGCGGAACGGGCGTGGCCGCCGTCGAGCGTCAGATCGCTTCGAGCCGATAGCCGAGCGTATAGACCGCGCTGAGCCGCACGCCGTTCGACGGCTGGAGCGCCATCTTCATCCGGAGTCGATAGATGTGCGTGTCGAGGCTACGCGATACGCCGGTCATGTCGCGACCCCACAATGAAAGGATCAGCGCGTCGCGCGGCATGATGCGGCCGAGGTTGCGAAACAGCAGCACGGCGAGATCGAATTCGCGCGGCGTCAGCCGGACATGCTCGCCATGGAGCAGCACGGTCCGCGCCTTCGTGTCGATCCGGTAGCCGCCGATATCGAGGGCGTCCTGCGGCGCGCCGCCGCTGTGATACGCGCGCCGCAGCAGCGCGTTGGCGCGGGCCAGCAGTTCGAATTGGTTGATCGGCTTGACCATGTAATCGTCGGCGCCGGCGTTGATCGCGGAGAAAATCTCGTCGTCCCGAACGCGACTCGTCAGGAACAGGATCGGCAAGCGTCCGCCGATGCGCTCGCGCGTCCATTTCAGTACCTCGAACCCCGACAGCCCCGGCACTTGCCAGTCGAGAATCAGCAGGTCGACGACCGCGTTCTCCAGGTGACGGATCGCGTGACAGCCGTTGCCGACCGCATGCACGCGGTGTCCGGATTTCTCGAGTATTGAAGTGATCATTTCGACATATGCGTTGTCGTCCTCGAGATATAAAACGTTCATGATTCGCACTCCTTTGTTAGCGAGCAGGTCGATCGTGCTGCATCGAGCGTGGGTCGGAGGATTCTGACGAACGGTGCGAGGGCGGGCGGCCGGTGGTTTGCCGCGCATGTTCGCATCGTTTCATGTTCGGAATTGTCAACAATTTTGAACGCATAAAACATGATAATCATAGGCAAAAACAGCCTTTAACGACGTATGAATCATCTGTTTTCAACGATTGTTGTTGACAAACGTTGTCAATACGAAGCGGCAGCGTGATTACGCTTGGATGTGCCGGCAACGTCTCGGTGAAGTCCTGTAAAGAGCCGAATTGAGGGGAAAATCGCATGCTGATATACAAGTCGTTCATGGAGAAAAAGGCGCTGCTCGAAGAGCAGCTCGAACGCGAGCGTCTCGCCATATCGGAGACGGTGCTGCTCGAAGTCCGGCGCTGCATCGAGGAATTCGGGTTCACGTACAAGGATGTATTCCCGGCAGGTGCGGCCGGCGCCCGGAAGCGCAGGGCAAAGTATTTCGACCCGCGGACGGGGCAGACGTGGTGCGGCGTGGGCCGCGAGCCGGCATGGCTGCGTGGTCAGGATCGCGACCGGTTTCTGATCGACAGGTCGTCGTTCGAGCAGTCGCAGGGTCAGGATTCCTGATTAGTGAGCGGATGAAAGGGCGTTGTCTTGTCATGCGGGTATCGGGGGTGTCGATGCGAGGGCCGGGTACCGTCGGCATGGAACACGCCGAGGGCCGACCGCGATGGCTCGGGTTGAGCCGCGCCGCGAATGGAACCGGTTCTGTCCGTGAATATTACATTTAGATTATGACAGTTCTAGTGGCGAACAATAACGCCCCATTTTTCTTGTCTTCGACCGGATCGCAAGACGAGCCCGACGGGCATATTCGTATGAACAATGAGGCGGCAGCGCGACGGGACGGCGACGAACTGACGCCGGAGCGCGTATTCGTCGGCATTAGCGTGACGCGCGAGATCCTCGAGGTTGACGTCTCGTCGTTGCGAGTGATTCTCGGTTACCGGAACGAGACGTACGGCATCGAATCGCTGACCGATGCGATTGCCGAATGGGCGCCGGCGCGCATCGTGCTGGAGTCGTCCGGCGGTGCCGAGTCCCACGCGGCATGCGCGTTGCAGGCGGCGCGACTGCCGGTGGCCGTCGCCCACGCGCATCAGGCTCGCGATTTCATCGCGGGGGCGGCCGGGATGCCGCCCGAAGGCAAGGGCGCGCGTGCCCGTCTGCTCTCGTCATTGGCCCGCGAGTTCGACCGGTATCCGATGTGCGCGCGGCTCGCCGAACCGTTGTCGGATCCGCCGCTGCAGTATGTCCAGGCGTTGGTGCAGCGCCGCCGGCAACTCGCGCGCACGATGATGGCCGAATATCAAGTGCTCGCGCGATCGCACGCGAGCGTGCGCGGCGGCATCGAGCAGACCATCGCGTTCCTGAAAGGCCAACTCGGCGTGATCGACCGCTATTGCGCTCGGCACGTAAGCGCGCAGCGTGCGGAACTCGCGCGGGCGATGGCGCGCGCAAGGCGGCCGGGCAGTTGCGCGCCAGGCACGGGGGCCGCGGAGTTCATGCGCACGTGGCGAACGAAGTGACAGGCGTGCGCGGGAGCGTCGCGCCTACGCGACCCATTCGTTGATGACCGGCGTGTCGAGCACCGGCGCGCGTTCGGCTTCCTCGAACGTGCGCTTGCTGCACGTCGCGTCGAGGCTGCCCTTGCCGCTCAGCAGCGGGCAACGGTCGAACACCTCGGCGATCCAGTCGACGAATACGCGCACTTTCGGCGACAGATGGCGGCTGTGCGGATACACGACGGAGATCGGCATCGGCAGCGGCTTGACGCCGGGCAGCACTTCCTTGAGCCGGCCTTCGCGCAGATGCGGCAGCACCATGAAGAGCGGCGGCTGGATCAGCCCGAAGCCTTCGATCCCGCAGGTCACGTACGCATCGGCATCGTTCACCGACACGATGCCCTCCATCTTCATCTCGACTTCCTGGCCGTCGGTCAGGAACGTCCAGTCGATCGTGCGGCCGGTGCGGCTCGAGAAGTAGTTGACGGCCTTGTGCTGGCTCAGGTCGTCGATCGTCTTCGGCTCGCCGTGACGCTCGAGATAGTCGGGCGACGCGACCGTCACGCATTCGAACAGGCCGACCCGGCGCGCGACGAGCGACGAGTCCTGCAATGCACCAACGCGGATCACGCAATCGACCCCTTCCTGCAGCAGGTCGACCGGCCGGTCGGACAGGCCGAGCTGCAGGTCGATGTCCGGGTAGCGCGTATGAAATTCGCACAGCGACGGAATCACGAGCAGCCGCCCGATCGAGCCCGGCATGTCGATACGCAACTTTCCGTGCGGCTTCCGGTTGTTCGCCTGGAAGCTCGCCTCGGTTTCCTCGACGTCCGCGAGGATCCGCACGCATCGTTCGTAGTAGGCGGCGCCGTCCGGCGTGAGCGACAGCCGACGCGTGGTCCGGTGCATCAGCCGCACACCGAGGAATGCTTCGAGATTCTGGATGATCGTCGTGACGGACGCCCGCGGCAAGCTGAGCGTTTCTGCTGCCTTGGTGAAGCTGCTTGTATCGACGACGCGAGTAAACACCTGCATGGCCTGAAGCCGGTCCATCACAACCTCCGCAATCTAATTTGCCGCCGGAACAAGAAGGCTGCGCTACCTCGTGGGTAAACGCAGCCTCGGATTGTTCGGGGGCGTTGAATTGTGTTGCCGGATTATAGGCATTTATCCCAATGTCTGCCGGACCCAGAATTCGTTCCATCTCGAAATGGATGCTGCATCGTCATGGACGCTTCTGAATTCAGCAAATTCCTGAAGGCCGCGTTGCCCGCGCAAGCCACGGCGGGCGCGGCGCTGACGGTCGCCGAAGTGGAAATTCCCGGCTACGCGCAGGACATCGTGCTGCGCCTGTACCGGCGCCCGGACAAGACCGGGTTGCCAGTAGTGCTTTACTTCCACGGCGGCGGCTTCGTCCGCGGTTCGCTCGAAGACGCCGATTTCGCCGCGCGTTTTTTAGCAGAACGCTTACCAGCTCTCGTAGTGTCGGTCGACTATTCGCTCGCGCCGGCCTTTCCCTTTCCGGCCGCGCCGGAGGATGCGTATCGCGCCGCCGTGTGGGCCGCGACGCGCGCCCGCGCGTTCGGCGGCAACCCGAAGAAGATCGGTGTCGCGGGTCACGACGCGGGCGGCCAGCTCGCGAACTGCCTCGCGTTCATCGCGCGCGATCGCGGCGAAGTGTCGATCGTCGCGCAGGCGCTGTTCGGGCCGATGCTCGACCCGAGCATGACGCGCATCGGCGACGCCGAGCGCCTCGCGTCCGACATCACCGCGCGCGAATGCGCGGCCTGTTATCGCGCATATCTGCCGCAGGCCGCGCAACGCATGCACCCGTATGCGGCGCCGCTCGAATCGGTGCGCCTCGCGGGCCTGCCGCCGACGCTCGTCGTCACTGCGCAGAACGACGTGCTGCACGTCGAGGCGGAGAAATATGCGGGCTGCCTGATCTCGTCGGGTGTGCTCACGCAGGTGATCCGCTATCCGGACATCACGCACGCCGCGCTCGCGACGCACGAAGCCGCCTTCGAGGAAGCCGTGCGCTTCTTCCAGTGCCGCTTCCAGGCGCGCCAGCCCAACCGTTCCGAATAACCAGAACCAATCCACGTTTACCTGGAGATCCACATGGCCATCCTACGCACCTCCCGTTCCCGAATCGCGACAGCGGCGATCGTGACGCTTGCCGTCGTCGGCCTCGGAACGTTCGGCGCGATGCGCGTGAACGCGAACGCACCCGAGAAAGCGGCTGCACCGCTGCCCGAAGTCGACGTCGCGACCGTCGTGCCGCAGACCGTCACCGACTGGCAGAGTTATTCGGGCCGCCTCGAGGCGGTCGAGAAAGTCGACGTGCGCCCGCAGGTGTCGGGCACGATCGTCGCGGTGAACTTCAAGGACGGCGCGCTCGTGAAGAAGGGCGACGTGCTGTTCGTGATCGACCCGCGCCCGTACCAGGCCGAAACCGATCGCGCGGCCGCGCAGCTCGCGGCCGCGCAAGCGCGCAACGGTTACGCGCAGACCGACTGGCAGCGCGCACAGCGGCTGATCGGCGACAACGCGATCGCGAAGCGCGATTACGACGAGAAGCAGAACGCGGCGCGCGAAGCGGCCGCGAACCTGAAGGCCGCCGAAGCCGCGCTCGAAACGGCGCGCATCAACCTCGGCTATACGCGGATCACCGCGCCGGTCTCGGGCCGCGTGTCGCGTGCGGAAATCACGCTCGGCAACGTCGTGTCGGCCGGTGCGTCGGCCGCGCCGCTCACCACGCTGGTGTCGGTGTCGCCGATCTACGCATCGTTCGACGCAGACGAACAGACCTACCTGCAATACATCAACGGCGCGCGCAACGGCCGCAAGGTGCCGGTCGAGCTCGGCCTCGCGAACGAAACCGGCTACTCGCGCAGCGGCGAGATCGACTCGGTCGACAACCGGCTCGACACGTCGTCGGGCACGATCCGCGTGCGCGCACGCTTCGACAATGCGGACGGTGCGCTCGTTCCGGGCCTGTACGCACGCGTGAAGGTGGGCGGCAGCGCGCCGCACGAGGCATTGCTCGTCGACGACGCGGCGATCAACACCGACCAGGACAAGAAGTTCGTGTTCGTCGTCGACCAGCAGGGCCGCGTGTCGTACCGCGAGGTGCAGCAGGGGCTGCAGCACGGCAACCGGCGCGTGATCGTGAGCGGCCTCGCGGCAGGCGATCGCGTGGTCGTGAACGGCACGCAGCGCGTGCGCCCCGGCGAACAGGTGAAGCCGCACATGGTCCCGATGACGGGCGGTGACGCGCCGTCCGCGCCGCTGGCGGACAACGCGAAGCCGGCCGCCCCGGCGAAGGCGGATTCGTAAGCGGCCCGCCGCTTCGCATCCGCGTTCAACCAGACAGAGCCACACATGAACATTTCAAAATTCTTTATCGACCGGCCGATCTTCGCAGGAGTCCTATCGGTGATCATCCTGCTCGGCGGGGTGATCGCGATGTTCCTGCTGCCGATCTCGGAATATCCGGAAGTCGTGCCGCCTTCCGTGATCGTGAAGGCGCAGTATCCGGGCGCGAACCCGAAAGTGATCGCCGAGACGGTCGCATCGCCGCTTGAAGAACAGATCAACGGCGTCGAGGACATGCTCTACATGCAGTCGCAGGCGAACAGCGACGGCAACATGACGATCACCGTCACGTTCAAGCTGGGCACCGATCCGGACAAGGCCACGCAGCTCGTGCAGAACCGCGTGAACCAGGCGCTGCCGCGCCTGCCGGAAGACGTGCAGCGGCTCGGCATCACGACGGTGAAGAGCTCGCCGACGCTGACGATGGTGGTCCACCTGATCTCGCCGGACAACCGCTACGACATGACCTACCTGCGCAACTACGCGCTGATCAACGTGAAGGATCGCCTGTCGCGGATCCAGGGCGTCGGCCAGGTGCAGCTGTGGGGTTCGGGCGACTACGCGATGCGCGTGTGGCTCGATCCGCAGAAGGTCGCGCAGCGCGGGCTGTCGGCCGAGGACGTCGTGCAGGCGATCCGCGAGCAGAACGTGCAGGTCGCGGCCGGGGTGATCGGCGCGTCGCCGTCGCTGCCAGGCACGCCGCTGCAGCTGTCGGTGAACGCGCGCGGCCGTCTGCAGACGGAAGACGAGTTCGGCGACATCGTCGTGAAGACCACGCCGGACGGCGGCGTCACGCACCTGCGCGACATCGCGCGGATCGAGCTCGACGCATCCGAATACGGGCTGCGCTCGCTGCTCGACAACAAGCCGGCCGTCGCGATGGCGATCAACCAGTCGCCGGGCGCGAACTCGCTGCAGATCTCGGACGAAGTGCGCAAGACGATGGCCGAGCTGAAGCAGGACATGCCGGCGGGCGTCGACTACAAGATCGTCTATGACCCGACGCAGTTCGTGCGTTCGTCGATCAAGGCCGTCGTGCACACGCTGCTCGAAGCAATCGCACTGGTCGTGATCGTCGTGATCGTGTTCCTGCAGACCTGGCGCGCGTCGCTGATTCCGCTGATCGCGGTGCCGGTGTCGATCATCGGCACGTTCTCGCTGCTGCTCGCGTTCGGGTATTCGATCAATGCGCTGTCATTGTTCGGGATGGTGCTCGCGATCGGGATCGTGGTCGACGATGCGATCGTGGTGGTCGAGAACGTCGAGCGCAACATCGAAAGCGGGATGAACGCGCGGCAGGCGACCTACAAGGCGATGCAGGAAGTGAGCGGGCCGATCATCGCGATCGCGCTGACGCTCGTCGCCGTGTTCGTGCCGCTCGCGTTCATGTCGGGCCTGACCGGCCAGTTCTACAAGCAGTTCGCGATGACCATCGCGATCTCGACGGTGATCTCGGCGTTCAACTCGCTGACGCTGTCGCCGGCGCTGTCCGCGATCCTGCTGAAGGGGCATGGCGACAAGGAGGATTGGCTCACGCGCGTGATGAATCGCGTGCTCGGCGGCTTCTTCCGCGGCTTCAACAAGGTGTTCCATCGCGGCGCGGAGAACTACGGCCGCGGCGTGCGTGGCGTGCTGTCGCGCAAGACGCTGATGCTCGGCGTGTACCTCGTGCTGGTGGGCGCAACCGTGCTGGTGTCGAAGGTCGTGCCGGGCGGCTTCGTGCCCGCGCAGGACAAGGAATACCTGATCGCGTTCGCGCAATTGCCGAACGGTGCATCGCTGGATCGCACCGAGAAGGTGATCCGCGACATGGGCTCGATCGCGCTGAAGCAGCCGGGCGTCGAGAGTGCGGTCGCGTTCCCGGGTCTGTCGGTGAACGGTTTCACGAACAGCTCGAGCGCGGGCATCGTGTTCGTCACGCTGAAGCCGTTCTCGGAACGGCACGGCAAGGCGCTGTCGGCGGGCGCGATCGCCGGTGCGCTGAACCAGCAGTACAGCGCGATGAAGGACTCGTTCGTCGCGGTGTTCCCGCCGCCGCCGGTGCTCGGCCTCGGCACGCTCGGCGGGTTCAAGATGCAGATCGAGGATCGCGGCGCGGTCGGCTATGCGCGGCTCGCGGATGCGACCAACGACTTCATCAAGCGCGCGCAGCAGGCGCCGGAACTCGGCCCGTTGTTCACGAGCTACCAGATCAACGTGCCGCAGCTCAACGTCGATCTCGACCGCGTGAAGGCGAAGCAGCTCGGCGTGCCGGTGACCGACGTGTTCAACACGATGCAGGTGTATCTCGGCTCGCTGTACGTGAACGACTTCAACCGCTTCGGGCGCGTGTACCAGGTGCGCGTGCAGGCCGATGCGCCGTTCCGCCAGCGTGCGGACGACATCCTGCAGTTGAAGACGCGCAACGACAAGGGCGAGATGGTGCCGCTGTCGTCGCTCGTCACGGTGACGCCGACGTTCGGCCCCGAAATGGTCGTGCGCTACAACGGCTACACGGCGGCCGACATCAACGGCGGCCCGGCGCCGGGCTTCTCGTCGGGTCAGGCGCAGGCCGCGATCGAGCGCATCGCGCATGAAACGCTGCCGCGCGGCGTGCGGTTCGAGTGGACCGACCTCACGTACCAGCAGATCCTTGCCGGCGATTCGGCGATGTATGTGTTCCCGATCAGCGTGCTGCTCGTGTTCCTCGTGCTCGCCGCGCTGTATGAAAGCCTGACGCTGCCGCTCGCGGTGATCCTGATCGTGCCGATGAGCATTCTGTCGGCGCTGACGGGCGTGTGGCTCACGCAGGGCGACAACAACATCTTCACGCAGATCGGCTTGATGGTGCTGGTGGGGCTGTCGGCGAAGAACGCGATCCTGATCGTCGAATTCGCACGCGAGCTCGAACACGACGGCAGGACGCCGCTCGAGGCCGCGATCGAGGCGAGCCGGCTGCGGCTGCGCCCGATTCTGATGACGTCGATCGCGTTCATCATGGGCGTCGTGCCGCTCGTCACGTCGACGGGGGCCGGTTCGGAAATGCGCCATGCGATGGGTGTCGCGGTGTTCTTCGGGATGCTGGGCGTGACGCTGTTCGGGCTGATGCTGACACCGGTGTTCTACGTCGTGTTGCGTACGCTGGCAGGCGGCAAGATCCACGTCGCCGGCAAGGACTCGTCCGGCTACGGCGTGCCGGCCCAGGGCGTACCGGCTTCGGATGCTTGAGGATAAAAAGATGGACAACATGCACAACACGAACGGCCTGATGCGCTTCGCGAAGGTGGCGGCCGCGAGCACCCTGCTCGCGACGCTGCTCGCCGCGTGCGCGGTGGGCCCCGACTACAAGCGCCCGGATGCGGCGGTGCCCGCCGCGTTCAAGGAAGCGCCGGCGCTCGCCGCCGGCGAGCAGGCCGGCACCTGGAAGACGGCCGAGCCGGCGGACGGCGAACATCGCGGCGAATGGTGGAAGGTGTTCGGCGATCCGGTGCTCGACTCGCTCGAGACCCAGGCGCTCGCCGCGAACCAGAACCTGAAAGCCGCGGCGGCGCGGGTCGAGGAAGCGCGCGCGGCGACGCGTTCGGCGCGCTCGCAATGGTTCCCGCAGATCGGCGCCGGGTTCGGGCCGACGCGCGAAGGGCTGTCGTCGGCATCGCAGTTCCAGCCGCAGGGCACGGGCCCGACCAATGCGACGCTGTGGCGCGCGCAGGGGACGGTGTCCTACGAAGCCGACCTGTTCGGCCGTGTCGGCCGCAACGTCGAGGCGTCGCGTGCCGACCAGGCGCAGAGCGAAGCGCTGTTCCGTTCGGTGCAGCTCGCGCTGCAGGCGGACGTCGCGCAGAACTATTTCGAACTGCGCCAGCTCGACTCCGACCAGGACCTGTACCGCCGCACGGTGGAGTTGCGCGAGCAGGCACTGAAGCTCGTGCAGCGCCGCTTCAACGAAGGCGACATCAGCGAGCTCGACGTGTCGCGCGCGAAGAACGAGCTGGCCAGCGCGCAGGCCGATGCGGTCGGTGTCGCGCGCCGGCGCGCGGCATCCGAGCATGCGCTCGCGATCCTGCTCGGCAAGGCGCCCGCGGATTTCGCGTTCAAGGAAACGCCGATCGTGCCGGTCGCGGTGAAGGTGCCGCCGGGCCTGCCGTCCGCGCTGCTCGAACGCCGTCCGGACGTGTCGGCGGCCGAGCGCGCGATGGCGGCCGCGAACGCGCGGATCGGCCTCGCGAAGTCGGCGTATTTCCCGAAGCTCGACATCACGGGGGCGTTCGGCTATGAGGCGTCGACGCTCGGCAACCTGTTCCTGTGGTCGAGCCGCACGTTCCTGCTCGGGCCGTTCGCGGGCACCGCGCTGACGCTGCCGCTGTTCGACGGCGGACGCCGTGCGGCCGGCGTGCAGCAGGCGCGCGCGCAGTACGACGAGCAGGTCGCGAACTACCGGCAGCAGGTGCTCGTCGCGTTCCGCGAGGTCGAGGACAATCTCGCCGACCTGCGCCTGCTCGACGACCAGATCCGCGCGCAGGATGCGGCCGTCAATGCGTCGCGGCGCGCGGCGACGTTGTCGCGCACGCAGTATCAGGAAGGTGAAGTCGCCTATCTCGACGTCATCGACAGCGAGCGCTCGGTGCTGCAGTCGCAACTGCAGGCGAACCAGCTCACCGGCGCGCAGGCCGTGTCGACCGTCAACCTGATCCGCGCGCTCGGCGGCGGATGGGGGCCCGCGCCGACGGCGGTCGGCGATGCGGCGTCCGTCAAGGCGGAAGTCGCCGCGCGTTGAGCGCGAACGGCGGGCGATTCGTCGCTCGCCGGCAGTGAAGCGAAGAACCCCGGCATGCATGCTCAGGTCTGCATGCCGGTTTTTTTATGGCGTCACGCGTTTTCGCTCATCGTCAGGATGATCTTGCCTACGTTCGCGGCCGACTCCATCCGTCGATGAGCCGCCGCGGCATCGGCGAGAGGAAACACGCTGTCGACGACCGGTTCGAGGCCCGCGCCTCCCGCAAAGCGGTCCAGCCAATGTTCGCGAAATCGCAGAACCATCGCGTGTTTCTCGCGCGGGTCGCGCGACTTCATCACCGTGCCGATGATTTGCAGATGACGGTACAGGATCTGATCGAGCGCAACGCTCACGTCACCGCCGCCGCCGAGTATGCCGACCTGCACCAGCCGGCCGCCGTTTGCCAGTGACGCGACATTCCGCGAAAAATACGGCGCGCCCACGAAGTCGATGACGACGTCGACACCGCGTTTGCCTGTCCTGCTTGCGACGACTTCCGAAAAATCCTGTGTCTTGTAGTCGATCGCATGATCCACGCCGAGTTGAACGATCCGTTCCAGTTTCGACGCTTCGGCGGTCGCGAATATCGTCGCGCCGGTTGCGTAGGCGAGCTGGACCGCCGCGGAACCCACCCCGCCCGCCGCTGCGTGAATCAGCACCGAATCGCCGCGTTGCAAGCGGCCCAGATGCAACAACGCTTCGTGCGCAGTGACGAAAACTTCCGGTATGGCAGCCGCGTGCACGTAGTCGATCGTTGCCGGAATGGGCATCGCCATTCTCCAGTCGATGCGCGCCAGTTCCGCATAGGCCCCGCCGCCCACGACGCCCATTACACGATCACCCACCTTGTAGCCCTGCACGGCGCTGCCCGTCTCGATCACCTCGCCGGCGATTTCGAGCCCCATGAGGGTGGAGTCGCCGAAATTGGGCCGGCCGTATCCGCCTCGCCGATGTGTCAGATCCGCGCGATTCACGCCCGCGGCATGAACGCGTACCAGTAGATCGTCGGGGCGAACCTCGGGTGCCGGGACTTCGGCCAATTGGAGAACCTCGGCCTCGCCGAATTCCTTGAATGTGATGGCTTTCATTTCACACCTTCCTGTGCCGGAGCTGAATGACCGGCGAGATCGTCGGGCCGAGGTTGTGCGCCCAGCGTTGCCTGCGCCACGGCGGAAGCGGAAATCGCTGCGGGAAACCCGGCGTAGAACGCGAGGTGTGTGATTGCCGCGGAGAGCTCTTCGCGGGTGACGCCGTTCGTCAACGCGCGCCGCAGGTGCGCCGGCAACTCGTCGAGATGGCCCCCCGCGATCAGGGCGGCGACGGTCACGAGGCTGCGGTCGCGCGGCGCGAGCGACGGATCGCTCCAGATGCGCGGGTAGAGCGTGTCGTCGACGAATGCCGAGAGCGTCGGCGTGAAGGCCCGCGCGGCCTCGCGAGGACTGTCGAAATGCGTATGAGACATGGCGATACTCCTTCAAGCCTGGCTGATGAACTTGTGCGTGAGGTAGTACTCGATGCCCTCGGTGCCGCCTTCCGAGCCGTGGCCGCTTTCCTTCATGCCGCCGAACGGCAGTTCGGTCGACACGATGCGATACTGGTTGATGCCGATCATCCCGGCTTCGAGACCGTCCGCGACATCAATGGCCGTGCGCGCGCTGCGCGTGAACGCATAGGCGGAGAGCCCGTACGGCAACCGGTTCGCTTCGGCGAGCCCGTCGGCGAGAGCATCGAAGCGCATCAGCACCGCGATCGGGCCGAACGGTTCTTCATGCATCACGCGCGCGTCCTTCGGTACGTCGGCGAGGACCGTGGGTTCGAAGAAATATCCTTCGCCCTCGATGCGCTTTCCGCCGGCGAGGACCCTTGCGCCACGTTCCACCGCATCGGCGATGAGTTCTTCCATCTTGGCAAGCTGGCGCGGATTGGCCAGCGGCCCGACCTGCGTGCCGGCATCCATGCCATTCCCGACCTTGAGGGCCTGGGTGGCGCGCACGAAGTGCCCGACGAACGCGTCGTAGACTTCGCGCTGGATCAGGAAGCGCGTCGACGAGATGCAGACCTGGCCCGTACCGCGAAAGCGGTTCGCCGCACCGTCGACCGCGGCCTTCTCGACATCCGCGTCGTTGAATACGAGGACGGGCCCGTGCCCGCCCAGCTCCAGCGTGATGGGTTTGACGCCTTCGGCGGCACGCGCCGACAGCAGGCGGCCGATCGGTACCGAGCCCGTGAACGTCACCTTCCGGATGACCGGGGAAGCGATCAGATGCTTCGACACCTGGTCGGGCACGCCGAATACGACTTGAAGCACGCCCTTCGGCAAACCGGCGTCGTCCAGTGCACGTGCCAGCGCGAGCGCCGTTGCGGGGCTTTCCTCGCCGGGTTTGATGATGACGCTGCATCCGGCGGCGAGTGCGGCGGAGAGCTTGCGCGCCGGGGTGATCGCGGGAAAATTCCATGGCGTGAATGCAGCGACGGGCCCGATCGCCTGTTTTTTCACGAGCTGTTGCACGCCCGGGCGGTTGGATGGCACCACGCGGCCGTCGATACGGCGAGCCTCTTCGGCGAACCATTCGAAATAGTCGGCGGCACGCAGGACTTCGTCGCGGCTTTCTGCCAGTGGTTTGCCTTCCTCGAGCGTCATGACGGTAGCGATGTGCTCGGCGCGCTCGCGCATCAGTTCCGCCGCACGCTTCAGAATGCGCGCGCGTTCGGCAGGCACGGTGTTGCGCCAGACGTCAAAAGCCGGTGCGGTGGCCTGCAGGGCGCGATCCAGATCGGCTGCCGTCGCCAGCGGGACGCGCCCGATCTCGATTTGCGTGGCGGGGTTGATCACCGGCGCCGTTTCGCGTTCGCTCGCACCGATCCATTCGCCGTTGATGAAAAGATGAAGCGCGTCGTAACTGATGTCCATGGTATTAGCCTCTATGGTTAGGATTGCGATTCGATGTGTGTTCGCCACGAGCCGGACAGGGGAACCTGCGCCACGCCGTGTCTGGACGATTCGCCGTAGCGGGCCGAGCTCGGGTTCGATACTTCCGCGTTCTGATTGCCTGACTTCGGGACCCAGTCTAGGCGTGAAGCGGGCGGCAACTTAGAGGGGCCGGAAAGAATGAATCTTGTCTCGGGAGGGAAAATCCCGCACCAGTATGAAAGCACATTGAAAGGATGCGCGAAAACGACAGGGGATTGCGCGCTGACTGCACGAAGCAGGCGCGGGCCCTATGATCAACAGGCTCGCGCGGGCCGAAACGCAGCGATTCGGCGATCAATTCAAAACCAGGGTGCGTAATGGACAAGGTTCACACCATGTCGGTGTTTGCGAAGGTTGTCGAGATGGGCAGTTTCACGGCTGTCGCAAACCACCTCGATACGACGGTCGGCAACATTTCCCGAGCGGTCTCGGTACTCGAGGACAATCTCAACACGCGGTTGCTGCAGCGCTCGACGCGACGGCTCGTCGTCACCGATGCGGGGCGACGTTTTTACGAGCGCAGCGTTGCGATCCTCTCGGACATCGAACGGGCAGAAGCGGAAGCGCGCGATGCGCTGCTGGAGCCGCGCGGCGTATTGCGCGTGCATGCGGTGCCGGGATTAGGCCGTCAACTCGTTTCGCAAGCCGTGCTTGCCTATCGGAACGCATACCCGGAGGTATCGGTCGATCTCATGCTGTCGCAGCGGATGCCGAACCTGCTCGAAGAGCAACTCGACGTGGCGATCGTGATTGCGCGCACGCTGCCGGACTCGGCGTATGTGAGCCAGAAGATCGGCGTCAGCCATTGCATTCTGGCGGCGTCGCCCGATTACCTGGCGCATCGTCCGGCTCCCGCGTGCGTGGAAGACCTCGTCGACCACACATGTGTGCTCCTGAGCACGGTCGATTACGCGCCCGACGAATGGCGTCTGCAAGGCAGGGCCGGCGAGGCGGTGTATCGTCCAGCGGGATCGCACTTCAGCGTCAACGACATGGATGCGATGTCCACGGTACTGCGCGAGGGCGCGGGGATCGGGCTGATCGCCGCCTTCTCGGCAATCGACGATTTGCGTACAGGATCGCTCGTTCGCGTGCTGCCTGAATTCCACACCGCTCAGCGCAACGTCTATGCGGTGTATTCGTCCCGTCAGTTCGTCGACGCGAAGATCAAACGGTTCATCGATGTCCTTAAGTTGCGGGTAGGCGACCGGTTGGAGGCGTATGCGGAGGCGCTCGCCATCACGGTCGTATGACCCGCCTCACGGCCGGCATGGTCGGGCAGGTCGAGCGATGACCGACCGGGAACGCGTTTCCGGCGCCGAGCGCGCGGCGATGGTCCAGTGACTGCAACTAACGGTCAAGTCGTCCGGCGTTGACGGACGGTGTGGCGACGCCATCGCTGCACCGCTCAATGCGGACTGTCTTCAGCCCGCAGTGCCCGCAAGAGTTCCCCGGCGGCCTTGCCGAGCCCCGTATGTTTCGGCCGCCGCAAATACACAGGCAGCGGCAGCCCGTTGCGAATGTTCGCGAACACGAGCGGTGCGAGTTCGCCGTCCGCCACATACCGGTCGATGATCGATTCCGGCAAGTTCGCCCAGCCATGACCGGCCTTCACGAGCGCGATCGCGGTCGCCATGTCGGTCACCTTCCACGTGCGGTTGCCGATAAGCGGCCGCACGTCGGTGAGCGGCCGCTCCGGATCGGCGATCACGATCTGCCGAAACCCCGACAAGCGCTCGATCGCCTCCGGATGCGCGGCTTCGGCAATCGCCGGATGGCCGGGCGCGGCGACCGCGATCAGCGTCTCGGTCCACAGCGCGTGAATCTGTTCCTGCGGATGAAGATCGAGCCCGCCGTACGCGACGCAAAGATCGACGGCCCCGCGATGCAGCGCGTCGACGATCGCATCCTGCGGTGCGGTGACGACGCTGACCGCGAGCGCCGGATATTTCGCGGCGACGGCGGCCAGCGCGCGCGCAATCGGCGCACCGTCGATTTCAGCCGCGAGCCCGAGTCGCAGCGTGTCCTCGACACCCTCCGACAAGTGCTGCGCATGCGCACGCAGCGCATGCAGCCGTTCGGCGATCGCGCGCGCGTCGGGCAGCAGCGCGGCCATCGCGGCGGTCGGTGTCGGCTCGCGCGTGCCGCGGTCGAACAGCACGAGGTCGAGTTCGGCCTCGAGGTTCGCGATCGCCATGCTGACCGCCGACGGCGTGCGGCCGAGCGCACGCGCGGCCGCCGAGAACGAGCCTTCGTCGATGACGGTCAGCAGCATGTCGATGTGATCGCTGGTCAGCATGGTCGGCCGCCTCCTGTCAGAAAAATTGAAAGGACCTGACTTTTACGGACGAAGTGTCCGCTGTAGTCTCGCCACCTTGTTCGAAACGAAGGTGGTCGGTCATGCAAGGATGGAAGAGACGCATAGTCTACGTCGTGATGTTCGAGGTGCTCGGCATCCTCGTCGCGTCGTCGGTGCTCGGCATGCTGAGCGGCGCGAGCGCGGCGACGAGCGGCCTGCTCGGCGTGATGATCTCGACGACGGGCGTCACCGTCAATTTTCTGTACAACCTTGCGTTCGAGGCGTGGGAGCGGCGGCGCATCGAAACGACGCGCACCGTCGGGCGACGTGTCGTGCATGCGATCGGGTTTCAGGTCGCGCTCGTGACGTTCCTGATTCCGTTGATCGCGTGGTGGCTCGACGTGTCGTTATGGCAGGCGTTCCTGTACGACGCGGTGCTGATCGTGTTCTTCCCGATCTTCACGTTCACGTACAACTGGGTGTTCGACAGCGTGTTCGGGTTGCCGGATGCGGTGACGCGCAAGGCGGCATCGGCTGCGTGATGCAGAGGGATGCGAAACGATGTGGATTGCCCGCGCCGTTTCGCTTCCGCAAGAGAGGGGAAGGCCGGGCGGCGCGCATGCCGCCCGCTCGCGTTACGCGGCGACGAACTCGTGCACGTAACGGTTGAACACGGCGGGGCTCGCCGCGTTCATCCCGTGCGATGCGCCGGCGACGGTCTGCCGTTGCGCATTGCCGATCCACTGCGTCAGCGTATCGACGTTGTTGCGGAACATCTTCGGGCTGCGCTGGCCGTCGATCAGCAGCGTGCGGCACGCGATGTCGCCGGCCGTGTGCTGCGAGTACGCGGGCAGCGGGTCGCGCAACTGCTTCGGCAGCGTGCTTGCGTTGTCGATCGCCATCGTGCGGAAACGCGACGTGCTTTTCTTCCACGCGCCGGGCAGGCTCACGGAATCGACGAACATCTCGAGGCCCGCTTCGACGTCGCCTTGCCCGATCAGGCTTACGGCCTTCGTGCGCAGCGCGATCGCGGCGGCCGGCAGCGCGGCTTCGCGCACGCCCGGCTGTTGCAGCGGGCCGCCCGGATCGGCGAGCGTCAGCGATTCGACGAGTTGCGGATGCTGGCGCGCGACGTTGAACGCGACGCTGCCGCCGCGCGAGTGGCCGACCAGATGCACGGGGCCGAGATCGAGCGCGTCGATGAACTCGGCGAGCTCGTCGACGTGGTTCTGCCAGCTGAACTCGTCCTGGATGCCCGCTTCGACGGCCGGCCAGTAATGGCTGAGGCTCGGCGCGATGCAGCGGTAGTGGGCCGACAGCGACGCGAGCTGCGGATCCCAGTAGCGGTAGTCGCACAGCGAGCCGTGCACGAACACCATCGGCGCGCCGCTGCCCCGCTCGACATACGGCAGGCTGATGCCTGACGAAAGCGTCGCAAATTGCAGGTCGGGGTTCGCGAGCACGGACGGCTCGATTCGCATGTTCATGACTGAAAGACTCAAAGGTGCGTCAACACGACGCAACTATGCATCACGGCGACCTGCAAGGAAAACGCATAATTTTCATCGTGACGATCAATTTTTTTGATGGCTCGGCCGCAAACCCTTGTCGGAAGGGGATGGGTGCCGATGCTTTCAATCGTCTAACGATTGGCCGTGAAGCCGGACAGGCCCGGAAAGGCGCGTGCGACGGCCTGCGCACCCGTGCACCGCAACCAGGAAAACGGGGAATCGGCAAGGACGCGCGCCGCGAACGCGGCCCGCGTTTCAGCGCACCGCCAGCGCGGGCGCGGTCTGAAGTTCGACGGGGAGGTCGTTGTCGGCCGCGAACTGCATCGCGAAGTCGAAGGCGTCCGCGCACACGGTGCGCAATTCGTCAGACACGAACAGGCATTTGACGCCGCGGTCGACCACCGGCATCGCGAGCCGCGACAGCGCGCACGGATAGCCGGGCCGCCGCTCGCCGACGAACAGCGTGATGACGCCCGCGAGGCGCTCGGGCCAGTCGCTCGGGCGGAAGGTTTTCTGCGCGCGCGTGACGCCGCGAATCAGGTGGCCGGCGACGCGGCCGTGTTCGGTGATGTCGATGCGATCCATGCTGTCGTGCGTGTCCTCGTTCGCGTCATTCGCCGCCATCGGCCGCCGCGTCGCCGCGCGCGGGAATCCGCAGGTTGCGCAGCTTGTGATAGAGCGTCTTCTTCGGCATGCCGAGCGCTTCGCTGGCCTCCGCGACGTTGCCGTTGTGACGCTGCAGCATGTCCTCGATCAGCATCCGCTCGAAATACGCGAGCTGCTCCGCGAGCGTGCCGCCCGCGGCCGGCGTGCCGCCGGACGACAGCAGGCTGTCGCCGGTCAGTCCGAGCACGAAGCGGTCCGCCACGTTCTGCAGCTCGCGCACGTTGCCGGGCCATGCGTGCGTCATCAGTTCGGATACCTGCGCGGCCGTGACGACCGGTGCCGGCTGCCCGAAGCGCCGTGCGGCCGCGAGCACGAAATGCTCGAACAGCAGCGGCACGTCTTCGCGCCGCTCGCGCAGCGGCGGCAGCTCGATCTGCGCGACGTTGAGGCGATACAAAAGGTCGGCGCGGAAGCGGCCGTCGGCCGCCAATTCGGCAAGATCGGCCTTCGACGCGGCGACCACGCGGCAGTCCACCGGAATCAGCTCGTTCGCGCCGAGCCGCTCGACCACGCGCTCCTGCAGCACGCGCAGCATCTTGACCTGCAGCGGAACCGGCATCGTCTCGATCTCGTCGAGGAACAGCGTGCCGCCGTCCGCCCATTCGATCTTGCCGATGCGCTTCTTGATCGCACCCGTGAACGCGCCGGCCTCGTGGCCGAACAGTTCGCTTTCGAAGACCTGCTCGGGCAGGCCGCCGCAGTTCAGCGCGACGAAATGCGCGTCGCGCCGGCCGCCGAAGTCGTGCAGGCTGCGCGCGATTAGTTCCTTGCCGGTGCCCGTTTCGCCGGTGATCAGCACCGACACCGACGTATCGGCGAGGCGCAGGATCTTCTTGCGCACGTCGGCCATCGCAGGCGACTTGCCGAGCACGAACGCCTCGATGCCCTGCCAGTTGTTCAGCGCCGCGCGCAGGCCCTGCACCTCGAGCGTCAGGCGGCGCTTCTCGACCGCGCGCGCGACGCGCCCCGCGATCACGTCCGACGAGAACGGCTTCTCGATGAAGTCGTACGCGCCGACCTGCATCGCGCCGACTGCAGTCGAGATATCGGCGTGGCCGCTGATCAGCACGACCGGGATCTGCGCGTCGATGGCCATCACGCGATCGAGCAGCTGCAGCCCGTCGATGCCCGGCATCCGCACGTCCGACACGATCACGACCGGCGCGCCGGGCGCGACGTGATGAAGCGCGTCGGCGGCCGACGCGAAGGCATCGACCGCGAAGCCGGCAAGCGCCACCGCCTGCTCGACGCCGATCCGGACGTTTTCATCGTCCTCGACGACCAGCACCCGAATCTCATCTTCCATGCTCTGTCCTTTGCAGCGTTGCCGCCGCGAATTCGATACTGAACTGCGCGCCGCCTTCGTCGCGGTTCGTCGCGGCGATCTTCGCGCCGAACGCCTCGACGATGCGCGACGTGATCGCGAGGCCGAGCCCGAGGCCTTGGCCGCGCGGCTTGGTCGTGACGAACGGCTCGAACAGGTGCGGCAGCACCTCGGGCGCGATGCCCGCGCCGCTGTCGGCGACCGTGACGCGCACACGGCCGGCTTCGTCCGGCCCGGTGGCCTCGATGACGATGCGGCGCACGGGCGCGTCGCGGACCGCGTCGAGCGCGTTGCCGAGCAGGTTCACGATCACCTGCTGCAACTGGCTCGATTCGGCCGACACGGCGGTGCCGGGTGCGATGTGCACGTCGAGTTGCACGCCTTCGTCGCGGATCCGCGCATCGTAGATGAGCCGCGCATGTGCGACGGCCTCGTTCAGCGAGACCGCGACGCGCTCGACGTCGGGCTTGCGCGCGAAGGTCTTCAGCTCGCCGGTGAGCACGGCCATGCTGTCGACGAGCTTGCCGATCCGTTCGAGATTGGCGAGCGCCGGCGCCGGCTGGCCGCGCTCGAAGAACGTGCGTGCGTTGTCGCACAGCGTGCGGATCGCGACGAGCGGCTGGTTCAGCTCGTGCGTGAGGCCGGCGGCCATCTGCCCGAGCACCGCGAGCTTGCCCGCATGCACGACTTCCTGCTGCGACGCGCGCAGCCGCTGCTCGGTGCGCTCGCGCTCGACGATCTCGCGCTGCATCCGTTCGTTCGCGGCCGTCAGCGCGGCCGTGCGCTGCGCGACGGTCAGCTCGAGCCGGTCGTTCGCGCGCCGCAGCGCGTCCTGCGCGTTCAGCCGCGCGACGATCGCGCGGCGGCGCTGGATCGCGTAACCGGCCAGCAGCGCGGCGATCAGGAACGCGCCGGTGACGAACACGAAGGCCGTCTGCTGCTGGCGCCGCGCCCCCGCGATGTCGAGCAGCACCATCAGCGAATCGCCGGCCTGCGGCGCGGGGCGCGACATCACGAGATAGCGTGTGGTGCGGCCGGCGTGGCGCGGATCGGGGAAGGTGCCGAACCATGCGGCCGCGCTGCGGTCGCCGATGCGGCGGTACGGCAGCGCGTCGACCGTGCGGCCCGCGTACTGTCGCGACGCCTGGATGTCGCGCTGCTGCTGCGCGGTGATCGGGCGCAGCGCGGTGAATTTCCACGCGGGTTCGGTCGAGATCACGACCACGCCGTTGCCGTCGACGACCATCGCGGCGACGCCCGGCGCGCGCCACGCCGACTCGAGCGGATCGACGCTGATCTTCACGGCGGCGACGCCGATCGGCACGCCGTCGTCGCGCACCGCGCTCGCGAAGTAGACGCCCGGCACGCCGGTATTGGTGCCGATGCCGAAGAAGCGGCCGCTGCCGCGCGCGAGCGCGTCCTTGAAATACGGCCGGTACGACACGTTGGTGCCGACGAAGCTGAGCGTTTCGTTCCAGTTGCTGGCGGCGATCACGTCGCCCTGCAGGTCGATCACGTCGACCGCGCCGCTGCCCGCGTCGCGGTTCACGGCTTCGAGGTACGTGTCGACCGTGTGCACGAGCTCGGGGGCATCGTGCGGCGCGGCTTTCAGCATCGCGCGCACGCGGTCCTGCCGCGCGACCAGGCCGGGCAGGATCTCGAAGCGGCCGAGCTCGCTCTTCAGGCTCGATGCATACAGGTCGAGCCGGTGCGCGCCGGTTTCCTCGAGCGCGTCGATCGCGCGTTCCCACGCGAAATCGACGGCCGCGGCCGCCACGCACACGTACAGCACGCCGGCCGATGCCCAGCCCCACCACGGGATTCCCTTGAAGCTCTTCTGCACGTTCGCCCTCATCGAAGCCCGCAACCGGCCGCCCGGAGCGACGCCCCGAACGACGCGCGCCGCGCGCCGGCAAGGCCGGCGGCGGCGCGTGCGAAGCGGCCTGCGCGACGGAGCGCGCGGCGGCGCGTCATCCGAAGTGTGCGATCAGGATCAGCGTGACCGTGACGACGATCGCGCCGCCGATGCGGGTCGCGATCTGCGCGAACGGCATCAGCTGCATCCGGTTCGCGGCCGTGAGGATCGCGACGTCGCCGGTGCCGCCTTGCCCGCTGTGGCAGGCGTTCACGATTGCGGTGTCGATAGGGTACATCTTCATCAGGCGGCCGACCACGAAACCGGTGCCCATCAGCGTCGCGACGGTCGACACGATCGTGACCACGTTGACGATCGTGAACGCGGCGGTCAGCTTGTCCCACGGCGTCATCGCGACGCCGATCGCGAACAGCAGCGGGTACGTGACGGCGGTCGAGAAGAACTTGTAGACGACGAACGCGCCTTCCTGCAGCGGCGGCGACACCGCGCGCGCGAGCTTCACGAGCACCGCGAGGAACAGCATCGCGACCGGCGCGGGCAGGCCGAACAGCTTGTGCGCCATCAGGCCGACCAGGTACAGCGTGATCGCCGTGATGCCGGCGCCCGCGATGTGCGAGACGTCGACGTGGCCGCGGATTTCCTCGTTCTCGGGCGTCATGTCGCCCGATTCGCCGACCTGCAGGCGGCCGTTGCCGGTCAGGTGCGGGAAGCGCTTGCCGAGCATGTCGAGCGCGCCCGACAGGATGATCGCGGTCAGGCTGCCGAGCATCACCGGCGGCAGCACCATCGCGAACATCTCGCCTTGCGGCAGGTGCATCAGTTCCGAATAGCCGATCGACAGCGGAATCGCGCCTTCGCCGACGCCGCCCGCCATGATCGGCACGACGATGTACAGCAGCGTGTGGCGCGCGCCGAGGCCGAGCGCGGTACCCACCGCCGTGCCGACGATCGCGGCCGCGACCGAGCCGGCCGCGAGCGGAATGAAGATCTTCACGAAGCCCTGGATCAGCACGCGCCGGTCCATGCTCAGGATGCTGCCGACGATGATCGACGCGATGAACAGGTACAGGAAGTTGGTCGACTTCGTGAACTCGACCGTCAGGTTCAGCACCGGCTTCGGCAGCACGTGGTAGTACGTGAGCGCCGACGGCACGAAGGTCGCGAAGATCGCGGCGGCGCCGATGTTGCGCAGGAGCGGCAGGCGCTTGCCCAGTTCCGCGCAGGTGAAGCCGAAGAACGCGAGCACCGCGATCGCCATCGAGATCTCGCCGGGCACCTTGCCGGTGACCGAGAAGCCGACGATCAGCGCAAGCAGGATGAAATAGACGGGCAGCGGGATGATGCCGATGCGGATTTCCATCAGCTTCCACCAGCCTTCCGGCCAGAAGCGCTCGCGCGGGGCGGCGACGGCGTTGGAAACCGGCTCCGGATGGGACGGGGTATGGATAGAGGTCTGCAAGACGTGTCTCCTGATGTTGGAATGCCTGCATCGCTTCGCGGCATCGTGTGCTGTCTATTACGCAACCCCCATGCCAGAAATGCAGCCTGACGGAATATTTTTAATCCATTGATTCATAAGGGATTTGTTTCGTCTGCGGAAATGACGGCCCGGCCGGCTGGCCGAGATTTCGGAATTCGCCCGGCGTCCAGGCCGAGATTTCGGCCGGGCGCCCGGTCGGGCCGCCGATCCTGCGTGGCCGCCGGCCATATCGCCGCGCGCGATTTTCTTCGCACAATCGCTTCGTAGACCGTCCCGGCTCCGCTCTCTATCATCGGCTGATCCTTTTCCGACGTGCTTGACCCTTGTCCGGAGAACGCCCGCGCGTTCGCCGCGGCGTCGCTCATCCGTCGATACCGTCTTTGGACAGGAGAGTGGTTCCCATGCTGCATGCCGTTTTTTCCGCCCGTCTTTCCGCCGGCCGCGTCGCGCGCCTGCTGGCCGCCGCCCTGCTCGGCGTCGCGCTGCTCAATGGTGCGCGGGCCGACACCGCGCCGCTGAAGGTCGGCATTTCGACGAGCCCGCAGATCGAGGCGCTGAAGGTCGCCGCCAAGGAGGCGAAGGCGCAGGGGCTCGACGTGCGGATCGTCGAATTCACCGACTGGAATACGCCGAACGCGGCGCTCGCGAACAAGGACATCGACGTCAACTACTTCCAGCACATCCCGTTCCTCGAGAACGCGAACAAGCAGGGCGGCTACAACTTCGTGTCGATCGCGCCCGGCACGATCATGAAGATCGGCCTCTATTCGAAGAAGGTGAAAAGCTTCAGCGAGCTGAAGGACGGCGCGAAGGTCGCGATCGCGAACGATCCGGTGAACGGCGGGCGCGGGTTGCTGCTGCTGCAGCGCGCGGGGCTCATCAAGCTGAAGCCGGGCGCCGACTACCGTGCGACGACGCACGACATCGTGTCGAATCCGAAGCACCTGAAGATCATCCCGCTCGAGGCATCGCAACTCGCGCGTTCGCTCGACGACGTCGATCTCGCGCAGGGCTACCCGAGCTTCATCAAGCTCGCCGGCACGACCGACCCGAACAGCGCGCTGCTGTTCGACGGCACCGAGAACAAGATCTTCGCGATCCAGTGGGTCGTGCGGCCGGACAGCGTGAACGATCCGCGCATCCGCAAGTTCATCGCGATCTACCAGCAGTCGCCGGCCGTGCGCCGTGCGCTCGACAACGCGTTCGGCTCGCTGTACGCGATCGCGTGGTGACGGAGGCGCACATGACGACGGCGAACCGCAAGAAGATCCTGCTCAACGCGTTCAACATGAACTGCGTCGGGCACATCAACCATGGGCTGTGGACGCATCCGCGCGACCGCTCCGCACACTACACCGATCTCGACTACTGGGCCGACCTCGCGAAAACGCTCGAACGCGGCAAGTTCGACGGGATCTTCCTCGCGGACATCGTCGGCGTGTACGACGTGTTCGGCGGCGGCCCCGATGCCGCGCTGCGCGAATCGGTGCAGGTGCCCGTCAACGATCCGCTGCTGCTGGTGCCCGCGATGGCGCAGGTCACGCGGCATCTCGGCTTCGGCGTGACCGCGAACCTGACCTACGAGCCGCCTTACCTGTTCGCGCGCCGCATGTCGACGCTCGATCACCTGACGAAAGGGCGCGTGGGCTGGAACATCGTCACCGGTTATCTCGACAGCGCCGCACGCGGGATGGGCCTCGCGCAGCAGATCGGTCACGACGACCGCTACGAGCGCGCGGACGACTACATGGACGTCGTCTACAAGCTGTGGGAGCAGAGCTGGGACGACGACGCGGTGATCCGCGATGCGCAGGCGCGCGTGTTCGCGCAGCCGGGCAAGGTGCGGCGCGTGAAGCACGACGGACCGTTCTATTCGATCGATGCGATCCACCTGAGCGAGCCGTCGCTGCAGCGCACGCCGGTGCTGTACCAGGCCGGTTCGTCCGCGCGCGGCGTCGAGTTCGCGGGCCGTCACGCCGAATGCGTGTTCGTGAACGGGCAGAGCAAGGCCGCCGCGCGTGCGGCGGCGCTCGACATCCGTGCGGCTGCCGCGCGGCAGGGGCGCGATCCGGCTTCGATCAGGATCTT
>Ga0209566_100557_pt1 | contig 25023 bp, 24 predicted proteins | sample Araplavi_mTSA_r2_2_FD_184287 | JGI IMG/M metagenome (GOLD analysis project Ga0209566, IMG submission 184287) | Arabidopsis root microbial communities from North Carolina, USA - plate scrape CL_Cvi_mTSA_r2 (SPAdes) (version 2) | ecosystem: Host-associated > Plants > Roots > Endosphere | place...
CGCGCTACCAGGAAGGTGCCATCTGTTTGTGTAAGCTGCGCAAAGTTGATCACCGGATCGTCCGAGCCTTGCTGGGATACGTAGATCGACGTTTCCGAGCCGACCAATGCGACATCAATCCCGTTCGACAACAGCGCTGTCATCGTTTTATCGCCGCCAGGCGTTGTCGTCAGCTCAACATCGAGCCCCTCATCTTTAAAAAAGCCCTGGGAAAGCGCTACATACTCCGGTGCGTAAAATAAAGAACGCGTCACTTCGCCGATGCGGACTTTCGTTGCTTCTTGCTTCGTCGTACCGCAAGCCGAAAGCAGGATGCTGAACAATACTACGATGGATAGCCCGCAGGCCCCCATTTTGCGGATGTTCATTTGGCGTACCTCCTAATAAATGTAAGTACACCATCCTATGCAGGAGCCCAAATGACTGTTAATGCGCAGGCACGGATTCGAGGCGTATCACTGCACAAAAAAACATCACGTCTAACCAAAGGACATACCCTTGGTCAGCGTGATGCTTGATTGTGCCTGTTAGATGCCGTAAACCGCTTTGTACTTATCTGCCAAATATTGAACCAGGTAATCCGGGTTCAACTCTTCACCGGTGACCCGCTTCACGATTTCACTCGGCGTCTGCAGCTTGCCGTACTGATAAATCTTCTCGGTCAGCCACTCTTTGATCGGCTCCAGGTTGCCGGATTCGATAAGACTTTCGAATTGCGGCAGCTCTTGGCGCAAGGTGTTTGTAAACTGCGCCGCATACATATTACCCAACGAATACGATGGGAAGTACCCGAACGAGCCGCCGGCCCAATGCACGTCCTGTAGGACGCCTTCGCCGTCGTTGCCCGGACGAATGCCCAAATATTCTTCATATTTGGCATTCCACGCTTCCGGCAGATCAGCCACCTCAAGGGTGCCGTTGATCAACGCTTTTTCCAATTCATAGCGAATCATGATGTGGAAATTGTACGTCAACTCGTCTGCTTCGATGCGAATGAGCGAAGGCTCGATATGGTTGATCGCTTTGTAGAACGTGTCTACATCGATGTCATCGATCTGTCCGCTGAATGTCGATTGCAGTTCACCATAATAACGGTTCCAAAATTGCTTGCTGCGGCCGATCACATTTTCCCAGAAGCGGGATTGCGACTCATGGATACCCATGGATGTCCCTGTGCACAAGTTCGTACCGACCAAATCTTGGGAAATGTTCTGTTCGTACAGCGCGTGACCGCCTTCATGAATCGTCCCGAACAGCGCAGAGGTAATATCGTTAGGCAAGTAGCGGGTCGTAATCCGCACATCGCCCGGGTTCAGCGCAGTAGCAAACGGATGAACGGTTTCATCCAGCCGACCGGCGTCAAAGTCATAGTTCATCTGTTTTAAGATGGATAGCGAGAATTGCTTTTGCTTGCTGATCTCGTACTGCTGATCGAGGAATGCACGGTTCGGCTGGTTCGGCGAAGCCTGAATCTTCTGCAGCAGCGGCACGGCCTTGTCGCGCAGCGCGCCAAATACTTCATCGAGCTTCTCCACCGTCATGCCAGGCTCATACATATCGAGCAAGGTGTTATATTTATTGCCTTCATAGCCCCAAAGCTCAATGAATTCCTTGTTAGCCGCAACGATTTTCTCCAAATACGGCTGGAACATCGCCCAATTCGACGTATGCTTCGCTTCTTCCCAAGCGGATTCCGATTGCGACGTCAGCACCACGTAGGCTTGATACTTGTCGGCCGGGATTTTTTTACTGCGATCATATTCCTTCTTGCATTCGATGACCATTTTACGGGAAATCTCGTCCAGCTGCTCCAATTGCTCCGGCTGATGAAGGGCTTCCAAATAGCTGCCCATTTCTTCCGACGTCGCCATGCGAAACACTTCGGTGGATAGCTCGCCAACGACTTCCGAGCGAGTTTCAATCCCTTTCTTGGGAGCGCCGGTACGCATATCCCAGTAAATTAAGGAAATCGCCTCTTCGTACTGCTTCATTTTGCGCACATAGGCTTTAAATGCTTCCAGCTTCGCTTGATTCTCTTGAACACTTACGCTCATGCTCAGTCTCCTTCCAAAAGTTTCTGAATTCATCATACTTCGTCCACTGCACAGAATCAAATTTATGCGCAGATATGATACTATCATGTATAGTCATTTATTTTTCTTAAACCAGCAAAGGAGATCTTCTCATGAAAATTACATTAACAGATGCTGCTATAGCTCAATTACAACCGCTGCTCGAAGATGGCAAGACACTGGTCAAGCTCGTGTTTGACACAGAGGGCTGCGGCTGCTCCGTGAACGGCGTCCCCACGCTCTGGCTCGTTCATGAAACAGCACAAGGTGAAATCCAGGCTGAATCCGAGCCTTTTCCACTGATTTATAAAGCAAAAGATGAGATCTTCTTCGAAGATCAGATGAAGTTAGACTATGAGAATGCCGCCAAATCTTATATACTGAAGAGTAATAATCAGATTTACAATGCGCATATGGCTTTGGTAGACAAAAGATAACGAAGACTATTGCCCACTGAGGATGACAGGCTTTTAGTGAGCAATGCGCATACTTATACCAACAATACAAATCGGTTTGGAGGGAATATCATGACTTTACTCACTGAAATACTGGATCATAATCAGCAATTTGTAGAAGCCCAACAATACAAAGAATTTTTGACAACCAAATTTCCGGATAAACGGATGGTTGTTCTCACTTGTATGGATACGCGACTCACGGAACTGCTGCCGAAAGCGATGCATTTAAGCAACGGCGACGCCAAAGTGATCAAAGATGCGGGCGCGATTGTCTCCCACCCGTTCGGCAGTGTGATGCGAAGCATCATCGTTGCCGTGTATGAACTGGGCGCGGACGAAGTGTTCGTCGTCGGGCACTACGATTGCGGGATGACCGGCCTCAACTCCGATAACGTCCTGTCCAAGGCCAAAGCGCGTGGCGTTTCGGATGACGTCATCGAGACGCTGGATCACGCCGGCATCAACTTGTCGAGCTGGCTCACCGGCTTCAATCATGTGCGCGAAGGCATCGAACACAGCGTTCACGTCATTCGCAATCACCCGCTGCTGCCGAAAAACTTGCCGGTTCACGGGCTCATTATCGATCCGGCAACGGGCCGATTGGACCTCATTGACGACGGGTATGCGGTAAAGTAAGTTGCCGATCATGTAAAAGAGCTAAGCCACCGTTTAGTGGCTTAGCTCTTTTTTTGCTCCTGCGTCCTCGCCAGGAGATGACTCTCTTACGGTTCAATCGTACGCAGCAAGCGCTTCGCGTCACCATTCGGCGTCGCCACGACTTCGTACATGTTAATGCTGACATCGTCGTTCAGCTGCTCGGATTTGATATTGCCGAAATCGACAAACTGGATGCCGGACATGATTTTATCCTGCCCCGTGAAAGCAAACACTTTGGAACTCAGCAGACGTCCCTTCGCATCTACAACTTCAAACAACAGCTGGGAGAAGTTGGCATCTGTAATCACCTGCTCCTGCCGCTTCACATCCAAATCCATGCGCATGCGGTAAGCATACGATTGATCGCGGTTGTACGTAGCGCTGAATGACGCGTCATTGAGCGTAATCATGAACGGATACAAGCTCATCTCGCCTTGAGCTGGAATCGGCTGTACCGCCGTCTTATACGAGCCCATCGCCAAACGGTTCGCATCGTACAGGTTCAGCGCCAACTGGTCGCCTTTCTCTGTATCCGGCAGCATGTAGGAGTAGCTCAGCACATAGCTCGTATTCGGAGCGATATCCTTGGCAACGGACGACTGGCGGGCGCCTGAGTAAGTGTAGCCGCCAGGACTGGTCAAGTCGGTCTGGAAGTCCGGCAGCGTCACCGTCGACGTGCCTTTATTCGTCAGCTTGTATTTGGCAACGACCGTCCTGTAGCCAAAGTCGGAGTTCTCGCTCATCCCCAACTCGACGAGGGAGAGATCGAGATTCGAATCGATCCGGTCGCTTGCCGAGAGCGAGAACGGCTCGCCGATCGTATAAGCCTGCGCTGCGGTATACGATGACACTTCGCCGCCGCTGCCCGCGCCAGCCAGCGCCGTGACCATGACCGGGAGCGCTGCTTTGCTCGAAGACGCTGTCGTACCAGACTGGCTGTCGCTGCCGGTCTGGCCCGTCCCCTGCTGCGCGGTGCCTGAAGCCGGCTTCTCCAACACGACGAGCTGCAGCGCGTCCGTGTTCAGCCCTGCCGGCAGCACGCCGGAGAAGCGGAACGTCGTCGACTCGTTCGGCGACAGATAGGCCGTGCGCACCGCGTTATCGCTCGATGTGACGGCAACGCCGCCACGAAGCGCCTGGAACGAAGCGGATAGATCGGGAAGTGTCACGATCTCATCGCTTCGATTCGTCAGCGTCACATTCGCTTGCAGATGCAAGCCGTCAGACTGCTTCGAAGCCGCTGCCCATGAAGTGGCAATCGCCAAGCCTTCCGCATCCGTTTTCGGATAGTTCGCGCTGTCGCCGATTTTACCGCTCACAAAGGAGCTTGTCAGACTCAGCGAGCCCAGCACCGTCGTTTTCACTTGGCCTTTCGGCGAGAAGAGCAGCGTCAGACGGCTCATATCCAGCGTAGCCGGCACAGCAGCCTGCATGGTGACTTTCACCGGCTGCTCCGGGAGCAGCGAAACGCCCGAGCCATCGGCAAATTGCGCGCCATAAGTCAACCCTTTGTTATCCTGCAGGTTGTATTCCAAGCCATCGGGCAGCTTCAAAGTCGTGCTTCCCAAATTTTCCAAAGTCAGATCCGTATAAACATTCCACACACCGTCTTTATATACTTTATAACTGTTGCCAAGCGCCGCCGTTACCAGCGCATCGTCGGGAAGCGTGGAGTCCAGCTCCTGCATATTCAGTACAGCCTGTTGGAGCACGGCTTGCCCGTCCCCAATCGCTTTCTCCACGGAGAGCGCGCCGATATCCTGCATACGGTTATAATCCCATTTGAAAATATCGATCTTCAATTGGCCTGGATCCAGATTCGTCGGGATTTTCGACGAAAATTTAAAGGAGCCTGTTTCGTTCGGCTTCACCCGGGCCACCGTCTTTTCCGTCAGCTTGGCCGTATAGGACACGCCTTGGCTATCCATCACCTTCACGCCATACTGGTTAAAATCAACCGGATCCGCGCTGTTATTGTTCAAATCCAGCGAAAACCGCAGCGAGCTGTCGTCGGCGCCGGCCGATAACGTCACTTTATCCAAAGTGAAGTACACCGAATCGCTGAGGAACACGCCTTCTTTGCCGGCCAAGACCGTGCCCGCCAGCGGCAGCGTCAGGAAGCCGGCCGCCGTCACCAGCATCCCGGCTCGAGTGAGCAATCTTTTCATCATGCGTTGTTGCTTCATTGAGAGTACCTCCTAGAAATGTTCAATCCGAGCGCAGCGCGTCAATCGGACGCAGCTTGGACGCTTTATTCGCAGGATATAAACCAAATATGACACCTACGAGAACGGAGAATAAAGAGGCGTACAAGCTGATGTCCAAGGATAGCTTCGTCGTTTGCTTAGGGCTGAAATAAGGCCAGGCATACGAGAGGCCGACGCCGATCAATAGGCCGATCAAACCGCCCAGTCCGCTTATGACGACTGCTTCCACCAGAAATTGCAGCAAAATATTTCTCCTCTTCGCGCCGATCGACTTGCGAATCCCGATCTCCCGGGTCCGTTCACTGACCGTTACGAGCATAATATTCATAATGCCGATTCCGCCGACGAGCAATGAAATCAAGGCAACGGCCACTAGTTGATTCGTAAGCGTGTTGGTCGCTTCAGTCCGTGCCTTCAGCAGCTCATCCTGATTGGTCAGCACGAAGCCGGTGTCACTTTTGAATTTGTAAGTCAAATACTGCTTCATCGTCTCTTGCGCTTTATAGATATCATCCTTCGTCGGCGCTTCCACATAGGTTGTACGGATTTGACCGAGCTTGAATTGTCTGCGCGCTGACTCCAATGGGACGATAATCGTGCTGTCAATGGAGGATCCGCTAATATTGGAGCCCTTTGTCTGTATCGTACCGATAACCGTAAATACGACGCCATCGATATTGATATCTTCACCGACTGGATCCAGTGTGCCGAAGAACGTTTTGGCTACCTCGCTGCCCAAGATGGCAACATTGGAGCGGAACTCCATATCCGCCGGCGCCAGGTTGCGCCCTTTATCGATCTCGGATTTGACGATGCCCAGATAACGGTCGTTCGTACCGAGCACCGTGTACTTCTCCTGTGTGCGGTCATATTTAATGTTCGACCCGCTCTTGGTCATGGTCGGCGCGATGGATTTAAATTCGGGAAAGCTTTCGAAATTCATTAAATCGTTATAATCCAGCTGCGTGGCCCGACCGTTCCCGTTCGCCGTAACTACCAGCAAATTCGTTCCCATGTTCTCGTATTGCTTGGCAATGGCCTCCGACGTCCCTTGTCCGATCGACACCAGCGTCACGACCGAGCTTACGCCGATAATGACGCCCAGCATCGTCAGAAAGGTGCGCAGCGGGCTGGACACCACGGTCCGCATGGACATGCGGATCAGCTCACTCAGCTTCATACGCTCACCTCTTGCTGCTGCGGGCGTACGGAGGCATCATTGCGGTAATCGTCCATGATACTGCCGTCGCGCAGGGCGACAACGCGCTTCGCGTTGTCGGCAATGTGATGATCGTGCGTAATGAGCACGATCGTGTTGCCCTGCTGATTCAGCTGGAGAATCAGCTCCAGCACTTCCTCGCCGGTGCGTGAGTCCAGCGCGCCTGTCGGCTCGTCCGCGAGGATCAGCGACGGCGAGATGGCGAGTGCCCGCGCAATGGCGACACGCTGCTGCTGGCCGCCGGAGAGCTCGCTCGGCTTATGGTGACCGCGCTGGCCCATGCCCAGCATCGTCAGCATCTCCTGCGCGCGTTCGCGCCGTTCCTTCCTCGGAACGCCGGCGTAGATCATGGGCAGTTCGACATTCTCCATCGCCGTGAGGCGAGGCAGCAAATTGAACTGCTGGAAAATAAAGCCGATCTTCTGGTTTCTCAGCTCTGCCAGCGCATTATCGCTAAGCTGCTCGGTAGCAACGCCGTCCAGTTTATAGCTGCCTGACGTCGGCACATCCAGCAGGCCGATCGTATTCATCAGCGTCGATTTGCCCGAGCCGCTGGGACCGATAATAGCGACAAAATCACCGTCGCTGACATGAAGCGAAATGCCTTTCAGAATATGAAGCTCTTCCTCACCGCGTTTATAAACTTTTCTGATCTCTTTAAGTTCAATGATATTCATGCCGCAAGCCTCCCCTGAGCAACGTCAACGTCATCGGCCGCCGCCAGCGTTATTGCCACCGCCACGGTTACCGCCTCCGCCATTGCCGCCTGCACCTCCGGCACCGCCGCCGAAGCCGCCAGCTCCTCCAGCTCCTGCTGCACCGCCGTTCTGCTGGAATTGCTGCCGCAAGCGGTTGACTTCATCCTGACTCAGGTTCTGCTGACGCTTCACGCCGGGCAGGACAACTTTATCGCCTTCCTTCAGGCCGTCCGTAATCTCGATTTGGGTTTTGGAGCGAATGCCAATCTTGATTTCATGCTCGGCTTCTGTCGTGCCGTCGGGCTTCTTGAGCGTGACGAAGCGTTTGCCCCGGGACAATTGCAGCGCTTCAGGCGGCACATAAACGACATCTTTTTTATCCTGGATCAAAATTTCACCTGTAGCCGTCATACCGTATTTCAGCGCATTATCCTTGTTCTCGGTAGCCAGCACCACATCGTAAAACGTAACGCCGTTGGTCGTAGTCCCGACCGTTGACACCTGTGTCACTTCCGCAGGGAAGATGCGGCCTGGCAGCGAATCGACTTTGATCTCCGCTTTCATTCCTGTCTTAATGTTCGGCAAATCCAGCTCGTCGACCTGAACCGGCAGCTGCATCTGCGCCAAGCTCGTGACGGCACCGAACTGTGTGCCGCTTGTCACTTTACTGCCGACGGTGAAACCGGCCAAAATATCACTTTTCTTATTGACAAAATCGGTGGAAAACACACCGTCAAACGGTGCGGTGATCTTCAGCGCATTCAACTTTTCCTGCGCCGCATCGACCTTCATTTTTTGCCTGTCCAGGGCGGATTGCTTGCTTTGAATGTCATCTGCGAGCGTATCATTGACAAAAGTGCCGATGATATCACCTTGATGGACGATATTGCCTGTTTTAAATGGCAGCGTTGCCACATTGCCCGTAACCCCAGCCAATACAGTCGAAACCGTTTGCACTTGCAGCACGCCCTTGCTTTGCGAATCGACCGTGCGGCCGCCAATGGTCACCGTTCCCAAGGCATTCGCACCAGGGTCCATCGAGCTGTCGTTCGCCAGCGCGACATCGATATCCAGCAATTTGCCGCCTTTGCCGTCAGATCGCGGATCTTTGCTGATGCTCTGCACGGTGCCTGTCTTCGTAATCATAAACCCGTCGATCGTAATGTCGACGGGTTCGCCTTGATGCAGCTGATCTGCATCCTCCACATAAAAAGGGAGCGTCACAAGCAGTTTATTCGTATCGGAAATCGTGGCGAATTTCGTTGTTTTGGACACGGACGCGCCTAATTCAACGTTCGTCGCATATGTAATTTTGCCGGAAATCGGCGCTCTCAGCTGCATATTGCTCATCTGCTGCTGCAGGTCGTTCAAATCCTTCTGCTGCTGCTCGTACGTCTGCTCAGCATCTTGGTAATTGCTCTCAAGCTCTGAGCTCGTCAGCTCAATTAACAGATCACCGGCTTTGACAGGCTGATTGCGCTTCAATTGAATCGATTTAATATCCGCATCGACCGGTGCAGACAAAGTCTGTGTATCCTTCGGCTCAAATTGCGCCGTACCGGAGACCGAGAAGCGGATATTGCCTTTTTTCGCATCGACCGTCACTTCTTTCGCTTCGGTCGCGCCTGGTTTTTTACCTTTGGTCAAATAAACATACGTGCCGCCTGCACAAACCGAGACTGCTATTGCGGCGATGAACCACTTGCTGCGATACCATTTCATTTCAACCTTTCCTCCTCAAACTATGTCGATCAACTGCGTTCCTTCACCCGTGAAGTACTAGAAAGGTTGCGAAGATGGGTTGGACGGACCGGGTAGGGTCGGTGAGCCGGATGGCGGGGACAGCTTCGATTCCAGCAGTTCGATCAACTGCTGCTCAACGCTTTTGCCCATACCTTTACCGCTCTCGCCGGCATTGCTGCCAGCCCCCTTACCGGAGCTGCCCGACTGCTCCGCAAGCTCGGTTCTTCTTTTTCGGAACGCTTCAATCCGCTTCTCCACCTCTGCCGGCGACAGCTCGCCGGTGGAGCGGCCGCTGCTCTGCTGGGAGCGATTCTTCATCTGCCTGGATTGATCATCCAAATACGATCGCTGGGCATCTGTCAGCACCTTCGTTACTTGTCCGAGCTCGGCTTCGTTGAGACTGCCTTCATCCTTGCTCTTGCGGATCAGCGGCAGCATCGCTTCCGCCTGCGTACCCGTGATGGCAAGACCGGATTGTCGATCCATGCGAATCAATCCGATGAAAATCATGACCAGCTGTCGTTCTTGACCACTCTGCAAATCCCCTGCAGGTTTGACAGCTTGTGCCTCAGGCTCCTTGGTTTCAATGACGACCGCCGGTTCCTCGGAGGCATTCTTGTTGAATGCTGCAGGACTGCAACCGCTTAACAAGACAGCAGCCAAGCATACGCTCCATACCATGGTTCGTGTTCGTCCCACCTTCATGCACCTCCAAGGCATAAAAAAAATCCTGTCCAACAGCAACAGGATAAAGGATAATGATGAATAATGTTTGACTAAATTGTGAACTAATTGTGAACAGGAAATTTCATCCGCTGAAATGCGACACGAAACTCCGTCCCTTCACCAACCCGGCTCTGGACATCGATCGTTCCTTTCATGCCGCTCACCAAATGCTTGACAATCGTCAGACCCAGTCCCGTCCCCATGGACACGCCGCTCTGATACGTCCTCGCTTCATCAGCCTTATAAAAGCGATCCCAGATCCGCTCCAGCTCATTGTCCGTCATCCCGCTTCCCGTATCGCGGATATAGAGGGCAGCTTCCGCTTCAGACGACTGCAGCGCGACTGTGATCGTCCCGCCTTCCGGGGTAAACTTCAGGGCATTGTACACGAGGTTCTGCACAATTTGCGCCAATCGGTCGGGATCCAGATAGCACTGAACCGGCCTGTTCTCCGGAGAAGGCATGATGACTTGCAGGTTCAGCCCTTTCTGAGCAATCGGTGCTTTGAGCACCTCCAGCACCTGCTCCAGCTTCTCATCAACCGCGACCGGCCGCATCCGGAACACATCGGTCCCGTTCTGAATGGTTGCCAGGTCGAGCAAATCCGTCACTAACCTTTGCAGACGCTGAACTTCCTGATCACAAATGCTTAAATAATGCGAATATTTCTCAGGCGGAATAATCTTGTCATTCATCGCCACAATAAATCCGCGTAGCGTCGTTAAGGGGGAGCGAAGTTCATGCGACACATTGGTTAAAAATTCCTGACGGGTGTCCTCCCACTCCTCCAGCTGCTCGACCATGAAATTGAAGCTGGCTGCCAGCTGCCCCACTTCATCGTGAGAAGTGATGGGCACGCGCGTCGTAAAGTCGCCACCGGCGAGCTCCAGCGCCGCCCGGTTCATCTGCTGCAGCGGTCCCGCCAGCTTGCGCGACAAGATGTACAGGATGGCGCCTACGGCCAGCAGCGAGAACAAGAGCGGCAGCAGGATATTGACGCGTACCGCTGAGATCGCTTCACTGATATCGCCGGCCGGGAAGTGCAGAATCACGACAATCGGCTGACCGTCAAATTGAAAGGGCGCATGGTACGTGTACAGATTGAGGACGCGTCCATCCGGTGCATTCATTTTCACCAAGGCATAGCCGGAACGTCCATGCAGCCCATCGATGAACACAGGATCCATCGCTTTGGGCAGCAATTTGCCTTCATTATCGGAAGAGCCGTTCAGAATGCCGCCTTTATCGTCCACGAGCCAAACTTGCCCGTTGAAGCTGCGCCCGAGAATGCGGATCGTATACTTCAGCTCGCGGGTTGTGATGGAGCCGTCCTGCACCGAGCTTAGCAGCCGGGTGACTTCCACATACCGCTTATCCAGCAGCTCTTTTTTGTCTTTATAAAACAGATCCGTGAAATAGTAGTTCCAAAATAGAAACAGCCCGGCGAAAAAGAGCACACAGGTGGCCAAAAAGGATAAAAATAATTTCAGATATAAGCTGCGGGACTTACTTAAAAACCACGCTTTCAGCACCTTAATTCACCTCAAAAGAGTAACCGATCCCCCAGAGCGTCTGGATCGTCCACTGCGCATGCTGTCCCAACTTTTTGCGCAAATTTTTCACATGCGCATCAACCGTACGCGTCCCTCCGGTGAAATCGAAATTCCACACATAGCCAAGCAAATCTTCACGTGTAAATACACGGCCTGGATGTGTGCATAGAAAGTGCAGCAGCTCGATCTCCTTCGGCGTCAAATCGATCCGCCTCTCGTCCACCGCCACGCGGTACTGATCCATATCTACAACCAGATTACCAATTTCCAGTGTTTTGCCAACTGGAAGCTGCGTGATGGAGCCGTTGTCGACACGTCCTTGCGCCGTCCTGCGCAGCACCGCCTTGACCCTGGCCACCAGTTCATTCGGATCAAACGGCTTGACCAGGTAATCGTCTACGCCCATATTAAATCCTCGCAATTTATCGATCGATTCCCCTTTGGCGGTTAGAAAAATAATCGGTGTCTGGTTGAGCGGTGATTCCATCCGGCGAATGCTCTCACATAGCTCATACCCGGAAATATCCGGCAGCATGATGTCCAGCAGCACGAGGTCCGGCCGTTCGCTCTGGACCATGCGGATCACATCTTGTCCGCGGGGCAGCAAGATCGGTTCATAATCCGAATGCTCCAGATAGAGCCTGACGACTTCAGCGATATTAGGTTCATCATCGACGACTAGCACCTTGCCTTCAGAGCTCATTGTGCCCCACCTTTCTTCTTGCGAATCTGCTGCTGCCGTTCCCGCTCCTCGATGACTTCCGAGCGGTCGCGCAGCGTGTGCTTGTGAATCAGCGCCTCGTCGTCCATCCGGCTCGGCCCTTGCCAAGTGAAGCCGCGGGCAGCACTTTCCTGAAGGCACCAAGCCAACAACGCAGCATCTATAATCGGCAGATTCATTTCCAGATAGGCAGAATTGCCATTCTGGATCTGCGCCGCCCGCTCTGTCAACATAGCATGAAGCTGCGGGTAATCCAGCCCTAATGACTTGATATGAGGTGCTGCCATATTTCTTGCTGCGCTCTGAATCATTTTCACGGCGCCTGCCCGATTGCCCCTCCGCTCATGGTACAAACCGACTGCAATCTGAATCAGCGCAACATAAGTTAAGCTTCTTTCGTCGCCGGGATGCGCTTTCCAGAACTCCTCCATTACTTCATGACATTCAAAATAATCCCGCTCCGCATGGAAAAAGATCAAATAGTCCAAATACGCCTTTGGGTACTGCTTCATGTCGATCCCTCACTTACTGTCATCTCCGTGTACGTTCCATCACATCCATGTTAACCGAAATGTGAATAATCGTCCAACATCGCTTTGTTTCTAGCAATTCCCAACGCAACCAATCTACCAGTTGGCGCGTCCAATTATAGGAGATTACTAGAAAGAGGCGTGATGGATGAAGATCAGAAAATGGGTGCTGACGAGCACATTGCTGGTGTCGATCGCGATGCCGTATACGGCACAAGCGGCTGTTACATCAAGCTCTGCCAGCACAAACAGTGACAAGACAACCAAATATCGGGTATATCAATACAATCAAGTCCTGATGGAATTCGCTTCTTACAAGGAAGCTGAAGCTTATGCCAGAAGCTTTTCCAATAGCCATGTAGAGGAAATCGGCACACGCAAATGGCTGTGGAACAATTTCGCACGCTATCAAGTGTATCAGTTGGATGCGACGCTGCCCGAATGGCAGTTCGCTACATTAGATGCAGCGATCGCCGAAGCGCAAAAATGGGGACACGCCAGCGTACGTGATCTGGCCTCAACCGGCTGGGTGTGGAACAACTACCCGCACTATCAAGTGTACCAAGGGGACATCACCCAGGATGCCTGGAAATTTGCCACATTGGGTGAAGCGATCGCGGAAGCCAGGAAGTGGGGCAGCGCCCATATTATAAATCTGGACACCAATCAATGGACATGGGACAACATCGCTGCCAGCGATAAAACCGCGCTCCGCCAAGGTGCTGTCGCCTACAAAGTGTATCAAGGCACTTTCTCCGCCAACAACTGGGAGTTTGCTTATTTGGAAGATGCGGTGAATGAAGCGCTCAAATGGAACGGCGCCACCGTGATGAACATGTCAACGAAACAGACGGTGTACAGCAATGTGAAAAGCTATAAGGTTTTTCAGAACGACTCGTTCCTGCAAGATTTTGTCTCGCTTGACGACGCCATTGCTTATTCCCGACTTTGGGGACACAGTTCCATCATTCTCGATGGTCATAAGATCTGGAACAACTTTGCTTCCTATCAAGTGTATCAAAAGGACACCTTGATCGGAGAGTTTTCGGCGATCCCCGATGCTTTGAACTATGGCTTGCAATACAGCAACACTTCCGTTCAGACCTTGGATCACCGCCTGCTGTGGGACAACTTCAAAACGCTGCAAGTATGGGGCTGGAACGGGCTGTCCGCTGCCGACTCGATCAAATCGCAAGTAGGCGGTACGATCGGCTTGGACGTCGATTCACCTAGTTATTTCCAGTTGGCTGATAGCGAAGGGAATCTGAAAGACAGCTCGAACCCGGATACGGTGATATGGCTGCAGAAGCAGGGCTACACGGTATACCCGCTCGTCAGCAACCAGTTTGATGCCGGTCTCACGACCAAATTCCTGGCAAACGGCGCTGCGCAAGATACGGTCATCCAGAAGCTGGTCAGCCGCGCCGTCGAGTTGGGCGTTCCCGGGTTGAACATCGATTTCGAGAGCTTGGCCGGTTCGGATCGCAATGCGTTTACTGCTTTTATCAGCAAGCTAACGACTGCCGCTCATAACAACAACCTGAAAATTTCCATCGATCTGCCGCGCGGCAGTGTGAAATGGAACCATCTGTCCGCTTTCGATCACGAGAAGCTGGGCGGACTCGTCGACTATATCTGCATTATGGCCTACGATCAGTATTATAAAGGAAGCACTTCGCCGGGCTCCGTGTCCGGTTTGTCTTGGACTGACGGCGGCGTACAGGAATTCCTCTCTTACGGAATTCCGCGCGATAAAATCATCCTCGGCATCCCTTACTATGTCAGAGAATGGAAGCTTGATGCGAGCGGAGCGCTGCAGGGTAACCGGACGGTGCTGCTCAAAGATATCCCGGCATTGATCGCTTCTAAGAAGACGACGCAAACGTGGGATGCGACATTCGGTCAATACCGCGTGGAGTATCAGGAGAACGGCTTTACTTATGTATTCTGGCTGGAAAATGAAGCGACCGTGAAGGCGCGGATGGACATTGCCAAAAAGTACGATCTGGCCGGTGTCGCCGCTTGGCGCTTGGGGTACGATCAACCGGACTTATGGAAAATGATTTTACAAAATAAATAGATGGCAAAGAGGGGATTGCTCTAACGTTCAGAGCAGTCCCCATTCATTAAACAGCGTTTCCGTGCCGCAATCCGCACAAAATTTGGCATCTGGCTTATTGACTTTGGAACAGCCTTTATGCAGCGGCGTCTTTTTCTTCGTGCACCTGTTTTTTAGCGGCGCGCCGCACCGAATGCAGTACTTATCGTCCTTGCCCGCCACATAACTGCACCTGACACAGGTCTGTAGTTCATCATCCGCCATAACGCTCACTCCCCGGGCTGAATCTCATATGCTATCAGTATATGAGGAGTGCGGCGCAGATGGTGCGCGGTGTGATGTCAGCCAATATTTCTTGTCCTATTATGTATAAAACTATGTCTCATTCGCCAACCCTAAGAGGTAAAGGAGGTGAATGAGACATGGCTAAAGATGTGCTTTGCGAAGTGAATTCCTGCAAATATTGGGCGAATGGCAATAAATGCAATGCGAACTCCATTTATGTCGTGAGCCACCACGGCAGCAATGCCCGCAATGCGGAAGAAACGGACTGCAAAACGTTTGAATCGAAGGTGTAAACGAAATTCATTTGCTCCGCAAGTTAGTGCGTAGAAGCCGCATGTTCAAGGGGTCCTCGATGAGGGCCTCTATTTCTTATTTGCGCCACTAGTTATATTCTAACCAATAATGATAATTATTATCACTTGGAAACGGTAATTTTCTTCCTGCTTGAGATATTTCACATATCGATTAAGCGATGAATCTATAGCGATTTCTCCAGCTCCATCACATATTCAAGGCTTGCCGCCAAACTATCCATCGGGCTGCCCGGACAGTAATCCTGCTCAACAGCGAACCACTCGACGCCGTGCTCCATGCCCCACTTGAGGATTGGCGCAAAGTCGATCAGTCCCTTCCCAATCTCTGCGAAATACTCCCTGCCGTCGGCTGTCATATCCTTCAAATGCAATATCGGCATGCGGAACGCGTAATTCTTCATGAAGGACAACGGGTCCAGTCCGGCTTTTTTGACCCAATACGTATCGATTTCCGGATGCACGGCCGGTTCTTCGAGCAAGTAGTCCAGCGCATATTTACCATTGATCCGCGTATGAAATTCAAAGTCATGGTTATGGTAACCGACCCTGTATCCCGATCCGCTCACGCTCTCAGCAACCTTAAGCAAATCTCTTCGCACGCTTTTATAGCCCTCAATATGTTGCAACCCGTCCGGTAAGGAATGGCAAATAAAATCTTTGGTCGCAAACAAACTGGCTTCCTCGAGGACCGCTTCCAGATCGTTTTTCATCCGCTCCAGTCCCACATGCATGCCAGCCGTCCGCAGTCCGGTTTCTTTCATGACAGCTGCGATTTCTGCCGCTGGATAGCCATGCAGCCCGTCAATTTGGACGGCCGCCCAGCCCATTTTTTTCAGCTCCCGGAGCACGTTCGGAAAGTCTTGTTTCACTTCATTCCTAAGGGTATACAATTGAGCTGCTAGTTGATGTCGGATCATACCGGTTCCTCCTCTTGTTTCAAATCCAGCCACTCGACCTCAGACGGGGTCAAGGGCAAATTCATTGCCTGTATCGAGGCCTGCAGCTCATCCGCGCTTCGCGGTCCGATGATGGCCGAGGTCGGGAATGGCTGATGAAGGACATACGACAACGCGATCTGAATCGGTGTCGCTTGTTTCTTGGCGGCCAGTTTCACGGCTCTTCGGTAACGCTCCCAGTTGCCATCGCTGTAGTAAACACGCACCATTTCCTCATCTGCGCGGTTGTCCGGCGTGAACGACCCCGAGAAAAATCCTCCTGCTTGTGCGGACCATGCCAGCAGCGGCAATTGATTATGCGCATGCCATTCGCAGGTCGCTTGATCAGCGGAAACGCAGCCCTCCCATCGAGGGACATTCGGCTTGGCAAGGCTGAGATTAGGGCTGCTGAACGCAAAGCCTCGCAGCTGGTGTGCCGCCGCGTACGCATTCGCCTGCATGATGCGTTTGAACGACCAGTTGGAAGCGCCGATCGCACGAATTCGCCCGGCCTCCAGATGCTCGTTCAATTCCTCGATCACCGGCTCGACCGGTGCGTCCGGATCGTCTCTGTGGAGCGCATACAGATCGACGTAATCGGTGCCAAGCCGCTCCAGGCTCTCCAGCAGATCTTTCCGAATCGACGGAGCATTCACCCGCGGCCCCGGGCTGCCGTCATCATGATGAGCCCCTTTGGTTAAAATGACCACCTTGTCGCGTAGTTTCATCTCTGCAAGCCACTGGCCGAGACGCTGCTCTTTCCCGCGATACTGATGAGCGGTATCGAACGTATTGCCGCCGGCTTGAATGTAAGCATTCAGCATCATGCGCTCCTGCTCTTCCAGCTTCCGCAAATCACCTGTCCCCATAATCAAGCGGGAAATGGGCTTGTCTACACCTTGAATATGCATATATTTCATTGCGATCACATCTTTCTCTCCCTTCATTCTTGGCGCGCCGGTACGATAATCGATCATCCTCACCGCAGCCTGCAAGAAATGGTTACTTTTCTTTACTTCATGCCCACACGTTCCTGATCAGCTTCTACAAACTGCCGGATGAATGCTTCGAGTCCATCCAAGTCGGTCGTCCCGGTACTGCCGCCATACGCACTAACGGATAATGCCCCGCAAGCATTGCCATACCTCAAGCATGTTTCCACACGATGCCCTGACAAATATCCGTATAAATAACCGGCATTAAACGAATCGCCGGCTCCCGTCGTATCCACGGCTTCAACCAGGTAAGCCGGATGGAACGACTGCCCGCCTTGCACAAGGGCTAATGCACCTTTGGATCCTAGTTTAACGACAACATGACTGCTATATGGAGCCATAAATCGCAGGCTTTCCTCTATATCGTCCGCCCCTGTGTAATGAAGCGCTTCCGTTTCATTCATAAAGAACACATCGATGTAACGCATGAGTTCGAACACGCCTTGATCCCATTCGCCGGAATCGTCCCAGCCTACATCGCAAGAAATCGTAACTCCTTTGTCTTTTAAAGCTTGAACGGTCTTCATGAACGCTTCATGATTGTCTCTACCCCGATAGCCCGTCACATGAACATGCCTGCCTTGCGTCGCTTGCGACAGATCGATCTGCCCGATTTGGAGTTCCTTATTGGATCCGGCATAAGTGATAAAGGCGCGGTCTTTCTCCGAATTAATCGCGATTGTGATTCCTGTTCGATTCGTTTTGCTTGTTTTCAACAGACTCGTATCGATACCATATTGAACGAATTGTTCCTGGACATAATGGCCGTAGCCATCATCTCCAAGAACACCTTGAAAAGCGACATGAAGGCCAAGCTTGGCAAGCGAGATTGAAAATAATGCAGCTCCGCCGCCGACGTGCATCGTTATATCGTCTACAAAACGCTCTTGTCCAGGCTGTGGAATCTGGTTAAGCCCTGTCACGACAAGATCAATATTGGCGTCACCGATGACAACTGCGTCAAATTTTTTCAATAATTTCTCCTTCTTCCGCCCCATGCTGGTTCGATCTGCTCATGCTTTTGGCTGCTGTGCTTTTGTATGGCTGTGATAGCCCATGCAGCTCTGACGCGCAATAAGCTTATGTTTTAAAATCACATCTTCCATCGGCGTTTCGACCTCGCCCGAAATCAAATTTAACAGCAATTCCACGGTCACCTTGCCCATTTCCTGGATGGGCTGCTCCATAGACGACAGTTGCGGGCGCACCCATTCCGTCAATTGGCTGCCGTCAAATCCGATGACGGACACATCGTCAGGCACCTTTAACTTATGATCGTGAATGCAATTCATCGCCCCTACAGCCATATCGTCGCTGACCGCAAATATCGCTGTCGGTCGCGGTTCGCAGGCCAGAAGCTCTTGGGTGAGCTTGTAGCCGCTCATCGTTTTATAATCGCCGAACCGGATATAAGCATCGCTGACAGAAATGCCGCTCCCGCTGAGTGCATCCCGGTACCCGAGGAACCGGCTTTGCCCGGAAGTCACGTCCCGCATATCGCCGCCGATAAACCCGATTCGGCTATGCCCAAGCTCAAGTAAATACTTCGTAGCTTCCATGGCCGCCGCATAATCGTCAATAATGATGGAAATGAACTTTTGATCTGCGGGACGTACGCTGGAGAACACAATCGGTATATCCAGCTTATTCAAATAAGCTCTAATCTCATCAGTCAGCTTTTCATGCATGATGATAACGCCGTCTACACGCATTTCTTTAAATACATGCAAATATTTCAGTTCTTTATCTGTATCTTCAATAATGTTGCACACCAAAAGATTGTAGTTGTTCTGACTGGCCGTTTCTTCGATGCTGCTTAATATGGTTGAATAGAAGCTGGATGTGAGATCTGGAACAATAACCCCGATCAGGTTCGTTTTTTTCCGGACCAAACTTCTGGCGATATGGCTGGGCACATAGTCAAGCTCATCAATGACTTTTTGCACCCTTGCTTTCAAATCGTCCTTCACATACTTTTCTCCGTTCAACACTCGCGAAACGGTCGTCACGGATACGCCTGCTTGTTTCGCTATATCCTTAATCTTTGGGGCCATGCTCGTCTACCTGCCTTTTCAGTAATTGAAACTAATCGTATGTGTTAACTTTTCACAGCCCCCTCCGTGATCCCGGCGATGAACTGTCTGCTGACCAACAGGAAAAAGATGATCAGCGGCAAGGTAGCCATCAAAGTTCCCGTCATAACCATGGAATAGTCTGCTGTATGAACCGATTTTAATTGCTGCAGAGCCAGCATTAAAGTGAATTTGGACGTGTCGGTCAACACGATTAACGGCCACAAGTAATCCTCCCAAACGCCCATGAAAGTTGTAATGGCCAGGAAAGCCAGCGCAGGGCGCAAAATCGGAAGCGCCACATGCCGATATAAGCCGAATTTCTTGCAGCCGTCGATCCTTGCCGCCTCCAACAGCTCATCATGGATGGCCAGGGCATATTGCCTGATCCAGAAAATGCCGAACGCCGTCGCCATGCCGGGAATAATCAAAGCTTTATAGCTGCCCAGCCAGCCGAATTCTTTGATAATAATAAATTGCGGAACGAGCAGCATTTGTGCCGGAATCATCATCGTTGCGATCATGGCAAAGAATAGTATTTTCGAACCTGGAAACGTAAACTTGGCAAAAGTAAACCCTGTCAGTGAATTGAAAAACAATTGCAGTACACAGCTGGCCACAGCAATAAATACGGTATTCACAAAGGCGCGTATAAAATTACTATTCGCCAAAACATGCTGGAAATTTGCCATAAAGTAATGACCGAACGTCAATTTGGGCGGAAAAGCGAAGATGGCGCTCGTCTCATTGGTCGACATGACGACAAGCCAATAAAACGGGAAAATGGATATCAGAACGCCAATGATCAAAAAGCTGTGCACAACAATTTTTTTGGTCAACACTTCAACATTCATCTTTCAATCTCCTTTTATCAATCATCAGATTTGTTGAAAAACTTCCAATTGACGACGGATAACAAGCCGATGATGATAAATAATACCCACGATACCGCAGCCGCATAACCATAATTTTGGTAATTAAAGCCTTCGCGGTACATATAGAGAACGACCGTATCCGAGCCGGGGTACGGCGGTTGATTGCCCGCTAACACTTGAGGCTCGGTGAAAATTTGAAACCCGCCGATCGTAGACATCATAACCGAGAATAGAATGATCGGCCGGAGCATCGGAAGCGTAATCTTCATAAACGTTTGAAATAATGTAGCTCCGTCCAACTCAGCCGCCTCGTACAAATCTTTTGGAATTCTTTGCAAGCCGGATAAATAAATGACGGCGTTGTACCCCATATATCTCCAGCAAATCATCGCTGCGATGACAACTCGGACACCAAAGCTCGAATTCAGCCAGGCGATTTTATCCAATCCAAGCTTTTCCAACAAAAAGTTGATTAGTCCGTACTCGTTGCCGAATAGGGACTGAAAGATGATGACAACCGCAACCATTGCCGTTACGTTCGGCAGAAAATAGGCGATTCTGTAGAAGCCTTTAAACCGGACGACCGCTAAATTGATCACATACGCAACGACTAAGGCGCACAGGAGCTGCGGAGCGTTGCCCAATATCCACAGCGCCACATTGTTGTACAAAGCGTTCCAGAACGCCGGATCATGGAACATATAGTTAAAGTTGTTCATGCCGACAAATTTCATGTCCCCGATCCCATCCCATTTGTGCATCGCCAAATAGATCGAGAATAAGATCGGGAAGACGGAAAAGATCAGGAACAAAATGTAAAAAGGAGATATAAACAAATACAACGTTCTATGCTTATAAATTTCTTTGAACAGACCTCCCATGCCATTCCTCCCTAGCGTGAAAGCTGCCTTTTAATTTTATCCTGGGCGTCTTTCCAAGCCTTCTCCGGATCTTTCTTCTGCGTGTCGACCAGTCCAATCTCTTCGGTCAGCGTGCTTGCAACCACATCGTCTCTCGGGTCAGCCGGCGCAATCTTCACATCCTTCGCCGCTTCTGCAAATACACTACTCAAATCCTGGTCGCCGAAAAATTCATTTTTATTAACCATGTCAGGCTTACTGTAGATCTCCGGCGTAGAAGGATAGTTCCCGAACTCCTTATAACCGGCGACCAGATTATCAGGATTGACCAGGAATTTGATCACTTCATAGGCTTCTTTCGGATTCTTGCTCGATTTTAGCACGCCAAAGAAAGATCCACCCTGATTGCCGATCCCTCCGGCCGGATAAGCAATTCTCCATTTGCCCTTCGTATCGGGCGCCGCTCCCATCAGATCGCCAACCGCCCATGAAGCACCGATGAAAGAGGATATTTTGTTGTTGTTCATTGCGGCATTTTTCTCCGTATCGCTTGTATTCGCATACGTCAAGCCGCTTTGATAGGCTTTTACAGCCCGATCCCACGCATCTTTGATATGCGCTTGGTCGCCGATATATTTACCTTCCGTCGTAAAATAGCCCTCGCTGTTTTGGCCGATCATGTTCCTGAATACGTCGACGATCGATAAGATTTGCGAGCCCGTTGCGTCCTTCACTTTCTTGGATAGATTGAAATAGTCGTCCCACGTTTTCACTTGACTCTTAATCGCTTCCGGCGTGCTCGGTACTCCCGCCTTTTCAAACATATCTTGCCGGTAATACATCACAACCGGAGCAACGTCAATCGGCAAGCCGATCAAATATTTATTATCTGCGGTCGCCGCCATTCTCCATTTCCAATCCAGGTATTGGGACTGAATATCTTTGGCCCCCTGATCGTATAGATTGACGAATTTATCTTTATACGGCAGCATCGTCGTCACCCAGCTGTCCATGGCAACAATGTCAGGTCCAGTTCCGCCGCCGGAGACGGTCGTTTTCAATTTGGTTAAGTAATCGCTGCCCGAAGGAAGCTTTTGCGCCTGCAAATCGATATTCGGGAATTTTTTGCGGGCTGCATCAATCGTCGAATCTGATATGGCGCCATTCCAATACCACATATTTACCGAAACTTTCTGACTAGAAGCGCTTTCATTTTTGTTGGGGCTGCTTGCAGCCGAATCTTTTGCCGAAGTATTCGCCGGCGTTGCATCTCCACAGGCTGTCACGACAAGCATCATGCCCAGAACCAACGGTATACCCGACCAAACTTTCTTTTTCATCGAATCATTCCTCCCGATTTGACTAAGTTTCGATCAAACTGACAAATTCGTGCCCTGATTCCTTACAACAGTCCCCAATCATGTACTCCCGCACCCATCATTCAGAAAAGAAAACGCATTCATTCAATTCTGGAATCGATTCCAGATTGGGATACAAACAGCCATTCATTCTCTGCCTTCAATCACTTTGCGCTCATCTGGTACCGATACCATATTGGCACATACACAAGCCAATCCTTTGCCATTGAACCCTATAGCACTTTCTGGTATCGCTTCCAGATGAATATGGTTCCTAGTATATAGCCAAAATTTTCTTTTGACAATACGTAAATTCAACTGGCTTCACACGCCACTCGATAAGTATAATATAATGCAAATAGATCAAGGCTACCGAGGTGATCGTCCTTCATGTCATCAGCAGATATCGAGATTCGCTTATCCGACATTATTCCACAAATTTACCGAGCCGATTTCTATCCTTTTAATCCCAAAGAACGCATCGGACTGCGTCAATCAGTTGTAAGCTCCTTTATTTATCTCATTGAAGGCAAAGGCTCTATTACGATCGGTTCAACCGTCTACGCCTGCAAACAAGAAAATCTGCTCTACATTCCGCCTGGCGTTCCGCATCTATTTCATGCCGACCCACTTCAACCTATGGTTCATGCTTCCATTTATTTCGATTGGATCAGCAGCAAACCGCGGACGGGAGACATGTCTTTGTTCCATTACGGCCCTTCGTCTCCTCCTGCTGCCAATTGTTCGCCTGCCATTCGTTTTCAAGACATACCGGCAATTCCCGCAAAATTACATGTGCCCAAACACACGAGAGCAATGGAGATGTATCTCGGTCTCATTGAGAGCATCGAGCAGACCCAGGAAGAAGCCAAGCTGTACCGCAGAGCAGCCTTCGAACAGTTTATCGCAGAAATGGCAAGCCTGTGGCGGAATCCGACGCTGAAAAACGATCGGAGAATCCGGACCGTCATGTATCAGATGCGGGAATTTCCGCAAAATAACGTCTCCCTGGATCATTGGGCAGCACAGTTGGGGATAAGCGCCTCTTACTTACATAAGCTCTTCATTCGTGAAATCGGCATGAGCCCGCATGCTTACGCGCTTCAGTGCAAGCTGGAAAGAGCCAAAAAGATGCTCCGCGAGACGAACCTGTCGGTTACAGCGATCACAGACCATCTCGGTTTCACCTCCATCCATTACTTCTCCCGACTGTTTACGAACAATTTCGGGGAATCACCGACGGCCTATCGTAAAAGATTAAGAGACAGGTATTCATGCGCTGATCGTCTCACATGTCACCTTGAGTACAGTTTTGTGCAAAAAGGATACATTTCTTCAAAGACAGCTTCTCTCCCGTCTGATACGCTGAAAGCAGCTTCTATCCTCAGCGAAAAGATGTGAATGGATGAACATATTTGAACCAATTCGTTTCCGGCAAGTACATCTGGACTTTCATACATCCGAGCACATCACGGACGTGGGCAAAGATTTTGACGAGACCCTATTCATCGCCTGCTTACGCAATGCCCATGTGGATACCGTTAACGTCTTTGCCATGTGCCACCATGGCTGGAGCTATTTCGATACGAAGGTCGGGCACCCCCACCCTCACTTGGCCACCAATCTGCTGCCACGCATGCTCGACGCATGTCACGACCATGATATCGAAGCTCCGATCTACATCACGGTTGGCTTCAATGAGCAGGCAGCCCGCGAACATCCGGAGTGGGTAGCGGTTGCGCCCGAAGGTGACGAGCCCTATGGCCCCCCGCAAGGCGATCCGCAAGCTCGTCGCCCGACCGGCTTCAACGGCTGGCACATGCTTTGTCTCAATACGCCGTATTTGCCGTACATTCTAGACTACACCCAAGAAGTCATGGAGAGGTTCCGACCAGTCGGCATCTTCTATGATATCGTTGGGGAGTATCCCTGCGTTTGTTCTTCCTGCCGTGCGAGTCTGAAGGAGATGGGCCTGGATGAAAGCAATCCGGAACATCGCGCCCAGTTGGCGAAGAATGTTTATTTACATTATTTGCAAAAGACCTCCGAGCTGATATGGAAACTCAATCCGCAAACCCGTCTTTACCACAACTGCTGCACGGAAAAAATGGGAGACCGGCAATACTTCCCCTACTATTCGCATTACGACATTGAATCTCTTCCGACTGGCGGCTGGGGATATGACTACTTCACGAGCATGGTTCGGTACATCCGGAAGCAAGACTTCCTCTATCTCGGCATGACCGGCAAATTTCACAAATCCTGGGGCGAGTTCGGCGGATTTAAGAACGCTGCTGCCTTACGATATGAATGCCAGCAAATGCTCGCATTCGGAGCGAGAATATGCATCGGCGATCAGCTTCACCCGAGCGGGCGGATGGACGAGGAAACCTATCGGATAATAGGCGAAGCGTTCGACGGTATCGCCGCCAAAGAGCCGTGGTGCAGGGATCAGACCGGAGTCGCTGAAATTGCGATCCTGTCCGCCAATGCTTTACGTGCAGGCGATGACAGAAGAGCAAGCGATATGGGCGCTTACATGATGCTGGAAGAAGGACACTATTTGTTCGATATCGTCGATGATACGATGGACTTCTCCCCTTATGCGATCCTCGTCTTGCCTGATTGTCTCCGTATTTCGGCGTCACTGCAGCATAAGCTTGAACATTATACGGAGACAATCAGG
>Ga0209566_100558_pt1 | contig 24733 bp, 21 predicted proteins | sample Araplavi_mTSA_r2_2_FD_184287 | JGI IMG/M metagenome (GOLD analysis project Ga0209566, IMG submission 184287) | Arabidopsis root microbial communities from North Carolina, USA - plate scrape CL_Cvi_mTSA_r2 (SPAdes) (version 2) | ecosystem: Host-associated > Plants > Roots > Endosphere | place...
AGTGCAAGTTCTGCCTGTCGCGCAAGACCAACCTGTGCCAGAAGATCCGCGCGACGCAGGGCAAGGGCTTGATGCCCGACGCGACGTCGCGCTTCTCGCTCGACGGCAAGCCGCTGTTCCACTACATGGGGACGTCGACGTTCTCGAACTACATCGTCGTGCCGGAGATCGCGGTGGCGAAGGTGCGCGAGGACGCGCCGTTCGACAAGATCTGCTACATCGGCTGCGGCGTGACGACGGGCGTCGGCGCGGTCGTGTACTCGGCGAAGGTCGAGGCCGGCGCGAACGTCGTCGTGTTCGGCCTCGGCGGGATCGGCCTGAACGTGATCCAGGGCGCGAAGATGGTCGGCGCGGACAAGATCATCGGCGTCGACATCAACCCGAAGCGCGTCGAGCTCGCGAAGAAGTTCGGGATGACGCACTTCATCAACCCGAACGAAGTCGAGAACGTGGTCGACCACATCGTGCAGCTGACCGACGGCGGCGCGGATTACTCGTTCGAATGCGTGGGCAACGTGAAGCTGATGCGCCAGGCGCTCGAGTGCACGCACAAGGGCTGGGGCCAGTCGTTCATCATCGGCGTGGCGGCAGCGGGCGAGGAAATCAGCACGCGTCCGTTCCAGCTGGTGACGGGTCGCGAGTGGAAGGGCTCGGCGTTCGGCGGCGCGCGCGGCCGCACCGACGTGCCGAAGATCGTCGACTGGTACATGGAAGGCAAGATCAACATCGACGACCTGATCACGCATACGCTGCCGCTCGAGCGGATCAACGAAGGCTTCGACCTGATGAAGGCCGGCGAGTCGATCCGTTCGGTCGTGCTGTACTGACCGGGAGCGCACCGCGATGCTCGAACTCGTTTCCTCGCATGCGTGCCACGGCGGCGAGCAGCGTTTCTACCGTCACGATTCGGCGGCCATCGGCCTGCCGATGAAGTTCTCGGTGTACCTGCCGCCGCAGGCCGCGCACGGCCGCGTGCCGGCGCTGTTCTATCTCGCGGGGCTCACGTGCACCGACGAGACGTTCGCGATCAAGGCCGGCGCGCAGCAATACGCGGCGCAGCACGGCATCGCGCTCGTGATGCCGGACACGAGCCCGCGCGGCGCGGGCGTGCCGGGCGAGACCGACGCGTGGGACTTCGGCGTCGGCGCGGGCTTCTATGTCGACGCGACCGAAGCGCCGTGGTCCGCGCATTACCGGATGGAGTCGTACGTGACGGGCGAGCTGCGCGAACTCGTCACGGCCGAACTGCCGATCGACGGCGCGCGGCTCGGGATCTTCGGTCATTCGATGGGCGGGCACGGCGCGCTGACGCTTGCGCTGCGTCATCCCGGGCTGTACCGGTCGGTATCGGCGTTCGCGCCGATCGCCGCGCCGACACGCTGCCCGTGGGGCGAGAAGGCGTTCTCGGGCTACCTCGGCGCCGATCGCGATGCCTGGAAGGCACACGACGCGAGCGAACTCGTCGCGCGCGCCGATGCGCCGAAGTTCGCGGACGGCATCCTCGTCGATCAGGGCCTCGCGGATCAGTTCCTCGCGAACCAGCTCAACCCCGACGTGTTCGAAGCCGCGTGCGCGAAGGCCGGCCAGCCGCTGACGCTGCGCCGCCATCCGGGCTACGACCACGGGTACTACTTCATCTCGACGTTCATCGCCGATCACATCGCGCATCACGCGCGCGTGCTCGCGCGATGAGCGGGAAGGGGAGCACATAACGCACACGGCGGCACGCGGCGACATACGGCGCGCCGCACGAGCGGGTGCAAAAAAAACGCCGGCGCTGCCCTCGGGCACGCCGGCGTTTTTCATGGTCGTCGGGCGTCGATCAGTGGCGCCGCAACAGGCTTGCGCCGTACACGAGCGCCGACAGCGCGGTGATCCAGAAACTCGTCGGCCAGTCGGTGTGATACGCGAGCACGATGCCGAGCCATGCTTCGAACAACGCAAACAGCGCGGCGAGCAGCACGCCGGTCGACAGCCGCGTCGTCACGTTCTGCGCGGCGGCAGCCGGCCCGACCAGCAGCGTGAACACCAGCAGCACGCCGACGATCTGCGTGGCCGCCGCCACGGCGAGCGCGCACACCGCGAGGAACAGCATCGACACCGTGCGCAGCGACACGCCCTTGGCTTCGGCCAGTTCGGGCTGCAGCGACGCGAACAGCAGCGGCCGCGCGATCAGCGCGAGCGCGAGCAGGCTCACGGCGCCGATGCCGGCGAGCACCGCGAGCGTGTCGTGGCTCACCGCGAGCACGTTGCCGAACAGCAGCGCGGTGACCTGCGTCGCGAACGACGTGTAGAAATGCAGGAACAGCAGGCCGAAACCCAGCGCACCCGACAGGATCACGCCGATCGCGACGTCGCGGCCCGCGAGCTTTTCGCCGAGCGCGCCCATCCCGATCCCGGCCGCGAGCGTGAAACCGACCATCCCCCAGATCGGCGAGATGCCGAGCAGCACCGCGCCCGTCGCGCCGGTGAAGCCGACGTGCGACAGCGCATGGCCGGCGAAGGTCTGCCCGCGCAGCACCAGGAAGTAGCCGACGATGCCCGCGAGCACCGCGACGATCCCCGACGCCGCGAAGGCGTTGATCATGAAGTCGTATTCAAACATCGTGCGAGTGCCCGGGATGAGCGTGTCCGTGGTGGTGATGGCCGTGGCCGCCGCCACCGCCATGCGAGTGGCCGTCGTCGTCCTCGTGTTCGTGGTCGTGCTTCTCGATCTCGACGTCGCCCGACATCACGAAGATCTTGCCGTTCACGCGCATCACGTCGATCGGCGATCCGTAGAGCCGCGACAGCACGGGTTTCGTGATCACCTCGTCGACGGTGCCGAGCGCCGCGACGCCGTTGCCGAGATACAGCACACGGTCGAGCGCGTTCAGCAACGGATTCAGTTCGTGCGCGGAGAACAGCACGGTGATGCCGAGCTCGCGCTGCACGTTGCGCACGAGCTCGACGACGCCGCGCTGGTGGTTCGGGTCGAGGCTGATCAGCGGCTCGTCGAGCAGCAGCAGCTTCGGGCTGCCGAGCAGGCATTGCGCGAGCAGCAGGCGCTGCCGCTCGCCGCCGGACAGTTCCGACAGCGGCCGGCGGGCAAGCGTCGGGCCGCCGACGAGATCGAGCACGCGGTCGACGTCGCGGCGCGTCGCCGCGTTCGTGTGCGGCAGCCCCCAGCGGTGGCCGTCGGCGGCCATCGCGACGAAGTCGTAGCCGCGCATCCGGCGGTTCGCGAGGCCGCTGCGAATCTGCGGCATGTAGCCGATCGACGCGTTGCCGCGTACGACCGGCACGCCGCCGACGGACAGCGTGCCGGCCGACACGGGCACGAGGCCGAGCACCGCGCGCATCAGCGTCGTCTTGCCCGCGCCGTTCGGCCCGAGCACGCCGACGAATTCGCCGGGTTCGATCGCGAAGCTGACGTCGCGCAGGATCGTGCGTCCGCCCAGTTCGAGCGTGACGCGATCGACGGCGAGTGCGTGGGGAGTGGCGGTCATGGCGTTACGGTTGTTTATTTCTTGCCGGCGGCGAGCGCGGCCGAGAGCGCGTCGAGCTGGCCGGCCATCCATTGCTGGAAAGTCTTGCCGGCCGGCTGCGTCTCGGTGACGCTGACGGTCGGCACGCCGCCGTCGCGTGCGATCTTCAGCATGCGCTTGGTCATCGGTTCTTCGGCCTGGCTGTTGTAGATCAGCGCGCGTACCTGCTTCTTGCGCAGGTCGTTCTCGAACGCGGCGACGTCCTGCGCGCTGGCTTCGGTGTCGTTCATCGTCGCGAGCTGGAAGCGCTGGTTGCGCATGTCGAGGCCGATCGCGTCGGACAGGTAGCCGAACACCGGCTCGGTGGCCGTCACCGGCACGCCCTTGTACTGCGCGCGCAGCGCGGCGACCTTGTCGTCGACGGGCTTCAGCGACGCGACGAACTTCTGCAGGTTCGCATCGTATTCGGCCTTGTTCGCCGGATCGGCGCGGCCGAGTTCGGCCGCGATCGCGCGTGCGGCGGCCGGCATCGTCGCCGGGTCGTACCACAGGTGCGGGTTGTCGCCGGCCTTCTTGCCGACCAGGTCGGCGACGACGATCGTCGCGCGCTTCGCCTGCTTCGACGCGCCGAGCAGCTTGCTCATCCACGGATCGTAGTTCGCGCCGTTGTAGATCACGAGCTGCGCGTGCTGGAGCGCGCGGGCCGTCTTCGGGCTCGCTTCGAACAGGTGCGGATCCTGGTCGGGATTGCTGAGGATGCTCGTCACCGCGACATGGCTGCCGCCGATCTGCGACGCGACGTCGCCGTAGAAATTCTCGGCGGCGACGACGTTGACGGTCGCGGCCTGCGCGAACGCGGGCGCCGCGAGCGACAGCGCGGCGGCCGCGGAGACGGCAGCGGCGAGCCAGCGGACAGGCGTCAAGGCGCGCCGCGGCGCGCGCTTCAGGGCAATGGGCATGGAACTCCTCGTTGGAAGGGGGCGGCGCGTGTGCCGCCCGATACGCGTCAGCGTTGCGCGGGCTTACGCTTGCAGTGTCCGCACAGGCCGCTCAGCTCGACGACCTGATGGTGGACTTCGAAACCGTGCGCGGGCTCGCTCGCGGACAACTGCTTCGCGAGGTCGCCGCCGGGAATCTCGACGGTGTCGCCGCACGAATCGCAGATCAGGAACTGGCCTTCGTGCGGGACGCCGATCTCGCAGCACGCGAAGAACGCGTTCTTCGATTCGATCCGGTGGATGAAGCCGTGCTCGACGAGGAAATCCAGCGCGCGGTAGACGGTCGTGGGCGGCACGCGGCCGCGCTGCGGCTCGAGCTCGGCGAGCAGGTCGTACGCGCCGATCGGGCGCTGCGCGGCCAGCACGCGTTCGTAGACCTGGCGGCGCAGCGGCGTCCACGCGAGCCCGTGCTCGGCGGCGAATGCGTCGGCCCGGGACAGCCGGGCGTCAATGGACGATGAGGTAGCCATGGCGTGAAGCTGGGCGTGAAACAAAGTATGGCGATGATATAACGTATCGCCGCGCCGTGCAGCGCGAATTCCCCTTTTCGTCCTCGCTCCGTCCCCTTCATCGCCGATCCGACCGCGCCGCACCGCGCGCGCCGCGCCTTGCCGGGCGCGCGTGGCGGGCCGCCGCGGTGCGCCGTTGTGCCGCAGCGCATCATAGAAAGCCGTCATGTTGCCTTGACAGCGCGAATCGCGTATCCGATCATTCGATCAACAACAGAGCAATTGATCGGTTGGCGAGCGTTAGTTCATCTCGCGGCCGTCGTAAAGCAGAACGAACCGGAGACAGCCAGTGAGACTGGAAGACAAGGTCGCGATCCTGACGGGCGCCGCAAGCGGCATCGGCGAGGCGGTCGCGCAACGCTATCTGGACGAGGGCGCGCGCTGCGTACTCGTCGACCTGAAGCCTGCCAGCGGCTCGCTCGCGCGGCTCATCGAGGCGAACCCCGGCCGCGCGGTGGCCATCACCGCGGACGTCACGCGCCGCGACGACATCGAGCGCATCGTCGCCACGGCGATCGAGCGCTTCGGCGGCGTCGACATCCTGTTCAACAACGCGGCGCTGTTCGACATGCGGCCGATCCTCGACGAATCGTGGGACGTGTTCGACCGGCTGTTCGCGGTCAACGTGAAAGGGCTGTTCTTCCTGATGCAGGCCGTCGCGCAGCGGATGGTCGAGCAGGGGCGCGGCGGCAAGATCGTCAACATGTCGTCGCAGGCCGGGCGTCGCGGCGAGGCGCTCGTTTCGCACTACTGCGCGACCAAGGCCGCGGTGATCAGCTACACGCAGTCGGCCGCGCTCGCGCTCGCGCCGCACCGGATCAACGTGAACGGCATCGCGCCCGGCGTCGTCGACACGCCGATGTGGGAGCAGGTCGATGCGCTGTTCGCGCGCTACGAGAACCGGCCGCTCGGCGAGAAGAAGCGGCTCGTGGGCGAAGCCGTGCCGCTCGGCCGCATGGGCGTGCCGGGCGACCTGACGGGCGCCGCGCTGTTCCTCGCGTCGTCCGACGCCGACTACGTCACCGCCCAGACGCTGAACGTCGACGGCGGCAACTGGATGAGCTGACGTGACGCCGCTCGCACGCGTCACCTGCCGGCCTGCCTGCGACGGGGCGGCCGCGCCGCTCACCGCGGCCGCCGTCGAACGGGGAGGGCTCGCCTGATGGCCGAGATCGTCGTCGCCGGCGAACTGCTGGCCGAATTCGTCGCCGCCGAGCGCGGCCAGGGTTTCGACGCGCCGGGCCTGTTCGCCGGGCCGTTCCCGAGCGGCGCGCCGGCGATCTTCGCCGACCAGGCCGCACGGCTCGGCGCGCGCGTCGCGTATGCGGGCTGCGTCGGCCGCGACGCGTTCGGCGATGCGATCGTCGCGCGGCTCGAGCGCGACGGTGTCGACGTCGCGCGCATCCGTCGCGTCGCGCGTCCGACCGGCACCGCGTTCGTCGCGTATCGCGACGACGGCTCGCGCAGCTTCGTCTACAGTCTGTCCACCAGTGCGGCCGCGTGCGTCGATGCGTCCGACGTCGATACCGCGATGTTCGACGGCTGCCGCTATTTCCACGTGATGGGCTCGTCGCTGACGAGCGAATCGGCGATCGCGGCCGTGCAGCGCGGCGTGATCGAGGCCGCGCGCGCCGGCGCGAAGGTGTCGTTCGATCCGAACGTGCGGCCCGAGATGCTGAGCTTTCGCCCGATGCGCGCGGCGCTCGAGACGATGCTCGCCGCGTGCCACCTGTTCATGCCGAGCGAGGCCGATTTGCCGTTCTTCTGCGGGCCGCAGCCGGCCGAGCGCGCGATCGCGGGCCTGCTCGCGACGCATCCGCTGCTCGAGCGTGTCGTGCTGAAACGCGGCGCGCAAGGCAGCGTTGCATTTGACCGCGCCGACCGCGTCGAAGCACCGGCCTTTCAGGTCGACGAAATCGACCCGACCGGCGCCGGCGACTGCTTCGGCGGCACGCTCGTGGCGAGCTTCGTCGCGGGCGTGCCGATCGATGCCGCATTGCGCCGCGCGAACGCGGCCGGCGCGATCGCGGTCACGCGGCGCGGCCCGATGGAAGGCAACAGCAGCGCGGCCGAGATCGACCGCTTCCTGACCGAACGAGGTATCGCATGTCCGGCCTGACGACCTTCGCCGAACGCCCGCGCACCGCCCACGCGGACGCCGTGCTGCGGATGATCTTCGATGCGAACCGCGCCGACGCGCAGCGCGGCATCTATTCGATCTGCAGCGCGCACCGGCTCGTGCTGGAGGCCGCGTGCGAAGCGGCGCGCGCGGATGGCTCGCCGCTCCTGATCGAGGCGACCTGCAACCAGGTGAACCATCTCGGCGGTTATACGAGCATGACGCCCGCCGATTTCCGCCGCGACGTCGACGCGATCGCCCGGCGTTGCGGGCTGGCGCCGTCGGCGCTCGTGCTCGGCGGCGACCATCTTGGGCCGAACCCGTGGCGGCACCGCCGCGCGGCCGATGCGATGCGCGAGGCGGGCACGATGGTCGCCGCCTATGTGGAAGCCGGCTTCGAAAAGATCCACCTCGATGCGAGCATGGCGTGCGCGGACGATCCGGTGCGGCTCGACGATCGCACGATCGCCGCGCGCGCGGCCGAACTGTGCCGCGTGGCGGAAGACGCGGCGGCGCGCACGGGCATCGCGCCCGTCTACGTGATCGGCACCGAGGTGCCGACGCCGGGTGGTGAAGTCAGCGGCAACAACGGCCACGGCGGCGATGCGGCGATCGCGCAGATCGCGGTCACGCGCAGCGACAGCATCGCGGCGACGCTCGATGCGCACCGCGCCGCGTTCGCGGCGGCCGGGCTCGACGACGCGTGGGCACGCGTCGTTGCGATCGTCGCGCAGCCGGGCGTCGACTTCGACGATCGCCACGTGCTCGACTACGACAGCGCGAAGGCCGCGGCGCTCGGCGCGAGTATCCTGCAGACACCGCACCTCGTGTTCGAGGCGCATTCGACCGATTACCAGACCGAGGGTGCACTCGCCGCGCTCGTGCGGGACCACTTCGCGGTGCTGAAGGTCGGCCCCGCACTGACGTTCGCGCTGCGCGAGGCGCTGTTCGCGCTGACCTTCATCGAGGACGCGCTGACCGGCGACGTCGGGCAGCGCTCGCGGTTGCGCGACGTGGTCGACGCCGCGATGCGCGCGCAGCCCGAGCACTGGGCGCCGTACTACCGCGGCGACGAAACCGAGCAGCGGCTCGCGCGCCAGTTCAGCTACAGCGACCGGATTCGCTACTACTGGCTGCAGCCGGCCGTCGCGGCCGCGGTCGAGCAACTGTTCGACAACCTCGCGCGGCAGCCGGTGCCGGAGACGCTCGTCGCGCAGTGGCTGCCGGATGTCTACGCGGCGTGCCGCACGGGCGGGCTCGCGAAGGAGCCGCGCGCGTGGGTGCGCCACCGGATACGCGACGTGATCGCGCACTATGCGCGCGCGTGCGGAATGCAGCGGCCGGTGTGACGGGCCGCGAAGGAAACGCAGGACCGACGACACTAGGGTCTGTTTCCATATGGAACGCACATGCGAATGCCCGAAATCGCTCGTCCCCCAAGGGGACTTCCTAACGGGGCGCAGGCAAGAAGTGAGGAGCGCCGTTTGGCCGAGCCAAACGCCCCGCAGGAAGTCCCCTTGGGGGACAAGCGACGAGCGACGCCGCCATGTGGGCGATTTCGGGCATTCCCGTGGAATGTATTTTTTTAGTTTGGGGTTGCCACGAGAACGGCCGCTCGCCGCGTTGCGCTCCTTGCGAATACGTCCAGTATTCGCAGCGTCGCGCGCCTCGCGAGCGGCCGTTCTCGTGGCAACGCATGTGCGTTCCATATGGAAACAGACCCTAACAAACACAGGAGACATGCCATGCAACGAAAGATGCTCGACGCCGCCGCACGCTGCTTCGCCGGAGCCGCGCTCGCGACGGCGGCCTGCGCCGCGTCCGCCGGCACGCTGACGATCGCGACGCTGAACAATCCCGACATGATCGAGCTGAAGAAGCTGTCGCCGGCGTTCGAGAAGGCGAACCCGGACATCAAGCTGAACTGGGTGATCCTCGAGGAAAACGTGCTGCGCCAGCGCGCGACGACCGACATCACGACCGGCAGCGGCCAGTTCGACGTGATGGCGATCGGCACCTACGAGACGCCGCAGTGGGGCAAGCGCGGCTGGCTCGCGCCGATCACGGGCCTGCCCGCCGACTACGACCTGAACGACATCGTGAAGACCGCGCGCGACAGCCTGTCGTACAACGGCCAGCTGTACGCGCTGCCGTTCTACGTCGAGAGCTCGATGACGTTCTACCGCAAGGACCTGTTCGCGGCGAAGGGGCTGAAGATGCCCGACCAGCCGACCTACGACCAGATCGCCGAGTTCGCGGACAAGCTCACCGACAAGGCGAAGGGGACCTACGGAATCTGCCTGCGCGGCAAGGCCGGGTGGGGCGAGAACATGGCGTACGTGTCGACGGTGGTGAACACGTTCGGCGGGCGCTGGTTCGACGAGAACTGGAATGCGCAGCTGACGTCGCCGGAATGGAAGAAGGCGATCACGTTCTACGTGAACCTGCTGAAGAAGGACGGCCCGCCGGGAGCGAGCTCGAACGGCTTCAACGAGAACCTGACGCTCACCGCATCGGGCAAGTGCGCGATGTGGATCGACGCGACGGTCGCGGCCGGGATGCTCTACAACAAGCAGCAGTCGCAGGTGGCCGACAGGATCGGCTTCGCGGCCGCGCCGGTCGCCGCCACGCCGAAGGGCTCGCACTGGCTGTGGGCGTGGGCGCTGGCCGTGCCGAAGACGTCGAAGCAGCAGGACGCCGCGCGCAAGTTCATCGCATGGGCGACGTCGAAGCAGTACATCGAGATGGTCGGCAAGGACGAAGGCTGGGCGTCGGTGCCGCCGGGCACGCGCACGTCGACCTACCAGCGCCCCGAGTACAAGGCCGCCGCGCCGTTCTCGGACTTCGTGCTGAAGGCGATCGAGACGGCCGACCCGAACGATCCGTCGCTGAAGAAGGTGCCGTACACGGGCGTGCAGTACGTCGGGATTCCTGAATTCCAGTCGTTCGGCACGGTGGTCGGCCAGTCGATCGCCGGTGCGGTCGCGGGCCAGATGACGGTCGACCAGGCGCTCGCCGCCGGGCAGGCCGCCGCCGACCGCGCGGTGCGGCAGGCCGGCTACAAGAAGTAACGCGCCGGCAGTCACGCGGCCCGCGGCGTGCGCCGTTGCACATGCCGCGGGCCGGCGAAGCCGAAAGGCGGGCGGGCCGTTCGCGCCCGCGCATCAACCGGAGGAACGCCGATCATGCGTCATTTACGTCTTCCCCTGAGCCATGCTCACGCGCCGTCGGTCGGCGACGCGTCGTCGCCGCCCGGCGCGCCGCGCCGCGCACGCGGCGGCGCGAGCTGGCTCGTCTCGCCGTCCGTCGCGGTGCTGCTGCTGTGGATGTCGATCCCGCTCGCGATGACGATCTGGTATTCGTTCTCGCGCTACAACCTGCTGAATCCGGACGTGAAAGGTTTCGCCGGGCTCGACAACTATCGCTTCCTCGCGACCGATCCGTCGTTCCTGCCCGCGATCTGGCACACGCTCGTGCTGATCGGCGCGGTGCTCGCGATCACGGTGGTCGGCGGCGTGCTGATGGCCGTGCTGTTCGACCGCAAGTTCTACGGGCAGGGCGTCGCGCGCCTGTTCGCGATCGCGCCGTTCTTCGTGATGCCGACGGTGTCCGCGCTGATCTGGAAGAACATGATCCTGCATCCGGTGTACGGGCTCGTCGCGAACGCGATGCGCGCGCTCGGGATGACGCCGATCGACTGGTTCGCCGACTACCCGCTCACCGCGGTGATCATCATCGTCGCGTGGCAGTGGCTGCCGTTCGCGTTCCTGATCCTGTTCACCGCGATCCAGTCGCTCGACCAGGAGCAGAAGGAAGCCGCGCGCATCGACGGCGCGGGCCCGATCGCGATGTTCTTCTACATCACGCTGCCGCACCTGAAGCGCGCGATCGCCGTGGTCGTGATGATGGAGACGATCTTCCTGCTGTCGATCTTCGCGGAGATCTACACCACGACCGGCGGCGGCCCCGGCGATGCGACGACCAACCTGTCGTACCTGATCTACGCGCTCGGCCTGCAGCAGTTCGACGTCGGCCTCGCGTCCGCGGGCGGCATCATCGCCGTCGTGGTCGCGAACGTCGTGTCGTTCTTCCTGGTGCGGATGCTCGCGCGCAACCTGAAGGGGGAGTACGAAAAATGAGCGACCTGACCTTCGAAGGCCGGCGCGTGCCGGCCGTGTTCGACCTCGTGCGGCGTGCGCTGCCCGGCACGCTCGCGTGGCTGATCGCGCTCCTGCTGTTCTTCCCGATCTTCTGGATGGCGATCACCGCGTTCAAGACCGAGCAGCAGGCGTATGCGTCGACGCTGTTCTTCATGCCGACGCTCGACAGCTTCCGCGAGGTATTCGCGCGCAGCAACTACTTTTCGTTCGCCTGGAATTCGGTGCTGATCTCGGCCGGCGTCACGGTGATCTCGCTGCTGTTCGCGGTGCCGGCCGCGTACGCGATGGCGTTCTTCCCGAACCACCGCACGCAGAAGGTGCTGCTGTGGATGCTGTCGACGAAGATGATGCCGTCGGTCGGCGTGCTCGTGCCGATCTACCTGCTGTGGAAGAACGCGGGGCTGCTCGATACCGTGTCGGGCCTCGTGATCGTCTACACGCTGATCAACCTGCCGATCGCGGTGTGGATGACCTTCACGTACTTCAACGAGATCCCGAAGGACATCCTCGAAGCCGGGCGCATCGACGGCGCGTCGACGTGGCAGGAGATCGTCTACCTGCTGATGCCGATGGCGCTGCCGGGGCTTGCCTCCACCGCGCTGCTGCTCGTGATCCTGTCGTGGAACGAAGCGTTCTGGAGCATCAACCTGTCGAGCTCGAACGCCGCGCCGCTCACCGTGTTCATCGCGTCGTACTCGAGCCCCGAAGGGCTGTTCTGGGCGAAGCTGTCCGCAGCTTCCCTGCTGGCGGTCGCGCCGATCCTGATCGTCGGCTGGCTGTCGCAGAAGCAGCTCGTGCGCGGGCTCACGTTCGGAGCCGTCAAATGAACGCGAACGTCCTGATCTGCGATTGCGACGGTGTACTGATCGACAGCGAGGCCGTGGCGGCCGACGTGATCGTGCGCGAGCTCGACGCGCGCTGGCCGGGCGTCGATGCGCGGCCGGCCGTGATGCCGTTGCTCGGGCTGCGCATCGAGCGCGTGCTGGCCGGCGCGGGCGACGCCGTCGGGCGCACGCTGTCGGCCGGCGATGTCGACGCGATCCGCCGCGCGGTCGAGGCGGCGGCCGTCAACGCGCCGATGGTCGACGGCATCGATGCGGCGCTGGATGCGATTCAGTTGACGACGGCCTGCGCGAGCAACAGCTACCGCGCGTACGTCGAGGCGGCGCTGGCGCGCACGGGCCTCGCGCGCTTCTTCGGCGACCGGCTGTTCTGCGCGGATGCCGTCGCACGGCCGAAGCCCGCGCCGGACGTGTATCTCGCGGCCGCGCGTACGCTCGGTGTCGTGCCTGCGCAGTGCCTCGTGGTCGAGGACAGCGCGACCGGCATCACCGCGGCCGCCGCGGCCGGCATGACCGTGCTCGGCTTCGTCGGCGGCGGGCATGCGTCGGCCGCGCAGATCGACGCGCTGCGCGGGATCGGCGCGCGTCACGTATTCGACGACATGCACGAACTGCCCGGCTACGTCGCGCGCTGGCAGGCGACCGGCGCGGTGCTGCCGAACTAGCAACCACGAACGATTGCGCGCCGCGTCCGACGCGGCGCGTCTCGCATCACGAACGAACGGAGACAGATCATGGCAAGCGTGCTCCTGCGCAATATCGCGAAGCGCTACGACGAAACCGAAGTGCTGCGCAACGTGAACCTCGACATCGCCGACGGCGAATTCGTCGTGTTCGTCGGCCCGAGCGGCTGCGGAAAATCCACGCTGATGCGGATGATCGCGGGCCTCGAGGACATCTCGAGCGGCGACCTGCTGATCGACGGCGCGAAGGTCAACGACGTGCCGAGCGCGAAGCGCGGCATCGCGATGGTGTTCCAGTCGTATGCGCTGTACCCGCACATGACGCTGTACGACAACATGGCGTTCGGCCTGAAGCTCGCCGGCGCGAAGAAGCCCGAGATCGACCAGGCCGTGAAGAACGCCGCGAAGATCCTGCACATCGACCATCTGCTCGACCGCAAGCCGAAGCAGTTGTCGGGCGGCCAGCGGCAGCGTGTCGCGATCGGCCGCGCGATCACGCGCAAGCCGAAGGTGTTCCTGTTCGACGAGCCGCTGTCGAACCTCGACGCGGCGCTGCGCGTGAAGATGCGGCTGGAGTTCGCGCGGCTGCACGACGAGCTCAAGACGACGATGATCTACGTGACGCACGACCAGGTCGAGGCGATGACGCTCGCGGACAAGATCGTCGTGCTGTCGGGCGGCGCGGTGCAGCAGGTCGGCACGCCGAACGAGCTTTACCACGCGCCGGCGAACCAGTTCGTCGCGGGCTTCATCGGGTCGCCGAAGATGAACTTCCTGACGGGCACCGTCGATTCGGTCGATGCCGGCGGCGTGCTCGTGCGCTTCGACAGCGGCGAGACGCAGCGCGTCGCGGTCGAGGCGGCGGGGCTGCAGCGCGGCGCGGCGGTGACGGTCGGCGTGCGGCCCGAGCACCTGAAGGTCGAAGCGGCGGCCACCGGCGTGGCCGCGCGGACGATGGCCGTGGAATCGCTCGGCGACGCCGCGTACCTGTATGCGGAGTCGGCCGTTGCGCCGGACGGGCTGATCGCGCGGATTCCGCCGCTCGACACGTACCGCACCGGCGAGGCGCTCCACGTGCACGCGCAGGCCGAGCACTGTCACCTGTTCGACGAACACGGCCAGGCGTTCCGCCGGCTGAGCGTGCACGCAAAGGCCGCATGACGGCCGGCCGCGGTCACAGCGGCAGGTGCGCGGCCATGTAATCGACGAACGCGCGCAGCTTCGGCGTCGGGTGGCGGCCCGACGGCCACAGCACGTAGACCGGCGTGCAGCTCGCGACGTGTTCGTCGAGCACCGCGCGCAGCGTGCCGTCCGCGAGCGCCTCGCGCACGAAGAAGATGGGCAGGCACGCGATGCCGAGCCCGCGCAGCGCGAAGCACAGGCGCGCTTCCGCACTGTTGCTGACCATCGCGACCGGCACTTCGGGCGGCGTGCCCGCGCGCGGCACGCGCAGCGGCCAGGTCTCGAGCTTGCCGCTGGTCGGGAAACGGTAGTGCAGGCAGCGGTGCTGCGCGAGATCGGCCGGCGTGCGCGGCGTGCCGTGCCGGTCGAGATAGCCGGGGGACGCGACGAGGTGCTGGCGGAAGTGGCCGAGCAGCCGCGACGACAGACGGGAATCGGAGGGCTGGCCGGTGCGCAGCACCGCGTCGAACCCTTCGTCGACGACGTCCACGAGCCGGTCGCTGAAATCGATGTCGAGCTCGATCTCCGGATACGCGGCCATGAAATCGGCGAGCACCGGCAGCAGCAGCGTGCCGATCGTCGGCAGGCTCACGCGCAAGCGCCCGCGCGGCGCTTCGGCACTGTGCGTCAGTTCCTGCTCGGCCGCGTCGAGCTCGGCGATCACGCGCCGGCACCGTTCGAGAAAGCGCGTGCCTTCGGCGGTCAACGTGATGCTGCGCGTGCTGCGGTGGAAAAGCCGCACCTTCAGCCGCGCCTCGAGCCGCGCGATGCGTTTGCCGATCGCCGAAGCCGATAGCCCGAGCGCGCGTCCGGCCGCGACGAAACTGCGCGTTTCCGCGACCTGAACGAACACGACGAAGCCGCCGAGGTTTTCCATGCGAGTTTCCGATTGCGGACGCCGGCGTCCGGATTGTCCGGAACTCTACCCCGGTTTTTCTTCTTGCGTCGGCTCCCTACGATGAGCGCTCGTTCATTGTCGAGAGGTCACGTCATGTCATCCCTGCCTGTCACCGCCTTGCGCGTGGAACCGGACGCCGCGCTGCGCCACCGGCTCGACGACGCGCTGGATCGCGCGCTCGCCGACGCGCGCATGGTCGGCGCGGTCGTGCTGGTCGCGCAGGACGGCGAGCTGCGTTATGCGCGCGCCGTCGGCCTTGCCGATCGGGAAGCCGGCACGCCGATGCGGGACGACGCGCTGTTCCGCCTGTCGTCGGTCACGAAGCCGGTCGTGGCGGCCGCCGCGATGCGGCTGGTCGCGGCGGGGCGCATCGCGCTCGACGCACCGGTTGCCCGCTCGTTGCCCGGATTCCGCCCGACGTTGGCCGACGGCACGCCTGCCGTCATCACGTTGCGTCATCTGCTGTCGCATACGGCCGGCCTCGGCTACCGCTTCCTCGAAGCGGACGGCGACGGCCCGTATGCACGCGCCGGCGTGTCCGACGGAATGGACCGCTCGGGTCTCTCGCTCGCCGAGAACCTGCGGCGCATCGCCAGCGTGCCGCTGCAGTTCGCGCCGGGTACGTCGTGGGGCTATTCGCTCTCGATGGACGTGGTCGGCGCGCTGATCGAGGCAGTCGACGGGCGGCCGCTCGCCGACGCGGTTGCCGCGCTCGTCACGACACCGCTCGGGATGACCGACACCGCGTTCGTCGCGCACGACGCCGCACGCTTCGCGACGCCTTACGTGAGCACGCCGGGCGCTCCGCGCCGGATGGCGGACGTCGATCTCGTGCCGGTGTTCGACGGCACGATCGGCATCCGCTTCGAGCCGGCGCGCGTGTTCGATGCCGATGCGTGGCCGTCGGGCGGCGCGGGGATGGTCGGCACCGCACGCGATTGCGTGACGCTGCTCGATGCGCTGCGCACGGGCCGCGACGGCTGGCTCGAACCTGCATGGGTCGACGAGATGGCGCGCGTCCAGCCGGGTGCGCGCGAACTGCGGGATGCGCCCGGTTTCGGCTTCGGGCTCGGGTTCTCGGTGCTGCGCGATCCGGTGGCCGCGCAGTCGCCGGAGTCGGTCGGCACCTGGCGCGGGGGCGGCGCGTACGGGCACACGTGGTTCGTCGACCGCGCGGCGGGGCTGACGGCCGTCGCACTGACCAACACGCTGTACGAGGGCCTCGACGGGCGGATCGTGACCGCGGTGCGCGATGCGGTCTACGGCGTCGAAACCGGGAGCGCGGCATGAGCGACTGCACGACGATCGATGACGAGCTGGCCGTTCAGCCGGTGCAGGCCGGCGCGCGCCTGCCGGTTGCGAACCTGCTGGCGCTCGCGACGGCCGCGTTCATCACGATTCTCACCGAGGCGTTGCCGGCCGGCCTGCTGCCGCTGATGAGCGCCGACCTGCGCGTGCCCGAGGCGCTGATCGGCCAGCTTGTAACCGTATATGCGCTCGGCTCGATCGTCGCGGCGATTCCGCTCGTCGCCGCGACGCGCGCGATGCGCCGGCGCACGCTGCTGCTCGCGGCGCTGGCCGGCTTCGTCGTCTCGAATGCGCTGACGGCCGTGTCGCCGTACTACGCGCTGACGCTCGCCGCGCGCTTCGTCGCGGGGATGGCGGCCGGGCTGCTGTGGGCGCTGCTCGCCGGCTACGCGAGCCGGATGGTCGATGCCTCGTTGCGTGGCCGGGCGATCGCGGTCGCGATGCTCGGCGCGCCGGTCGCGATGTCGATCGGCATTCCGGCCGGCACCGCACTCGGCGCGGCGCTCGGGTGGCGCGTCGCGTTCGCGGGTATCACGCTCGCGGCGCTCGTGCTGATCGGCTGGATTCGTTGGCGTCTGCCCGATTATCCGGGGCAGCCGGCCGGCGCGCGCGAGCCGGTGCTCGGCGTGATGACGCTGCCCGGCGTGCGGCCGGTGCTGACCGTGATGTTCGCGTACGTGCTGGCGCACAACATGCTGTATACGTACGTCGCGCCGTTTCTCGCGGGCGTGCGGATGGGCGCGCAGGTCGATGCGGTGCTGCTCGTGTTCGGTATCGCGTCGCTGGTCGGCATCGCGCTGACGGGCGCGTGGATCGGCGCCGCGCAACGGCGGCTGACGCTCGCCAGCATCGCGTTGTTCGCCATCGCGGCGGCGATGCTCGGCACCGGTTCCGGCATGGCGATCGTCTATGCGGGTGTCGCGCTGTGGGGGCTCGCGTTCGGCGGCGCGCCGACGCTGTTCCAGACGGCCGCCGCGAACGCCGCGGGAGAGGCCGCGGATGTCGCGCAGTCGATGCTCGTGACGGTGTGGAACCTCGCGATCGCGGGTGGCGGAATCGCGGGCGGGATGCTGCTCGGCGCAACGGGGGCGGGCGCGATTCCGTGGGTGCTTGTCGCGCTGCTGGCGGCTGCGTGGGTCGGCGCATGGCGTGCTCGCCGGCATGCGTTTCCGGCGCCGCGCGCCGCGTGAGTTGGCAGTGTGCAGATGCGGGCGCGATCGCTGACGGCGCGCGAGAAGGAGGTGCTGATATGGACTGCGGCAGGCAAGACGTATGCCGTTATCGGATTGATTCTGTCCATCTACGACCGGACTGCGAAGTTTCACCTGATGAACGTGATGCGCAAGCTTCGTGCGGCCAACAAGGCGGAGGCCGTCATGAAGGCCACGATGCTCGGGTTTCTGCAGTGACGCCCGGGTTGTCCGGACGCGTCGGCGATCCGCCGTGCGGCGACCGCATGCGGTGACGGGAAGCCGGCACGCCGGCTACGCGTCCAGTGCCGCCCTCGCGCATGTCTCGTCGGTGACGAGCCCCGACATCCAGCCGCCGCGCAATGCGGCGATCACCGCATCGCGTTTCTTCGGGCCGCCCGCGAACGCGATCGTCGGGCGCTTCGGCGGCGTGGCGAGCGACACGCTCGTCACGCGCGTGCCGGTCGACACATCGATCAGCTTGCCTTGCGCGTCGATCGGCACGCCGAGCAGTTCGGCCACCGCGCCGAGCGCGGTCATCTCGTCGCGCTCCTGTTCGGTGATGAAGCCGTCTTCGTAGAGCGGGCAGTGCGGGCCGATGTTGCCGATCCCGACGAACGCGACGTCGGCCTGGCCCGACAGCGCCTCGACGATCCGGTACAGCCGGTGATTGCACCACTGCGCGCGCTCGGCGGCGCTGTCGGCGAACAGCGGCGCGGGCAGCAGGAAGTGCTTGCTGCCGGTTTTCTCGGAGATGTACTGCGCGACGTCGTAGCGGTTCGACGAACCGTCGGCCGCGATCGCGCCGACCATCGACACGAGGCGGTGCTGCGGTCGGTCGATCTGCGCGATCTGTGCGACCGCGGCCTTCAGCGTCCGGCCGCTGCTGACCGCGATCACCATCGGCCGCGTTTCGTTCAGGTAGCGCTCCATCACCTGCGCGCCGGCGACCGCGAGCTTGCGGTCGATCGCGTCGGGCGCATCGGCGTCGACGGGCACGACTTCGCACATCGCGAGGCCGTAGCGCTTCGACAGCTGCGCGCCGAGATCGAGACAGTCGGCGAGCTGGTGGTCGACGCGCACGCGGATCAGGTTCTTCTCGACCGCGAACGCGACGAGGCGTTGTGCGACCGGGCGCGACACCTGCAGCTTTTCCGCGATCTCGTTCTGCGTGTCGCCCGCGACGTAGTAGAGCCACGCGGCACGCGTGGCGAGATCGAGTTTTTCTGAGGACTTGGACACGATAGCGATTCGGTTCGGAGCTGGGGGGCTGCCCGCGGACCGGCCGGCGGGCCGCATGACGGCATCCACTGTACCGCATGTCGCGCATGCGGCCGACGGCCGGCGCGCGTGACAGGCGGCGCTTACGCGAGCCGTGCGCGCGACGGTTCGTACAGCGGCCGCACGTGGCGGTACAGCGAACGAAACGCATCGAGGCGTTCGCGCAGCAGCGCATGGCGGGCGGCATCCGGCGCGTATTCGGCCCGCACCGGCGGCTTGGCCAGCACCGCATGCGGATCGCCGCCGACAGCCAGCCAGCCGAGCCGCGCCGCGCCGAGCGCCGCACCCGTTTCGCCGCCGCCGTGCTGGCGCGTGCGCACGTTCAGCGCATCGGCGATCAGTTGTGCCCAGTACGCGCTGCGCGCGCCGCCGCCGATCAGCGACAGCTGGGCGGTTTCGACGCCGGCCGCATGCAGCGCGTCGAGACCGTCGGCGAGGCCGAGCGTCACGCCTTCGAGCACCGCGTAGCCGAGATGCGCGCGTTCGGTCGCATGCGTCATCCCGAAAAACACGCCTTGTGCGTACGGATCGTTGTGCGGCGTGCGCTCGCCGGACAGGTAGGGCAGGAACAGCGGGGCCGTCGCGAGCGCGTCGGCGTCGAGCGCCTCGACTTCGGCGAGCAGGGCGGGCTCGTCGGTGCCGGTCAGCTTGCAGACCCAGCGCAGGCAGCTCGCGGCCGACAGCACGACGCTCATCAATTGCCAGCGATCGGGAATCGCATGGCAGAACGCATGCACGGCCGATGCGGGGTTCGGCATGAAGCGATCGCCGACCACGCTCAGCACGCCGGACGTGCCGAGCGACACGAAGCCGTCGCCTGCATGGATCGCGCCGATGCCAAGCGCGCTCGTTGCGTTGTCGCCGCCGCCGCCGGCTACCACGACCGCCTCCGACAGCCCGAGTTCGCGCGCGATGTCCGCGCGCAGCGTGCCGGATGGCGCATTGCCTTCGACGATGCGCGGCATCTGGTCACGCGTCATTCCGCACGCGGCGAGCAGTGCGTCGGACCAGTCGCGGCGCGCGACGTCGAGCCACAGCGTGCCGGCTGCGTCCGACGGGTCGGACACCTTCGCGCCGGTGAGCCGGAACCGCAAGTAATCCTTTGGCATCAGCACGCAGGCGGTGGCCGCGAACACATCGGGCTCGTGCTTCGCGACCCACAGCAGTTTCGGCGCTGTGAAGCCCGGCATCGCGAGATTGCCGGCGAGGGCGTGGAGATCGGGCGCGCGTTCGGTGAGCAGCGCGCACTCGTCGGCGCTGCGCATGTCGTTCCACAGGATCGCGGGGCGCAGCACGCGGTCGTCGCGGCCGAGCAGCACGGCGCCGTGCATCTGGCCCGACAGGCCGATGCCGCGCACGGCCGCGAACGCTTGCGGATGCCGTTCGCGCAGCGCAGCGAGCGCGGCGAGCGTGCCTTGCCACCAGTCGTCCGGATGCTGTTCGGCCCAGCGCGGATGCGGCCGCGACACGGTGAACGGCGAGCCGGCGGTGCCGACGACCGTGCCGTCCGGGGCGAGCAGCAGCACCTTCACTTCCGAAGTGCCGAGGTCGATGCCGAGATACATGAGCGATCCGTTCCGTCAGTGGGGACTCGCTACTTTAGCCGCGCGGCCGTGCACGTGCCAAGGCAGGTTCGCCCCAATGCGCGTCAGCGCGCCGCGAGCCATGCATCGACCCGCGCGAGCCCGGCGCGCAACGCCTCGACCAGCGCCGGGTTGCCGGCGAGCGAACCCCACAGCGCGCGGCTTGCGCACAGCGCGGCGACCTGGTCGTCGGCCTCCGGACGGCCGGACCCGACGATCGCACGCGCGGCGCTTTCGTCCATCACGCCGTCCTGGTACGCGTACGGCAAGGTGCCGCGCGCCCAGCGTTCGAGAAAACGCAGGAACAGCGCGGGCAGCACGGCTGTGGCGACCGGCACCGCGCCGCGTGCGAACGATTCGACGAGCGTCGGTGCGATGAAGCCGGGGATCTTCGAGAAGCCGTCGGCCGCGACGCGCTGGTTCGTGTCGAGTACGTACGGGTTGCCGAAGCGTTCGAGCACGACGTCGCGGTAGCGCGCGAGATCGAGCGGGCTCGGCGTCAGGCACGGGATCACGTCCTGCGTCACGTAGTCGTGCGCGAAGCGCCGGATCGCCGCGTCATGCGTGCCTTCGTGGATATACGTGTGGCCCGCGAGCGTGCCGGCCCACGCGATGCAGCTGTGCGTCGCGTTGAGGATGCGGATCTTCGCTTCCTCGTACGGGTGCACGTCGTCGACGAGTTCGGCGCCGGCCAGCTCCCAGCGCGGCCGGCCGGCCGCGAAGCGGTCCTCGATCACCCACTGGATGAACGATTCGCCCATCACCGGGCATGCGTCGTCGATGCCGGTGGCCGCCAGCACGCGCTCGCGCACGTCGGCGGTCGGGCGCGGCGTGATGCGGTCGACCATCGCGCTCGGCGTCGCGACGTTCGCATCGAACCACGCGAGCAGGTCGGCCTGCCCGCGCCGCTCGAGGAATTCGCGCATCCCCGCGCGAAAGCGCGCACCGTTGTTGCGCAGGTTGTCGCAGCTCTGCAGCGTGAGCGGGCCCGCGCCGCGCTTCACGCGTTCGGCGAGCAGCGCCGCGAGCGCGCCGTACAGCGTTGTACGCGCACCCTGCAGGTCGGCCGCGAGATCCGCGTTCGCGACGTCGAGCCGGTTGTGTTCGTCGAGGTAGTAGCCGCCTTCGGTGACGGTGAACGACACGATCCGGCAGGCCGGATCGGCGCCGGCGTCGATCAGCGCGGCGAGATCGATCGACCAGGGCAGCACGCGCGTGATCGCGCGGATCGTCTCGTACGCGCGCTCGCCTTGCGGCGTGACGGTCTCGAGCGTGTATTCGCCGTGCTGCGCGGCGAGCGCGTCCATCGTCGCGCGCATGTCGTCGCGGATGTTGCCGACGGTCAGCGACCAGCGCTCGTCGGGCGGCACGGCCGCGTTCACGCGATGCAGATACCACGCCTGGTGCGCGCGGTGAAACGAGCCCGCGCCGATGTGCAGCAGCACGGGCGTGCGGGCGGAGGGCGATGCGCTCATCCGGTGTCTCCTGTTCGTGCCAGATTTTCCTGCCGAGTACGAATAAGATCATTTGCTCTTTGTGTGAACGAATGATCGTATTCGGGCGAACGAAAGTCAAGGCGGGGAAACGGCATTTCGATGGTGCGCCGCGGCGGCGGGCGGAATGAGCGGGCGGTCAGGCGCGCGACACGATCGCGCTGTGGTGCGCGTTCTTCATGTGCCTGCTCGCCGTGTATGCGGTGTTCAGCTGGCTGCCGACGATGCTGGCCGCGAGCGGGCTGAGCGTGTCGGTCGCGGGGACGGGGCTCACCGCGTACAACCTCGGCGGCGTGATCGGCGCGCTGCTGTGCGCGTGGACGATCGCGCATGCCGGGTCGCGCTGGCCGCTCGTGCTGTGCAGCATCGGCGGCGCGGCGAGTGCGGTGTGGCTGATGGGGGTCGATGCAAGCCGCCACACGGGCTGGCTGATCGTCGGGCTCGGGCTGCACGGGCTGTTCGTCAACGCGGTGCAGTCGACGATGTATGCGCTCTGTGCGTACATCTACCCGACCGCCGTGCGCGCGACGGGTACCGGAAGCGCGCTCGCGTTCGGCCGGCTCGGCGCGATCCTCAGTGCGTTCGCGGGCGCGATCGTGATCACCACGGGCGGCACCACGGCCTATCTGACGATGCTGGCGATCGCGATGCGCATCGTCTGCGTCGCGCTGCTCGTCGTGCGGCGGCATATCCCGCGGCTGTCACGTGCGGCAGCGCAGCCGCGCGAAGGGGAGGAACTGGCCCGCACGTCGTCGTGACGGCGGGCGAGTGGTGCGTTACAGCGTGGTGCGCACGTGCCAGAGCTCGGGGAACAGCACGACGTCGAGCATCTTGCGCAGGTACGGCGCACCGCTGGTGCCGCCCGTGCCCTGCTTGAAGCCGATGATGCGCTCGACGGTCGTCACGTGGCGGAAGCGCCACTGGCGGAATGCATCCTCGAGATCGACGAGTTCCTCGGCCATCTCGTAGAGCTCCCAGTGCTGCTGCGGGTGGCGGTACACCTCGAGCCACGCGGCTTCGACCGTTTCGTCGTGCTGCGTCGGCTGCGTCCAGTCGCGCTCGAGCCGCGCTTGCGCGATCGGGAAACCGCGCCGCGCGAGCAGGCGGACGACCTCGTCGTAGAACGACGGCGCCTCGAGCGTCGTGCGCACCTGTTCGAGGATGTCGGGCCGGTGCGCATGAGGCTGCAGCATCTGCACATTCTTGTTGCCGAGCAGGAATTCGAGCTGGCGATACTGATATGACTGGAAGCCCGACGACTGCCCGAGATACGGCCGCATCGCCGAATACTCGGACGGCGTCATCGTCGACAGCACGTTCCACGCCTGCACCAGTTGCTCGAGGATCCGCGACACGCGCGCGAGCATCTTGAACGCGGGCGGCAGCGCGTCGGTGCGCACCGCGTCGAGCGCGCCGCGCAGCTCGAACAGCGCGAGCTTCATCCACAGCTCGCTCGTCTGATGCTGGATGATGAACAGCATCTCGTTGTGATCGGGCGACAGCGGATGCTGCGCGTCGAGGATCGAATTCAGCGACAGGTAGTCGCCGTAGCTCATCGACTTCGAGAAATCGAGCTGTGCGTTGTGCCAGCCGGCTTCGCCCGAGGCATCGCCCGGCACGTGCGGCGCTTCGTGTGCCGCTTGTGCGGAATGTGCTGCGCGTGCGCCCGAGAACGGGCAGCCCGCCGGCGCGTCGCCGCCGGGCGGCTGCATATGACCAGAATTCACGACTATCTCCAGATTTGAATGACGGGGCGCGGCGCGCAATCCGCGTAACCGCAGTGCGCGCCGGGCAAGGCCGGTCAGGTCACCGCGCCGCGTTCGGCGAACTCGGGCGCCTTCCAGGCGTCGGTGGCGAGGATGTCGCGCAGCGTCTCGACGGCATCCCACACGTCGACGAAGCGCACATAGAGCGGCGTGAAGCCGAAGCGCAGCACGTACGGCTCGCGGTAGTCGCCGATCACGCCGCGCGCGATCAGCGCCTGCATCACCTCGTAGCCGTGCGGATGCTCGAAGCTCGCCTGCGAGCCGCGCTGGTGATGCGCGCGCGGCGTGACGAGCTTCAGCGACAGGCCCGCGCAGCGTGCTTCGACGAGCGCGATGAAGGCATCGGTCAGCGCGAGCGATTTGCGGCGGATCGCCTGCATGTCGGTTTGCAGGAACACGTCGAGCCCGCATTCGACCATCGACATCGACACGATCGGCTGCGTGCCGCACAGGAAGCGCGCGATGCCCGGATCGGGCGCGAAGCCCGGCTGCATCGCGAACGGTGCGCGGTGGCCCCACCAGCCGGACAGCGGCTGCGAGAAGTGTGCGTGATGACGCTGCGGCACCCACACGAATGCGGGCGAACCCGGGCCGCCGTTCAGGTACTTGTACGTGCAGCCGACCGCGCCGTCGGCGCGCGCGCCGTTCAGGTCGACCGGCACCGCGCCGGCCGAGTGCGCGAGGTCCCACAGCATCAGCGCGCCCGCGTCGTGCACGAGTTGCGTGACGGCCGGCATGTCGTGCATGTAGCCGGTGCGGTAATTCACGTGCGTGATCATCGCGACGGCCGTGTCCGCGCCGAGCGCGGCCGGCAGGTCGGCCGGATCGTCGATCAGGCGCAATTCATAGTTGCCGCCGAGCTGCTCGATCAGCCCCTGCGCGATATACAGGTCGGTCGGGAAGTTCGAGCGCTCCGACACGATCACGCGGCGCTCGGGCGCGCGCTCGGCCTGGTGGCGCAGCATCGCCGACAGCAGCTTGAACAGGTTGATCGAGATGGTGTCGGTGACGACCGTTTCGCCCGGTGCGCCGCCGATCAGCGTCGCGAGCTTGTCGCCGAGACGGCGCGGCAACGCGAACCAGCCGGCCGTGTTCCAGCTGCGGATCAGGCCTTCGCCCCATTCGGCGCCGATCACCTGCTGCGCGCGGGCGGCCGATGCGCGCGGCTGCGCGCCGAGCGAGTTGCCGTCGAGATAGATCACGCCGTCGGGCAGGGAGAACTGGTCGCGCAGCGGGGCGAGCGGATCGTCGCGG
>Ga0209566_100559_pt1 | contig 24573 bp, 19 predicted proteins | sample Araplavi_mTSA_r2_2_FD_184287 | JGI IMG/M metagenome (GOLD analysis project Ga0209566, IMG submission 184287) | Arabidopsis root microbial communities from North Carolina, USA - plate scrape CL_Cvi_mTSA_r2 (SPAdes) (version 2) | ecosystem: Host-associated > Plants > Roots > Endosphere | place...
AGTTCGGGTCGGTCATGTCGGCCACCAGCACGTCGCCCGGCTGCACGCGTTCCATTTCCGACGGATCCTGGATCACGCGCACGGGGCCCGCGCCGATCTTCTGGCCGATCGCACGACCCGTCGCGAGCACCTGCGACTGGCCCTTCAGCTTGAAGCGCTGCTCGGCCTTGCCGGTTGCCTGGCTCTTCACGGTTTCCGGGCGTGCCTGCAGGATGAAGATCTTGCCGTCGCGGCCGTCCTTGCCCCACTCGATGTCCATCGGACGCTGATAGTGCTTCTCGATGATGACCGCGTACTTCGCCAGCTCGATCACGTCTTCGTCGGTGATCGAGTAGCGGTTGCGCTGTTCGTGCGGCACGTCGACCGTCTTCACGCGGCCCGGCTCGCCCGGCTGCGTGAATTCCATCTTGATCAGCTTCGAGCCGATCGAGCGGCGGATGATCGGGTACTTGTCCTGTGCGAGCGTCGTCTTGAACACGTAGAACTCGTCCGGGTTCACCGCGCCCTGCACGACGGTTTCGCCCAGGCCGTAGCTCGACGTGATGAACACGGCGTCCTTGAAGCCCGATTCGGTGTCGATCGTGAACATCACGCCGGCCGCGCCGACGTCCGAGCGGACCATGCGCTGCACACCGGCCGACAGCGCGACTTCCGCATGCGTGAAGCCCTTGTGCACGCGGTACGAGATCGCGCGGTCGTTGTACAGCGACGCGAACACGTGCTTCATGCGGTCGAGCACGTCTTCGATGCCGACGACGTTCAGGTAAGACTCCTGCTGACCGGCGAACGATGCGTCGGGCAGGTCTTCCGCGGTAGCGGACGAGCGCACGGCGAACGACAGCTCGCCCGGCGAACTGTTCTTCAGGATGTCGAACTGCTCGCGGATTTCCTGCTCGAGACGTGCCTGCATCGGCGCATCGACGATCCACTTGCGGATTTCCGCACCAGCTTCGGCGAGCGCCTTCACGTCGTCGATGTCGAGCGACTCGAGACGCTTGGCGATGCGGTCGGTAAGGTCGTTGTGCTTGAGGAAATCGCGGAACGCGAGCGCGGTCGTGGCGAAACCGGTGGGTACGCGAACGCCTGCTTCGGAAAGCTGGCTGATCATTTCGCCAAGCGACGCATTCTTGCCGCCGACGATTTCCACATCGGTCATCCGCAACTGCTCGAACGGAATTACATACGCCTGGTCCTTTGCGACATTTGCTGCGTTAGTCATACAAGCCCCTAAGTGTGAAAAAAATGCTCGATTGCGCAAGTGGGCTCGGACGCGGGCGCTTGCAAAAAGGCGCGGCGCGTCTTGCGCAACCTGTTGGAGAAACACTCGCAGCGGCGAAAATCTTCCGACCCGATTTGCAAAAATCCCGGCAGAAGGGCGATATTTGCAGACAAATCGCCAAACTTGCCGGGAATTATGGAATCGAGCGGCAAAGCCTGGGGCGCCGTTCGCGCCCTGCCCCCGCAATTGCTTATCCAACAGGTTGCCGCTATTCTACCGTGCCGGCTGCCGGATGTGGCGCGACCTTGTCACTGCGTCTGGAGGCGCCCCTCCAGCCGCCCGCGCAACCGCCCTTCACGCTCGACGTCCAGATTCATGCTGCCTACCGTATTCATCGTCTCCGACGGCACCGGGATCACTGCCGAAACCTTCGCGCACTCGATCCTCTCCCAGTTCGACCAGAAATTCCGTCTCGTGCGCGTGCCGTTCGTCGACTCGCTCGACAAGGCCTATGCGACCGTCGAGAAGATCAACGAGGCCGCCGTGCACGACGGCCGCCGCGCGATCGTGTTCACGACGCTCGTCGACAGCGAGTCGAACGACATCGTCAAACGCTCGAACGCACTCGTGCTCGACATGTTCCAGCGCTTCGTCGAACCGCTCGAACAGGAACTGGAGCTCAAGTCGAGCCACGCGATGGGCCGCGGCCACCAGAACGCGGACACCGAGGAATACAAGACGCGGATCGAGGCGATCAACTTCTCGCTCGCGCACGACGACGGCCAGTCGAACCGCAACCTGTCGGAGGCCGACGTGATCCTCGTCGGCGTGTCGCGCAGCGGCAAGACGCCGACGAGCCTGTATCTCGCGATGCAGTACGGCGTGAAGGCAGCGAACTATCCGCTGATTCCGGAAGACTTCGAACGCGGCAAGCTGCCGTCGGCGCTCGCCTCGCACCGCGAGAAGCTGTTCGGACTGTCGATCGACCCGCAGCGCCTGTCGGAGATCCGGAACGAGCGGCGCCCGGGCAGCAAGTACGCGGCACCCGAGAACTGCCGCTACGAAATCAACGAGGCGGAAGCGATGATGCGCCGCGAGGGGATCAAGTGGCTGTCGTCGACGCACAAGTCGATCGAGGAAATCGCGACGACGATCCTGCAGGAAGTCCGCCTCGACCGGCAGTCGTACTAAGGTCGAGCGCCGGGGGCCGCCCAGACGCCGCCGGAAACGAAAAGGCCGCGTCGAACGCGGCCTTTTTTCGTCGTGCGGGGAATGCGCGAGCGTGGCGTCACGCTCACCGCTGCTGGCGCACCTGCTCGAACAGGCACACCGCCGCCGCGGCTGCGACGTTCAGCGATTCCATCCCGCCCGGCTGAGGAATCGTCACGCGATGCGTGGCGACCTCGCGCCAGTACGCGCAGACGCCTGCGCCCTCGTTGCCGAACACCCACGCCACGGGGCCCGACAGATCGCAATCGTAGATTGCCTGCGCGCCGTGCGAGTCGGTCAGCGCAACCGGTACATCGAGGCGTTCGGCGAGTTCACCGGCTTCGACATCCTCGTGGATCGACAGCAGGAAATGCGCGCCCATGCCCGAACGCAGCACCTTCGACGACCATGCGTACGCGGTCCCCGGCGCACAGAACACGTGGCGCACGCCTGCGGCCGCCGCGCTGCGCAGGATCGAGCCGACGTTGCCGGCGTCCTGCACGCCGTCGAGCACGACCGACGTATGCGTGACGCGAGTGGGCAGCGGTTGCGCCGGACGCTCGACGAGCAGCAGGAAGCCGACGCCGTTGACGACGTTCGACAACTGCCCGAACAGCGCGTCGGGCAATGTGACGATCCGTTGCGCATCGATGCGCGCGACGATCGCCTGCGCCTCCGCGTGGCCGAGTGCGCCTTCGGTCGCCACGCACAGCTCGGGCGTCGCGCCCGTATCGAGGTACGCGCTCGCGAGATGGAATCCTTCGAGCAGCGCCTGGCCGCTGCGGCGCTGATGGGGCGTCGAACCCGCGAGCGCCTTCAGGCGCTTGTACAGCGGGTTGTCGCGGGAAGTGATGCTTTTCATCGAATCAGGTCGAGTGCCGCGCGAACCGGCGCAAACGAGCGCCGGTGCGCTTCGCATGGCCCGTGCTCGCGTAGCGCGGCAAGGTGTTTCGCGGTGCCGTAGCCCGCATGTACGTTGAAGCCGTACACCGGGAAACGCTCGTGCAGGTCGACGAGCATGCGATCGCGCGTGACCTTCGCGAGAATCGACGCGGCCGAGATGCTCGGCACGAGCGCATCGCCGCTGACGATCGCCTCGGCACGCACCGTCAGCGTCGGACAGCGGTTGCCATCGATCTGCGCGAGCGTCGGCAGCACCGACAGGCCCTCGACCGCCCGCTTCATCGCGAGCATCGTCGCGTGCAGGATGTTCAGCGTGTCGATTTCGTCGACGCTTGCCGACGCGACGCAATACGCGCGCGAACGTGCGACGATCAGGTCGTACAGCGCGTCGCGCTTCTTCGCGGACAGCGCCTTCGAATCGTCGAGCCCGTCGATCGGCTGCGCCGGATCGAGGATCACGGCGGCGGCCACCACCGGCCCCGCGAGCGGGCCACGACCGGCTTCGTCGACGCCGCAGACGATCTCGTCGGGCCGGCTGAAATCGAAACCATCCTGCACGTCGCTCGACGCGCGGCGGCGTGGTGCACGTACTGCGGTCATGCGCGCCCCTTGCGTTGTTCGAGCACGCGCACGACCGCTTCGGCCGCCTTCGCGGCCGTGTTCTGCCGCAGCGAAAGATGCATTTCGGTGAAAACTTCGGTCAGTGTGCGGCGGTTCGCGTCGTCGCGCAGCTGCGTGAGCGTCGCATCGGCGAGCGCCTCGGGCGTCGCGAAGTGCTGCAGCAGCTCGGGCACGACGAAACGCCCCGCCAGGATGTTCGGCAAGCCGACGTACGGCAGGTACCCCTGCCGGCGCATGATCTGCCCGGTCAGCCAGGGCACCTTGTAGGAGATCACCATCGGCTTCTTCAGCAGCGCGGCTTCCAGCGTGACCGTGCCGCTCTTCACGAGGATCGCGTCAGCCGCCGTCATCGCGACCTGCGAGCGGCCGTCGGTGAGCGTCAGCGCAAGCTGCGGATGCGCGTCGACGAGCGGCTGCAGCAGCGCGCGCAACGCGGGCGTCGCCGCCGGCATCACGAACCGCACGCCAGGCTCGCGCTGCTGCATCAGCGCCATCGCCGCAAAGAACGTCGGGCCGATCAGCGCGATTTCCGAACGCCGGCTGCCCGGCAGCACCGCGATCACCGGGCCGTCGGCCGGCAATCCGAGCGCGATGCGCGCGCCGTGCATGTCAGGCTCGAGCGGAATCTCGTCGGCCAGCGGATGGCCGACGTAGGTCGAGGCAACACCTGCCTTGTCGAGAATCGCCGGTTCGAACGGGAACAGGCACAGCATGTGGTCGACGGACTTCGCGATCTTCTTGATCCGGCCGCCGCGCCATGCCCAGATCGACGGGCACACGAAGTGGATCGACGGGATACCGGCGTCGCGCGCGGCCTGTTCCACGCTGAAGTTGAAGTCGGGTGCGTCGATGCCGATGAACGCGTCCGGTCGCTCGGCGAGCAACTGGCGCTTCAGCTCACCGCGAATCCGCAGGATCTCGGGAATCTGGCCGAGCGCCTCGACGTAGCCGCGCACGGTCAGCTTGTCCATCTGCCAGTGCGAGTCGAAGCCCTGCGCGATCATCCGCTGCCCGCCGATCCCGTAATACTGGGCCGATTCGGGCAGCCGCTCGCGCAGCCCGCCGAGCAGCGACGCCCCGAGCAGGTCGCCCGACGGTTCGCCGGCCGCCATCGCGAGCCGGAGCTGAGTGGTCGGAAGCGGCATCGCTTAGCGGATGATGCCGCGTTGCGACGCGTCGATGAACTCGACGAACGCCTTGACCGCCGCGTCGCCGTCGCCGCCCGCTTCCGCGAGCTCGCGCAGTTGCACCTTCGCTTCCTCGAACGACAGGCCGTTCTTGTACAGCAGGCGGTAAGCGCTGCGCAGCGCCGAGATCGCATCGGGCGAGAAGCCGCGCCGACGCAGCCCTTCGACGTTGATGCCGTGCGGCTCTGCCTTGTTGCCCGCCGCGATCACGAACGGCGGAATGTCCTGCACGAGCGCCGAAGCGCCCCCGAGCATCGAGTGCGCGCCGATGCGCACGAACTGGTGGACACCCGACATCCCGCCGACGATCGCCCAGTCGCCGATCTCGACGTGGCCGGCCATCTGCGCGTTGCTCGACAGGATCACGTGGCTGCCGACGGTGCAGTCGTGACCGATGTGCACATAGGCCATGATCCAGTTGTCGTCGCCGAGCGTCGTCACGCCGCCGTCCTGCACGGTGCCCGTGTGGATCGTCGTGAATTCGCGGATCGTGTTGCGGCTGCCGATCACGAGCTTCGTCGGCTCGTCCTTGTACTTCATGTCCTGCGGACGGCCGCCGACCGACGCGTAATGGCCGATGCGGTTGTCTTCGCCGAGCGTCGTATGGCCTTCGATCACGCTGTGCGAGCCGATCGTCGTGCGCGCGCCGATCGTGACGTGCGGGCCGACGATCGCGTACGGGCCGATCTCTACCGATTCGTCGATCTGCGCGCCCGGTTCGACAATCGCGGTGGGATGAATCCTGGTCATGCGCCGTTGCCTCTCGATGTGATGTGTCGCGTTGCGTTGCCTGTGCGTGCCGCGTCGCTCAGGGCGCCACGTCGGTCGTCTTGACCGTGCACATCAGTTCGGCTTCCGCCGCCACCTTGCCGTCCACTTCCGCCACCGCCTTGAACTTCCAGATGCCGCGGATGTAGCGTTCGAACGTCACGTTCAGAATCAGTTGGTCGCCCGGTTCGACCGGACGCTTGAAGCGCGCGCCGTCGATCCCGACGAAGTAGTACAGCGTGTTCTCCGGATCCTTCGGCTGCTCTTCCGAGAAGGTCAGCAGCGCCGCGGCCTGCGCGAGCGCCTCGAGGATCAGCACGCCCGGCATCACCGGCCGCTTCGGGAAATGCCCCTGGAAGAACGGCTCGTTGATCGACACGTTCTTCAGCGCTTTGATTCCCTTGTGCGGTTCGAGTTCGAGCACGCGATCGACGAGCAGAATCGGGTAGCGATGCGGCAGCAGCGTGAGGATCTTGTGGATGTCGAGATTGATTTTTTCAGTGCTCATGATGGTTCGTCTCACGCAGAGGCTGCGCGGTGGTGATGCAAAGGCTGAAGCGGGCCGCCGTGCGGCCCAGTCTGGCAAACCGGGCCGGTTGCGCTGGCCGTGCCCGGTTCGAGGTCTCGCATGATGCGCTCAGGCGCCCGTGCCGCCCTGGGCGGCGAGCGCGGCCTCGAGCGCCTTGATGCGCTCGCGCAGCTTGTCGAGGTTGCGCACGAGTGCGGCGCTCTTGTTCCATTCGCCGTGGTCGACGGCCGGGAACGCGCTGGTATAGATGCCGGCCTTCGGCAGCGACTTCGATACGCCCGAATTCGCGGTGATGACGACATAGTCGCCGAGCGTCACGTGGCCGGCGATCCCGGCCGCGCCGCCGATCATGCAGTGGCGGCCGATCGTCGTGCTGCCCGCGATGCCCGCCTTGCCGGCGATCACCGTGTAGGCGCCGATCCGGCAGTTGTGGGCGATCTGCACCTGGTTGTCGATCTTCACGCATTCTTCGATGACGGTATCCGCCATCGCGCCGCGGTCGATCGTCGTGTTCGCGCCGATCTCGACGTCCGGGCCGATCGATACGCCGCCGACCTGCGGGATCTTGACCCAGCTGCCGGTGCGCGCGTCGCCGTCGCCGACGAAATCCGGCGCGAAGCCGAAACCGTCGGAGCCGATCACGGCGCCCGCATGGATGATCGCGCGCGGGCCGACCTTGCAGCCGTGGTACACCGACGCGTTCGGATAGATGTGCGAGCCCGTGCCGATCGTCGTGCCGCGGCCGATGAAGACGTTCGCGTCGAGCTGCACGCCGTCCTCGATCACCGCACCGGCCTCGACCGTCACGTGCGGGCCGATCACCGCGCTCGCGGCGACCTGCGCGGCCGGATCGATCGTCGCGCTCGGATGCACGCCGGCGGCACGCTGCGGCGTGGCCAGATCGATGAACATCTGCGCGACGCGCGCGAAGTACGCGTACGGATTCGGCGTGACAATGAAATTGCGACCCGTCGCGGCCGCGCCCAGCTTTTCCAGATCCTTCGGCGCGATCAGCACCGCGCCGGCACGGGTCGACTCGACCTGCGACAGGTACTTCGGATTCGCGAGGAACGCGAGTTGCTGCGGGCCTGCCTGGTCGAGCGGTGCGAGCCCGCTCACCTTGCACTGTGCGTCGCCGGCGATCTCGCCGCCGAACCGCTTTACGAGTTCCTCAAGCGTCAATGCCATTCGTCGTCTGCTCCGTTCAGTTCGTCGAGCCGGACGCGAGCGCCTTGAGCACCTTGTCGGTGATGTCGATGCGCGGGCTGACGTACACGGCTTCCTGCACGATCAGGTCGTAATTCTGCTGCTCGGCGATCTGCTTGATGACCTTGTTCGCCTTCTCGAGCACGGCCGCCAGTTCCTCGTTGCGGCGCTGGTTCAGGTCTTCGCGGAACTCGCGCTGCTTGCGCTGGAAGTCGGTATCGAGCTGGGCGAGATCGCGCTGCTTCTGCGCGCGGTCGGCCGCCGACAGCGACGCGCCGTTCTTGTCCAGCGAATCGGACATCGACTTCAGGCGTGCCGCCAGATCCTGCAGATCCTTGTCACGCTTCGCGAACTCGGCTTCGAGCTTCGTCTGCGCCGCCTTCGCGGGCGCCGACTCGCGCAGGATCCGATCCGAATTGACCGCCGCGATGCGGGCGACGTCCTGTGCGTGTACCGTCGCAGCGCCCAAGGCCAGCGCAACGGTCAGCGCGCACATCACTCGTTTCGAAAACTTACCGGTTAGCAAAATTACCCTCTCGTTGCTGTTGTCATGCGTTCGGTCAGAACGCCGTCCCGATCTGGAACTGGAATTTCTGGTACTGGTCGCCTTCGTGCTTCTGCAGCGGGAAGCCGAGGCTCAGCTTCAGCGGGCCGATCGGCGAGATCCACGCGAGACCCACGCCGTAGCCGTAACGCAGGCCGTTGGCGCCCGTACTCGTGCCGCCCGGCGCGTTGCCCCACACGTTACCGCCGTCGAGGAACGTGAACACGCGCAGCGTGCGGTCGTAGCCCGTGCCCGGCAGCGGGAACGTCAGCTCGATGTTGCCGACGAGCATCTTCGAACCGCCGATCGGGTCGTTCGTCTTCGTGTCGCGCGGGCCCAGCGAGCTCGGCTCATAGCCACGCACGGAGCCGATACCGCCCGCGTAGTAGTTCTTGAAGATCGGGTACGGGTTGCCGATACCGTTACCGTAGCCGCCTTGCAGGTTCAGGCCCAGGATGAAGCCGCGCGAGAACGAATAGTAGTACTGGGCCTGCAGGTCGGCCTTGTAGTACTGAATCTTGCCGACCGGTACGCCGTACTCCATGTTCGCCTGCGTGAAGTAGCCGCGGCTCGGAATCAGCGCGCTGTCACGCGCGTCGCGCGACCACGCGACCGTCAGCGGCACCGTGTTCGACACGCGGCCGAACTCGTTCACGTAATCCTGGTAGCTTTGCGGCGTGTTCGAATCGACGTCGAGACGGTTCTGCTCGAAGCCGGCGCCGAAGTAGACGGTGTCGACTTCCGAGAACGGAATGCCGAACTTCAGGTTGCCGCCCGCGCTGATGATCCGGAAGCTCGAGCTCGTCGAATAGTAGAGCGGCTGGTACGTGCGGTAGTAGACGTCCGTGATCCGCTTGATGCCGTCGACCGTGAAATACGGGTCGACCTGCGTGACGGTCAGCGTACGGTAGCTCTTCGCGGTGTTGACGTTCACCGACAGGCTGGTACCCGAGCCGAACACGTTGTCCTGCGACACGCCCGCCGACAGCACGACCTTGTCGGTCGACGAGAAGCCGGCGCCCAGCGTGATCGCGCCGGTCGGCTTTTCATCGACCTTGACGTTCACGTCGACCTGGTCGTTCGTGCCGTCGACCGGCACCGTCGTCACGTCGACGTTGGTGAAGTAGCCGAGACGGTTCACGCGATCCTTCGACAGCGCGAGGCGGTTCGAATCGAACCACGAGCTTTCGAGCTGGCGCATTTCGCGGCGCACGACTTCGTCGCGCGTGCGCGTGTTGCCGACGACGTTGATCCGGCGCACGTACACGCGGCGGCTCGGATCGACGACGAGGTTCAGGTTCACCTTGTGGTTCGCCTGGTCGATGTCCGGCTGCGCGTTGACGGTCGCGAATGCATAGCCGTATTCACCGAGCTTGTCGACGATCGACTTGGTGGTCTGCTGCAGCTTTTCGGCCGAGAAGCGGTCGCCCGGCTTGATCTTGATCAGCTTGCTGAGTTCGGCCTCGCGATCGAGCAGGTTGCCCGACAGCTTGATGCCAGACACCGTGTACGGCTCGCCTTCGTGCAGCGTGACCGTCAGGTACATGTCCTTCTTGTCGGGCGAGATCGACACCTGGGTCGAATCGATGTTGAACTCGAGATAGCCGCGGTTCAGGTAGTACGAGCGCACCGCTTCGAGGTCGCCCGTCAGCTTTTCCTTCGAGTACAGGTCGTTCTTCGTGTACCAGGAGAACCAGTTCGGCGTGGACAGCTGCATCTCGTCGCGCAGCGTGCTGGTGCTGAATGCCTTGTTGCCGATGAAGTTGATCTGGCGGATCTTCGCGCTCGGGCCTTCGGCCACCGCGAACAGGATCGACACACGGTTCGCGTCGACCGGCGTGACCGTCGTCTTGACCTCGGCCGCGTAGAAGCCGCGCGTGAGGTACTGGCGCTTGAGCTCCTGCTCCGCCTTGTCGACGAGCGCCTTGTCGTAATAACGGCCGTCGGCAAGGCCGACCGCGCGCAGCGCCTTCGTCAGGTTGTCCTTGTCGAATTCCTTCGTGCCGGTGAAGTCGATCGACGCGATGGCCGGACGCTCCTGCACCTGCACGATCACGACGTTGCCCTGCGTGGCGATGCGTACGTCGTTGAAAAAGCCCGTCGCATACAGCGCGCGGATTGCTTCGGATGCCTTGTCGTCCGTGAAGGTATCGCCCTGCTTGATCGGCAGGTAGGCGAACACCGAACCCGCTTCGACGCGCTGCAGCCCCTCGATCTTGATGTCTTGCACCACGAACGGTGCCGCTGCATGCGCCGCGAGGCCGTGCGCGGCGAGCGCGGCCGCTGCAACTGTCTTAGGTACAAAACGATGAGGTTTGAACAACATGCATCCCCAATATTTAGCTGCATCAAATCAGGCGACTGCCCAGCGGCGGCCGCCTGACGCTTCAGAAATGGATTAACCGAGCCAGATCGTTGAACAGCGCGATCGCCGACAACGCGACGATGCAGATCAACCCGGCTCTTTGCAGAATCAGCTGCCAGCGCTCCGAGACGGCTTTCCCGGTCGCGGCTTCAACCGCATAATATAACAGATGCCCCCCGTCCAAAACGGGAATCGGCAACAAGTTCAGGACGCCAAGGCTAATGCTGACAAGGGCGAGGAACGACAGGAACGCCGACGGACCGAGCCGCGCACTCTTGCCCGCGTAGTCGGCAATCGTCACCGGGCCGGACAGATTCTTCAGCGACGCGTTGCCCGTGATCATGCGCCCGAACATCCGCAGCGAATACACGGAAATGTCCCACGTGCGGTGCGCGCCGAGCCGCAGGCTCTCGATCGGCCCGTAACGCACGTCGACGGACGGCGCATGCATCGACAGCGCCGCACCGATACGGCCGACCTGCTGCCCCGATTCGTCGTCGCGCTGCATCTGCGGCACGATCGACACCGTCTGCGCGGCGCCGTCGCGCTCGATCTGCAGCTCGAGCGGCTTGCCCGCATGGTGTTTCACGAAATCGATGAAGCGCGTCGCGCCGCCGATCGGCTTGCCGTCGAGCGCGACCAGCTTGTCGCCGGACTTCAGGCCCGCCTGCTCCGCCGCGCTGCCGGGCTGCACCGACGCGACCGACAGCGTGCCGCCGCCGGTCTCGAAGCCCAGATGGGCCATGAAATCGTCGTCGAGCTGACTTTCGGGAACGTTGCGCAGGTCGACGCGGAAATCGAACGTCGTGTTGCCGTCGCGCGCGCCGAGCACGATCTCGCGGTGATCGAACGCGGCCGCGAGCAGCTTCCAGCGCAGGTCCGACCACGACCTTACCGGCTCGGACTCGCCGTCTTGCGCGTCGCCCGTGCGCACGTTGCGGATCGACACGATCGCCTCACCACCGTCGAAGCCCGCGCGCGCCGCCGCCGTACCGGCGGCCGGCGGCGCGACGATCGCGGCCGGCTCGGTCACACCGGTGGCAAATACGACGGAAAACAGGAAGATTGCCAACAGAAAGTTGGCAATCGGCCCGGCCGCGACGATCGCGATGCGCTTGTAGACCGATTGCCGGTTGAACGCCTGGCCGAGCTCCTCGGGCGGGATGCCAGGGCCGGGATCGCGTTCGTCGAGCATCTTCACGTAGCCGCCGAGCGGCAACGCGGACAGCGTCCACTCGGTGCCCGTCCGGCGGCTGACCCAGCGCGCGACGGGCTGGCCGAAGCCGATCGAGAAACGCAGCACCTTCACGCCGCACCAGCGCGCGACGCGATAATGTCCGTACTCATGCACGACGACCAGCACCCCGATCGCCACCGCAAACGCGATCAGTTCGACCAGCACGTTCATGAGCACCCCATTCAGACAGTGCGCTCCACGCGTGGCGCAGGCGCTTTGGCAATGATCTCGGCGGCGAGGCGGCGTGCCTCTGCATCCGCCGCCAGGACGTCGTCGAGCCCATCGGGCGCGCGGTTCGGCAGCGTGTTGAGCACGGCGTCGACCGTCGCCGCAATCGCCATGAAGCCGATGCGGCGCGCGAGAAATGCTTCGACCGCCACTTCGTTCGCCGCGTTCAATGCGGCGCTCGCGATACCGCCTTCCTCGAGTGCCTTCAGCGCGAGCGCGAGGCACGGGAAGCGCGCGTAATCGGGCTTCTCGAACGACAGCTGGGCGATCTGCGCGAGGTCGAGCTGATCGACGCCCGCATCGACGCGCTCGGGGAACGCGAGTGCGTGCGCGATCGGCGTGCGCATGTCGGGGTTGCCGAGCTGGGCGAGCACCGAGCCGTCGCGGTACGACACGAGCGAATGGATCACGCTCTGCGGATGGATCAGCACGTCGATCCGGTCGCCCGGCAGCCCGAAGATCCAGTGCGCCTCGATCACCTCGAGACCCTTGTTCATCATCGTCGCGGAGTCGACCGAGATCTTGCGGCCCATCACCCAGTTCGGATGCTTGCACGCTTCGTCCGGCGTCACGTCGACGAGCGTGGCTGGTTCGCGCGTGCGGAACGGGCCGCCCGACGCGGTCAGGATGATCTTCGAGATCCCGCCGTGCTCGTTCTCGTCGCGCGGCATGCACTGGAAGATCGCGTTGTGTTCGCTGTCGACCGGCAGCAGGATCGCGCCATGGTCACGCACGGCGTCCATGAAGATCGCGCCCGACATCACCAGCGATTCCTTGTTCGCGAGCAGGATGCGCTTGCCGGCGCGCGCGGCCGCGAGGCTCGGCGCGAGGCCGGCCGCACCGACGATCGCCGCGACCACCGTGTCGCAGCCGTCGCTCTTCGACACGTCGACGAGCGCCTGCGGCCCGTGCAGCACGGTCGTCTTGCTGCCCGCCGCACGCAGTTTCGCTTCGACGTGCGCGGCGGTCGCGGCATCGCCGACCACCGCCACTTCAGGCGCGAAGCGCAGGCATTGCTCGACCAGCTTGTCGCCGTTGCGGTGTGCGGTCAGCGCGTAGACCGAGAAGCGCTCGGGATGGCGCGCGACCACGTCGAGCGTGCTGTCTCCGATCGAGCCCGTGGAACCGAGCAATGTCAGACGTTTTTGCATAACAGAAATAGTGGTTTAACCAAGCAGCAGCATCGCGAGCGGCAGCACCGGAAGCAGCGCGTCGACACGGTCGAGCACGCCGCCATGGCCAGGCAGCAGTCCGCTCGAATCCTTCACGCCCGCCTGCCGCTTCAGCAGCGACTCGAACAGGTCGCCGATCACGCTGTACGCGACCAGCAGCGTCAGTGCAGCCCACGCGCCGGGCATTCCGTAACGCACGGCGAACGCGGAAAACAGGGTCGGCTCGAACGCGTGCACGACCATCGCGACACCGGCGACGACCATCACGGCGAGCCAGCCGCCGATCGCGCCTTCCCAGCTCTTGCCGGGGCTGATCGTGATGGCCAGTTTACGCTTTCCGAAGGCCTTGCCCGCGAAGTATGCGCCGATATCGGCCAGCCAGACGACCAGAAGCAGCGACAGCACGAACGGCACGCCCAGCGCGCGCGCCGCGACGAGCGCATGCCAGCAGGCCGCAAAGACCACGAGGCCGGCCGCCAGCAGGAACGGCCGCCAGACGCCGCCCGCGAGTTCGGGCTTGCGCCGCAGCGCGAACGGGCCGACCAGCAGCCAGAACACGCCGGCTGCCATGAAAAGGGGACGGGACGAAGCCGCATCGACGCCGAGCGGCACCGTCGCCGCGAGCGCAAGCGCCGCGACGACTGCATAGACGACCGGGCCGGCGCCGCCGAGCTTGAGCAGGCGCGCCCATTCCCACGCGGCGAACACGAGCACGACGCCGATCAGCGCGCCGAACGCGGTGAGCGGCGCGAACAGCGTCACCGGCAGCAGTACCGCCAGCATCACGATCGCCGTGATCACACGGGTTTTCAGCATGAAAGGGAGTCGGCGTTCTGCGATTGCGGTTCGAGCTGTGCGCTCGTGCGGCCGAAACGACGTTCGCGCTCCGTATACGACGCCATGGCGTCGGCCAGTGCCGCGCCGTCGAAATCCGGCCAGTATTTGTCGGTGAAATAGAATTCGGCGTACGCGAGCTGCCACAGCAGGAAGTTGCTGACGCGCTGCTCGCCACCGGTACGGATGAAGAGATCGGGCTCCGGCGCATAGGCCATCGCCAGGTGCGGCGCGAACGCGTCCTCGGTCACTTCGACCTCGCGCCCTTCGCGCACGGCCTGCTCGACGAGCTTCTTCGTCGCCTGCAGGATGTCCCACCGGCCGCCGTAGTTGGCCGCGATGGTGAGCGTAAGACGGGTGTTGCGCGCCGTCTTGGTTTCGGCGCGGCGAATCAGTTCGCGGATGCGCGGCTCGAAACGGTCGAGATCGCCGACGACACGCAGGCGGATCCCGTTCGCATGGAGCTTGCCGACCTCGCGCTCGAGCGCGGTGATGAAGAGCCGCATCAGGAACGACACTTCGTCGTTCGGCCGGCGCCAGTTTTCCGAACTGAACGCGAACAGCGTCAGGTATTCGACGCCGGCGCGCGCGCAGCCTTCGACCACCGCCCGCACGGCATCGACGCCGCGGGTATGCCCCGCGACGCGCGGCAAGCGGCGTTCGGTCGCCCAACGGCCGTTGCCGTCCATGATGATCGCGATGTGACGCGGCACGACACCGACGTCAGGCACGCGAACGGTAGAGCTGGTATAGGTCATGGCCGTTGAGACAGTTGCGGGAAGAAGGCGGCGCGCGAGGACGGTCGTCAGACCGTCATGATCTCGGCTTCCTTGGTCTGCACGAGCTTGTCGATTTCGGCAACGTGCTTGTCGGTCAGCTTCTGCACGTCGTCGCTCGCACGGCGCTCGTCGTCTTCCGAGATTTCCTTGTCCTTCACGAGCTTCTTGAGTGCTTCGTTCGCGTCGCGGCGCAGGTTGCGGATCGCGACCTTGGCCGTTTCGCCTTCGCCCTTGACGACCTTGGTCAGTTCGCGGCGGCGCTCTTCCGTCAGCGCGGGCATCGGCACGCGGATCAGGTCGCCGGCCGTAGCCGGGTTCAGGCCCAGGTCGGCTTCGCGAATGGCCTTCTCGACCTTCGCGACCATGTTCTTTTCCCACGGCTGCACGCCGATCGTGCGTGCATCGACGAGCGTCAGGTTAGCGACCTGCGAGATCGGCACCATCGACCCGTAGTAGTCGACCTGCACGTGATCGAGCAGACCGGTGTGTGCACGGCCCGTACGGATCTTTGCCAGATCGTTCTTGAACGCTTCGATCGAGCGCTGCATCTTTTGCTCGACGCCCTTCTTGGTATCAGCGACACTCATTTCAACCTCCGAACCTTCTAACCTTCAAAGAACGCGGGCCCTGCCCGGCGCGTCCGTCGCGCCGCGGTCGATGGCCCGCATCCGCGGGAGTTTACACGTGGACGAGCGTACCTTCGTCCTCGCCCAGCACGATGCGCTTGAGCGCGCCCGGCTTGTTGATCGAAAACACGCGAATCGGCAGCTTCTGGTCGCGGCACAGCGCGAAGGCCGTCGCGTCCATCACTTGCAGGTTGCGGCTGATCGCCTCGTCGAACGTGATCGTCGTGTAGCGCGTGGCCGACGGATCCTTCTTCGGATCGGCAGAATATACGCCATCGACCTTGGTCGCCTTCAGCACGACCTCGGCGCCCACTTCCGAACCGCGCAGCGCGGCGGCCGTGTCCGTCGTGAAGAACGGGTTGCCCGTACCGGCCGCGAAGATCACGACGCGGCCTTCCTCGAGCTGGCGAATCGCGCGGGGCCGGATGTACGGCTCGACGACCTGGTCCATGCGCAGCGCGGACTGCACGCGCGCCTCGATGCCGGCGTGGCGCATCGCATCCTGCAGCGCCAGCGCGTTCATCATCGTCGCGAGCATCCCCATGTAGTCCGCCGTCGCGCGATCCATGCCGGCCGCGCCACCCGCGACACCGCGGAAAATATTACCGCCACCGATCACGACCGCGAGCTGCGTACCGAGACGCACGACTTCGGCGATATCGGCCACCATCCGTTCGATCGTCGCGCGATTGATGCCGAAGGCATCGTCGCCCATCAGCGCTTCGCCGGAGAGTTTGAGGAGGACGCGTTTATAGGCATTGGACATAGGGGCTTCCGAGCGACGAGAGGATGACAACCACGAACTGTAGGGGCGAAATACTGATTCGGGCAAGCGCCGACGGTCGAACCGGGTTTCCCGGCCGGCCGGCGGCGGCGCCGACCGCGGCGGAGCGGACGCCCGCCGCGGATACTGCCTGACTGCTTACGGCTTACTGCTGCTTTGCTGCTGCGACTTGCGCGGCCACTTCGGCGGCGAAGTCGTCCTGGCGCTTCTCGATGCCTTCGCCGACGACGAACAGCGCGAACTTCTGCACTGCCGCATTCGCTGCCTTCAGCATCTGCTCGATCGTCTGCTTGTCGTTCTTCACGAACGTCTGGTTCAGCAGCGACACTTCCTTCAGGTACTTCTGGACGCTACCGTCGACCATCTTCGCGACGATCTCGGCCGGCTTGCCCGATTCCGCAGCCTTCTGCTCGGCCACGCGGCGTTCCGTCTCGATCAGTTCCGCCGGCACGTCAGCCGACGACAGCGCGACCGGCTTCATTGCCGCGATGTGCATCGCGACGTCCTTGCCGACCTGCTCTTCCGCGCCCGTGTACTCGACGATCACGCCGATACGCGCGCCGTGCAGGTACGTTGCGATCTTGTTCGCGGTTTCGAAACGGACGAAACGGCGGATCGAGACGTTCTCGCCGATCTTGCCGATCAGGGCCAGACGCACTGCGTCGACCGTCGAGCCTTCGAGCGGCAGTGCCGACAGCGCTGCCACGTCGGCCGGGTTCTGCGTCGCGACGAGTTCTGCAACCGTCTTCGAGAATGCGAGGAAGTCGTCGTTCTTCGCGACGAAGTCGGTTTCGCAGTTCAGCTCGACCAGCGCGCCTGCGTTGCCGCCGACGAACGATGCGACGACGCCTTCTGCCGTCACGCGCGATGCCGCCTTGCTCGCCTTGTTGCCGAGCTTGACGCGCAGCAGCTCTTCAGCCTTGGCCAGATCGCCGTCGGCTTCCGTCAGCGCCTTCTTGCACTCCATCATCGGTGCGTCGGTCTTCGCGCGCAGTTCTGCCACCATGCTTGCGGTAATTGCCGCCATCATTCGCTCCTTGAGTCTGTATTCACAACGCCGCCCGCTTGGACGCGAACGGCCGAAAATCGTTTCCGGACCCGCGCCGATTCGGCGCGATCAGGTCCGGCGCACAAGCTTAAAAAAAGGGGGCCTGTTGAGAGCCCCCTTTTTGCGCCGGCTCGGGGCCAGTTACGCGTTTTCCTCGACGTACTCGTCGTCGCCGCGTGCGGCCTGGACCACTTCGTTGACCGCGTTCGCACGGCCTTCGAGGATCGCGTCGGCCACGCCTTCGGCGTACAGCGCGACTGCCTTGCTCGAGTCGTCGTTACCCGGGATCACGTAATCCACACCTTCCGGCGAGTGGTTCGTATCGACCACGGCGATGACCGGCACGCCCAGCTTGTTCGCTTCCGTGACAGCAATCTTGTGGTAGCCGACGTCAACGACGAAGATTGCGTCCGGAATGCCGCCCATGTCCTTCACGCCGCCGATCGACTTCTGCAGCTTCGCGATTTCGCGTTCGAACAGCAGCGCTTCCTTCTTGCTCATCTTCTCGAGCTCGCCCGCCTCGACTGCCGCTTCCATGTCCTTCAGGCGCTTGATCGATACCTTCAGCGTCTTGAAGTTGGTCATCATGCCGCCGAGCCAGCGTGCGTTGACGTACGGCATGCCCGCGCGCTGCGCTTCCTGGGCGATCGTGTCACGCGATTGACGCTTCGTGCCGACGAACAGGATCGTGCCGCGGTTCGCTGCCAGCTGGCGCACGTACTTCTGTGCGTCCGTGAACATCGGCAGCGTCTTTTCGAGGTTGATGATGTGAATCTTGTTGCGGTGACCGAAAATGAACGGAGCCATCTTCGGGTTCCAGAAGCGCGTCTGGTGACCGAAGTGGACACCCGCTTCCAGCATTTGGCGCATCGTAACTGCCATGTAAATTCTCCACGAGGGTTGGGTCTTAAGCCGGCCGCCGTACCGCCGCACGAACCTGCCCCGAAAGGCACGATTTCCGCGCAGTCGGCACCCTGGTTGCGCCGGCTTGCGATTCGGCACGTGCAAAACGCCCGTGCCGTAAGCCTTTCACCGCGATGCCGCCCCGGAATGGGGCACTACGGCATTTGGATGTCGACTTAGCCAAAGAGTATAGCACGCCGATTTGTCCGCTCTCAAGTCGCTCACCACTTTCGCTAGCCGCGCGGCAGCCGGCCGGACAATCCGCGAAAACCCGCACCCGCACCGCCGGCAGGGGCTGCGACGCCTGCCAGAAGGTGCGATAATCCGTCAATTCACCGCATTCCAGGCATACCTCGATGGCTATTACGCTCAAAAACGAACACGATATCGCCGAGATGCGCGTCGCCTGCCGTCTCGCGAGCGAAGTGCTCGACTTCATCACGCCGCACGTCGTCGCGGGCATCACGACCGCCGAACTCGACCGCCTCTGCCACGAGTTCATGCTCAATGAACAGGGCACGATCCCGGCACCGCTGAACTACCAGCCGCCCGGCTATCCGCCGTACCCGAAGGCCACCTGCATTTCGGTCAACGACGTGATCTGCCACGGCATTCCCGGCGAGAAGGTGATCAAGAACGGCGACGCGCTGAACATCGACATCACCGTGATCAAGAACGGCTACTTCGGCGACACCAGCCGGATGTTCATCGTCGGCGAGGGCTCGATCCTCGCGAAGCGCCTCGTGCAGACCACCTACGAATGCATGTGGCTCGGCATCGACCAGGTCAAGCCCGGCGCGCACCTCGGCGACATCGGCTACGCGATCCAGAAGCACGCGGAAGCGCAAGGCTACAGCGTCGTGCGCGAATACTGCGGCCACGGCATCGGCACGGTGTTCCACGAGGATCCGCAGGTCGTCCACTACGGCCGTCCGGGCACCGGCATCGAACTGAAGGCCGGGATGATCTTCACGATCGAGCCGATGATCAACGCCGGCAAGCGCGACATCCGCACGATGCCCGACCAGTGGACGGTCAAGACGCGCGACCGCAGCCTGTCGGCGCAGTGGGAGCACACGGTGCTCGTCACCGAAACCGGCTACGAGGTGCTGACCGTGTCGGCCGGCACGCCGGCGCGCCCCGTGTTCGCGCAACCGGCCGCCGCGGTTTGAGCGCTCTCGCGCCAGCCCGCCCTACCCGCACCACCTGCACCTGACCGGCCGCCCATGAGCGCTCACGCCGCCCCCTCGCCCGACGCGCTGTCGCGGCGCGCCGAATTCAAGGCCGCCAAGACGGAGATGCTCGAGCGCTTTCGCCGCGCGACGAACGTCGCGTCCCTGATGCACGCGCTGTCGAAACTCACCGACGATGCGCTCAAGCGCGTGTGGGACGATTGCGGGCTGCCCGCGACGCTGGCACTCGTCGCCGTCGGCGGCTACGGGCGCGGCGAGCTCGCGCCCTATTCCGACGTCGACATCCTCGTGCTGCTGCCCGATGCGCACGACCCGGCGCTCGACGCGCGCATCGAACGCTTCATCGGGATGGCGTGGGATCTCGGCCTCGAGATCGGCAGCAGCGTGCGCACGGTCGCGCAGTGCATCGAAGAGGCGTCGCAGGATGTCACGGTGCAAACGTCCCTGCTGGAAGCGCGCCGCATCGTCGGCAGCACCGCGCTGTTCGAGCGCTTCACGGTGCGCTACCACGAGGCGCTCGACGCCCGCGCGTTCTTCACCGCAAAGGTGCTCGAGATGCGCCAGCGCCACGCGAAGTTCCAGGACACGCCGTACAGCCTCGAGCCGAACGTGAAGGAAAGCCCCGGCGGGCTGCGCGACCTGCAGACGATCCTGTGGATCGCGCGCGCGGCGGGCTTCGGCAGCAGCTGGCGCGAACTCGACACGCGCGGCCTCATCACCGATCGCGAAGCGCGCGAGCTGCGCCGCAACGAAGGTTTCCTGAAGACGCTGCGCGCGCGGCTGCACGTGATCGCCGGCCGCCGCCAGGACATGCTCGTGTTCGACCTGCAGACGCAGGCGGCCGAGAGCTTCGGCTACCAGCCGACCCAGACCAAGCGCGCGAGCGAGCAGCTGATGCGCCGCTATTACTGGGCCGCGAAAGCCGTCACGCAGCTCGCGACGATCCTGATCCAGAACATCGAGGCGCAGCTCTTTCCCGCGACGAGCGGCATCACGCGCGTGCTGTCGCCCGACCGCTTCGTCGAGAAACAGGGGATGCTCGAGATCGTCGACGACGGCGTGTTCGAGCGCCATCCCGACGCGATCCTCGAAGCGTTCCTGCTGTACGAGACGACCCGCGGCGTGAAGGGCCTGTCCGCCCGCACGCTGCGCGCGCTGTACAACTCGCGCGAGATCATGAACAACGCGTGGCGCCGCGATCCGCAGAACCGCGACACGTTCATGCGGATCCTGCAGCAGCCCGAAGGCATCACGCACGCGTTCCGGCTGATGAACCAGACGAGCGTGCTCGGCCGCTATCTGCTGAACTTCCGCCGCATCGTCGGCCAGATGCAGCACGACCTGTACCACGTGTACACGGTCGACCAGCACATCCTGATGGTGTTGCGCAACATCCGCCGCTTCGCGGTGGCCGAGCACGCGCACGAATATCCGTTCTGCAGCCAGTTGATCGGCAACTTCGAGCGCCCGTGGGTGCTGTATGTCGCCGCGCTGTTCCACGACATCGCGAAGGGCCGCGGCGGCGATCACTCGACGCTCGGGATGGCCGATGCGCGGCGCTTCTGCCGCGAGCACGGCATCGCCGGCGACGACGCGTCGTTGATCGTGTGGCTCGTCCAGCATCACCTGACGATGAGCCAGGTCGCGCAGAAGCAGGACACGAGCGACCCCGAAGTCATCAAGCGCTTTGCCGAAGTCGTCGGCAACGAACGCTACCTCACCGCGCTGTACCTGCTGACCGTCGCCGATATCCGCGGCACGAGCCCGAAGGTGTGGAACACGTGGAAAGGCAAGCTGCTCGAGGACCTGTACCGCATCACGCTCGCGGTGCTCGGCGGGGCCAACCCCGACGCGCATTCGGAGCTGAAGTCGCGGCAGGAGCAGGCGCTCGCGCTGCTGCGCCTCGAGACCGTGCCCGAGGACGCCCATCGCGCGCTGTGGGACCAGCTCGACGTCGGCTTCTTCCTGCGTCACGACGCAGCCGACATCGCGTGGCAGACACGCGTGCTGTACCGGCACGTGAACGCCGAAACCGCGATCGTCCGCGCGCGGCCGTCGCCGATCGGCGACGCGCTGCAGGTGCTCGTGTACGTGAAGGATCGCCCCGACCTGTTCGCGGGCATCTGCGCGTATTTCGACCGCAACGGGCTGTCGGTGCTCGACGCGCGCGTCAGCACGACGCGGCACGGCTACGCGCTCGACAACTTCATCGTCACGCAGACCGAACGCGACGTGCGCTACCGCGACATCGCGAATCTCGTCGAACAACAGCTCGCGTCGCGGCTCACCGAAACCGCACCGCTGCCGGAGCCGTCCAAGGGCCGCCTGTCGAGGCTGTCCCGGACGTTTCCGATCACGCCGCGCGTCGACCTGCGGGCCGACGAGCGCGGCCAGTACTACATCCTGTCCGTGTCGGCCAACGACCGGCCGGGCCTTCTCTATTCGATCGCGCGCGTACTCGCCGAGCATCGGATCGGCGTCCATGCGGCGCGGATCAATACGCTCGGCGAACGCGTCGAGGACATCTTCCTGCTCGCGGGTGCCGGCCTGTCCGACAACCGCCTGCAGATCCAGCTTGAAACCGAGTTGCTGCGTGCGATCGCAGTCTGAATGAATTCCAGCGTTTATGCGCACCAAACTAACCGTCAAGAATCCGAAGCCGGCGTCGCCGACCCGCGCCCCTGTCCGCTCCGGCAGCCTCGTCGCCCGCAAGGCGGTGCGTCCCGCTGCGCCGCCCGCAGGGGACAAGCCGGCCCGCCCGAAGAAGGCCGCCCCGGCCGCCGCCGGCGAACGCTCGTTCAAGCCGCGCGGCGCGGCAGGCGCCGAGCGCCCGGGCGCGGATCGCGCACCGGCCAAGCGTGCGCCGCGTGACGGCGGTGCCGAACGCGGCACGCGCGCGCCGTATCGCGACAACGCGGCCGGCGAAGGGGCGAAGCGCAGCTTCGGCGATCGCCGCACGTCGTCCGATCGTCCGCCGCGCCGTGATGACGACGCACGTCCGCGTCGCGCGGGTGGCGACGACGACAAACGCTCGTCCTATCGCGACAAGGCAGCCGGTGAAGGTGCAAAGCGCAGCTTCGGCGACCGCCGCCCGTCGTCCGATCGTCCGCCCCGCCGCGATGACGATGCACGTCCGCGTCGCGCGGGTGGTGAAAGCGGCGCACGCGCGCCGTACCGTGACAATGCATCCGGCGAAGGCGCGAAGCGCAGCTTCGGCGACCGTCGCACGTCGTCCGATCGCCCGCCGCGTCGTGATGACGACGCACGTCCGCGTCGCGCCGGTGGTGAAGGCGGCCCGCGTACCCCCTATCGCGACAAGGCAGCTGGTGAAGGTGCAAAGCGCAGCTTCGGCGATCGCCGCCCGTCGTCCGATCGTCCGCCGCGCCGCGATGACGATGCCCGTCCGCGCCGTGCAGGTGGCGACGACGACAAACGCTCGTCCTATCGCGACAAGGCAGCCGGTGAAGGTGCAAAGCGCAGCTTCGGCGACCGCCGCCCGTCGTCCGACCGTCCGCCGCGCCGCGATGACGATGCCCGTCCGCGCCGCGCAGGCGCCGACGACGGCAAGCGCCCGTCCTATCGCGACAAGACGGCCGGCGAAGGCACGAAGCGCAGTTTCGGCGACCGCCCGGCCCGCCCCGCGCGCGACGGCGAACGCCGCTCGTTCGGTGCGGTCAAGACCGCGCAGCCGGTCAAGCGCGCGGCGGCCGACGTCGACTACGGCGATGAAACGGGCCTGATGCGCCTGTCGAAGCGGATGTCCGAGCTCGGCATGTGCTCGCGCCGCGAAGCCGACGAATGGATCGAAAAAGGTTGGGTGCTCGTCGACGGCGAACGCATCGACACGCTCGGCACCAAGGTCCGCGCCGACCAGAAGATCGAGATCGACGAGCGCGCGAGCGCCGCGCAGGCCGCGCAAGTGACGATCCTGCTGCACAAGCCCGTCGGTTACGTGTCGGGCCAGGCGGAAGACGGCTACGAGCCGGCAGCCGTGCTGATCACGCGCGCGAACCGCTGGAGCGGCGACCATTCGCCGGTACGCTTCTCGCCGCAGCACCTGCACGCGCTCGCACCGGCCGGCCGCCTGGACATCGATTCGACCGGCCTGCTCGTGCTGACGCAGAACGGCGTGATCGCGAAGCAGCTGATCGGCGAGCAGTCGGATATCGACAAGGAATACCTGGTGCGCGTGCGCTTCGGCGAACGGCTGATCGACATCGACCAGCACTTCCCCGCGGAATCGCTCGCGAAGCTGCGCCACGGCCTCGAGCTCGACGGCGTCGCGCTGAAGCCCGCGATGGTGAGCTGGCAGAACGGCGAGCAGTTGCGCTTCGTGCTGCGCGAAGGCAAGAAGCGCCAGATCCGTCGCATGTGCGAACTGGTGGGTCTCGACGTGATCGGCCTGAAGCGCGTCCGGATGGGCCGCGTGATGCTCGGCGCACTGCCGCAGGGGCAATGGCGCTATCTGTCGGCCGACGAGACGTTCTGACCGCCGGCGCGCCACACGTGCGCCATGCAATGAAAAAGCCCGCGCAAGCGGGCTTTTTCTTGTCTGCGAGAAACCGGGAAAGCAGAGGGATCAGTCGTCGGAAGCCGGGTCGAGCCCCGGGAACAGCACTTCCGTGAAGCCGAAGCGCGTGAAATCGGTGATCCGCATCGGATACAGCTTGCCGATCAGGTGGTCGTATTCGTGCTGGACGACGCGTGCGTGAAAACCGTCGGCGACACGATCGATCTTCTCGCCGAACTGGTCGAAGCCGCTGTAGCGCACCTTCGCATAGCGGCTGACGACGCCGCGCATGCCCGGCACCGACAGGCAGCCTTCCCAGCCCTCTTCCATGTCCGGCGGCAGGTACTCGACCTTCGGGTTGATCAGCACGGTCTCGGGCACCGGCGGCGCTTCCGGGTAGCGGTTGTTGTTGCCGAAGCCGAAGATGATGATCTGCAGCCCGACGCCGATCTGCGGCGCGGCCAGGCCGGCGCCGTTCGCATGGTGCATCGTCTCGAACATGTCCGCGACGATCTCGTGCAGCTCGGGTGTATCGAACCGCTCGACCGGCTTGGCGACTTCGAGCAGGCGCGGATCGCCCATCTTCAGGATCTCGCGAATCATGGCGTATTACCCTCCAGGAGTTGGTGCAGGCCGTCTTCGTCCAGCACGGGGATGCCGAGTTCCTCGGCCTTCGCGAGCTTGCTGCCGGCTTCGGCGCCCGCGACC
>Ga0209566_100560_pt1 | contig 24523 bp, 20 predicted proteins | sample Araplavi_mTSA_r2_2_FD_184287 | JGI IMG/M metagenome (GOLD analysis project Ga0209566, IMG submission 184287) | Arabidopsis root microbial communities from North Carolina, USA - plate scrape CL_Cvi_mTSA_r2 (SPAdes) (version 2) | ecosystem: Host-associated > Plants > Roots > Endosphere | place...
CCGGCCGCGCGCTACTGGCCCGCATTCGCGGCGCACGGCAAGGACACGATCACGATCCGCCAGCTGCTCGCGCACGTGTCGGGCCTGCCGGCCGGCGTGTCGTCGTCGCGCGCATTGCGCAGCCGTGCGGCCGTGCTGGCCGACATCGTCGCGATGACGCCCTCGGAGCCTCCCGGCACCCGTGTGCGCTACAGCGACGTCAACTACGTGGCGCTCGGCGAGATCGTCGCGCGCGTGTCGGGGCAGCCGCTCGACACATGGTGTGCGGGTCACGTTTTCGCGCCGCTCGGCATGGCCGATACCACCTTCAGGCCGGGCACGGCGATACGGGCACGCGTCGCGCCGACGCTCGTTCGCGACGGGCGGTTGCTCAGGGGGCGCGTGCACGATCCCGTCGCGGCGGCGATGGGCGGTGTCGCGGGCAATGCGGGGTTGTTCTCGAGTGCCGGCGATCTGGCGCGCTTCGCGCGCATGCTCCTGAACGGCGGCACGCTCGGCGAGACACGCGTGCTCGGCGACGGCAGTGTCGCCGCGCTCGAGACGCCGGCCACGCTCGACGCCGAAGGCGACTGGCATACGCCCGGCTGGCGGGTCGGGCCGCCGCTCGTGGCGAACCGCTATCGGTTGCCGCCGGCCGGTGCGCTGGAGCATCTCGGCTATACGGGCACGGCGCTGTGGATCGATCCCGTGACGCGCCGTTTCGCGATCGTGCTGACGAGCCGGCTGTATCCCGACGAAACCGGCACCGCGATGCCGCTGCGTGCGCTCGTGGTCGGCCTCGTATCGAGCGCGGCCGCGCCGGTGACGTCATTGCAGATCGCGACACGCGTGCCGACGATGGCTGCGGCCGTCGCGCAGGCCGGCCGGTTGCCGGTTTCGCGCGGGCCGGTGCTGGCCGGCATCGACGTGCTCGCGGCAAGCGGCTTCGCCGCCGTGGCCGGCAAGCGAATCGCATTCCTGACCAACAGGAGCGGATTCGACCGGTTCGGCCGGCGTTCGGCCGACCTGCTCGCGCGGGTGCCGGGCGCGCGGCTCGTCGCGCTGTTCGCGCCCGAGCACGGGCTCGGCACGGATGTCGACGAAACGTTCGGCGACACGACCGACGCCGCGACCGGCGTGACCGTTCACAGCCTCTACGGGGACCGGCGCAGGATCGCGCCCGAGTGGCTCGCCGACGTCGACGTGCTGGTGATCGACCTGCAGGATGCAGGCGTGCGCTTCTTCACGTATCTGGCCACGCTCGGCTACGCGCTGGAGGCAGCGGCTGCCGCGCACCGCCCGGTGCTCGTGCTCGACCGCCCTGACCCGCTGGGCGCCGACGTGGTCGGCGGCCCCGTGGCCGATGCCGAGCCGGCGACGTTCACCGGTTATTACCCGTTGCCGCTGCAGCCCGGCATGACGCTCGGCGAGCTCGCGCGGCTCTTCAATGCGCGCCTGCATATCGGCGCGGCGCTCACCGTGGTGCCGATGGCGAACTACGCGCGCGCGATGCGTTTCGACGACACCGGGCTCGGCTGGGTGCCGCCGTCGCCGAATTTGCGGGATGGCGCCGCCGTGTCGCTCTATCCGGAGACGGGGCTCATCGAGGGGGCGGCACTCAGCGTGGGGCGCGGAACCGCGACGCCGTTCGGCGTGGTCGGCGCGCCGTGGATCGACGGGCGCGTGCTCGCCGGCGATCTTCGCGCGACGGGGCTGGGTGCGACGTTCACGCCGGTCCGGTTCGTACCGACGGAGGGGCCGTATCGCGGCAGGTTGTGCGAAGGCGTGCGCATCCAACGGCGGCCCGGCGCGACGCGGCCGGGTGAAATCGGGCTGGCGCTCGCGCTGGCGTTGCATCGGCGATATCCGGTGCAATTCCGGATCGATGCAATCCGCGCGTCGATCGGCTCGCGCGAAGTGGCAGACATGCTGGATGCGGGGCGGCCGCTCGGCGATATCGAACGGGTGGTCGAGACGCGGAGCGTTGCGTTCGCGCGCGAACGTGCGGCATTTCTGCTGTACTGACCTCGGCGTCGCGCTGTCCTGCCGCGCCGGTCACGTTGCGCCACGCGCCGGCTACGGCATGTGCGAATGCCGCGCACCAACGGATCGATGCGATTCTCCACGGCGTCGTGCAATGGCAAATTTTGCCAAAACATGCCGTTTTGTGGCTTTTCACGCGGATGTCATCTCGCGTCGCGATAGTGCGGGATCGCGCGCCAGTCCCGGGGATCTACCCGCGGGACGCGGCGCACGGCAACCGACACGCCCGCTCCGAACGGGCGGTGCATCACATCTCGACAGAAGGAGCGTGCCATCGTGAACGCCATCGCAGCGGCGGATGCTTACGACGTGATCGTCGTCGGCGCGGGCATCGTCGGCCTCGCCCATGCCTATACGGCGGCGCTCGAGGGGCTGCGCGTCTGCGTGATCGAACGCGACGCCGCATGCGTGGGCGCGTCGATCCGCAATTTCGGTTTCGTCACGGTCACCGGGCAGCACGCCGGGCACAGCTGGCGGCGTGCGCGGGCGAGCCGCGAGGTCTGGGCGGACGTGGCGCCGCAAGCCGGCATCGACGTGCTTCACAAGGGCCTGCACCTGATTGCGCGTCGCCCCGAGGCGATGCAACTGATCGATGCGTTCATGGAGACCGGCATGGCCGACGGCTGCCGGATCATGACGCCCGGCGAAGCGGCGGCCGTGGCGCCGGAACTGCGGCTGGACGGCGCGCAAGGCGTCCTGCACAGCCCGCATGAACTGCGCATCGAGCCGCGTACCGCGATCGGGTTGCTGGCGTCATGGCTGGCCGAACGCTTCGGCGTGCGGTTCCGCTACGGCGAGATGGTGCACGAGGTGCGCACGCCGACGGTACGGACGTCGCGCGGCGTGCTGCACGCGGAGCGCGTGATCGTCTGCGGCAATGCGGACAGCCGTCACCTGTACGGCGACTGGTTCGCGCGGCACGAGGTCCGCCTGTGCCAGTTGCAGATGCTGCGCGTGCGGCCGCGCCGCCCGCCGGCGCTGCGCGCCGCGGTGATGAGCGACCTGAGCCTGCTGCGTTACGCGGGTTTTGCGGCGCTGCCCGCCGCCGGCGCGTTGCGTGCGCGCCTGAACGCGGAGGAGACCGTGTGCGTCGGGTACGGCATCCACCTGATCGCGGTGCAGAGCGCCGACGGCAGTCTCGTGGTGGGCGATTCGCATGAATACGGCACCGCACCGCTGCCGTTCGCAACGCAGGAGATCGATGCGCAGATCCTGCGCCTGCTGCACGAGACGCTCGATGTGACGGAGCTGGATGTGGTCGAGCGCTGGACCGGCAGCTATCCGTCGGCGCCCGATGCCGATTGCGTGATCGAAGCACCGGACGACGGCACGCGTGTCGTCGTCGTGACGAGCGGCGCCGGGATGAGCACGGGCTTCGGGATCGCGCAGGACGTGTTTGCCGCGTGGTGACGGCGTGGACGCGCCGGGGAGACTCGCGCGGCTGAACCGGCCGGCGCCTGCCGATCGACAGCAGGCGCCGGCGCGATCATGCAGCCGTCACGCGTGACGGCGTGTGCCGCATTCGCCGCAGAACAGGTCGTCGGCGGCCATCGGCTTGTGACACTGCGCACACGCCGTGGCTTCGTCCGTGGCGGGCGAGGCCGTATCCGACGCCGGCAGCGAAGCCGTGCCGGCCGCACCGGCGGCGTGTGACGCGCGTGCTTTCGCGAGGTGATCGGCGGCGCGCTCGCGTGCCTGTTCGGCGTGGCGTTTCGCGTCCGCGACGTGCTGGCTCAGTTTCTCTTCGGTCGCGGAGAAATCGACGCCGCTGACCGTCTGCAGATAGATGAGGCACGTGCCGTTGACGAACGTCAGGAACGGGATCACGAGGCCGATCGCGACCAGCAGGCCGTTGCCGAAGCCGTACGCGCCCAGATAGGCCATGCTGCGGTAGTCGAATCCGCCTTCCGCCGCATCCGCGCCGAGGCCGTACGCGCCGGCATGACGGCCGAATCCGCCCAGGCCGCCGAGCGTGCTCATCAGGCCGCCCAGCGGGCTGGTGCCGGTGGCCGCCGAGATCGACGAGGCGATCGCGGCGCCCGTGCCGAGAATGCCGAGTACGACCGCGGACAGGACGCCGACGAGCAGCAGCAGCCCGAACATCCTGACGATCACGCCGAGCAGCTGGCGGCGGCCGATCTGCAGCAGGCGCGCGGCGGTCTGCAGCGTCGAGTTGCCTTGCCAGATGGCGGGCGCGGCCAGCGGTCAGTTGCGAAACCGGCTTTTCGGCGACGATCCGTCCGCTGAGCCGCGGCGAGAGCCGACGCATGAATGAATACCGTGCGCCCGCTCGCGGTTCGCGATCCGCCCGTGCCGGCTGCACGCGCATCGGCGCAAGCCGGACAGGTAAAGTCTGCTGACAGAATCTGGCAGGGGCTTCGGCGATACTGTGCGTTTTCGCACCCGATGATCCGCGACGCGCGTCGGATCTCCACGTCATGACAACCACTCAAGTTCCCGTCCCGTTGAAGGAGTCGCTGGGGAAGCGGCAATTCCATGCGCTGTCCGACGCGCTGCATTCGATCGAGCCTGCCTTCGACCGGTCGGCATTTCTGGCCACGGTGCTCGAAGGCCTCGACGGCTTGACGTTGATGGAGCGCGTCAGGCGCGCCAGTCTCGCGATCGACACGGGCGCACGGCCGCTGCCGGGCGGGTACGATGCCGTGCTGGTGTTGTTGCAGGAGGCAGCGCCTCGATTGGGCCGGGGTTTCGTGTCGCTCATCGCGCCCGATTACGTCGGGCAGTACGGACGTCACGCGTTCGACCGTTCGATGGACGCGCTGAAGTACTTCACGCCGTTCGGCACGTCGGAATTCGCGGTGCGCGAATTCCTGCGCATCGACCTGGCGCGTGCGCTCGCAACGATGGAAGCCTGGTCGCACGATGCGGACGATGCCGTGCGCCGGCTGGCGAGCGAGGGAAGCCGCCCGCGTCTGCCCTGGTCGTTCCGGCTCCGCGAGATCGAGGCCGACCCGTCGCTGGCCGCGCGGATTCTCGACAACCTTCGCTCCGACTCGAGCGCCTATGTGCGCCGCTCGGTCGCGAATCACCTGAACGACGTGGCGAAGACGCATCCGGCGTGGGTGCTCGATCGGGCCGAACGATGGGGCGGCGACCATCCGCATACGCGATGGATCGTCCGTCATGCGCTCCGCACGCTCGTGAAGCAGGGCAATGCGCGAGCGCTCGCGATCCTGGGTGCCGACAGCGCGCCGCGTCTGGAAATCGGCCCGTTCGGCGTGACGCCCGCGCAGGTGGTGCTCGGCGAGTCGATTACGCTCGCGTGCGAGCTGCAATCGACGGCCGAGACCGCGCAGCGGCTCGTCGTCGATTACCGTATCGCGTATGTGAAGCAGAATGGCGACGCGTCGCCGAAGGTGTTCAAGCTGAAGGGGCTGACGCTCGAGCCCGGGCAGCGCGTCACGCTGCAGCATAGTCGTCCGATGCGCGATTTCACGACGCGCCGGCACTATGCGGGCCGGCATGAGGTGGAGCTGATCGTCAACGGTCAGGTCGTTGCGCGATCGTTTTTCGAGCTCGCCGTGTGAGTGGCGGTTGACGGGCGGGCGACGTTTCGCGTTTGCCGGCCCTGCCCGCCGCGCTGTCCCGCGCGTGCTCGATCAATTCGCCGCCCGCGCAAAGGCAGGCGGCTTGCGCTATTGCACCAGTACCGCCTTGACGGAATCCGGCGCCAGTGGCTCGCCGTTATCGGAGCGTGCGCCGATGGTGTAGACCGAAACATGCATGCGTTGACGCTCGAACGCGTCGAAGCGCCACCGGCCGTGTTCGCCATATTCTCCCGGGTGACGTTTTTCCATCCCGCAGGCACGTGTCGTGATGCACGGCGCGATGTCGAGGCGCGCTGGCTCAGGCGTCGGCGCGCTTGCACCGCATGCTCGTGATACGTTGGTCCGGCCTGTTGCGGTAGAACACGAAGGTGGTTGCCCCGGGGCCGTGATTGCCGCCATCTTCGTCGACGTAGGTTTCGGCAAACACCGGTACGGCCGCGTTGGCGATACTGACCCGGTAGAACACGTTCTTTTGCGTGTTGGGTGCGGTGGTGCCGTAGTCCCGCGCGCAACTGCCGGCGATGCGCTTGACCGCGGCACCTCTGCCGAACTGGCGCAGCAGAATGTCCTGCGTGTCGTCGTTCTGGTAGAACTTCCGCAGCACGATCGACAGGACGGCGGTCGCATTGCCGTTGAGTACGACGCCGACGTGGCCTTCGTTGTCTTTTTTGACGCCGGCGCTCTCGCCGACCTTGCCGTCCGGCACGTCCACCTCGCCAAAACCCGCGAGCAGCAGGCTGCCGCCACGGTAGCGCGTGGCCTCGCGGGCGTTCGAATCCGGATTGACGAGCGGCCTGGCGTCGTCCCAGTGCACGCCGGTGACGCTGTCGAACGCTGGCCAGGTCGCCGGCTTCACTCCGCCGAACACGCCCAACAGCGCCTGCAGCGGCAAATCCGCGGCCATCGCCGGCTCATGGGGGGCAGGCCGGGATGCGGCGGACGCAGGTGCTGTCATCGGGCGGACGGACGGCGTCGCGCGCTCGCACGCGTTCAGGCCGACCAGCAGCGCGCAAGCGGACAGCGCACGCAAGACGTTGGCCGAGGTTCGCATGTGCAGACGTTGCATGAGGCGCTCCGCATTCATGGAGGGCGCGGCCGGGCAGCGCGGCGGGCGATGGGAGATCAGCGGCACTTGACGTCGTAGTCCGTGACGGACGGGAGAGCGCCTTCGCCTACGGTAGTCAAGGTCAGCTTGCCGGCAGGGCCGGTGTAGCCGAAGTCGCAAAAGGCGAGCCCGGTGCCCGCGCAGGACTCGGTCTCGACAATGCCGCGCCTGACCAGGGCGGACTGCCGCGGCTCTCCGCTGGCGCCGCCTCGCACCGGATTCCACCCGTTGGCGATCAGTGCCTTGCGGGCCTTGTCGATCGGCATGTTGTAGACGTTGGGCACCTTCGCGCGGCCTTGGCATACGGCGTCTGCGTCGGCCACCCTGGACAGGCGCAGCGTGCCGTCGCGGTCGACGTGCAGGTCGCCGGCGGGCGAGGGCGCGATGTCGCCATCCCAGATGCGCACGGCGCCGCTTTCGAGCGGGGCCAGTCTGCCGATGGCGGTATCTTCCGCCGATTTGCCATAGGCCAGCGCGATCAGCCTGCCGTTCTCGAACACGGCCACGTTGCCTTGCGTGATGCTGCAGGTGCCGCTGGTCGCTGCCTCCATCTGGCCCGCGAAGCTGATCGCGCGGTAGGGTCCCAGCGGCATGTCCGACATGACGGCCCAGCCTTGCGCTGCCACCAGCCTGGCCGCCGCCGATTTCGGCTGGATGACCAGTTGCGAGCAGTCTCCGCGATCGTTGGCGCTACCAGCCATGGGTAGATTCGCGAGCGGCTTCATGCGGATGTCCTTCAACTCGGACACGACGCGTGGCGCGGATGCGGTCGTTTGTGCGACGGCCGGCACGGTGAGCGCAAGGCCGAGCATCAGGCCGGCGCCATACAGGCAGCCCGATGCGAACGATGCGGCGAAACGAGGCGGAAAGGAGGCGCGCGGCATGGCGGAGAAATCCGTAGAGGTCGTGGAAGCGGGCTACGAGGTACGGTGCGTTTGTGTTTGCCTGTTGCCGGCATCGCGAGAGGGAATGCGTCGCCGGGTAACGTTTTTATGAAGCGCTTCCGTTTCCCGAATATCAGGATCGGAAAATATATTCAAAGGCAATAAAGCGGAGGCCGTTGCGCATGCATCGGCTGTTTCCGCTTCGACATTCGGGATTCTAGTCAAAGTAGATCGACTAGTATACATTCGTCATATCTTGCTTCCCGATCCGTAAAGACAGGCACCTGTTACCCGGCAGGAGGCGACACCGAATCCGGTGCAGGCAGGAATTTCACCATGACGCTGAAAGCCGGTATCGATGAAATCGCCCGGAGCCTCGACGGATTGCATCCGCCCTGGTTGCCCGCGTACGACATGCGGGCCTATGCGGCGAAAGTGGATTCGGAATGCGGATATGGCTCCGACATGATGGTCGCCATCGAGATCAATACGAGAATGTTCGAGGAGATTGTTGCATTCGTGCATGTGTGCGGCGCGTTTGCTTCGCTGCAACCGTCCACTGCGCGACAGTACGCATGCGTGCGCAATGACAGCGCGGAAATCGACGACGTGCTCGCACTCAATGCTTCCCGGGCATGTCCGACATACACGGGGTTGCTGAAGTCGCTCGTCGATCGGGGCATCGTCGTGCGATGTGCGCTGGATTGATGTTCAACCCCAATGAGGGCTTCGTGCCGATTCAATCTGTACTGCGACGCATCGCGTTCGCAGTCGCGATCGGCACCGGGCCAAAAATGACCAAGCCTTTCGGACACCGTGCCATGCTGACAAGCGCATTCAGGAAAACTCCCGTTTTGTTCGCCCAGGTCAACCAGGCGATCGCCCGCAGCCCGCGTCGATGCCGGACGGCTCTTGGCGCGACAGTCGGGTTATTGCTGGCCGCCAGCGTGTTTTCGGGGTGTGCGCCCCTGTCGGCGTCTGCGCCGACGGATCCTCAGCAACAGCTTGCCGCAGAGCAGCGCAATGCGAATGCGTTGTATAGCCAGAAGGTGCTGGCTTACAAGCCGATGTTCGAGAATCCTGGCGGCTATGGTCGAGCGCAGATACTGGACGCGTACGAGGCGGTCCTCCAGCAGTACTCCGTCGCTGCAATCACGTATGTCCGTACCATCTATCCCGAGGCTCGACAGACGCTTCCGCCTGTCCTGCAGCCATTGCCGGCGCCGTCGGGGCCGGTCACGCTGGCGGTCGTCAATCGCGACTACGAGCATGTGCTTGGAATGGGCGCTGCGATGTGGGAGATGGATATGGCGGCGAACTTCGGCCGGCCGTCCCGGTTCCCGATACCGAAATACACCGGCCCGGTGCTCATCATGCCGCCTACGCCACCGTTTCCGCCCCTGCAGGATGTTCGCGATCCGAAGTTCGCACGGCTCGTGGCCATGACGAAGAAACTGGACGATGCGCAGAAGGCGGATCTGGCACGAGAGCATGCCGCGATCGAACAGCAGTATGCCGAGCAGGCCGCGTGGCGGGCTCGACACCCGATGGGCCAGTACGATCACATCGATCCGAGAACCGGACTACCGTATGCGGCCCCGCAACAGGAGACGCAGCGGTGGTGCATGATGAACGGCGGCCGGGTGCCTTGCTGAGATCGCCGAGAGCAGGGGCATGGCGGCCACGTGTTTGACGCCCTGCAAGGCGTGGTCGTACCGGCAGCCTGCAACGCTTGCCCTGCAACCTGAAGAATCGGTGCTGACGGTGGTGCTAAGATGCCGCCCCGTAGTCAGGAGAAGCATGCATGCGCGCGAGCAAACGCCAGCAGGTGGTGGACAAGGCCGGTGAGTTGTTTTCCCGCCATGGCTTTCATCCGGTCGGTATCGACCGGATCATCGCCGAGGCGGACGTGGCTCGCATGACGCTCTACCATCACTTCGCGAGCAAGGACGATCTGATCAAGGCGGTGCTGGAGCAGCGCTACACCTTCATCATGGACAGCATTGCCGCCAAGCTCGAACCCATGGCGGATGCTACTGCGCGCCTGAAGGGGATCTTCGACTGGTACGGCGTCTGGTTCCGCAGCCCAGAATTTGCGGGCTGCCTGTTCGAGCGTGCGCTGGCCGAGTTCGGCGCGACCTGTCCCAAGGTGACCGACGTCGCGGTGCGCTACCGGGACGACCTGTTGGCCATCATGGAGCGATTGCTGTCCGAGATCATTCCGCGTCGCCGCGCACATCAGCTGGCCGGCGTGTATGTGATGTTGCTGAGCGGGGCGACAGCGGATGCGCGTGCGATCGGAGATCCACGTGCCGCCGCACGGGCGTGGGAGGCAGCGAAGGTGTTGCTGAATGAGTCGACGGTCGCAACCGGGAGTACGCGTCAAACGCGTAGCCGTCCGGGTTAGGCGTTTGCTGTCGGCCTCCCGCTGCGCGTTCCGTGCGCAGCGCGTGCCGGTCGGCGGCACTGAATGTCGGAGGCGCCATTCACATTCACACAGCGTGCAGCGCGGATTCGGATCGGCAATCCGGGGCGCGCCGCCATCGCTCGACAGATCCGAGCCCGAGTGTCCAGCTTGCGTCCGGACGGAACGGCGCAGGTTCCGTTTCATGGGGCCGGATTGGAAAGCCTTGCCGGCATTGGCGTACGGGGCGGACACGATGCAAAGATAAACGAAATGTGATCCCTCCCTCCCGCAAAATTTTGCACAATGGCGGCAGCGCGGCGCATTGCCGCGATTCGCTCCCCGGGAACCCGGCCAGCCGGCCCGGGCCCGGGGCCGGCCCGAACCGATACCCGACCTCGGCACCGACGTGCCGCCATCCGCCGCCATGGACCAACCGAAACGCATCCTGATCGTCGAAGACGACGCCGACATCGCCGACGTGCTCAGCCTGCACCTGCGCGACGAGCGCTACGAGGTCGTGCACAGCGCGGACGGCGCCGAAGGGCTGCGCCTGCTCGAGCAGGGCGGCTGGGATGCGCTGATCCTCGACCTGATGCTGCCGGGCGTCGACGGCCTGGAAATCTGCCGGCGCGCGCGGGCGATGACGCGCTACACGCCGATCATCATCACGAGCGCGCGTTCGAGCGAGGTGCACCGGATCCTCGGCCTCGAGCTCGGCGCCGACGACTATCTGGCCAAGCCGTTCTCGGTGCTCGAACTCGTCGCGCGTGTGAAGGCGCTGCTGCGCCGCGTCGATGCGCTCGCGCGCGATTCGCGGATCGATGCGGGTACGCTCGACGTCGCCGGGCTGGCGATCGACCCGATCGCGCGCGAAGCGAGCGTGGACGGCGCGCGCATCGACCTCACGCCGCGCGAATTCGACCTGCTGTATTTCTTCGCGCGGCACCCGGGCAAGGTGTTCTCGCGGATGGACCTGCTCAATGCCGTGTGGGGCTACCAGCACGAAGGCTACGAACACACGGTCAACACCCACATCAACCGGCTGCGCGCGAAGATCGAGGCCGATCCGGCGGAGCCCGTGCGGATCCTCACCGTGTGGGGCCGCGGCTACAAGCTCGCCGCGCCGGGCCAGCGGGACGGATGATGAAGCTCACCCTCACCCAGCGGCTGTCGCTCGTGTTCTCGGTGCTGCTGCTCGCGTGCTCGGGCGCATCGGCGTGGCTGCAGATCCGCGCGAACGACATGCGCGAACAGGAAGTCGTGCAGGGGCTGTCGCGTGACCTCGCCGCCAATATCGTCAACAGCGTGACCCACAGCGCGCCGCTGATGGACGCGAACGGGCTGCGCCCGGACGCCGTGCGCACGCTGTTCGGCCAGTTGATGGGCGTGAACCCGAGCGTCGAGGTCTATCTGCTCGACAACGCGGGGCGCATCAAGGGCGACGATGCGCCGCCCGGCCACGTGAAGCGCGACCGCGTCGATCTCGCCCCCGTGCAGCGCTTCATCGCGGGCGAGCCGTTGCCGATCCTCGGCGACGACCCGCGCAGCCCCGACGCACGCAAGGTCTTCAGCGCCGCGCCGCTGCAACGCGCGGGGCAGCCGCCGTCGGGCTACATCTACGTGGTGCTGCTCGGCGAGGCGCACGACCGGCTGGCCGCGCGCGTGGACGCCGGCAACGTGCTGCGCACGACGCTGTGGTCGATGGCGCTCGTCGCGCTGCTCGGCCTGCTCGCGGGCCTCACCGCGTTCAGCTTCATCACGCGCCCGCTGCGCCGGCTGACGGACGCGATGCGCCGCTTCGATGCGAACGGCACGCCCGACACGCAGCCGCCGGTGCCGCGCTCGCGGCCGGGCCGGCGCGGCGACGACATCGTCGTGCTGGAATCCGCGTTCGCGCAGATGGCCGACCGGATCGGCGACCAGTGGCGCGCGCTGACGCACCAGGACCAGCAGCGGCGCGAGCTGATCACGAACATCTCGCACGACCTGCGCACGCCGCTCACGTCGCTGCACGGCTACCTGGAAACGCTGTCGCTGAAGGCCGACACGCTCGCCGACACCGAACGGCGTCGCTACCTGTCGATCGCACTCGCACAGAGCGCGAAGGTCGGGCGGCTCGCGCAGGCGCTGTTCGAGCTCGCACGCCTCGAATCGGGCGGCGTGCAGGCCGAGCGCGAGCCGTTCTCGCTCGTCGATCTCGTGCAGGACGTGTTCCAGAAGTTCGAGCTGACCGCGCAGGCGCGCGGCGTCGCGCTGCATGCGCGGATTCCGGCGCGGGTACCGGTCGTGTCGGCCGATCTCGGGATGATCGAGCGCGTGCTGACCAACCTGCTCGACAACGCGCTGCGGCATACGCCTGCGCATGGCGAGGTCGAGGTCGCGCTGGAGCCGCGCGGCGACCGCGTGCTCGTGACCGTGGCCGATACCGGGGAAGGGATTCCGGCGGCGCGGCGCGAAGGGTTGTTTCAGCGGCCGCAGCGGCCGATGAGCGGCGGCGCGGTGACGAGCGGCGGGCTCGGGCTGCTGATCGTGCACCGGATGCTGGCGCTCAACGGCAGCAGTATCCGGCTGGTCGACCGGCCCGGGCGGGGGGCGGTGTTCGAGTTCGCGCTGGCGGTGGCCGTGCCCCCGACCGGCGACGGGCGCTGAGCGCGGTCACTGCTCGCGCTCAGCCGCCGCGCTTGTTGCGCCGCACGTCGCTCGGCGTCATGCCGGTCCAGCGCTTGAACGCGTGGCGGAAACCCACCGCATCGCTGAAGCCGAGCGTCGATGCGATGTCCTCGGTGCTGAGCGTGGTCGTGCTGAGATAGTCGATCGCGAGCGCCTTGCGCACGCTCGCCAGCAGTTCGCTGTACGAGGTGCCTTCGGCTTCGAGCTTACGGCGCAGCGTGCGCGACGTGATGCAGAGGATCGCCGCGATCGCGTCGATATCGGGGAATTGTCCGGGCGTGCGGGTGAGTTCCTGGTACACGCGCCGCGTGACGCCGGCCTGGCTGCGCAATTCGTCGAGCAGGCTCGCGCAGTGCGACGACACCTGCGCGGCGGTAATCGGATTCGCGAGCTGCGGCGCGCGCGCGAGCCACGCGGCCGGATAGCTGAGCACGTGATGCGGCTGGTCGAACGCGATCGGGCATTCGAGCGCATCGCCCAGCAGCGCCGCGTGCGCCGGCTGCGGCTGCGCGAACTGCGCGCGCGCCGGCACGCACCACGCACCCATCACGTCCTTGATGATCGTCACGTGCAGCGCGAACTGCATGTCGATCAGGAAACGGTACAGCGGCTCGTCGAGATCGGGCAGCGCGACTTCGTGCCGGTCGGGAAACAGCCACGACGCGGTATCACCTTGTTCGACCCAGCGGATCGCGAGCATGCCGTTCGCGAGCCGGTGATATTTGACGGCCGATTCGAACGCGTGCGCGAGCGATTCCGAGCACAGCATCGCGTAGCCGTACATCCCGTAGCTCGACACGTGCAGCCGGTGGCCGACGCGCACGCCGAGATCGGAGCCGTCGTAGCGGCCGATGGCATTGCGCGCGGCCGTGAGGAACTGCAGCGGCGACGTGAGCGTGAACGGGTCCGCGACGGCGGCCGGCGTAAGGCCGGTACCGTCGAGCACCGCGACCGGGTCGATGCCGGCTTGCGCGGCCACGTCGAGCAGCACGGCCAGCTTGGCCGGCGTGAAGCGCTGCTGACGCAACGCGTGGGCCGGCTCGAGGTCCGGCAGGCGGGCTGCGCGGACGGTCGTCGGGTTCAAGGGCACACTGCGCGGCATGGGAACATCCTGCGTCCGAATCGATATCGTTTACGGCACGCAATTCTGCTCGGGATCGGTCCCATGCGCCACAGGGTTCACCCTGACGATCACGCGACAGGATCACGCGACAGTCGATGCGCGAGCGCGCTCAGCCCCGCTAGGGCCTGTTCACGCTAATAACGGGCTTGCGCTGGCCCCCAGAAGGGCCGAGCGCAAGGATTGCGACGACCAACGGAAGTCCCCGTGGGACGAAGCGAATACTCGACGTATTCGCGAGGAGCATGACGCGGCGATCGGCCCTTCTGGGGGCCAGCCCCACGAACGAATTTTTCTAAACAGGGGAACGTGCCTTTCCGCCCACATTGCGGCGTCGTGCGTCGCTTGTTTGGCACGGCCAAACGGCGCTCCTTACTCCTTGCACTGCGAGCGGAAAGGCACGTTCGCAAGCCCGTTATTAGCGTGAACAGGCCCTAGTCCGCGCGCGTGCGCAGGATCGCGTCGGCGAATTCCACGAACCCGCTGCCGCCCGGGCCCTGCGTGATCCAGCGCGGCAACGCGGGCAACTGCCGCAGGTACTCGACCACGGTGCTCATGCCGGCCGTGTGCGTGAAGTAGCCGAACATCGGCGCATCGTTGGTGGAATCGCCGGAATAGGCGACACAATCGCGCGCCGCGCCGGCGCCCGCATCGACGCCGAACGTGTCCGACAGCACGCGCAGCGACATCGACAGCTTGTCGTACCCGCCGACCCACCCGATGATCCACAGGTTGTTGATGGTCGCGTCCGCGCCGGCCTCGACCAGCGCGTCGCGGATCCGGTCGTCCTGGTCGCCGCCGGTGCGGGCGTACGCGAGCGACGTCAGCCTGAAATCCTGGTCGTCGGCGGGGCGGGCGGCGGGGACGGCGGCCTCGACCTGCCGCGCGATGCGCCGGAGTGCGTCGCGCGCGCCGGCGAGCGCATCGTCCGCATGCCAGTACCGGCGTTCGACGCCGTGCCCGTCCGGGCCGCGCCGGATGAAAAGGCCGCCGTTCTCGGCAATCACGCCGTCGACCGGCCACATGCGCGCCATCTGGTCGCACCAGCCCGCCGGCGCGGCCGTCACCGGGATCACGCGGATGCCGCCCGCCTGCAGGCGTTCGAGCGCCGTGTAGGTGCGGGCGGACAGGCGGCCGTGATGGGTCAGGGTCTCGTCCATGTCGGTCAGCAGGAAGCGGACGGACGAGAAGGTGTCGGCGGGGGCCAGGGAAAGCGGCTGCATGGTTTCGACAGCGGAATGACAGGCGTCGATTATGAAGAAGGGCGCCCGGCCGTGCCATGCCGCTTGCTGCTTTGCAATTCGTGCCGGGGAATAAGCGGTTTCCTGCGCCGGCCTGCGAAGTTGTCTGGACAAGCGCGCCCGCCCGCGTGTCCGTTTCGATCATCTTTTCGGCCGCCCGGATCATTTTCAAAGCGGCCCGCGCGGGCGATAGTCGCCGGTCAGGCGACGGCCCGCGCTTCTGGCGTGCAGGCCGTCGTGCGAACGGCGCGCGGCCGGCGCGCCGTCCCCCGTGGAGTGAGACATGACGAAGAGACACTGGACCGGGTCGTATGGCTCGATCCCCGCCGAGATCGATCCCGATCGCCATCCTTCCGTAAGCGCGCTGCTGGACGACGCGATGCACCGTTTCGCCGATCGTCCGGCGTTCCATTCGTACGGCCGGACGCTCACCTATGCCGACGTCGACCGCCTGTCGACGGCGCTGGCCGCTTATCTGCAGCAGGTCGTGGGTGTGCGCAAGGGCGATCGCGTGGCCGTGATGCTGCCCAACGTGCTCGCGTTTCCGGTCGCGTTCGTCGCGGTTGCGAAGATCGGCGCGATCCAGGTCAACGTGAACCCGCTCTACACGGCGCGCGAGCTCGAGCATCAGCTCAACGACGCGGGCGTCGAAGTCGCCCTGGTGTGCGGCGGGTCGATGGGCACGTTCGCCGAGGTGGTCGGCGGCACGCGCGTGCGCACCGTGCTGAGCGTCGGGCGCGGCGATCTCGGCGTCGTCGATGCGCCGGCCGGTGCATGCGACGCGCTGCCGCCCGGTTCGATCCCGCTCGCTGACGCCATCGCCGCCGGCGAATCGCTCGCGTTCGAGCCGGTGCCGCTCGGCGGCGCGGACCTGCTGCTGCTGCAGTACACGGGCGGCACGACCGGCCTGTCGAAGGGGGCCGCGCTGTCGCATCGCAACCTCGTCGCGAACATCGCGCAGTTCGGCGCGATCGTGCCGGCCGCGCGCGAGCCGGGCGAGGAGGTCGTCGTCACGGCGATCCCGATGTATCACATCTTCGCGCTGACGGTGAACTTCCTGTCCTACTTCGCGATCGGCGCGCAGAACTGGCTGGTCGCGAACCCGCGCGACATGGACGGTTTCATCGACGTGCTGAAGGCCGCGCGGCCGACGGTGTTCGTCGGCGTGAACACGCTGTATGCGGGGCTCGCCGGCCATCCGCGCCTGACGGAAGTCGACTGGTCGCGGCTGAAGCTGTCGGCCGGCGGCGGCGCGGCCGTGATCGACGTGATCTCGTCGCGCTGGAAGGCGGTGACGGGCAACTTCATCCGCGAGGGTTACGGGCTGTCGGAAACGTCGCCGGTCGTGTCGTTCAACCCGCAGTCGATCGACACGTTCACGGGCACCACGGGCCTGCCGCTGCCGTCGACCGACGTGAAGCTGCTCGACGACCAGGATCGCGAAGTCGCGATCGGCGAAGCCGGCGAAATCTGCGTGAAGGGGCCGCAGGTGATGAGCGGCTACTGGCAGAAACCGGACGCGAATGCGGCCGCGTTCACGGCCGACGGCTATTTCCGCACGGGTGACGTCGGCGTGTTCGACGAAGCCGGTTTCCTGCGGATCGTCGACCGCAAGAAGGACATGATCATCGTGTCGGGTTTCAACGTGTATCCGAACGAGGTGGAAGCCGTCGCGACCGCCATGCCGGGCGTTGCCGAATGTGCGTGCATCGGCGTGCCGGACGCGCGCACGGGCGAGGCCGTCAAGCTGTTCGTCGTGCTGGCGCAGGACGCGTACGTCTCGGAGGAACAACTCGTCGCGCATTGCCGCGCGAGCCTCGCGGCCTACAAGGTGCCGAAGCTGATCCGCTTCGTCGACCGCCTGCCGAAGTCGACCGTCGGCAAGATCCTGCGCCGGGAACTCAGCCGCACCGACTGATGGCGTCGGCGCGCCGCGCAAGGCCCGGCGCGCCCCGGGCCCGGAAGGCCCCGCGCGGGCCGCTCAAGTACAATGCGAGCGGTTCGACCGACGGGGACGCGATGACCGGTTCAGATGCACTTTCCGCCCAGCCCGGGCCCGGGCGGGCGCTGCCTTCGCCGAGCGCGACGGTGCCGATCTCGCTCGTCAACGGCTTCCTCGCGAGCGCGGGCGTGCAGCGCGACGTGGTCGAGCGCTACCTGCGCGGGGCCGGCATCCCGATCGAGCTGCTCGGCGAACCGCATGCGCGCGTGACGGAGGAGCAGTTCTCGACGCTGTACCGCACGCTCGCGATCGACCTCGACGACGAGATGCCCGGCATCTTCTCGCGCCCGCTGCGCGGCGGCACGCTGAAGTACCTGTGCCTGAGCCTGCTCGACGCGCGCAACCTCGAAACGGCGCAGTATCGTTTCGGGCAATTCTTCCATATCCTGCTCGACGATTTCTTCGTCGAATCGAAGCGCGACGGCCTCGTCGCGCAGGTGCTGCTGCGCCCGAACGACGCGATCGGCCCGATCGGCGCGCTCGGCCAGGAGCTGATGCTCAAGCTCGTGCACGGCGTGTGCTCCTGGCTGATCGGGCAGAAGATCCCGCTGCTGCAGATCGAGTTCGCGTGCCCGCGGCCGCGCCATGCGGTCGACCACCTGTATTTCTTCACCGGCTCCGTGGCGTTCGACTGCGAGCGCACGCTGATGCGCTTCAGCGCGGACTACCTCGACGCGCCGATCCGGCAGAGCAAGCGCAATCTGCGCAAGTTCCTTGCGCGCGCGCCCGGCGACTGGATCTTCGAATCGTTCAGCGAACAGCTCGTGTGCCATCGCGTGCGGCAGTACCTGTCGGCCGCGTTGCCCGACCTGCCGGTGATCGACCAGGCGGCCGAGCACCTGCATTGCTCGGTGCGCACGTTGAGCCGCCACCTGGCCGCCGAAGGGACGACGTTCCAGGTGCTCAAGGACGAACTGCGGCGCGACATCGCGATCCAGCGGCTGACCGACACGCCCGACACGATCGCGGCGATCGGCGCCGACATCGGCTTCGACGATCCGAGCGCGTTCCATCGCGCGTTCCGGCACTGGACGGGGAGCACGCCGGGCACTTACCGGCGGCGCGCGTAACGCATCGCTTCAAAGGTTCAAGGGTCAAGGTAGCCGGTTCCCATAACTGGCTCCCTTCTCGCGTTCCCATGGACGGCTCCCATGCGCGATACCGAACGCGGGAATCGTCCCCGCGTGAATTCGGCGGGCGTCGGAGCCGGTCTACTCGACCGCGACGCAGGCCAACGCGCCGCTCGACGCCGCCGCCCGCAGGTAGCGATCGCGGTCGGCCAGCCAGTCTTTCCGCTCGCCGCGCCAGCCCACCGCATGGATCTTGTCCATCTGGCGCGCGGCAACGGTAGCCGCGCAGGCCAGGCCGGGGAGCGGGATGTCGAGCAGGCGCCAGCGGCCCGCATGCGGCGTATCGACCTCGCGGAAGGGCCCCACAAACGGCGCCAGCGACGCGAGCGTCGCGCCGTGTCCGCTTCCGCATGCATTCGAGAGGCTGTCCAGCCGAAGCTGGTCGCGCGATGCCGGACCGGCGTACGTGCCGGCTTGCGCCATGCCCAGCCCGATCGGGCCACGGGCGATCGCGATCACGATCCAGATGCCGGCGTGGCCGACCACGATGTCGAGCCCGTCCAGCGAGTCGCAGCCCGCGATCGCGATATGGTCGGCCTCGCGCTCGATCAGGGTGAGTTCGTCGGCGGCGCGGCCGGCCAGCGTCCCCAGGATCGCGCGCAGCGCCGACCGGCCGATCGCGAAGCGGCGGCCGTGCGCGCGGTTCGGATGCATCCTGGCACGCCGCAGTTCCGTCTTCGACAGGCAGAGATGGCCTTGCTCGCTGGTGACGAGCTGCCATTCACCGCGCAGTCGCCACAACAGGATCTCGCCCGGATCGGGGAGCCGCGACGGACATGACGCCAGCGTGTGCGAGCTCGTGATCGTCAGGGCGGGATAGCGCATGCCGGCCCTCGTGTCGGTGGCGAATTCGACGTGGCCCGGCGTGCCGGCCCCGTCATGCCTGTTGTCCGGTTTGCAGCGCGTCGTTGCCCGGATGCTGCCGCGTGAGCCGGGCGGCGAGCGAGACGGCCTGCCCGAACGACGCCACCGCGTGATGCGGAATCCCGAATGCCTTGACGGCGACCTCGCCCTGCGCGGCCACTTCCGCGCGCCGATCGGGATCGGGTTCGACGCTGACGAGCGCCTTGCAGACGGCGCCCAGTTCGACCTTGTTCTGCTTGAGCCAGACCGCGCGATGCTTGCGGTCGTCGTGGCTCTCGTCGGTGTCGAGTTCGACGTAGACGATCACGAACGGCTCGCCGTGGCGCATCAGCGTGTCGATCTCGCCTTCCCAGCGCGGCGCGTAGCCCGGTGTCGCGTGTTCGGGGCGAAACACGCAGACCGGAAAGAGATGGATGTCGTGTAGCGCGAAATCATTCGGATTGAGAGCGGACATCGAGGGTTCTCCGTTGGATGAGCGACGCCGGAGCGTCGGGTGGCCGTGCGTGGGCATTCAATGCGCGCTCGCTTGCGCCGCGGCGGCCTGCGCGACCGGCGGCGCAGCGCGCCAGCCGACGCCGAGCGACTTGTAGAGCGCGATCGCGCCCTGCACCTGGGCGAGCCGGCTGAGTGCGAGCGCATCGCGTGCGCGGTACGTGGCGCGCTGCGCCGTGAGCACCGACAGGTATTCGCCGAGGCCGTTGCGATACAGCCGCGTCGCGCGCGACTGCGCATCCTGGCTGCTGTCGACCGCCGCGGCGAGCATGGCTTGCTGGTCGCGCGCGGCGCCGATCGCCACCAGCGCGTCCTCGACATCGCGAAACGCGCCGCGGATGCGCTGCTCGTAGGCGAGCCGGGCGGCCTCGGCGGCCGCGCGCGCGGCGTCGACGCCGGCTTTCGCGCGGCCGCCGTCGTACAGCGTCTGCGTGCCGTCGAGCGCGACCGACCATGCGACGCTCGCGCCCGAGAACAGGTCCTGCACGAGGCTCGCCGTCGTGCCGAGGCTCAGCGGAATCGCGAAATGCGGAAACTGCTCGGCGCGCGCGACGCCGATCTGCGCGGTCGCGGCGGCGAGCCGCCGTTCGGCGGCGCGAATGTCGGGGCGCTCGCGGATCACGTCCGACGGCAGCGTGACGGGCAGCGCGGGCGCGACCGGCAGGGTCGCGCCGGGCGCGATCAGCGTGTCGCGCAGCGTTTCCGGAAAACCGCCGACGAGCACGCCGATCGCGTGGGCGAGGCGCGCGACGTCCTGCTGCAGCGGCGGCACCGCCGCCTGCGCGAGCTGCAGTTCGGCACGCGCCTGCGCGACCGCGAACGACGTGCCGAGGCCGCGCCGGTTCGAGCGCTCGGTCAGCTGCCGCGTGGCGTCGAGGCTCGCGACGTTGTCCGTTGCGATCCGCAGCCGCTCCTGGGTCGCGCGCAGTTCCGCGTAATCGGATGCAAGCTCGGCCAGCAGGCTCACGAGGATCGCGTGGCGATCGTCGTCGAGCGCGTCGATCTGCGCATCGGCGGATTCGACCGCGCGTCGCGTGCCGCCAAACAGGTCGAGTTCCCACGACGCATCGAAGCCGAGCCGGTAGGTGCGCGACTGGCCGATCCCGGGCGGCCATTCGAGCGCGCGCGACGAGCGCAGCGCATCGGCGTTCCCGCCCGCGGTGACGGTCGGGCCGAGGCGGCTCGCGATCTGGTCGCGTTCGGCGCGCGCCTGCAGCAAGCGCTGGCGCGCGATCGCGAGATCCTGGTTGTGCGCGATCGCCTGCTCGATCAGCGCATCGAGCTGCGCATCGCCGAATGCGCGCCACCAGTCCTGCAACTGCGCGGGGTCGGCCGTCACCGTGTCGCGCGGCGCGCTCCAGCCGGGCGGGTGCGCGGGCTGCGGCGCCACGTAATCAGGGCCGACCGTCGTGCATGCGGCGAGCGCGCACGCGCAGGCCGCGACGAAGGCGCGCACGCGGCACGTCGCGCGCACCGGAGGGAACGGGCATCGCATCGTCGCCTCCGTCACATCCACGCGTGCAGCCACGACGCAAGCCGGCCGCGCGGCGTGCGCTCGCGCCCGCGTTCGCCGACTTCGACGCTGCACGTCATGCCGGCCGCCAGCAGCACGCCGGCCGGCACCCGGTCGATCTCGATGCGCACCGGAATGCGCTGCGCGAGCCGCACCCAGCTGAAGGTCGGGTTGACGGCCGGCAGGCCGAGTTCGTCGAGCGTGCCGTTTTCGTCGGCGATGCCGCGGCCGATGCTCGTCACGTGCCCGCTCAGCAGCGGATCGAAGCCCATCAGCCGGATCGTCGCGGGTGCACCCGTCGCGACGCGGCGCAGCTTGGTCTCCTCGAAATAGCCGGTGATCCAGAAGCTGTGCGCGTCGAGTACCGAGATGCCGGGCTTGCCCTCGACCGCGTAGTCGCCGTGACGCAGGCGCAGCTGCGTCACGTAACCGTCGACCGGCGAGCGCAGCGTCGTGCGTTCGAGGTCGAGCTTCGCGACGTCGAGCGCGGCCAGCGCCTTGCGGTGCTCGGCCTGCGCGATCGCCACCGCGCGGCTCGAGCGCTGGATGTCCTCCCGCGGCACGAGATCGTCGAGGCCGGTGCGCCGTTGCGCTTCGTCGCGCTTCTGGCGCATCGACTCGGCGGTCGCGGCGACCTGCGCCTCGGCCTGTTCCACCGCCAGCGCGAAGCGCTGCGGATCGATGCGGTACAGCACGTCGCCTTTCGCGACGCGCTGGTTGTCGACCACCGCGACTTCGACGACGGTGCCCGACACTTCGGGCGCGATCCGCACGACGTGCGCGCTGACACGCGCGTCGCGCGTCCACGGCGCGAGGACGTATGCATGCCAGAGCGCGGCGACCAGCACGATCGCCACGGCCACGGTGGCGAGCGTCAGCAGGGAGCGGGTGAGGGGTTTGAGCGACATGACGCGATACGTTCCGACGGGAGGCTAGAAATAGAGGATCAGCGTGGCGACCAGCACGAGCGAAATCGCGAACTCGAACAGCGCCGGATGCCACACGCGGCGCAGCACGCCGAGCCGGGCGAGCAGCGCGCGCACGGCCAGGTAGAGCGGCACGGTCGCGCACGCATAGACGAAAAAGGGCGGCAGGTAGATGCCGGCCAGCGGGAATTCACTGAGCATCGCGGGCGCGCTCCGGAACGGCGGTGAAATAGGCGGCGTACGTGTGCAGCAGCACGTAGACGTCGGCGAACGCGGCCATCAGCCACTTCAGTTCGGCGTTGCCCGGCTGCGCGGCGGCGAGGCCGGCCAGCGCGTGCGCGGCGCGCCGTGCATGCCGGGCCGCGCGCGGCGGGGCGGCCGCGTGCCGCGCGAGGCCCGCGAGCCCCGCCCGCACGCATCGCCGCGCGGGGTCGGGCAGGCCGTCGCGCGCGGCGCCGCGGCGGATCCGCAGCAGCTCCTTGCCGACGTGCAGTGCCGCGAGCGCCTCGATGCTCGCCTGCGTCATCGCGGCCGGCTGGCCGGCGAGCAGCGCGCCGAGCTGCGCGATGCGGTGCTGCTGGCGCTGCTGCCAGCCCGCCGCCATGACGCGCCGGCCGGCCACGAGCGCGAGCGTGTCGTCGCGGATCGTGCGGCGCAGCCGCGTGGCGTCGGTGGCCAGGTTGCCCGGCAGGATCAACCGGAACGTGAGCAGCGTGAGGAACGTGGCGAGCACCCACGCGACCGACTGGTTCAGGAACAGCGCGACGTCGGGGCGGAACGGATTGGTCGCGCCGGTCAGCGTGTTGAACGCGACGAGATAGGCGAGCCCCGCGAGCGCGGTCTTCGGCACGCTCGTCGCGTAGATGCCGGGCATCCAGAACAGCGCGAGCGCGACGACGAGCAGCGGAAAGCCTTCGATGCGCGGCAGGATGCCGAACGCGCACACGAACGCGGCCGGTACGGCGAGCACCGTGCCCTTGATGAACGCCTGCGCGCCGGCGGCCGGGTTGCCGGCGGTCGCGAGCAGCGCGCAGTACGGCGCGACCACGAGCAGCATCATGTCGCCCTGGTTCCAGCCGGTCGCGAGCCAGAATGCGCCCGAGATCACGATCGCGCACGCGGCGCGCACGCCGTTGCGCAGGGCCGCGCCCGTGTCGCGGTGAAAGCGCACCCGCGCGGGCCGGTAGCCCGGGCGCGGGCGCTGCAGTTCGACGAGCCCGTCGAGCGCCGCGCGGTAGTCGTCGATCTGCTCGATCAGCCGCTCGCCGGCGATCAGCAACGCCGCATCGTCGCGCGGATCGCCGAGTGCGATGCCGTCGAGCGCGTCGCGCAGGCGTTCGCGCGCGTCGCCGAGCAGCGCACGCGCGTGCGTCGCGCCGCCGGGGCCGTCGCCCAATGCGTCGGCGGCGGCCTGCCACGCGGCCGCGAGACGCGGCTGCAGCGATGCGACCGCGCGCGCGCCGGGGCTGTCGGCCGGCAGCGGCGGCATGCCGCCCGCGAGCGCGCCGAACAGCGATGCCATCCCGTGCCGCACGGCGGCCGCGCGTTGCGCGAGATCCTCCGATTCGGCCTTGCCGAGCGCGAGCAGATCGTCGATGCCGTAGATGCCGGCGAACAACGCGTGCCGCTTGTCGTCGGCCGGTGCCGCCGCGAGGCCGTTGCGCTGCGCGGCGATGACCCGCGCGACGTCGGCGGTGACGCGCGTCACCAGCGCGTCGAGTTTCGCGTGCACGTCGCGCGTGCCGAGCAGCATCGACACGAGGCTAAGGCACAGCACGCCGATCGCGACCGTCGAGCCGCGCCCGATCACGTGTTCGAAGGTCAGCTCGGGATGCTGCATCGCGCCGTAGGTCGCGAGGCCGATCGTGTAGCCGGCCACGACGGTGCCCGACGCGCGGAAGTGCCGCAGCAGCGTCATGCCCGCGACGCAGACGCCGAGCCAGAACGCGAAGCCGAGGATGAACAGCAGCGGCTGCTGCGCGAAGCAGCCCATCAGCACGAACGCGACGACCATCCCCGCGATCGTGCCGACCACGCGCCACACGCCCTTGCCGATCACCGCGCCCTGGACGGGATTGATCACGAGCAGCACCGTCGACGCGGCCGAATACGGCGTTTCCAGTTCGAGCAGGTACGCGACGCCGAGCGCGAGCGCGGCGGCGATGACCGAGCGCGCGACATACGCGCCGCGCGGCGTGAAGATGTCGATGCGCGCGATCAGCGCCGCGGCCGCGCGAGTCAGGCGGCGGGGCGGCGCCGCGACGGCGCGCGTCTGATCTGCTGCGTCATGCACTGCACTCGCTCCATGAGAAAGGACGAAGCCAGTCTACGGTCGCGCCATGCATGCCGAACAGTGACGTCTTTGCACTCGACGAGTGCGTGCAACGCATCCGTCATGCGTGCGCCGCACGCAGCGCCGGCTGGCCGGTGCACAGCCCGCGCACGACACGCCGCAACCACTGGTGCGCGGGGTCGCTCTGGAAGCGCGGATGCCACGCCTGCGTGATCAGCACGGTTTCGAGCGGCACCGGCAGTTCGAACGTGCGCACGCCGAGCCCGGCCCGCACCGCGCCGCGCG
>Ga0209566_100563_pt1 | contig 24345 bp, 25 predicted proteins | sample Araplavi_mTSA_r2_2_FD_184287 | JGI IMG/M metagenome (GOLD analysis project Ga0209566, IMG submission 184287) | Arabidopsis root microbial communities from North Carolina, USA - plate scrape CL_Cvi_mTSA_r2 (SPAdes) (version 2) | ecosystem: Host-associated > Plants > Roots > Endosphere | place...
ATTCCATGCCCCCGACGATCACTTCACTGTTGTCCGGCAGTTCTTGCAGCTCGTGCAGCTTATCAGCGTCCAGCTCGGCGAATACATCCGCATAAGCGTCCAGCGGATGCCCCGAGATATACATGCCGAGCAGCTCCTTCTCATATTCCAGCTGCCTGCTTGCCGGCAGCTGCGGAATTTCCGGCATCTCCACGTCCCAGTTCGGCTCTTCGACGAAGCCGAACAGATGCAGCTGCAGATCGTCCCGCTCTTTGCGCCATTTCGTAGCGGAAGCGATCGTCTCATCAAGAACGCTAATCAGCTGCGCGCGATGCCCGCCGAGACGATCGAAGGCGCCTCCTTGGATGAGCGATTCGATCACCCGCTTGTTGCAGACGCGAAGATCGACCCGCCTGCAAAAATCCAGCAAGCTTTCAAAAGGACCCTGCTTCCGTTCACTAAGGATCGCGTCGATCGCATGGGTGCCCACATTTTTGATCGCTGCTAGGCCAAATCGGATCGTGCCCTCACGATCCGGCGTAAATACCGTTCCACTGCCATTCACATCCGGCGGCAGCACGGCGATATGCATCCGCCGGCATTCATCAACGTATTCGGCTACCTTGCGATGATTACCCATGACGGCCGTCAACATCGATGCCATGAAATACACAGGAAAATGCGCTTTTAAGTATGCGGTTTGGAATGCCAGCACACCGTACGCGGTCGCATGGGCACGCGGAAATCCGTAGTCGGCAAAGCGCACGATCATATCGTACACATGGTTAGCATCGCTTTCCTCATAGCCCATCTTTAAGCTGCCCTTCACAAAATGCGCTCGCTCTTCATCCAGCACTTCCCGCTTCTTCTTCGAGACTGCTCGCCGAAGCAAATCCGCTTCGCCTAAACTAAAGCCGGCCATCGAGGAGGCGATTTGCATAATTTGCTCTTGGTACACGATAATCCCATAAGTATCGCGCAGAATCGGCTCTAGCGTCGGATGCGGATACACGACCTCCATAGCTCCGTGCTTGCCTGCAATGTACTTAGGAATAAATTCCATAGGACCCGGGCGATACAGCGCCAAAACGGAGATAATATCTTCAAAGCCCGAAGGCTTCAAATCTTTCAACACTTTGCGGACGCCGTTGCCCTCCAATTGGAACACACCGGCTGCATCGCCTTTGCTGAGCATTTCATACGTAACAGCGTCAGCATTCATATCCAGCTTATTGAGATCGAGGCTTAGCCCCTCCATCTCCTGAATCCATTTCAGCGTGCGCTCGATAATCGAGAGTGTTCGCAGTCCGAGGAAGTCCATCTTCAAGAGACCGATCGCTTCCAGATGCTCCATCGTATACTGGGTTAACGCTGTCTGTGTTGTCCCCTCCTGCAGTGGCACATACTGGGTTAACGGTTCACGCGAAATGACAACGCCGGCGGCATGCGTCGAAGCATGACGCGGCATACCTTCCACACGCATAGCCATGTTCAGCAGCTCCGCCGTTTTGGGTTGTTTCTCAGTCAGCGCCTTGAGCTCTGAGCTTGTCTTCAGCGCTTCCGCCAGGGTCACGCCAAGCTGGTTCGGAATCATTTTCGCTGCCCGATCGACTTCACCATAAGGCAGATTGAGAACTCGGCCTACGTCTCTTACAGCCGCTTTGGCAGCCATCGTCCCGAACGTAATAATTTGCGCCACATGTTCCCCACCATACTTGGCGACGACATAGTCGATGACTTCATCGCGCCGTTCGTCGCTGAAGTCAATATCGATATCCGGCATCGTAATCCGCTCAGGGTTAAGAAAACGTTCAAACAACAGCTTATACTGCAAAGGATCCACATTCGTGATCCCCAGTGCATAAGCGACCAAACTGCCTGCAGAAGAGCCCCGGCCCGGCCCCGTCATAATCGCTTGCTCATGTGCAAAACGGATGAAATCCCACACAATTAAAAAGTAATCCGAGAAGCCCATGCTCTCGATGACGCCCAGCTCATAGGTCAATCGCGCCTTCGCTTGCTGTTGAAGGGGAGCTTCCGGCGATGTCCAATCAGCCTGATGCCCGTATCTGCGCTGCAAGCCTTGTTGACAAAGCTCCTGTAAATACTGTCCTGCGGTCAAGCCCTCAGGAATCGGTCGGAATTTCGGTAAAATTGATTTACCGAACTCCAGTTCGAGTTCACAGCGATGTGCGACTTCAAGGGTGTTTATCAAAGCCTCCGGCACATGGGCGAATAAGCGCTTCATCTCCTCATCGCTTTTGAGATACATTTGACTCGTACCCATGCGCAGACGGTCTTTGTCTTCTACGGTTTTGCCCGTGCCGATGCAAATCAAGATATCCTGCACAACATGATCAGGCTCACGCACGTAATGAACATCATTCGTCGCGATAAGCGGAATGCCGGTTTCCTTGCTGAGACCGATCATCGCTTGCATCACTTTCTTCTGCTCAATCATGCCGTGGTCTTGAATTTCCAGAAAGAAATCGTCGCCAAAAATGTCGCGGTACCTCAAAGCGGCCGCTTTCGCCTCTTCTGTCCGGTCATGCAGCAAATGCTGGGACACCTCGCTTCCCAGGCAGGAGCTAAGACAGATCAAGCCTTCCGAGTACTTGGCCAAATGCTCGATATCAATCCGCGGTTTATAATGAAAGCCTTCCAAATGCCCGATGGAACAGAGCTTCATCAGGTTCTGGTAACCTTTATGATTTTTGGCGAGAAGTAGCAGATGATAAATGGGTTGTTCCTGTCTCGACCCTTTGGTCCGTATTGAGCCAGATGTGAAATAGGCCTCACAGCCGATAATCGGCTTGATCCCCCGTTGTTTGCAAGCTTTATAGAAAGCAATGGCGCCATACATGACGCCGTGATCCGTAAGAGCCAGGGAGGTCATGCCAAGATCAGCAGCCTGCGACACCAGCTCCTCTATACGCGCAGCTCCATCTAGTAAGCTATATTCACTATGCACATGCAGATGTACGAAAGCACTCATCAACATTTCCTCCTGTCTCACATTTTTTTGGATCTATTTTATCATATTGAGACCAGCCAGTCCCATACACTTGAAATAAGAGTTGTCCTTATGAACTTAGTTGGGAAGGGAAGCGAGTCGTAATGGTCTTTTGGGCGAATATCATTATTCACTTTTGCATCGCATTTGGAGTCGTATTTGGAGGCAGCATGCTCAGCGGTGTCGCCGCTGTTCTAACCCTCCAGTCCCCCACGGAAAAAATGCTGACAATTGCCGAGAACATTAAAATTTGGGCCATGGTTGCCGCTGTCGGCGGCACGATCGATCCTATCCGCTATATTGAAAGCCACGTAGCGGAAGGTCATCTGAACCCGGCGCTCAAGCAGATTGTACTGATCGTCTTTGCTTTCGTCGGGGCGCAGATGGGGACCTCGCTCATTCAAATGATCTGCAAGGGGGGCAATCAGCCGTGAGAGTCCCTCCTTTTGACCGGTACCAGCGCTTTCTCGCGGGCTTCGGTCTGTTTCTCTCGGGGGCTATCATCGGCAGCGCCGTGTACATGAGCATTCATCAGCACACTTATAATCAGCTCTATGTGCAAATGCATAAATATTTGGAAGAAAATCGCGATCTTCGCGAAGATATTGATAATTTGAACAAAACGCGCAATAAACAGGCTTTAATTAATGTCGTGAATGTTTATCTGGTCCCGAAAAATCAAGAAGATATCATCAGCGAGGATATTCAAAAAGAGATCGAAGGCGACGTCAAAAGCGAGCTAAAGCTTGTCATAGGCCAGAAAGCCGCTTATGTCCGCGATGCCCATCCTCTCTACGAACGGCTTATTACGCAGCGCACCTACACACTGCACGATAAAAAATATGTTGTGGAAGTGAAATCCATCGTCTTGATTCAGACAGAGCTCTCCATTTGGATTACAGCTGAAGAAAAGCGCACATAACCCTTGCAAAAGGGTTCTTGTGCTTTTTAAGACCTCTGGATTGCAATCTACCGTTAAAATAGCTAAAGTAGAGAGAAATATAGTTAAAAGGACGGTTGCACGTATGCTTTGGATACAAATCATTCTATTCTCGCTTATTTGCGTAGCTCTTGGCTTCTCAGTGTTCTACAGCTTCCGCTCCCGCAGGGAAGCAGACCCGGCCAAGCGCGGAATCTATGCGGCCCGCATGAACATTTCTATGGGCCTCATGCTTGTGCTTATCGCTGTTACGCAGATTTTCTTCTTCAGCGAGTCCAGCTTCCGCCGAATCTTCGGCACGGTCTGTGTGCTGCTCGGCCTGTTTAATCTGTTCGCCGGCATCCGCAATCACGGTCACTTCGACCGCATGATGCGTTAAATGACCGACGCTGTCAGCATCGCCTTGGAAACTAAAGCGCCGGCATGAAAAATTTCGACGTCGATTTTACCAAATTTACGACTCACCTCAATGATGGTGGGTCGTATTTCTATTTTCGAATCTATTTGCACCGGCTTCACAAAGTAGATCGACATGTTATCCATCACAAGATCGCCGCCCTTCTTGTGCTCTTGCACGACCCTATATGCCGCTTTGGTCATCAGTGTGGTCAGCACACCTTCCGAAACTGTGCCCAAATGATTGGTCATCTGCGGCGTAATAACGCCTTGAAAATAAAGCGTTCCGTTCTCATCCCGAGTTTCTTCCAAGACCGACCAGATCAAATCTTCGAATGTTTCACCATTCTGCGGCTGCTTCTGAATATATTGCATCGCTTTCAGGACGTCGCTGCGGTTGAGCACACCCAGCATTTTGCGGTTTGTATCAATAACAGGCAGCAGCTCAATGCCTTCCCAGACCATCATGTGCGCCGCTGAGGCGACGGAGGTCTGCGGCGTGACGGTGAGCGGGTTGCGCGTCATGAGTTTATCAACGGTCTGCAAGGAATGTGCGCCGACCATATCTTTGGAAGTGACGACGCCAATGATCCGGTTCCACTCGTCAACGACAGGGAATCTGCTGTGACCGGTATCCTCCGACATTCGCTGCCAGTCTCTCAATGTACTGTTTGATTTGAGTGCAAAAAGCGAAGCGCCCGACGCCAAAATGTCTTCAACCAGCATAATTTTCTTCTTAATCAACCGGTCGTAAATCGCTCTATTAATCATGGAAGCAACGGTAAACGTATCATAGCTACTCGAAATAATAGGGAGTTCCAACTGATCGGCCAGCGCCTTGACTTCCGCACTCGTATCAAATCCCCCTGTAATGAGCACGCCTGCTCCTTGCTCCAACGCGAGGAAGTGGGCGCCGTTACGGTTCCCTACAATCAGGAGGCTGCCCGCTTCCACATAGCGCATCATCGCATCCTGTTCCATCGCCCCGATGACAAATTTGTGCAGCGTCTTATGCAGCCCCTTTAAACCGCCAAGCACTTGGCCGTCAACCATGTTGACAACTTCGGCAAACGTCAGATTGTCGATGTTTTGACGCAACTTCTTCTCGACACGAACCGTTCCGATGCGTTCCTTCGTGCTGACCAGGCCCTGATTCTCCGCCTCTTTAATGGCCCGGTATGCTGTCCCCTCGCTGACTTCCATGTTCTTGGCAATCTTCCGTACCGAAATACGGCTGCCTAGCTTCAAGCTCTCAATGTATCGTAAAATTTGTTCATGCTTCGTCAGTGCATCCATAGCTTGAGTGTCCAACTGTTACACCTCACTTGGTTAATCCTGTACTAGTCTGTACTACAAGTATAAACATTTCCAGGACGAACGACAACGTTACCACCATAGATAAAGAAGAATCCCATCCAAACGGATCGGATTCCTTGTATATTAACGTTCAAATTCAACTTCCAAGTGAAAAACCCGTTTATTTAATACGGCTATTTCAGAGTCTTTGTAGACGAGCTTGCCGTGTATATTTTCCAACATTGCATGAATATCTCTAGGCTGTCCTTCTTCCAAGCGGACGACTGACGCATAAATATCGTCTACTTTCTTTTCCAAAACGAACACATCCTGTGTTAATTCAGAAACGTCTTCCCGGAGCTCCGATATCTCCTGCTTCACGCCGGACATATCCTCTTTCAGCACCGACACGTCCTGCTTCACGCCGGACATATCCTCTTTCAGCACCGACACATCCTGCTTCACGCCGGACATATCCTCTTTCAGCACCGATACGTCCTGCTTCAAGCCCGATACGTCCTCTTTCAGCACCGATACGTCCTGCTTCAAGCCTGATACGTCCTCTTTCAGCACCGACACGTCCTGCTTCAAGCCTGATACGTCCTCTTTCAGCACCGACACGTCCTGCTTCAAGCCTGATACGTCCTCTTTCAGCACCGACACATCCTGCTTCAAGCCCGATACGTCCTCTTTCAGCACCGATACGTCCTGCTTCAAGCCCGATACGTCCTGCTTCAAGCCTGAAACGTCCTCTTTCAGCACTGACACGTCCTGCTTCAAGCCTGATACGTCCTCTTTCAGCACCGACACGTCCTGCTTCAAGCCTGATACGTCTTGCTTCAAATCTGAAATGTCGATCTTCATTTCTGACGTGTCTTGTTTAATGGCTAAAACCTCGGTAAGGACTTGCTTCAATAATTGCTCCATCATCTTCACCTCACATCTAGATTGTAACACTCGGCAGAAAAAAGGCAGAAGTGGAATTACTCAATTCAACATTACAAACATTTGTTCCCTTTTTAGTATTTTAGCACAGTTGAATGACACTATCAATGCTGACAACCTCGCCAAAAAGCGGACGATTCCGGTCAAAACAAAACCCCGCACAAGCAGATACATCTACCTGTGCAGGGCCTTCGTCTACGATTTCTATTTGCGGAAATGGAGCATTTTGCGGCGGCCTTGGAGCGTTTGCTCCATTTGCCACTTTTTCATGCGATTGATTCTGTTCAACTCTTTGCGTTTTTCTTCATCCACACCGAGAATATGATGCAGATGCGCAGCAACTACCAGCAGCGCCATCCCGATCCAGACGATGCTAAAGATCATCTCCGGTGTCCAACCCTCACGGAATTCCAGCTGTGGAATGGAATAAAATAACATGCCCAACGCCATGCTCATAAACACTACATTTCGAAAACCTTTCAACGTAGCCGCACTCCTTTCGCTTCAACAAGTTCATAACCGCTTCCTGCTCATTCCATTGTATGAGACAAGTTCCTGTTTTATGAGCATTGCTGTGCGGGCTTGTACGGCTAAAAATCATTCAATCTCGAAGCCCTGCCCCCGCAGGAAGGCCTTCATGTGCAGGCGGGGCCGCGTAGCCTTGGCGGCCATCTCCTTGGTCCACGTCGTATCGACCTTGCCTCCGGTACGCTCCCGCATATAATCGCGAACGGTTTCATCGTACCTCTCGATCGCGTCAGCAGCTTCCGTATACCGATTCTCGTGGTATACGGCTTTACGCGGAAGCCGCGGGCGGTGCAGCGGCTCCTGCTCCGGCATGCCGATGCACATGCCGAAAACCGGGTACACCAGCTGCGCCCAGCAGCTGGGAGACCTCGGCGGGATTGTTGCGAATCCCGCCGATATAGACGACGCCGAGGCCCAGCGACTCGGCGGCAACGGCTGCATTTTGCGCAGCTAATGCAGCGTCGACCGTGGCAACGAGGAAGTTTTCCGCGTTGCCCGAGACCGGCGTGTCCGCGTGCCGGTGGACCGCCTGCGCGAAGCGGTGCAAATCGGCGCACCAGACAAGGAACAGCGGGCATTCGCTGACATACGCCTGGTTGCCGGCTAGCACCGCCAATTGCTGCCTCAGCGCCATATCCGTGACGCTGATGACGCTGTACGCCTGCATGTTGCTCGAAGTCGAGGCCATTTGAGCGGAACCGAGTATGGCATCCAACTGCTCAGGCGTTACTGGCGTGTTGCTGAATTTTCGAATGGAACGGTGACTTTGCAGAAGTTGAATAATATCATTCATTGTAAGTATTCCTCTCATTTATTGTTTTCGCAGAACCAAATGGTCCAGCGGTCTTTTTCAAAAATTGGCGCATCTTGGCTTAGTTTGTTCTGAATGTAGCAGACAAATGTCCGAAGTTCATCATCCTGCAGCTGATGCAAAATAGACCGGCCCGAGCGCTTGAGCAAATCTTGAGATAATGCTGCGGCATCCGGGTAGATCTCTCGCGTTTCCCAGAGCTTCACCTCGGATATGATCTTGAAATCGCTAGCTTCCAGCGCTGTGCGCACCGTGCCGGCCTCATGCCTGCGGGCGGTTTCCACTTTGGCCAAGTCCGGAAACTTTTCAAACAAGTAACCACGAATGTGAGAACCATCTCCCGGCAGCAAACAGTCCTCGGGCGTCCGGTCCTGAACAATAAAGATGCCTTTGGATGTGAGGATTCGACGTGCCTCCCTAAAGGCTTCCTCCAACCTGTCCAAATGATGAATTAGAGCCCGTTCCAACAAGACGTCAAACTGCGCTGAAGGGAGCCCCGTTGCATACGCATCCCCTTGAACAAAGCTGATGTCGCTGATTCCATGACAATTCCGTGCCGCCCCCCCGCAGCATCTCTACCGAAAAATCTACAGCCGTCACATGCGCAGCGCCTGCCTGAATCAGTCCCTTAGCGTAAATCCCGCCTCCGCAGCCTACGTCTGCAGCTTGTTTGCCGGTTAGATCCACATGCTTCCGCATGCAAGCCAGCCAACTTTCATCGGCGGTTCTGGTCGCATATGACATCCGATTCCGAGCATCATGAAAATTCATGGCCATACCGAACATCTCCCCCACACGATTTCACTAAATGAAACCAGGTTTCAACAAACAATATTTTATCATAAATACCAACAATTTCCACGTGTATGCATACAGAGAACCACTTAATCGCCATGCACCAGAGTCACTAGAGCAATTTATATTGCCGCTATGATCAAAATTCGCCGCGCCCGACGTGCTGCTTGCAAATAGCGGAAGCTGATTTCCGCTATCCAGCTCATTCCCCTGCTCGCAACAGAAATAAAGGAACTCCTTTTCCTTTATCACTCCGCATTTGCCGCTCCCACCACGCTCATCGCCATTTTGCGGAACTCTTCTTCCGCTATCCACCTCATTCCCCCGCTCCCAGTAGCAACAACGAAACTTCTTATCCGCTATCACTCCGCTTTCACCCTTTCCTACACGATCCCAAAGAAGGGCTTAGGAACGCACTCCCCATTGACGTACGAAACCGACTTTCCGCTACCACTCCTCATCCACCGCTCCGGCGAATCCGCGCCTCATAGCGCCCCCTATCCTTTTCCGCCATCGCCCAGATCCGCTCCCCCGCATACCACATCAAAAAAGAGCGCCGCGACTGTTCCCAGTCTGCAGGCACTCCTGTCATTAGATCAGCTTCCTCGCTTGCCGGTAGAGCAGCGTCAACACCCAAGGAATCGCGATAATCAGTACAAATACGATTAAGTTATAAACATTGAACATCAGTATGGAGCCCGGCATGTGCACGTAGTACTTCCACAAGGATAGCAGCGCCGGATGCATCAGATACACACCGAAGGACACAGAGCCCAGCGATGTGAAAAATTTCGCGAGAGGCGCCGCATGCTTCTGCATCAGCTGTGCCAGCCAAATGAAGCTGCAGCCGATACCGATGCTGTAAAGCAGCCACAGGACCTCGAACCATGTATTCTCGATTCGCACTCCTCTTTGCGCGCCGATAAACAACAGTGCATAGGCGAAGCCGCAGACGATCGCTGCCGGAACGACCCAGCCTTTATGGCGGGCCAGCCATGCCCGGAATCCGCTGTAGTGGATGCCGATCCAACCGCCGATAAGGAAATAGCCAAAGTACGTGATACACAGCTCAGGCTTGTGCTCGATCGTACCGAACCAATGTGTGTACGCATAGACGCCAGCTTGAATCAGAAGTCCCCAGAACGCCATCGTCTTCTCAAACCACGGCAGCTTCCGGGCCGCCCAGACCAGCAAAGGAAAGAGCAGGTAAAATTGGACGATAATAATCATAAAATAGAGATGGTACCCTGAATCCGCCCATTTGAGCTGCTCCAGAAAGACACTGAAGTCGATCTTCACCGGATGCCCCGGCGTCCAGAGCCAAGGATTATACACATAATAGAAGAACGACCAAATGATATAAGGCACTAGCACCTGCCGCACGCGTTTCAAATAAAACATCCCGGCCTGCTTGGCGTTCCATTTATCAAAATACACATAAAACAGAACAATACCGCTGATAAAAATAAATAAAGGCACCGCGAAGTAACTGATTTTGTTCAAAAATAAGCTGAGCAGCTGCGTACTGCTGCCGAGCAGTGCCGGATCGACCGTACTGTCGCTTGTCACATGAATCATGACAACGGCGATAATGGCCAACGCCCTCACGATATCAAGCTCTGTAATTTTTGCTTTTGCCATGTCGGGTAGTGTCCTCTTTTCGTTATCAATACCTTTTAAATATAGACAGTTTCGACAGGAATCGCAATACTAAGCCTGGTTCGTGTTTGCCACAGCCACTCTGCTTTTGCGCGGGCGCATGGCTGCACGCAGAGCGGTCAGAAGGATCAGCACCGCGGCGGTTGTGCCGTACATCATTTTAATCAACGGCTGTGTGCTGTCAGTCCCTAAGAAAAGGCCATGAAACAGCGCCAAAGCAAAAATCGGATACGCTAAAAAATGAAATGTCAGCCACAATTTCCGTTTCAACTTATGTCTGATATCCGTCGTGAACACCAGCAGCAGCAATCCGTACATGGCGATCGTGCCGATTGCATTTAAGCCTGGAGAATGCGCAGCCGTAAAAGGAACGAGCAGCTCATGCCAGTCAAATGGCATATAAGTATCAATGATTAAAAGCAGTGCATGAAGCAGCGCCAAGCACGTGCCCAAATGATTGGCAAATGTGTGAGCTTGCATTGTCCTTAACTTCGCAGCGCCTTTCAACTGCGGAAAGCTGTAACAAATACCACAGGCCATCCCTACAAACAAGCTCACATAAGCCGCTAAGCCAAACCAGCGAATTAAGGTCCAGACCGGCAGGGTGATCAGAAAATGAACCATCACTTTCACCTCCATTTCGCCATTCATTAGATCATTACTCTAAAAAAACTCAGACCATATACTGGACGTCAGCCTGCAAGCCTATCCACTGTTTCCGAATGAAATGAATACCTGGCTTTACATGGTGGATCCCGCCATCCGCCGTAAAAAGCACGGCCTCCAGTCCCGCGGCGTGCTGCCGCAGCCGGGCGACACCGTCTTCCAGGCCCAAGATGCACAGCACCTTCGCCCATACCTCGCAAGCGGTCAAATCACTCCCGATCACGGAGCATTGCACGACGGAGCTTCGGCTCGGCAGCAGCGTCGCCGGGTTAATCAAATGATGCATCGTGCCCTCATTGGTCTGCCAGCTCCTGCGCAGCGTACTGGATGTCGCGACAGCGCCTGATGTCAGCTCCAGCAGAAGATCCTTCGCATCAGCGGCATGCGGATTGTCGATCGCGACGATCCAAGGATCGCTGGCACCGGCGCCGCCCCATACTTTGACATCGCCGCCGGCACTGATCACGCCTCGCGCCTGACCCCACTCACGCTGCAAAGCAAGCGCCAGCTGTTCAACGACCCAACTTTTGACAATACCGCCCAAATCCATGGGCTGCTGAGGCGGCAGCTGAACGGACCTCATCGCTGCATCGATGTCCAGCCTGAAGCGGTCCGCGCATAATGGCCGCTCGCCAGGGGGCAGCAGCACCTGAGCCTTGCCGCGCATCTTTTCAAAGGACTCCGCATAGCCCGCTCTCTGCAGCGCATAAAGCACAAATATGTTAAAGACGCCTCCCGTTTGCTCCATATAATGTCGAGACTGCTCCAAAACCTGCAGCATCGGCAAGGAAATCAGGCAGCGTTCTCCAGCCAGCTGATTCAATTGCGATAGCTCGCTTGTCGGCCGAAAACGGCTAAACCGCTGTTCCGTCTCCTGAAAACATGACTCGATATATGCATCCATCTCCGGGGTATAGTCTAAATCCTCCAGCAAGATATGAATTTGGGTGTTCATCGAACGAAAAACTTTTTCATGCAGCATCGTAATCCTCTCCCCATCTGCGTTGATGCACTCTATTAGGATGCCTGTGATCTCGTATGAGGCTGTGCCTGAGCGTTTGCCGAGCCGGATCCGCTGCCCTGATTCAGGTTGTCGGCGCCGCTTTCCGACTGACTTCGATTGCTCTGGGCCACGCTTCCATGTCTTCCTTCCCTTCGGGATCTGGATCTCGTCTCGTTCCCTGAAGCCGAACTGTTCCCGAACGCGGACTCCGGCTTTTGCTGCTCAACAACAGGAGCTTTTTGCTTCGTTGCCGCCGCTGCAGCTGAAGCTAAAAATTCGGGGCTTGCTTTCACTTCTTGAAATAAATAGAACAATATCGCGATGATCACGGCGCCTATTTGCCATTTCAACCATTTCGACCTTTTCACCGTTTAGCCCCCTTTCATCTTCTCTCCATCCAGTCAAGCCCTTGATTCTCTCATTATACGTGGAATATTTCCTGAAATTATGAGTTTCTCCTTAAAAAAGACTGAAAGTCTGCTGAATCTCTTCCGGCCATAAAAAAAGAGGCTTTCCGCACATCTATCAATCACGGAAAGTCCTCTATGTTCGGCTTGGCTGTTATTTCAGCATGCTCTCAATCGGCTCAGCGATGATTCACTGCACATCTTCCAGCACGACGGACAGCCGGCGCTCCGCATCAAACAGCTTCTTGATGCTCGGATTGTGCGCCATGGCCTCGTACATGTTCTGCATGCGATCCATGTCCGCTTGCGGCGGCATTTCGCCGACCGCCATTTTTTGCTGGAACGCGGCCTGGTGAGTGCGGAAATCGTCCAGCATGCTTTTCGCGGCCGGCTCCTCGTCGATCTGCATCCGAATTTGCTGCATCTCTTGGTACTCGCTGCTTTCCTTAATAGCTCTAGCCAGATCATACGCTTTATCGTGCACGTTCATGTCTAATCCCTCCGTTAATTATCGTCAATTGGATTCGGCTCACGTCTTGGGCTTTTCCCGTGGTGCTTTCAGCCAGTTTCCTAAGCACCACAAGATATATGTCCTCATATGATGGAGTAGTTTACTTTGCTTAAACAGCAATGCCATTTTTGATGCTGGAAGGAGTGTTCGCTATTGACCAGGACGAAAATCGGGATATCCATTCAAGGCACCAGCATCTATTTGGATGAACGGACCGTTGTTCTAAGTGAAGCCATTGTTAAAAAGTGGAGAGTCCCAGTCAATCATACAATTACTCTGCGGTTTGGTTCTGCCAAACAGGAAGTCAGAGTTGTTCCCGCTTCAATCAAGAACAGCATGCGCCTAAACGCTTCGCTAGCATCCAAACTCGGCCTCCATCAGGGAGCCCAGCTTTGTATCCATTATAAGTCGGGCACAGGCACTCTGTCGATCGGACCTCTGATTGGCGTCATGATCAGTCGCGTATATGCTGGCTCTTCAGATCGGCCATTTGGCGCTATTACTGCTTTTGCCAAGGAATTGAGCGACGCCTGCGCCATGTTCGGCGCTGTGGTCTGCTTCTTCCCGCCAGGTGAAATGCATGGTTCTGCACAATCGGTATCCGCCTATTCCTATTCCAATGGTTCTTGGAACAAAAAAGCGTTCCCGATTCCCAATGTCATTTACAATCGGCTGACTTCCCGCAAATACGAAAACATGACGAACGTTCAACAATTCATGAAAGATGCGAAGACCAAACACGGGGCCGAAGTGTTTAATGAAAAATATTTGAACAAAACGGAAGTGTTCGATGCCTTGCGAAAAGACAATTCATTGCACGGATACTTGCCTGAATCCCACCTGTTAAAAAATTACCAAATGTTAAAATCAATGTCCAGCCGGCACTCGGTCTTATTCCTTAAACCAATTACCGGAAGCCTAGGCAAAGGCATCATTCGCATCCGCAAAGAGCCCGACAACTCGTTTACTTGCCATTTCACGAATCTAAGCGGCGCCCGCAGGCAAGCCTTCCCTTCACTTACAGCTGTCTTTCAAGCACTATCCGGCAAGCTGAAATCGCAGCGTTATCAAATTCAGCAAGGGCTCGACCTAATCACGACCGACGGCCGTCCGATTGATTTCCGAGCTCTGGTGCAAAAGGACGCGCAAGGCCAGTGGGATATCACATCGATTGTCGGCCGCATCGCTGGATCGCAGCATTTTGTCTCGAATCTGGCCCGTGGCGGGACCTTGGCTCCTGTTAAGGAAGCCCTTGCCAAATCGTCACTGGGGGCACAGTCACGCGCCTCCGCCTATGCGCGGCTGCGCAAGTCCGCACTCGACATCGCCAAGGGCATCGAAACGCAGATCGACAATCATTTCGGCGAGCTGGGCATCGATCTGGCTGTCGATCATCACGGGAAGGTATGGCTTTTGGAAGTTAATTCCAAACCATCCAAGGATGACAATACCCCGCTGAACAATGAGCGTAAAATACGACCGTCCGTGAAACAAATCGTCCAATATGCCAAATATTTAGCGAAGTTTTGAGGTGAGCTTATGCAGCGGAACCGAGCATGGCCTTTACTTGGCATCATGGTGACAGAATCAAGTGGCAAGCTGCCGTTTGCGAGCGCATCGTTCTATGAGCGCCTGATTATTCTGGGTCAGCAAGAGAATCTCGATGTGTTCGTGTTCTCGCCCAATCGAATTGACTGGCAGCAACATACGGTAACAGGGCATACGTATATTTCCAAGCGCCAAGAATGGGTCACACGCATCTATCCGCTGCCACAGCTTATTTATGACCGCTCTTTTTTCAGCAGCAAAGTCAGTTACCGTCTGTATCGCCAGCATGTCAGCAAACTGCGGGAGCGGCCTGACATTCGTTTTCTGGGCTACGGTCTGGGCAGCAAGCTGGAAGTGCATCGGATGCTGCAGCAGGATGGCGTCTTGAGCGTCTATTTGCCGGAAACCAGAACACTGACCGGGGAGCACGATTTGCGGAGCTGGCTGAAGCAGCGTCAGGACGTCTTCCTCAAGCCGCAAGGCGGCAGCCAGGGCAAAGGCGCGCTGCATCTGCGCAGAGAGATTGCCCCGGATCAAGGGCAGCTGTTCACCGTACACGGCCGCAGCGCCCGGAATTTGCCGGTCCGCCGCCAGTTCAGACAGTTCGAAGCCTGCTGGCAATGGCTCCACAGCTTCATCGGTAACCGGCCTTATTTAATGCAGCAGTACCTCTCTCTGGTGTCCCGGGAAGGTACTGTGTACGATGTCCGCTCCCTCGTGCAGAAGAACGAGCGCGGACTGTGGGCAACGACCGGGATGGCCGTCCGCAACGGGATGCCAGGCAGCGTCACCTCCAATTTGCATGGCGGCGGCAGTGCGGAAGAAGTCTCTTCCTTCCTGGAGCGGCAGTTCGGGGCAGCGAAGGCTGCAGAGGTGACAGCCGAGCTCACTGAGCTCTCAAGCCGTATCCCGCCAGTGCTCGAGAAGTACCACGGACGGTTGGCGGAGCTGGGCATTGATATGGGGATTGATACCCAAGGCTCCATTTGGATCTTGGAGGTAAACTCCAAACCAGGGCGAACGATTTTTGCGCGCATGCGCAATGAACAGGCGCGCCAGCAAGCCATCGCCAACCCGATCCGTTATGCCGGATTTTTACTACACAAAAAACTGGGCTCATAGCTGCCCGAATCAGGCGGATTTCGGTGTCTGCCTGCTTTGGCGCGGGATTCCCATAGGGTAACAAGTTTAGGAGGGTAACCTAATGAGTTTGACAACGTGCATGCTCCACGCCGTACAAAAAGCAGATAGATCGGTCTACGCAACAAGTGAACTCGTCAAAGCTTTACGGTTAACCGGCACGAAATCCATTACCGTAAAGGTCGGCAGCAAATCCGCCACACTTCCGCTCCGTCTGATCAAAAAAAGCGGCCAGCATCTGTACATTCCGCTTTCGCTCTTGAGTACGCTGCGCATTCCAAGAGTCGGCAACGTTCTGGCAGCAAGCAATAGCAGCAAGGAGCTTCGACTTGGTCCGTTGATCGGCGTATTAACGAATATCACGGACAGCAGCACCTCGCCGTTCGGCTCGAAAACAGGATTTATCCGGCAGATTCTGACGACTGGCGCCGGTAAATCATTTCATTATGCCTTTAGCCCCAGAGACGTGAACTGGGCGCAAGAAACCGTAAACGGCATCGTTCCGAAGAACGGCGGCGGCTGGGCCCGCAAGACATTCCCGCTGCCTGATGTCATCTATAACCGGCAATCCAGTCGTAAAGCGGAGAAAACAGCTGGAATTGAAGGCTTTAAAGAGCGTTTTGTCCGCCGCGGCATCCCGCTGTTCAACTGGAGCTTTTTTGATAAATGGGACGTGTACAAAATGCTTGACGGCGACGAGGTGTTCCGCTTCGTTCCGGAGTCGCGCATCAACCCGTCTGCTGAACAGATCAAGGAAATGCTCGACAAGCATAAGTTCATTTACTTAAAACCGACAGCAGGTAGCTTGGGTATCGGCATTTACCGCGTCACGTACAACCCGAAGAAAGGGTACTTCGTCCGCTACCGCAACTCCGGCAAAAACGTACTCATCCGCTACGCCAAGTTCGAAGGGCTGATGCGCATGCTCGGAACAGGCCGCGGGAGGCTTTCGAACTACGTTGCGCAGCAGGGGATCCGCTTAATTGAGATCGACAGCTGTCCGATCGATTTCCGCTTCCACATGACCAAGAACGGCAATAACAATTGGGTGGTTGCGGCCATCGGCGCCAAAAAAGCCGGCAAAGGCAGTGTAACGACACACATTAGAACCGGCGGTCAGCTGATGACACCCGAGCAGGTACTGCGCCAAATCTATGGCAGCCGCGCCGATCAGGTGCTCACGAGCGCCAAGGAAACCGCCGTTAAGCTGGCGGAAGGAATTGAGAACAACTACAACCATCTGCTCGGTGAGCTCGGATTCGATATTGGTATCGATCAGAGCGAAAAAATATGGATGTTCGAGGCGAACGCGAAGCCGGGACGCTCAATTTTCAAACATCCTTCCCTGAAAGAAGGGGACATCGCTTCGCTCACTAACATTTACGAGCATTGCCTGTACTTGAGCCGTTTCCGCTCTAGGAGGGATAACTGATGGGCTTCGCTCTTCACGAGAGAGGACATAAGGCTACTCTTGCCATATTAACGGTCAAAGATAGCAAACGTGTATTCCGCGGCAATTTAAACAACTTTCTCGACTTGATCCGTACGGGAAACCGCTTAGGGATGGATGTTTACGTCGTTACGACCAATGACTTCAGCCTTTCCAGCGCACATGTGCAAGGGTACCGCTATGACTTTGACAAAAAAAAATGGAGCAGGGAACTCGTTCCCTCTCCACAAGTTATTTATAACCGCATCCCTTACCGCAAGATGGAGATGAGGCCGGAAATCCAGCAGACCCTTCAGGCTTGCAACCGCAGCAGCGCGGTCCAGCTGTTTAACCCGTCGTTTTTTAATAAATGGACACTGTTCGAGTGGCTGAACAATTCCAAAGAAAGCAAGCCCTACATTCCGGAAACGCGGCAGCTGAAAACCGCCCAGGATTTGACCCAAATGCTAAAGAAGCATTCCTTTTTGTACCTGAAGCCAGTCAGAGGCAAAGCAGGCAAAGGGATCATGCGCATCGAGCGCATGACGACAAGCGTCAAATCTACGGATTATCGGCTGAGCCGACAGGCGGATAAACAGATGGTTCTCACGCATCACCCTACGATCGACGGGCTTTGGCATGAGTTCCTCCGGCATCGCGGCAAGCACGAATACATTGCCCAGCAGGGCATCGAACTCGCCCGCTTTAACCATCGGGCCTTTGATCTGCGTGCGCTGATCCAGAAGACGGTCGGTGGCGAGTGGAGCGTATCGGGCATCGGCGCCCGTCTGGCCGGCAAATCCAGCATCACCACTCACGTGCCGCGCGGCGGCTCGATTGAACCACCGCGCAAGCTGCTCACCCACTCCTTTGGCAATAAGACGGCCAAAAATATTATGAGCAAGGCCAGAAAGGCCGCTATCACCCTGGCAACCCAGATTGAACAACAATCCGGTCACCAGCTCGGTGAAATGTCGATGGACCTTGGCGTCGATACGTCAGGCAACATCTGGTTCTTCGAAGCCAACTCCAAGCCGATGAAATTCGATGAGCCGAAGATTCGCAAGAAATCGCTGGAACGCATTATCGGATACAGCCAATATTTAATCCATCATGGGAGAAGAAGGTGACGAAGCTTGGCTCCACAACGACTAGGCGTGCTTGCGATTTATTTAAGCAAGTCTCGGCTGGAGGAGCTTGCTTTTTTCCGAAAGCTGAGTCTCGAAGGCAGCAAACTGGGCGTTCAGGTCGAAGTGTTCACACCGCAGGATGTCACCGGCGACACGACCGTTCGAACCTTAACGTATGATCCGCATATAAAAAAATGGACCCGCAGGCAAACCACGCTCCCGCCGGTCATTTATGATCGCTGCCGCTATAGAGCAGTCGAGAATTACCACGTGCTGCAAGCTTTTCGCAAAAAGCACGACAACCTTATTTTCCTCAGCAGACCACTTGCCAATAAATGGAATATGCATCAAATCCTATCGGAAGTTGAAATGATTCGCCCTTATATTCCCTATACCGTCCGTTATAGTTCAACGCAAGAGCTTTTGAAAGTGCTCAAAAAGTATAAGCTCATTTATGTTAAACCGAAGAACGGCACAGGGGGCCGGGGGATTCTGCGGATTGAGCAGCTCGGCAGCGATCTGTTTCTGATGCAAGGCCGAAACTTGCAGCGGACGATTATCGCGCCTTACCGAGCGACGGAAAAGCAGCTGATCGTCAAGCTGCATACGATGGAGCTCTCTGCGGACTATGTCGTGCAGCAAGGCATTGACTTGACGCTCAAGGACGGACGCGTACACGATTACCGTCTGCTCATCCAGAAGAATGGCAGCGGACAGTGGGAAGTCACAGGCTGCGCAGGCCGTATCGGGCCGCACCGCAGCATTACGTCCAATCTGCATGGCGGCGGATCGGCGGTCTCGCTGGACACGATGCTGTCTCACCGCTTCGCCTCGGCGGAGAAGATCGAAACGATCAAGAAAGAGATGAACAACTTCGCTTATAAGCTCTCCAGCTTCTTGGAAACGAGATTCGGCAAGCTGGTTGAACTGGGTATGGACATCGCCGTAGATCCCAATGGTCAAATCTGGCTGCTGGAGGTCAACCCGAAGCCCTCCCGTGAAGTGTTCCAGCGCATCGGCCAAAAAGCGACGTACCGGAAGGCGGTTACACGACCGCTGGAATATGCGCTCTGGATGCTGAAGCAGCGCAGAGACGACGCATCGAAAGCAGATCAAGACAATAGCGGGCTTGAAGATACGACCAGCTAAGCTCTTTCAAATAGATGAACGGAACCATGCCGCGGGCATGCTGTTCCGTGTTACATATGCTGAAGATGCTGCAGCGTTTGAACAAATATTTGTTCAATGTGGCTGTCATCCAGCGAATAAAAGACCGTTTTCCCCGCTTTGCGCCGCTTCACAATATGCAAATTGCGCAAATAGCGCAATTGATGAGAGACCGCCGACTGCCCCATATCCAGCACGGCTGACAAATCGTGCACGCAGAGTTCCTGCTGCAACAGCGTATGAATGATTTTCACCCGGGTCGGATCCCCGAGCGCCTTGAAGACATCGGCCATCGCCGATGCTTGTTCATCATCGATCTGCCGGTTTTGCAGCGGTTCCATAAGCGCAGTGCCCAAGCAAGAATCCTCGCACGTATCGAGTATCGTCTTATCCACAGCCAACCCTCCCTATACTTTCAAATCCGGATGGCGGATCAGCGAATTTTCAATTTGAATGGTCGCATGTGTAATCTGGAACTTCTCTTCCAGCTCCAGAATCACCTTCTGCAAAATGTGCTGGCCGTTCCGATCATCCTCGATCAGCAAATGGCAGCTTAAGGAATGAATACCCGAAGTAATCGTCCAAATGTGCAAATCATGCACGTTCACAACCCCTTCAATATGCTCCAGCGACGTCAATACATCACGGTGCGGAATCGAAGATGGCGTGCCCTCCATCAAAATATGAACCGTTTGCTTAAGAACGGCCCAAGCTCCCTTCAAAATCAGGAGTGAAACAATAATGCTAATGATCGGATCCGCCGCATACCAGCCGAACAGGAGCATGATGGCTCCGGCTACAATTGCCCCGACTGAACCGAGCGCGTCCCCTAAAATATGCAAATAAGCACTGCGCAGGTTCAAGTTACCGTGCACATCCCCTTTACGCATCAGCGACCAGGCGCTTAATAAATTCGCAATCAGCCCGACGCAGGCAATCAGCATCATGGAACCGCTGGCAACAGGCTGTGGGGCAAAAAATCGCCCGATCGCCTCCCAGATGATCAGCCCGCCAATGACAAACAGCGTGACTGCGTTAAATAAAGCGGCGAGGATTTCAAAGCGGTGGTAACCGTAAGACTTGTTCGGTGAAGACGGCTTGGCGGCAAACCACATAGCAAACAAGCTTAAAGCAAGTGATGCGGTGTCACTCAGCATGTGCCCGGAATCGGAGAGCAAAGCCAGACTGTTCGTCAGCAGCCCGCCGACAAATTCTAAAACCATAATAGATGCCGTAATCAGAAGCGCGATCGTAAGACCTTTCCTGCTGCCGTCACCATGGTGGTGGTGGTGATGTCCATGATCATGGCCGTGATGGTGATGATCGTGACTATGGCCCTGGCAGTGGGAATGATCATGTGAATCATGTTGCATGCTTTTTCCTCCTTACGCTTCCCCTGACTCTTAGCATGGAAATTTGTTAAACGGTTTATCCGCAATATCATAAACATATGAATAAATGCTCATATGTTTATGATAAAAAAAAACACCGTTACCGTCAATAGTTGCCAACCTAAAAAAGACCGGCCCAGCTCTATGACGAGCTTGAACCGACCTCTTTTTGTGCTGCTTATCGTTATGTTCCTGTAGCCACCTTGTTCGCTCCCGCTTCCACACCATCCGGATCAAAGGTCACCGTTGCGCTGAAGAACGTCGTCGATATTACAAAATCTCCAGTGATCCCGCCGCCGGCGCCAGAATACGACTTAGCTGCAGAGGCCGGAGATACGACGGCCGTGTCACCGTTGATCAGACTTCCCTCGTTCCTGTTGATGTTGAAAACTCCTACAAATGAAGGCATCCTTATCAGCATCCTTATCGCTCAATGTGCTATAGTGTATGCCCAGATGAGGAACGTTGCGACAAACGTTCATGAATTACAAATGGTCGAGCAGCCCGGCAAAATGTCCGATCCGCATATGCGCGCCTTCCAGCTCCCCTTGCTCACGGAATCCGGCGTAATCGCAAGCGGCCACAGTCAGCCCGTTGCGCAGCCCGGCTTCCACATCGGAAGATCGGTCGCCAACCATCCACGCCGAGCGGATCTCATGCGTATCCAGCAGCAGCCGTACCAAATCCACCTTGGATCTCGTACGATACTTGCCTGCACTGTACAAACCTTCAAATAATTCGCCAATACCTTTGGCTTGCACGACGTGTTTCACATAATCTTCCAGACCGTTGCTGGCCACAAACAGACGAACCCCTTTGGCATGAAGCGCCTGCAAAGTGTCGGCCACACCCTCATACAAAACACCTTGTCCTTGCTTAAGGCCCTCCATCTGATAATGCAGCAGCAGCCGATCCGCTTCTTGTCTGGTCTCAAGCGTTGCTTGTGGCATGACCCGCTCCCAAATATGCTCCAGCAGCATGCCCAGCGCGCCCAAAATGCGCTCTTCCGGCGGCGTTTCCCCTGTATAGAGCCCCCGTTCCCGCAGCTTGTCAAACGTGGCGTGATAAGCAGGCAGCAGCAAGGTCTCCGTCTTGAACAAAGTCCCATCCAAATCAAAAAGCATAGCCTCAGGTTGCGGCAGTTTCATAGACATATCCAGCTCCCTCTCTATGTATGGATCTTAAACTAGAATGGCAAACATACCCATGTAAGTCAATATCCATATTTAGCAAAATGCCTGTTGATGCAGAGAACCAATTGCGTTATGATTGAAATGAAAATAATTTTTTAAAAAAATGAACTTTTTGTTCAAAATAAAGCAAGGTTGATTCAAAAATATGCCCCATTCATAATTTACCCCTTCATTTAAGGAGATGGACTGATGAATATTCATGTATTTCAAAACCAACAAGAGCTGAATGAAGCCGGCGCCGGCATTATTACCTCTTTAGTACAAATGCAGCCCAAGGCTGTGCTGGGTCTTGCCACAGGCGGAACGCCGGTCGGCATTTATGAAGAGCTCGTGAAAGCTTATGAAAAAGGACGCGTCAGCTTCAAAGGCGTGACAACCTTCAATCTGGATGAATATGTCGGCCTGCCTGCAGACCACCCTGAAAGCTACCACACTTACATGAAGCAGCATTTGTTCGACCATATCGATTTACCGGCTTCCCAGGCGCATATTCCGAACGGCAACGCTGTCGATCCGGATGCCGAATGTCAGCACTACGACCAAGAGCTGGAGGCGGCCAAACAAATCGATTTGCAAATTCTTGGCCTCGGCCACAACGGACATATCGGCTTTAATGAACCTGACGATTCCTTAATCAGCAGCACGCATCGCGTGGAACTGAAGCCGGAAACCCGCGAAGCGAACGCACGCTTCTTCTCCTCCATCGACGAAGTGCCGACGCAAGCTTTGACTATGGGGGTGGGCACGATTCTAAAAGCCAAAACCATTCTGCTCATCGTACGCGGCGCTGACAAAGCCGAGATCGTGCACCGTGCTCTGACCGGTCCGATCACAACGGAAATCCCGGCCACTTTGCTGCAAACGCACCCTCATCTTGTCGTCTTGCTGGATGCAGAAGCCGGGAGGTTATTTGAATGAGCTCCTTCCTGATCAAGAACGCAAGAATCGTAACTGAAGACAGCGTCATTGAACAAGGCGTCGTGCGCATCAGCGAAGGCGTCATTGCCTATGTCGGCGAAGCCGGTACTATGGAAGCTTCAGGCGCGGAAGTAATCGATGCCGGCGGCAAATGGCTGCTGCCGGGTTTCATCGACGTGCATGTCCATGGCGGGTACGGCGCTGATTTCATGGAGTCGAATCCGCAGACACTGGATACGATCACGCGGTTTCACGCCCAGCATGGGACAACCGCCATGCTCGCCACCACGATGACCGCCACACGCGAGGATATCGACCGTGTCCTGGGCGAAGTGCATCGCTACATAGAAAGGGACATGCCTTATGCCCAACTTCTCGGCGTGCACCTCGAAGGCCCTTTCATCTCGCCCAAGTGGGCGGGCGCGCAAGATCCAAACCTCATGCTGCCGCCGCAGCTGGCATGGCTCGAGGCATGGCATGAGCGCTACCCGGAGCTCATGCGCCAAGTCACCCTCGCTCCGGAGCGCGAGGGCGGACAGGCCATGATCGCCTGGCTGTGCGATCACGGCATTGTTGCCGCATGCGGGCACACCGACGCGACGTACGCCGACATTCAGTCGGCGGTGGGTGCCGGTCTCTCGCATGCGGTGCACACCTTCAACGCGATGAAGGGGCTCCATCATCGCGAACCGGGAACCGTCGGTGCGGTGCTCACCGACGCGCGCATCAGCGGCGAAGTGATCGCCGACGGGCACCATGTGCACCCCGCAGCGATTCGCCTGCTGACGATGGTGAAGCAGCCGCACGGCCTGCTGCTTATCACGGACGCGATGTCCGCGGCTGGGCTTGGCGACGGCCAGTACGAGCTCGGGGGGCAAGCCGTGACCGTCAAGTCGGGCGTTGCCCGGTTGACGGAGGGCGGCGCGCTCGCCGGCAGCACGCTGACCATGATTGAGGCGCTCCGGTTTATGGTGCGCGAGGTCGGGGTCAGCGTGCAGGAAGCGAGCCGCTATGCGAGCGGCAACCCGGCGCGGCTGCTGCGCCTGGAGGCGACGCACGGCTCGGTCGCGCAGGGGAAGCGCGCTGACCTGCTGCTTGTCGGCTCCGAGACGCTGGAGCTGGAGCGCGTGTGGGTGCACGGCCGCGAAGTGACCGCATAGGCTTTCTGCGATACGTACAATACAGCAAATTTCAATCGGAGGATTGGAATTTGCTGTATTTTTATTGCAGATACCATAGAATTCATCTTCCACAGTTACCCTTGCCAGCCACCTGCCCTACCGCCCCCATGGCCAGCTCCCCCTCCGCCGCACCCAACACTCCTTTGCAGATACCACAGAATTCACCTTCCACAGTTACCCTTGCCGCCCACCAGCCTGACCTCGCCCCCAAGGTCAACTCTCTCTCCGCCGCACCCCACACTCCTTTGCAGATACCACAGAATTCACCTTCCACAGCTACCCTTGCCGCCCGCCAGCCC
>Ga0209566_100564_pt1 | contig 24326 bp, 21 predicted proteins | sample Araplavi_mTSA_r2_2_FD_184287 | JGI IMG/M metagenome (GOLD analysis project Ga0209566, IMG submission 184287) | Arabidopsis root microbial communities from North Carolina, USA - plate scrape CL_Cvi_mTSA_r2 (SPAdes) (version 2) | ecosystem: Host-associated > Plants > Roots > Endosphere | place...
CGTCGAGGCACTTTACGACCCGACCCAAAACGATATCGCGGGCTATGCGCGGATTTTTTACATGGCTCGGCAGTTCGGGGTCCGCACGGTCATCTGGGCACACGGCGTCGGACCGCTGGTCAACCCGGACAGCCGCGACATCACGCGCGACGTGTTCACGCATGTGGATCACGTTTCGCTGCGCGATACGGACTCCGAGGCGCTTCTGCACGATATCGGCGTAAGTCGGGACATTCCCGTCGGCGCCGATCCGGGCTGGGCATTCGTCAGCCGCCCGCCCGCCGAAGTCGACGTTTCCGGCACACTCGCCCCGTTGGGGACAAAGAAGAAGCTGGCGGTCATTGCCCGATCGTGGGAGTTCAACCGGAACTGGGAAGAAAAACTCGTCTCCGCGTTGAATGAAGCGCTGGACGACAGCTGGTCGATCGTGTGGCTCGGCTTTCAATGGAGCGTCGGCGACCACGAGCGTCTCACCGATCGATCCTTTCTCGAGCACCTCAAGCTCGCGGTGTCGCCCCATATCGAAAGTGTCATCATTGACGGGCTCACGCCCGACGAGGCATTCGCGGTTATCGGCGAGTGCGACGCCGCGTTCTCGATGCGCCTGCACGGAAGCATCCTCGCACTCGGAAAATCGATCCCGGTCGCGGCGCTGGAATATGACGTCAAGATGGCGCGTGCGCACGATATGGCGGGCCTTCCGGCGTCGCTGCGCCTTCAACTGAACGACGACGCAGCAGACTTCACTGCCGCGGTGCGCAGGCTGACACACCCGGATGGCGCGCCCTGGATCATCGCGCAGGAAAAGCTCGATGCGCTAAACGCTTCGGCCTGCGTACATTCAACCGTCCTGGACCACGCTTTTGCGGCCGTTCGCTCCGCGTCGGGCGGAGCCCCGCGCCGCTGGAGCAGCCAGCAGCTGGATTGGATGAGCACATGGCTCGAGCAGCTCGTCTGGCAAAAGAATGGCGCCGCTCGCATGAGCGAGAAGGCGCTCGACCTGCTGCGCTACCGCGATTCACAACTCGCCGAGAAAGACGCACGGGTCGGCCAGCTTGAGACGGAACTCGGGAAAACAGTGGATTTGCTGCATTTCCGCGACGCACAGCTTGCGCAACAGGAAGAACAGGTCGCCGAGCTTCAGAACCGATTGGAACTGGCGAACCATAAACTGCTCGCGGCGGAAGCGTTCGTCAAGCACGCGTCACAAGTGCATGCCGCGCAAACGACGACGCTCAAGGACTCCGCTCGAAAAGCGGCGGAGGAACAAGCTGATAAAATTTCAAGCCTCAAGGCAACGATCCGGCAATTCGAGCAGGGTCACGCCGAGTCCGAAGCACTCCCGCAACCCAATGTGGCCGCAGCCGCAATTCACTCCACTTCGGGATCCTCTATGCTTTTTCGCCGGTACATGTCCGCCCCTCTCACCTACATGAGCCGTGCCGCCTATATTCTGCGCAATGGCGGCGTACGCGCGCTCGTGTCTGCTGCACGACGCCATTACCGGTATCAGCAAGCACAGCAGCAGATCCAGCAGGCCGCCATCGAAGTGGCAAGCGGCAGTCCGACTGCGGAAGATCAACGCCTCTCGTTCCGCGCAGCAGCCAAGCTGCAACGCGAAGAAATCATCGTCATCGCCGCTCACGCGTACGACTGGGCTGGTTCCGGGCATCGCTACGCACAACTGACCACGACGGCGCTCGCCGCGGGCCATCGCGTTGTCTATCTGGTCGCGCCTCCGGATGCGGGATCGACGCCCGCGCCGCTCACGCCCCGCATTCCCGGATTGATTCACGAATATATCGATCCGACGAAGATCGAGGACATTTTCGGTCAGGTATCGGAAAGCGCGAAATTGATCATCGGCGTGCCCGACTCCCGGGTCACACCCTTTTTCGAGTTCGCGCGCAATCGCGGGCTCGAAACAATCCTCGACGTCGCACAGGACTGGAGCCACGATGGCCAGGCCATGCGCATCCTCGAGTCGATCGCCGTCGATGCCGATCGATGCACCGTCGGCATGCCGGCACTTGCAGACACCATCCCGCAGCGTGCCCGGGAAAAAATCGAGCTGCTGCCCGGTGCTGCGGTTCATACGGTCTTCGACGTCTACAAGCAGTACAACCGTCCGGGCGACATGCCGTCCAAGCGCCGCAGCGTCGCACTGTTCTACTCGGTCGACGGACTCGACTCCGTGGATTACCAGTGGCTCAAGGAAACCGCGGAGCGCAACGTCAACGTCACGTTCTGCGTGATCGCCGATGGGCAACTGACGCCGGGCCTGCCGGATAACGTCGTCATGCTTGGCATGCGGCACACGAGCGAAGTGCCGGCCTACATCGCCCATGCGGATTTCATGTTCTTCCCGCTTGGCGCGCGGAGCCTGCGCAGCGCCGACTCCACCGCCGGTATTTATGCAGCGCTGCTTCAGCGCAAGCCGGTCGTGTGTTCGATGGAACTTGGCGTGACAACCACCCCGCTGTTACACGTTCGCACGGACCTTGCGTCGTTCGCGGCGCAATGCGGCGCACTCGCTGCGGCAGAACCCGTCATACAAAACGACGACATCTTCGTTGCCGGCAACAGTTGGCTCGGCCGCGTCGAGCAGCTGTGCCCGCCGCAGCCCCGGCACGACGTCAGCGTCGTTATCCTGATTCACAACAACGCGGGCATCATCGCACGCTGCCTGCAGACCCTGCTCCAGCATGCTGCGCCGTACATAGCGGAAGTGATTGTCGTCGACAACGCAAGTTCCGATGGTGGAGCAGAACTCGTCGAGCGCGAATTTCCCAACGTCAGGCTGGTCCGCAACCCGGAGAATGGCTGCTCGTCGGGACGTAATCTCGGCGTTCAGCACAGCACGGGCAAGTACATCGTCTTCTTCGACAGCGATCAGTGGTTTGTGGGCGCGTCGGGTTTCGAGGAAGCGCTGCACGTCCTGGAAAACGACGCGAGCGTCGGCGTCATCGGATGGAATGCAGGCTGGTTCGACGCCACGCGCACCGATCTCGGCGGCATGATCGCCGACTATTGTCCGAATCGGGCGATGAACGCGGCGGCAATCCGCGACGGCTATCGTGCCGACATCGGCTTCCTCGGCACCAGCGGCTTCTTCATGCGTCGGCGCACGTTCGATGCGACGCAAGGATTCGATACCTTCTATGACCCGACCTGCTTTGAAGATACGGACCTGTGCTTCCAGGTCAAGGCACTCGGAATGAAGGTCACTTACCGGGATTTGTCCGGAATCCGCCATCAGCCCCATCAAACGACCGGCGCCGACAGCGGCAGCGAGGCCTATCGCAAGCTATTCCTTCGCAACGCGAACTACTTCAAGGAGAAGTGGCGCGATTACTCGCATTTCTATCTGGACTACATCGATTGATTCGTAGCGACAGCATGTCTAGAACCATACTGTGCGTCGTAGGTACGCGACCGGAGGCCATCAAGATGGCGCCGGTCATCCTGCGTTTGCGAGCGGATCCGGGATTCAAGGTGCACGTGCTCGCGACCGCGCAACACCGCGATCTGCTCGACCAGATCCTGACCTGTTTCGATATCAAACCGGATGTCGATCTCGACATCATGCGTCCGAATCAGGGGCTTGCCAGCCTGACGTCGCGTCTGCTTGACGGTATCGATGCCGTGCTCGTGGACAAGCGTCCCGATCTCGTACTGGGACAAGGCGACACCACGACGGTCATGGCCACGGCGCTTGCATGCTTCTATCGGCATATACCGTTCGGTCATATTGAAGCGGGCCTGCGTACCCGCGATCTCGGCAATCCGTTTCCTGAAGAGATGAACCGCGTTTTCGCGGGGCGCCTCGCAAGGCTGCATTTCGCGCCGACAGCGAGTTCGCGCGACAACCTCTTGCATGAAAACATCCCCAGCGACCAGATCTGGGTGACCGGAAACACCGTCATCGACGCGCTTCACACTGTCTTGCGGACACATCCGTCCTGCGGCGTCGATATCGACGACACGAAACGGCTGATCCTGGTCACCGCGCATCGCCGGGAGAATTTCGGCGCCCCGCTCGAACGGATCTGCCATGCCATTCGCCAGATTGTCGACGCCAACGACGACATCGAGGTGCTGTTTCCCGTACATCCCAATCCGCACGTCCAGCGTACGACGCGCGAACTGCTGTCGCACCACGCCCGGATCCGACTCTGCCCGCCGCTCGACTATGTGCCGTTCGTCGCTGCCATGCAGCGCTCGTACCTCATCCTCAGCGACTCGGGCGGCGTGCAGGAAGAAGCGCCAGCTCTGGGCAAACCGGTCCTGGTGTTGCGCGACGAGACCGAGCGCCCGGAAGCTGTCGAAGCCGGTGTCGTCAGGCTTGTCGGCACTCAAACCGATACGATCGTCAATGCGGTCCAACTGATGCTCGACAACGCCGACGAATACGGCAAGGTTGCACGCGGCGTCTCGCCCTACGGTGACGGAAAGGCAGCCCAGCGGATTTTCGACGTCATCCGGGAACAATGCGTGTGATCGAACAACTCGTCTATCTGTCGCCGGTGCCATGGAGCAGCTTTGCACAGCGACCTCACAAGTTCGTCGAGTGGTTTCATCAAGAAACCCATGGCCGTGTGCTCTGGATCGATCCGTATCCAACCCGCCTGCCCATGCTTCAAGACTTGCGCCGTCCATCCGGCGAAGGCAAGTCCGACGCGCATACCGCCGCGCCGCCTTGGCTTGACGTCGTCCGCATCCGCAGCCTTCCGCTTGAGCCACTGCCCCTCGGCACCGCAATCAATCGATTCGGATGGCGTGACATCACGCGTCGCGTCGTGCAATTCTGCGCCGAGCGCAACACGCTTCTCGCGGTCGGGAAGCCGTCCGGGCTCGCGCTCGACTTGTTACGAGCGGCTCGTCCCGCCCGGTCGCTCTACGACAGGATGGACGACTTCCCGTCGTTCTATCGAGGCGTTTCGCGCTCGGCGATGAAACGCACCGAACTCGCTGTCGCGCGCGAGGTCGACACGGTTTTCGTATCGTCGTCGGGCTTGCGCTCGAGCTGGAGCAGTATTCGGCCTGACGCCAAGCTGGTCCACAACGGGCTCGATCCAGCCGTCCTTCCGGCGTTCCGCGAAAAGACGTCGGATCATGCCGGGCCGCATGTACTGGGTTACTTGGGCACCATGGGGCCTTGGTTCGACTGGCAATGGCTCGCTGCGCTTGCGCAATGCCGCCCCGCGGACACGATTCGATTGATCGGGCCGTTATTCCATCCCCCGCAAATCGCGCTGCCCGAGAACGTGCAGATTCTTCCGCCGCTGAAACACGCCGCCGCTCTCGCCGCGATGTCGGACTTCGACGTCGGCCTGATTCCGTTCCTGCGCAACCCGCTCACGGACGGTGTCGATCCGATCAAGTATTACGAGTACAGAGCGCTCGGATTACCGGTCATCTCGACCCCCTTCGGAGAAATGGCAACACGGCGCGACGAACCCGGTACATTCCTCTCGAGCGGATCCGAGAACCTGTCTTCAATCGTTGTCGAGGCACTCGAATACCGGACGACGCACGACGAGGTATCGCGGATCCGGAGCGCAAACAGCTGGGCCGCCCGTTTCGCGGCAACAGGCATTCTCGGCTAGTGTTCTATCGTTCTATCCCCGCTCGATCGCGGTTCGCTCCGGCATGCAAGGCTGACAAGACGGTAAAACCCGGTGACGGGATCCGCCGCTTGCTCGACTGCCCGTTACCCTGACGCGCCCGGTCAATACCGAGCAATGCACCGGCGATCCCTTTCAGTCGGCCATGCAGAGGCCCAGCGCGTATTCCCAATCGGGCAGGTGCAAACCAAACGTCTCGGCGAGTTTGCCGTGGGACAAGCGCGAATTCGCCGGGCGACGTGCGCGCACCGGAAACTCGCTCGCGGAAATCGGCACCACAGCGGGTGCGTCATCCCCCATCGCGATGCCGAGAATCGCCTTGGCGAAACCGTGCCAGGACGTCTCGCCGGCCGCACTCAGATGATAGGTTCCGGAGCGCGCCTGCCACCAGGCCTCATCATGGGCCGCCAGCCCTTTTGAGAGGATGTGCGCAGTCGCGGCTGCAATTGTTTTCGACCAGGTCGGCGCGCCGACCTGGTCGGCAACCACACGCAATTCGGGTCGCTCCGCGCCCAGCTTGAGCATCGTGCGCAAGAAATTCCTGCCACGTCGCCCGTATACCCAGCTGGTTCGCAAGGTCAGGTACGCGCACCCTGCTTCCCCGATCGCACGCTCGCCCTCAAGCTTGGTCATCCCATACACGTTCAGCGGATTCACTGCATCGGTCTCGGTATACGCGCCCGCCTTGGCTCCGTCGAACACGTAATCGGTCGAGTAGTGAATCAGCACCGCACCGCTGCGCGCAGCCTCTTCCGCCAGGACCCGCGGCACATCGGCATTTATGCGTCTTGCCGCATCGACGTCGTCCTCGGCATTGTCAACGGCCGTATAGGCAGCCGGATTCACGATGAAGGCCGGCTGCAACGCCCGCACGACAGCACGGATCCGGTCGAGATCAGACAGATCGAGCATCGAGCGGTCGCACGCCACCACGCGGCCGAGCCCCTGCAGCGAGCGCAGCAGTTCAAAACCTACCTGACCCGTGACACCGGTTACGAGGATCGTCGACTCGGAATTCATCACGACCTCACTCAAAAAGATCTGCGTCCATCAACCGCATGCCCGCGGCATCCTTGACGGCCAGCAGCGGCTCGCCATCCAGCGGCCACGCGATCCCGATGTCCGGATCGTTCCAGACAATGCTGCGCTCGTGCTCGGGAAACCAATAATCGGTCGTCTTGTAGAGAAACTGAGCAGACTCGGACACCACAAGGAAGCCATGCGCGAACCCCGGCGGAACCCAAAGCTGCCGATGGTTGTCGGCGGACAGCGTCACGCCGACCCACTTGCCGAAATTGGGCGAACTGCGGCGCACATCGACTGCGACGTCGAACACCTCGCCCTCAACCACGCGCACCAGCTTGCCCTGCGTGTGTTCGATCTGGTAGTGCAGCCCGCGCAGCACGCCTTTTGCGGATCGCGAGTGATTGTCCTGCACGAACTCGATACCCGGAGCGACGTGCTCCGCAAACTCGCGCGCGTTGAAGCTCTCGTAGAAATACCCGCGCGCGTCTCCGAATACCTTCGGCTCGATAAGCTTGACTTCGGGCAGTGCCGTTGACGTTACGTGGATTGCCATGCGACCTGATGGGTGAGTAGGTTCCGGAGATACAGCCCGTAGGCGTTCTTCGCGAGCGGCTGTGCCAGTTTCAGCACCTGCTCCGCGTCGATCCAGTTGCGGCGGTACGCGATCTCTTCGGGGCACGCAACCATGAGCCCCTGACGTTTCTGCAGCGTCGCGATGAACGTCGCCGCCTCGATCAAGGAATCGTGCGTACCCGTATCGAGCCACGCATAACCGCGCCCCATGAGCTCGACGTCGAGTTGGCCCGCCGCCAGGTAGCGCGAATTGACATCGGTGATCTCGAGCTCGCCGCGCGCCGACGGCTTGATGTCGGCTGCAATGTCGCAAACCTGTCTGTCGTAGAAATACAGCCCCGTGACCGCATAGCTCGAACGCGGCTTTGCCGGCTTCTCTTCAATCGATATCGCGCGGAATTCGCGATCGAACTCGACCACGCCATACCGCTCGGGGTCCTGAACGTGATACGCAAATACGGTCGCGCCCGTATCCTTCGCGCTGGCCCGCTCGAGCTGCTTCGCGAGATCGTGCCCGTAGAAAATGTTGTCGCCGAGGATGAGCGCCGACGGCTCGTTGCCAACGAAGTCCCGGCCGATGACGAACGCTTGCGCGAGCCCGTCCGGCGACGGCTGCGTCGCATACCGGATATTCATCCCCCACTGGCTGCCGTCGCCGAGCATCGACTCGAAGCGCGGAGTGTCCTGCGGCGTCGAGATGATCAGCACGTCCCGGATGCCTGCAATCATCAGCGTCGACAGCGGATAGTAGATCATCGGCTTGTCGTACACCGGCAGCAGCTGCTTCGATACTGCATGCGTGATCGGATAGAGCCGTGTGCCTGAACCGCCGGCGAGAATGATGCCCTTGCGTGCCATCGTCTCTCCTGTCAAACGCGCGCTGCGTAATTGGTCTCGACCCACTTGCGGTATTCGCCCGAAGCCACCTCGTCCGACCACGCCTGGTTGTCGAGATACCAGGAGACCGTCTTCGCGAGGCCGGTTGCGAACGTCTCGGCCGGCTTCCAGCCGAGTTCGCGCTCGAGCTTGCGCGCATCGATCGCGTAACGGCGATCGTGCCCCGGACGATCCTTCACGTACGTAATCTGGTCGCGATACGTGCCTTGTGCCTTGGGTCGGGCATCGTCGAGCAGATCGCACAGCGTATGCACGACGTCGAGGTTCGTCATTTCGTTCCAGCCGCCGACGTTGTAGGTCTCGCCCGGCGTGCCGCGTGCGAGCACTTCGCGAATCGCGCTGCAGTGATCGCCGACATACAGCCAGTCGCGCACGTTCTGGCCATCGCCGTAGACCGGCAACGGCTTGCCCGCGAGTGCATTCGCAATCATCAGCGGAATCAGCTTTTCGGGGAACTGGTACGGGCCGTAGTTGTTCGAGCAGTTGGTCGTGAGCGTCGGCAGGCCATACGTATGGTGATACGCACGCACCAGGTGATCGGAGCCCGCCTTCGTCGCCGAGTACGGGCTGTTGGGCGCGTACGGTGTCGTTTCAGAGAACTGCGGATCCGTCGCGGACAGCGAACCGAACACTTCGTCGGTCGACACGTGCAGGAACCGGAAGCCGGCCTGCTCCGCGTCGGGTAACGCGCTCCAGTACTGGCGCGCGGCCTCGAGCAGCGTGAAGGTGCCGACGACGTTGGTCTGAACGAACTCGGCCGGACCGTGAATCGAGCGATCGACGTGACTTTCCGCCGCGAAATGCAGGATCGCGCGCGGCCGGTGCTCGGCCAACAGCGCGTCGAGTGCCGCGCGGTCGCAGATGTCCACGCGGGCGAATACGTGCTTCGGGCTTCCGTTCAGCGATTGCAGCGTGCGAAGGTTGCCTGCATAGGTCAATTTATCGACATTGAGCACGGCCTCGTCGGATTGACTAAGCCAGTCGATTACGAAATTGGCGCCGATAAAACCCGCGCCGCCCGTCACCAGAATCATGAGGCTCCCTCTAGTCATGCATGGCGTGCCTCAAGCGCGAGCCGCCACGAACTCCGGACGCGACGATGACGTGCACGTCCCCCCAAGGCGGGCATTCTAACTGCTGACCGTAACCCTCCAAACCATGAAATGCTAATTTTGTTGAAGGGCCACCGATTATAAGAAGCGGGTTGGGTCAAAATCCACGTCGCTAACAACTTGAAACAGCGCCCCGGACCCTCCCCCGAAAAAATATTCATTCAAATCAATACGTTAAAATTCCCCGAATACGCTCGCAGTTGCGTTGCAGCGATCGCATCCTTTTTCGACCCGCGTCAGGATTTGTAACAACCTACCTCTCATGACCCGCACCCCCATCGCAATCGGCGACATCCAGGGCTGTCATTCCGCTCTCCAGTCGCTGCTCGACAAGCTGTCCCCGCCTGCCGACACCCCGCTATGGATCGCCGGCGACGTCGTCAACCGCGGCCCCGGCTCCCTCGCCGCGCTGCGTGCGCTCGTCGACCTCGGCCCGCGCGCGACCGTCGTGCTCGGCAATCACGACCTCCACCTGCTTGCGGTCTCCGCCGGCCTGCGCACCGAGCGCCCGGGCGACACGATTGGCGAAATCCTCGACGACCCCGACGCCGACGCGCTGCTCGACTGGGTCCGCCATCGCCCGTTCGTGCATGCGGAAAACGGAATGCTGCTCGTGCACGCGGGCGTGCTGCCGCAGTGGGACACCACACTGGTGCTCGAACTCGCCGACGAACTCCAGCGCGCGCTGCGCGCGCCCGACTGGCGCGACACGCTGCAGCAGCTGTACGGCAACGAGCCGAATCAATGGAGTCCCAACCTGAAGAAACGCGACCGGATGCGCGTCGCGTTCAACGCATTCACGCGCGTGCGCTTCTGCACGCCCGACGGCGCGATGGAATTCAAGGCGAACGGCGGCCCCGACAGCGCGCCGCCCGGCTACCTGCCGTGGTTCGACGTACCGGGGCGCCGCACGGAGGACGTGACGGTCGTGTTCGGGCACTGGGCCGCGCTCGGCCTGATGCTGCGAGAGAACCTCGTCGCGCTCGATTCGGGATGTGTGTGGGGTAACCAGCTGTCGGCCGTGCGGCTGACGGCCGATCCGGCGCAGCGCACGGTCACGCAGGTGCAGTGCGAAGCGTGCCGCTCACCGGGCGGAGAGTGACGAGAGACTGATTCGCGGGGCCGGAGGTGGGTCGGCCCCAACGCGTCAGCCCTCTCGCCCCGGCACGGGTGCGTCGGCCGCCTCGTTGCCTGCCGCGCCGGCACCGACCTCGGTCGCCGGATACGCATGCTTCGCCAGTTCCGCGAGCGACTCGCCCGACGGCTTGCCGACCTTCTCCTGCAGCGTCGCGAGCGCGGCCGCGATCGCATCGCGCGCCGCGGCGGACGTCGCCCGCCGGTCGCCGCCCGGCGCGATCGGCTCGCACACGTAAAGATGCGCGACGATCGGGCCGCCGCGCAGCACCATGTCGAGCGACTTGCCGAGCGCCAGCTCGCCCGTGTAGGCCGGCGCGACCGACTGCCGCCGCTGCGCGTCCTCGTACATCAGGCAGATCGGCTGCACCGCGCAGCCCGCCGATACCGCGGCCTGGAACAGGTTCGCATGGAACGGCAGCAGTTCCTGCCCGTCGGTCGTCGTGCCTTCCGGAAACACGCACATCAGCCCGCCGTTGCGCAGGCGCTCGGCCATTTCGTGCATGACCCGCATCGCCTCGGTGCGCTTCTCGCGCTGCAGGAACACGGTGTCGAGCTTCTCGGCGAGCCAGCCGACGACCGGCCATTGCCGCACCTCGGCCTTCGACACGAACGGCGTCGGCCGCCACGCGTTGATCGCGTAGATGTCGAGCCAGGACACGTGATTGCCGACCACGAGCGCACTCGCGTCAAGCCGCGCGCCGTCGTTGTGGACGACGAGGCGCATCCCGCAGATCCGCAGCAGCTTGAGCGACCAGCGGCGCGTCATCTCGGCACGCCGCGCGGGCGTGACGTGCGAAAAACGCAGCGCGACGATCGCCATGCCGCGCAACAGGTGAAAGACGAGACGCAGCTTGCGAAGGGCAATCATGGCGAAGGTCCGGCGTGGTTCAGGGGCGCTCGAACGCGATCTGTCCGGCGACGAGCGTCGTGCGCACGCAGGCGGGCAGTTCGTAGCCGAGGAACGGCGAGTTGTGGCCCTGGCTCTTCAGCGCACGCGGCTCGACGCGCCAATGCGCGCGCGGGTCGAACACGCACAGGTCGGCCACGCCGCCTTCGGCGAGGCGGCCGGCCGGCAGCTGCAGCACGTCGGCCGGCGCGGACGTGATGCGGCGCAGCGCCTGCGCCAGCGGCGTACGCGTCTCGTCCGCCCACTTCAGCGTCAGCGACAGCAGCAGCTCGAGCCCCGTCGCGCCCGGCGTCGCTTCGCCGAACGGCAGCAGCTTCTCGTCGTCGTCGACCGGCGTGTGGTCGGAGCAGATCGCGTCGATCGTCCCGTCGGCGAGCGCCACGCGAATCGCTTCGCGATCGCGCTCGCTGCGCAGCGGCGGATCGAGCCGGAACTGCGAATCGAAGTAGCCGATGTCGACATCGATCAGGTGCACGTGATTCACGCCGACGTCGCACGTCACGGGCAGCCCCTCGGCCTTCGCCGCGCGCACGAGTGCGAGGCCGGCCGCCGACGACAGCCGCGCGAGGTGCACGCGTGCGCCCGTCACGCGCATCAGTTCGAAGATCGTGTGCAGCGCGATCGTCTCGGCCGCGACCGGCACGCCGGACAGCCCGAGCCGCGACGCAAGCGCGCCGCTCGCGGCAACGCCGCCACGGCCGATGAATGCGTCCTGCGGGCGCAGCCACGTCGTGTAGCCGTAGGTGCTCGCATACTGCAGCGCACGCAGCAGCACCTGCGTGTCGCGCACCGGCACGTTGGCATGCGTGAAGCCGACGCAGCCGGACTCGGTCAGCGCGACCATCTCGGTGATCACTTCACCCTTGAGGCCGACCGTCAGCGCGCCGAGCGGATGCACGTTCGCCTGGTGGAGGTTGCGTGCGCGGAACTTGAGCATCTCGACGAGGCCCGGCTCGTCGAGCACGGGGTCGGTATCCGGCGGGCAGACGAGGGTCGTGACGCCACCCGCGACGGCAGCGGCCATCTCGGACGCGAGCGTCGCCTTGTGCTCGTAGCCCGGCTCGCGCAGCCGCGCGCACAGGTCGACGAGGCCGGGCGCGACGATCAGGCCCGATGCGTCGATGGTCTTCTCGGCGTTGAAACCGGCCGGCGCGGCGGTGCCAGCGTCGGCAATCGCGGCGACCTTGCCGTCCGCGACGAAAACGTCGGCCTGCCGTTCGGTGCCGGCGACCGGGTCGATCAGCGTGCCGCCTTTGATATGAATCTTCATGCGCTGTCTGTGAATGCGTTGAATGCGTTGAGTGCCTGGATCAGGATGCGCGAAAACGGGCTCAGTCGCTGTTGCCGGCGACGATGCCCATCACCGCCATCCGCACGGCGATGCCGAACGTGACCTGGTTGAGGATCACCGACTGCGGGCCGTCGGCGACCTGCGAGTCGATCTCGACGCCGCGGTTCATCGGGCCGGGGTGCATCACGATCGCGTCGGGCGCGGCGAGCGCGAGGCGCTCGGGCGTCAGGCCCCAGGTCTTGAAGTATTCCTGCGCCGACGGCAGCAGCGCACCGCTCATCCGCTCGTTCTGCAGGCGCAGCATGATGATCACGTCGACGCCCTTCAGCCCTTCGTCGAGGTTGTGGAACACCTTCACGCCCATCTGCTCGAGGCCGCCCGGCAGCAGCGTGCGCGGGCCGATCGCGCGCACTTCCGGCACGCCGAGCGTGGTGAGCGCGTGGATGTCGGAGCGGGCGACGCGCGAATGCAGGATGTCGCCGACGATCGCCACGCGCAGCTTCGTGAAGTCGCGCTTGTAGTGACGGATCGTGTACATGTCGAGCAGGCCCTGCGTCGGGTGCGCATGACGGCCGTCGCCCGCGTTGATCACGTGCACGTGCGGTGCGCAGTGCTCGGCGATCAGGTACGGCGCACCGCTCGACGCGTGACGCACGACGAACAGGTCGGCATGCATCGCCGACAGGTTGTTGATCGTGTCGAGCAGCGATTCGCCCTTGCTCGTCGACGACGCATTGATGTTCAGGTTCAGCACGTCGGCCGACAGGCGCGTCGCGGCGATCTCGAAGGTCGTGCGGGTACGCGTCGAGTTCTCGAAGAACAGGTTGAACACGGACTTGCCGCGCAGCAGCGGCACCTTCTTCACTTCACGGTCCGTCACGCTGACGAACTGCTCGGCCGTATCGAGGATGTGATTGACGATCGAGCGCGGCAGGCCCTCGATCGACAGCAGGTGCTTCAGCTCGCCGTTTTTCGTGAGCTGCGGATTGCCCTTCAGGAAGCCGTAGCGGAACCGGTCGGGGCTCGCGGCCGCAGCGGGATTGCCGGTGCGGCCAGTGGTGTCGGTGGTCATGGTGTGCGTGATTCCAACTATGCAAACGGGCCGCGGTGCAAACCAGCGGCCCGGGATACGGTTCGCGTGCCGCTCAGGCGCCGTGTGCCTCGACGCGCAGCGTGAACTGCGCGTCGTCGCGCGCGAGCACGAGCGTCGCGCCGGCCGGCACGTCCAGCGTGCCGCCCGCGAAGCGCGCGGCGACCGGCAGCTCGCGGCCGCCGCGATCGGCGAGCACCGCGAGCTCGACCGCGGCCGGACGGCCGTAGTCGAACAGCTCGTTGAGCGCCGCGCGCACGGTGCGCCCGGTATACAACACGTCGTCGACGAGCACGATGCGCGCGCCGTCGATTTCGAACGGCAGCGACGTCGGGCTGGCCTGGCTGTGAAGCCCCTTTTTCGCGTAATCGTCGCGGTGCAGCGCGACGTTCACGACGCCGAACGCCGGCGCGCCGAGATCGCGCGCGAGGCGCTCGGCGAGCCATGCGCCGCCGCTGTGAATGCCGGCGAGCCGCGGGCCGCCCGGTTCGGCGAAAGCCGTGCCGTACGCGGCGCGGATCTGGTCGAGCAGGACGCGGTAAAGCGCCTCGGCGTCAATGGTGCTCATGGTCGGACAATTGATCGAGATACTGTTGAAGGATGACGCGCGCGGCCTCGGCATCGAGCATCTCGGCCCGGGCACGGCCGCGCACGTTGCGCTCGCGCAGCCCGGCCTCGGCCTCGACCGACGAATAACGCTCGTCGACCCAGGTGACGGGCAGCCCGAAGAGGCCGTTCAGCTGGTTGCCGAAGCGCTTCGCCTGCTGCGTCATGTCGTGCGGCGTGCCGTCCGGATGCATCGGCAGGCCGACGACGAGCGCGTCCGGCCGCCATTCGGCCAGCAGTTCGCCGACCGCCTTGAAGCGGTGTTCGCGGTTCAGGTTCTGGATCACGACGAGCGCACGGGCCGAGCGCGTCAGCGCATTGCCGATCGCGACCCCGATACGTTTTTCGCCGTAGTCGAACGCGAGCAGCGTCGCATCGCGCGCGCTCGCGCCACTCATGCGTGCCCTGCTTCGCCGGACAGCATCGACGAACTGACGCCGAGCAGGCCGAGCGCAGCTTCGAAGCGCTCTTCGGCCGGCGTGTCGAACACGATGCGCGGATCGGCGGCCACGGTCAGCCAGCCGTTGCGGGAAATTTCTTCCTCGAGCTGCCCCGCCCCCCAGCCCGCATGGCCGAGCGTCAGCAGGAAGCGTTTCGGGCCGTTGCCGGTCGCGACCGCCTCGAGCACGTCCTTCGACGTGGTCATCTCCAGCCCGCCCTCGACGGACATCGACGAGTTGTAGCTCGCGCCCTCCACCGGTTCATGCAGCACGAAACCGCGCTCGGTCTGGACCGGGCCGCCGAAATACACCGGGATGTGCAGCAGCGGCTCGATGTCGAGCTTCAGGTCGATGCGGTTGAACAGCGATTCGAGGTCGATGTCGGTAGGACGATTGATGACGAGGCCGAGCGCACCGCGCTCGCTGTGATCGCAAAGATAGACCACCGTTCCTGAAAACGTCGGATCCGCCATGTTCGGCATGGCGATCAGGAACTGGTTGGTGAGATTGATGCGATCGGAAGGCTTTGACATGGTTTGAATTTTAGCAAAGACGCCGCGGCCTGACCGGGCCGCGATCAACAAGCAACGCCGCGCCGCGCTGGCAACGGCGCGCGCGGATCACACGGCACTCTAACACGCGCGCGGGCGCTGTCGGCAGCGTGTTGCAGGCCCGCGCGGCAAGGGCCGCCGCCGCGTGTTCGTCCCCTTGCTCGTCCCCCTGTTCGTCAGGCCCGGCCGAGCGCCGCGCCGAGCGCGCCGGACGCCGCGGTGAGGTCCGGCGGCGCCACACCGGCCGCGATCTTCAGCAGCGCCGCGCGCAGCATGTCGGACGCGTGGCCGTGCGCATCGAGGCCGCCGTCGGCGAGCGGCACGCCGTGCGCCGCACGCCGCCATGCCAGGCCCAGCGTGTCGGCCAGGAGCGCCGCATGGCCGAGCCCGAGCGCGCATGCGGCGGTACCGACCCGGTAGGCAGCGCCGGACGCGTGCCACGCGGCCCCCGCGTCGGCCGCGGCCGGATCGGCAGCGAGGTCGGCCATCGACGCATCGGCCGTCTGCAGGAAATCCTCATAGGCATGCGCATTGACCGTCACGACACCGAGCGCGCGGGTCGGCGCGGCGGCAACCGCATCGTGCTCGGCCCGGGCGGCATCGGCCTCCCACAGCGCCTCCGATGCGGGCGTGCCGGCGACGTGCCAGTCGACCGTCAGCCCGTAGTCGTGCAGTACGTCGACGAGTGCGACATCCTCGGCTGCGGCGCCGAACAGCGCGAAATCGCGCCACAGCAGCGCCACCGTCTCGCGCACGAGTTCCGGCGGCGCACTGCGCCGGCCCTGCGCGTGCTCGCCGAGCAGCAGGTTCGTCCGCGCGAGAAAGCGCTTCAGCTCCGGCGCGCCGCTGGCGCGCAGCGCGCGCGCGCACGCGGCCGCGAGCCGCCAGAAATCGTAGGGATCGTCGCCCGCCAGCACGGCCAGCATCGCGTCGAGTTCGGCGAGTGCCGCATCGGGCGCGCCGTGTCCCGCGCGCAGCACGCCAAGCAGCGCCTGTTCGTAGCGGGCACGAATCCGGGTCGCAAACGCAACGGGCAACGCGCGCAGCGTGGCCGGCGGCACCGCACGGCCGACGAGCGCGAGCGCGTCGAGCGGCGCGCTCGCGCGCAGGTCGGCGGCGCTTTGCGCGCGCAAGGCACGGAAATGCTCGAAGAGAACGGGCGAGCAGGCGAGCTCGCGCAGGTTGTGGCGGCCGACGGCCGCGCGGAAATCGCGCAGCGCGGCCCGCCAGCCGGCCGAAGTCGGCTCGACGGCGACGAGCGGCACGGCGGCCGACAACTGCCCCGCGAATCGCGCGGCCGGCAGCCAGCCGGCTTCCGCCAGCACGGCCGCCGCGGCGGACAGCGGCGCGGCCGCGTCGTCGCGACGCTCGAATGCGTCGGCGGCCGCCGCAAGCCACGCGTCGGCCGCGCGCACGGCCCCGCCGCGCGGGTTGGGCAATGCGTCAGGGTGGGGAACGTTCGCCGGTTCGGGCCTCATGCACACGCGCGCCTGTCATCGTCAAGTCGCTCGCGCAGGCCTCGACGCGCGAGCGCCGGACCGATGCGAGGCCTGAGCGGTGTGCCGTGGGCCGAGGGTCCGGTCAGATCTGGACCATCTCGAAGTCTTCCTTGCGGGCGCCGCATTCAGGACACGTCCAGTTGATCGGGACGTCTTCCCAGCGCGTGCCCGGGGCGATGCCCTCTTCGGGCAGCCCGGCTTCTTCGTCATAAATCCAGCCACAAATCAGGCACATCCAGCTCTTGTATTCCATCTTAAGCCGCGTCGGGAAAGTCGGTAAATTCGGGAGCCATGATGGTACCGTGTCGGGGCCGGACTGCCTAGCAATCGCGCTGGAGTAAGGCGACTACGTTGCGCTGCGCTAAAAAATCCGTCGTGCGGGCCGGATTCCGCCGCATAATGGCTGAAAAGTGCGGCCTGCCGGGCAACACAGGGCCGAAAACGCCCAATTCGCCTCGCCGTCCGCATGTCCGTCGCTTTCCCGTTTTTCTCTTGCCCCATTTTTACATGTCCAGCAACGCCCCTCCGATCGTCCTCACCTTCGGCCTGTCCGATCCCACCGGCGGCTCCGGCCTCCAAGCCGATCTGATGACCCTGGCGAGCATGGGCTGTCACGGCGTGTCCGTCCTGACGGGCTACACGGTGCGCGACTCGGCCGCCTGCGACGAAGTCACCGGCCTCGATCCCGACGTGGTCGCCGCCCAGGCCCGCATGCTGCTCGAAGACATGCCGGTTGCCGCATTCAAGATCGGCGCGGCGACGCGTGCGGAAGTCGTGAGCGCGATCGCCGAGGTCGTCGCCGACTACGACGGCGTGCCGCTCGTGCTCGCGCCGGACTTCACGCTCGACGACGAACACGTGCTCGCCGCCGACGACCTGCGCGAATCGATCGCTGACCTGCTCGCGCCGCAAACCACGCTGCTGGTTGCCGACTACGCGACGCTGATCGCGCTCGCGCAGCCGGACGGCGACGCCGAGGCGCCGAATCTCGACGCGGCCGTGTCGCACCTGCTGTCGCAGGGCTGCGAGTACATCCTGTCGTCCGAGACCGGCTCGCACCGGCTCGTCAACACGCTGTACGGCGAAGAAGGCCAGCTGCGCGAGGACATGTGGGATCGTTCGCCGCATCGGCTGATGGGCATCACCGATACGCTGGGCGCGGCCATCGCGGCACTGCTCGCGAACGGCCAGGAGCCGCCCGAAGCGGTTCGTGAGGCGCAGGAATACCTGTACCAGGCCGTGCGTGACGCGTTCCGGCCCGGCATGGGCGCGTATTTGCCCGACCGGTTCTTCTGGGCGCGCAGCAATGAAGACGCCGATACCCCGCCGGCGGTGAAGGTCGACCCGGTGCCGAGGACGTCGCACCGGCATTGAGCCGGCACGGCGGGCCCGTCCCGCCGTCGCGGCGGACTCGCAGCGCCATCCTTGCCGCACCCGTCCGTCCCGCACCCGCCGCCGATTCAACGGCACCAATAAAAAAAGACCCGCATCGCTGCGGGTCTTTTCTTTTGGCTGGAACGCGCATCGCTGCGCGCTCCGGACACCATCGACCGAAGTCGATTACATGTCCATGCCCATGCCGCCCATGCCGCCCGGCATGCCGCCCGGCATCGGTGCGTCTTCCTTCGGCAGTTCGGCAACAGCTGCGTCCGTCGTCAGCAGCAGGCCTGCAACCGAAGCTGCGTTCTGCAGTGCGGTACGCGTGACCTTGGTCGGGTCGACGACGCCGGCTTCGACCATGTCGACGTACTCGCCCGTTGCTGCGTTGTAGCCGTAGTTGCCCGTACCTGCAGCAACTGCCGCCACCACGACGCTGGCTTCTTCGCCGCCGTTCGTGACGATCTGACGCAGCGGCTCTTCCATTGCGCGCAGCACGATCTTGATGCCGGCGTTCTGGTCGGCGTTCGCGCCGGTCAGGCCTGCGATCGCGGTGCGAGCGCGGATCAGCGCAACGCCGCCACCTGCCACGATGCCTTCTTCCACAGCTGCGCGCGTTGCGTGCAGTGCGTCTTCGACACGTGCCTTCTTTTCCTTCATTTCGACTTCGGTCGCTGCGCCGACCTTGATCACTGCAACACCGCCGGCCAGCTTGGCCACGCGCTCTTGCAGTTTTTCACGGTCGTAGTCCGACGTCGCTTCTTCGATTTGCGCGCGCACTTGCTTCACGCGTGCTTCGATGTTCACGGCTTCGCCTGCGCCGTCGATGATCGTCGTGTTTTCCTTGCCCACTTCGATGCGCTTCGCCTGGCCCAGTTCTGCCAGCGTTGCCTTCTCGAGCGTCAGGCCGGTTTCTTCGGCGATCACTTGGCCGCCCGTCAGGATCGCGATGTCTTCCAGCATCGCCTTGCGACGATCGCCGAAGCCAGGCGCCTTGACCGCAACGGTCTTCAGGATGCCGCGGATGTTGTTCACGACCAGCGTTGCGAGCGCTTCGCCTTCGATGTCTTCAGCGATGATCAGCAGCGGACGGCCAGCCTTCGCGACTTGCTCGAGCACCGGCAGCAGATCACGGATGTTCGACACCTTCTTGTCGTGCAGCAGCACGAACGGGTTGTCGAGGACGGCGACTTGCTTTTCCGGGTTGTTGATGAAGTACGGCGACAGGTAACCGCGGTCGAACTGCATGCCTTCGACGACGTCGAGTTCGTCGGCCAGCGACTTGCCGTCTTCGACGGTGATGACGCCTTCCTTGCCGACCTTGTCCATCGCTTCAGCGATGCGATCGCCGATCGACGTGTCGCTGTTCGCCGAGATCGAGCCGACCTGTGCGATTTCCTTGTTCGTCGTGCACGGCTTGCTGATCTTCTTCAGCTCGTCGACAGCCGCTGCGACTGCCTTGTCGATGCCGCGCTTCAGGTCCATCGGGTTCATGCCCGATGCGACGTACTTCATGCCTTCGCGAACGATCGATTGCGCGAGGACGGTTGCCGTCGTCGTGCCGTCGCCTGCGTTGTCGCTGGTCTTGGAAGCAACTTCCTTGACCATTTGCGCGCCCATGTTCTGGAGCTTGTCCTTCAGCTCGATTTCCTTCGCGACCGACACACCGTCCTTGGTGACCGTCGGGCCGCCGAAGCTGCGCTCGAGCACCACGTTGCGGCCCTTCGGACCCAGCGTGACCTTGACTGCGTTGGCGAGAATGTTCACGCCTTCGACCATCTTCGAACGGGCGGAATCGCCGAATACGACGTCTTTAGCTGCCATCTTCTAACTCCTTGAATTCTTGGGAATATGTACCGTCGGTGGACGCTTACTTGGCGTTGACCACGGCCATGATGTCTTCTTCGCGCATGACCAGCAGTTCGTTGCCGTCGACCTTCACGGTCTGGCCTGCGTACTTGCCGAACAGGACGCGATCGCCGACCTTCACGTCGAGCGCGATCGGGGCGCCCTTGTCGTCACGCTTGCCCGGGCCGACCGCCAGGACTTCGCCCTGGTCCGGCTTTTCAGCAGCGGCGTCGGGGATCACGATGCCCGAGGCGGTCTTGGTTTCCTGATCCAGGCGCTTGACGATCACGCGATCGTGCAAAGGACGAAGGTTCATATTCACTCCTCTCTTGACTGAGATTGAAGAACGCTTAGGGAATCTGCCCGGCTTATCGCCCGGCAGAGAATTGTTAGCACTCTCGTGCAGCGAGTGCTAATTATATGGACGGGTTTTGACAAATTCAAGAAGGGGGATTGACGGTTTTTTTCGGGCCGGCGAAGCCCGCTCGACCTCGAACGTTGCTCACCCGAACGTGAACCCAGGGCAACCTCGATGAACCAGGAACACCCCCGATATGTCCTGCAAAAACAATAGCTTGGACATAAACCCGGGCGACAGCCCGAGAAACCGGGAAGACGCCGCGCGCCACTTGCCCGATCCGTCCCCACCGGAAAACCACACGGCCACGATCCCTCAGGGATATCCCGCGTATCCGGGCAAACCCAGGCAAATTATATGGGGTACGAATACCCCACTGCGCCCGCGGGGAGGAGGCACCACCCCGCATTCGTCCCCTCTAGACAAGAGAAGTTCATCATCTTGCTGCGCCATGGCTGGCGCACGGAATCGCACAGGACCCGGACGACCTGCCCGTCGACACGTCATGCATCGGATCCACGAAATCGCTGTCGCGAAGCGGGCTGCCCGCGCGATAACCGCCGAGAGCAGCCCGGATCACCTTCACACAATTAGACGGACGAATCTCCCGGAATTGTCTAAACCAGCGCGGAAGCAGGGCTCTCGACAATCGCACGCTGCGGGACCGGGCCGCGGGCCGCAAAATTCTCCGCCATCGAAAAGTCGTCGACCATATCGAGCCGGTAGCCATGCGTATACACGGCACTCAATTGAAGCCCGTTTTCCGGACGAAGCGCCAATTTTTGTCGAAGTCGATAGATATGCGTGTCGAGGCTCCGCGATGTTCCATCGAGCGCTCGCCCCCACGCCAGCGTCGACAAGGAATCCCGGGAAAGCACGCTCCCGATGTTGGTGAACAGGAAATTTGCCAGCGCAAATTCCTTTGCCGTCAAGTCGATGATCTTTCCGTGCACGGCGATTGTGCGCGCCAGCGGGTTCAACACATACGCTCCGACCTCGACCCTGCTGTCGGGTTTCTTGTTGCGGCCATTTCGACGCAACAGCGCGTTGACGCGAGCGGCCAACTCGATCTCGCGGAACGGCTTGCCGATGTACTCGTCGGCTCCTGCGTCCAGCGCGGCGGCAACATCTGCTTCAAGCGTTCTCGCGGCAAGGAACAAAACGACCGGTTCATCTCCGACGTTGGCCCGAATCCAGTGCAGCAAATTCAGGCCGTTGGCATCTGGAATTCGCCAATCGAGCACGATGAGTTCGACCCTCTCCTTTTTCAGAAACTGAACAGCCCGTGTGCTATCGCACACCCGGAAAATTTCCTGACCTGACCCGCGCAGCGCCCTTTCAAGGGCCGACGCCTGATCGTGATCCCCTTCCACTAACAAGATACTCATAACACCCCCAGCCTTCGTCGACCCGAATGATTTTCATCGCACTCCAAATCGATCGCCTGAATACACAGGTCTGAACGTATGTTTTGTTTTTGATAATGCCGACCGATTGAAACCAACCTCATCTCACCCCTACATCAACCTCACCATCCAGCGATACACGACCTTGCAACCTTTCCCGTCATCAACTTCTCCAAGTACCCGCTGTTCCGTGCCCAACACCAAAGAGCGGCGTCGACGATGCGGATTGGCAGACCGTCGCGAGCCTGCCAGGCAAGCCGGCGCCTGGATTGCCATTTCATGCCGGCCTCGATAGCGAACGACGCGTCGAGCAAACTCATCGCCCGTCCTGGCTTGAAATGGCGCATCCACATACCATGCCACTCAAATGTTACTGACATATCAGTAGGATATCGAGACACCTGCCAGAGATCAAAGGGGGGTAAACCCGTTCCTCGAACTTGCCCTTTTTAAGTCTCGAGTTGAAAACAAGGGGGGACCTGACTAATATGTTAGTGATATTCTTCAGGCAAACACTTAGGCAAATGAACGGACTGACTGGCAGTACCCTGGCCGAACAAGCCCACGAGAAACTCGAGGAGCTCATCGTCACGCTGGAGCTTGCGCCCGGCAGCGTCTGGTCCGAGGCCTCTCTCGCAGAAAAGCTGAATACCGGGAGAACGCCGGTTCGCGAGGCCGCGCAACGACTGGCTGCGTCGCATCTCCTTCAGATCGTTCCACGACACGGCATCATGATCACCGTCCCGAACATTCATGATCAGTTGCTCGTACTCGAAACGCGCCGTGAACTCCAACGCCTCATCGCGCAACGCGCTGCACGGCGGTCATTGCCAGAGGAGCGCGAACAGATCCGCGAAATCGCCAAAAAACTCGACGCGGCAGGCGAATCTCGAGACGTCGTCGCCTACTTGAGATGCGTCTATGCGATCAATCAACTCATCGCGCAGTTTTCACGGAATCGGTTCGCCGCCGAGGCCATCGCGCCGTTACATGCCCTGTCGCGACGCTTTTACTTCATGTATCACAAGCAGCTGGATGATTTGCCGTCGGCGAGCCTGCAGCACACGAGAGTCGCGCGAGCAGTCGCTGCCGGTGACGAGCAGGAAGCCGGACGCTCATCCGATTTGATGATGGACTATATCGACGCATTCACGCGAGATTGCTTTACTCGCGACTTTGAACCGCATCACTCGCGCGTATCGGCCTGATCGTACTTTTCGGTTTCGATTCGCGATATCGACTCAAGGTTGCGGCCTGTCCTTTCATGCGTCACATGGCACGTTCGATCCCGCGCCTTCGATGAGTCGAGCCTGCGCCTGTGCCCGGCAAATAATGCGCACGCTCGCTCGTAAGCATGCCGGTTTTGACGCAACGGCATCATCCCCTGAAGGCATCGCGTGGACACCCCGCCCATGTCGACCCGTCACGGAGTGCCACACTCGTCACGCCCTGCCAGGCCGCGGTCAAGTGGATTCCCCCTGAACAACAACGCCCTCGCTTCACCCCGGAATTCCGCATCGTTCGATCAATCGATCCACCTGCTCCTCTCGAACGGGTTCGGAGATGTAGTATCCCTGGCAATCAATCTGCATCATTTCTCTCAGCCACTCGAACTGAGCCCTGGTTTCGACACCCTCCACGACGACGTTCTTCTTCAAGCGGCTCCCAAGCTCGACGAGCGCTTCGACCATCGCTCTCGATTCGGCACTTTCATGAACGTCGCGCATGAAGGATCGATCCAGCTTGAGTGTATCGACAGCCAGGCTATGCAATTTGGTCAACGACCAGCACCCCGAACCAAAATCATCGATCGCAACGCTCGCCCCAAGATCTCGAATCGATGACACGGCCGCGGCAAGTGCCTCTATCGGGCCAGGATCGATGGACTCCGTCAGTTCAATCTGAAAATTCGCGGCACGGACGGCGTAGGAATCCAGAACGAGCGCCAGTCTTCTTGCCATTCCCGGCCGCGTGACTTCATGAGCGGGCAAATTGACGGACAGAGACAAATCGTCATAGCCGAGCGCAGCCCAACCGGCGAGCACGCGCGCGGACTCCTCGACCACATAATCAGTGAATCGGCATGTCAGATGCGAATCTTCGACGAGGTCAATGAACGCCGCCGGCATCAACACGCCGCGCTCCGGATGCTGCCAGCGTATCAATGACTCGAATCCGGACAACAATCCGGTCTGAAGGCGGAGCTTTGGCTGATAAACGAAAAAGAACTCCTTCCGCGCCAATCCACGCTCCGCGTCTTCGACAAGATCATCGGTATTGCAACGCACGGCAGCACCATCCACAGCGATCTCCAATGCACGCACTCGAAATTCCGGTGCCCGCCGATACGCCTTGCTCCCGCTCCGGGCTTTCAGTCGGCCGTGCGCGAACATGCAATTATTTCCACTGATACAGCATGCCGGCGCCGATCACCTTCTGACCGCCGCTGAAGCCGCCGTTGATCGACGCCTTCAGGTTGTCCGTGATGCGCGCCTGCATGTTGACCGCCATCGCCTTCTGGCCGAGGAAGGTCGACGTGCCCACACCCATCCCGAAGTTGGCGTCACGATCGAGCTGCGGG
>Ga0209566_100565_pt1 | contig 24271 bp, 17 predicted proteins | sample Araplavi_mTSA_r2_2_FD_184287 | JGI IMG/M metagenome (GOLD analysis project Ga0209566, IMG submission 184287) | Arabidopsis root microbial communities from North Carolina, USA - plate scrape CL_Cvi_mTSA_r2 (SPAdes) (version 2) | ecosystem: Host-associated > Plants > Roots > Endosphere | place...
TATCCGGTTCAAGAAGGGGATGGCATGCTCCGGCTCGAGGTGTTCGGCGACCGAAGTGCGGATCCGATCGGTGCCCGTCAGGAGACTTCCCTGCAGAAGGCGATCGCGGAATATATGAGCACCGGCGCGCGATTCAACACGCTCGGCATGGTCGTGCTGAAGAAGGATGTTGGCCGGATCGGGGAGATGCCTTATATCCGGGCGATGGACTTCGCCAAGTTCGAGCAGACGGTGGACGGCCACCTGAAGGGGAGGCGACAGGCATGAGCTGCATGTTCACGCTGGACAGCTACGAGAAGTACGAGACAGTCCTCGTTCGTCCGCTGCCCCGCGCGCAGGCCGAGCCCGGAAGCGGCACATTCACGTATGTCGAGGTCGCCTGGAACGAGCTGGAGCCGAGCCGCGGCACGTATGCGCTTGAAGGCTTGAAGGAAGCGATTCGGGCGGCGGCGCATCCCGTCCTCGTCCTCAAGCCGACCCCGCCTGCATGGGCGGCCGCGGATCCCGCAGGTTGCTACGCCTCCTTCGTCCGCAAAATCGGCAGCGCCGTGGACGCGGACGGTCTGCTCGAGGGCGTCGTCATCAGGGCGGTATCGGACACGCCGGAGGAATGGAACGCCTACATGGACGCGTTCGAAGCCGTGCCGTTGCTGGCCGACTTGCATCATGCGGAGATGATCCGCCATCTGCGGGAGCGGGGCAGGGCGTTCGGTCTGCTGGTCGCCTGCAGCGAAGCGAATTGGATCGCATGCTGCGAAGCATTCGCGAGACAGCAGCTTCAGCGCGTATGGCGGCACAGCCCGGTCGTGCTGCATGTCGAAGATCCGGCAGCCGGCCCGGCCGTGGCGCGGGAAGCGCTGCGCTGGCATGCGAGCCTGTCCAACGTTGATATGGGGCTGGGGAGCCGGCTTGCGCTGCGCAGGATGACGTATGCGGCGTCCGCCGCGAGCGGCGGCAGCTTGCCGCTGCGCTTATGGTTCGACGAGTCGGGCAGCGCCAGACGGTATCGGCAGCTGGAGCTGCGCTTGCGGCTCAGCGGGGAGGGCGCTGTCTATGAGCTCTCCGTGCACGCCGATACACAGGCGTGGCTCACGGGTGACTTGGTCCACAACGAGATGCTGCAGCTGCCCGAGGCGGTGCCTGGAGACTACGCGGTTGCTCTGGGCGCCTTCACCGAGGATGGATCGCCCGTCCGCCTGTCGATCGAAGGGCAGGGAGACGACGGGTTTTACGAAGCCGGGACGCTGCGAATCGAAGGCCTGGGCCAAGACCCGCACCGCGGCATATGGGATACCTACTACCCCGAAGGCTACTACCCGTTGGAGGATCCCAAGCTTCCGGATCCGCAGTCCTAACATTCGCATCGCCATCAGCCAAGAGAGATCAGGAGGAATTGGATTTGAAATTAGCACTCATCGGCGCGGGTCAGCGCGGCATGATTTATGCAGCATACACGGGCGACAGAGCACGGATCGCGGCAGTCGTCGAACCGGACGACGGCAGGCGCAAGGCGGCCGCGGAAGAGCACGGGATCCCGCCGGAAATGCAGTTCCGGTCGGTCGACGAATTTTACCGCAAGGGCAAGATCTGCGATGCCGTCATCATCTCCTCGATGGACAGGGATCACTACGAGCAGACGATGGCGGCGCTCGAACTCGGCTACGATATCCTGCTGGAGAAGCCCATCTCTCCGAGCCCGACGGAGACACTGCGAATTCAGCAGAAAGCAAACGAGAAGGGCCGCAAGGTCGTCGTCTGTCACGTGCTGCGATACACGAACTTTTTCGCGGAAATTAAAAAAATCGTCGACAGCAACGCGCTCGGGAAAATCGTCACGATCCAGCACAACGAGAACATCGGCAACTATCACATGGCGCATTCCTTCGTCAGAGGCAACTGGCGCCGAAGCGATCTGGCGAGCCCGCTCATCATGCAGAAGTCCTGCCACGATATGGACATCCTGGCCTGGCTGGTCGGCAGCGAAGCCAAGCGGATCTCCTCCTACGGCGAGCTGACGTACTTCAAGGAGGAGAACGCGCCTCCCTTAAGCTCCGACCGGTGCCTGACCTGCCAGGCCGCGCCGGACTGCCGGTTCGACGCCAGAAAAGCTTATCTTCCGATTCGCGGGCAGTGGCCGGCGACCGTGCTGACGGCCGACCAGTCCGAAGCGGGGCTGCTGAAGGCGCTCGAGACCAGTCCTTACGGACAATGCGTGTACCGCACCGACAACGATGTCTGCGATCATCAGGTCACCTTGATCGAATTCAAGAACGGCGTGACCGTCACGTTTAACCTGAGCGCATTCACCAACAAGATGAATCGGACGCTTAAGATCATGTGCGAGCACGGCGAGATCCGGGGCGACGACAGCCTGAACGTCATCGAGGTCACGCGCTTCTCCTCCAACATCGCGGAGCGCGGCGAACAGACCGTCATCCGTCCGGCTGCCGTAGGCGGCGGCCACAACGGAGGCGACGCGGGGCTGATGGCCGACTTCCTGAGCCTGATGGAGAACGGCGGGCATGACAGCAGATCCTCTATCGACCAATCGGTAGAGAGCCATGTGATGGCCTACGCGGCGGAAGTCGCGAGAATGTCGGGCCGCGTGATCGACGTCGATCAATTGAAGGAAGAGCTGCGCAGCGACATGACGGCGGAGCCGGTATCGAAGCTGGAGAGGACGTGATGCCATGAATTCGAATGTGGAACAACCGCCTTCGCTTGTCCGGGAGATCAAAAAGAAGGGCTTCCTGTACGAGATCAAGAAGCACCGCATTCTGTATCTCATGAGCGTGCCCGCTCTGATCGTGCTGATCATGTTCAGCTACATCCCGTTTGCGGGCATTTGGATGGCGTTCACGGACTTCAACGTCGTGGACGGCATCTACGGCAGCAAGTTCGTAGGCTTGGACAACTTCAAGTTCTTTTTTGAGAACGGCATGGGCTGGAAGGTCACGTACAACACGCTGTTCATCAACTTCTTCGGCATCATACTTGGCATTATCGTGCCCGTGACCCTCGCCATCCTGCTGCACGAGGTTCGGGGCGTGGCCTTCAAGAAGATGACCCAGAGCATGATGTTTTTCCCTTACTTCATCTCTTGGATCGTCGTAGGCGCCATCATCTACGGCATCTTCTCGACGGATGTCGGCATCGCGAACCAGCTGCTCAAGGCGCTCGGGGCGGATCCGATCCGCTGGTACTCCGAGCCGAAGTATTGGAAGGCCATCATCATCATCGCCAGCGTGTGGAAGTGGAGCGGGTACAGCTCCATCATCTATCTGGCTGCCATGGCCAACTTCGACGAGAGCCTGTACGAATCCGCGAAGGTGGACGGGGCGAACAAACTGCAGCGTATTCTGTTCCTGACGGTCCCGATGCTGAAGCCGACGATGATCATTCTGACGCTGATGAGCGTGGGGCGCATTTTCTACGGAGACTTCGGGATGATCTACGGGATCGTCGGCAACAATCCGGTCCTCGCCGACGAGGTGACGGTCATCGACACCTATGTCTATCAGTCGATGCGCACCTTGGGCTTCTCGTATTCGACCGCGATCGGCTTGCTCCAATCCGTCATGGGGCTGATCCTGGTCACCCTGGCCAATCGGTCGGCGAAGAAGTTCAACGACGGGGAGGGTCTGTTCTAATGGTCGAAAAATCGTTCGTCGACAAGCTCGTGACGACCCTGGCCTACGCGTTGGTCGGCTGCTTCGCCATCGCCTGCCTGTATCCCCTGGTGATGGTCGTCAGCGTCTCGTTTTCCTCTGAAAGGGAGATCGCGAGACACGGATATTCGATTATTCCGCAGGCGCTCAGCCTCGATACCTACCGGTATATCTTCGCGAACAGCGGGGCGCGGATTCTGAGATCCTACGGCGTGACCATCTTCGTCACCGTAGCCGGAACGATCGGCGCCCTGCTGATCACGAGCATGATCGCCTACGCCATCTCGATCCGCAAGCTCAAGTACCGCAACGTGCTGGCCTTCGTCTGCAACTTCACGATCATTTTCTCCGCCGGACTGATTCCCTGGTATATCGTGAGCGTCAACTATTACGGCCTGAAGAACAGTACGATTGCCCTCATTCTGCCTTCGATCTTCAGCGTCTGGAACATGTTCCTGATGCGCACGTACTTCGCCGCCATCTCGCCTTCGCTGTACGAGGCTGCGGAGATCGACGGCGCGAACCACTTCACGATCTTCTGGAGAGTAGCGCTGCCGCTGAGCAAGACGCCGCTGCTGACGGTCGGCTTGATGTATGCGCTCCAATACTGGAACGACTGGTGGAACGCGCTCATTTTCATCAACGACAAGGATCTGTTCCCGCTTCAATACTACTTGTACAACATCCTGTCGAACGTGAACGCGATCAGCTCCGGCCGCATCCCGTCCGGCGCCGCGAGCGGCATCACGCTGCCGGCGGAGACCGTCAAGATGGCCGTCACGGTCATCACGATCGGACCGATCATTTTCTTGTACCCGTTCATCCAGAAGTATTTCGTTCAAGGGGTCATGACTGGCGCGTTAAAGGAATAGCGGCTTCATGCAACCGGGCCTCCCGGGGCTTCATATAAAAATGCGATGAATGGGGAGAGGGTATCTCGATGAAAACAAGAAAAGGGCTTGTCACGCTGATCATGCTGCTCATCACGGTATCGATTCTGGCCGCTTGCGGCGGCAACAACGATGCGAATACGGCATCCGGCGCCGCATCGGATAGCGCGTCGGGCAAAGCCTCGGGCGCTGCGTCGGGCGGAGCGGCCAAGGATCAGGGAACGATCACGATCCTGTATCCGGGCGACGAGAGCGAGCGCATGTCCGACTTCATGAGCAATGAGTTCGCCGAAAAGATGAAAACCGACCTCGGCTTGAAGGTCAAAATGGTCTACGTGCCGTGGGCGCAGTATTGGGAGCAGAAAGATATTATGCTCGCCGCGAACGAGCCGGTCGACCTGTACTGGGACGGCCTGCCGGACCTCGCCGCCATCGTGAACAAGAAGCAGGCGAGGCCGCTGGACGATCTGATCCAGCAGTACGGCCAGGATATGCTGAAAGTGCTGCCGATGGAGCAGCTGCAGGGCGCGGTCATCGACGGCAAGATCCACGGCATTCCTTCCGCCTATGCGCCTTCCTCCGCGATGTATCAGCTGGTCACGGTCCGTCAGGATATTCTGGAGCAGGTCGGGATGACGGATCTGAAGACGCCTGAGGACCTGAAGACCTTTGCCGAGAAAGCACACAAGCAGTTCCCTGAAATGAAGGGACCGGCGGACGTTGTCTTTAAGCCGCTGACCCGCTACTATGCCGACGAGCAATACAACTGGATCGCGGGCGAGGAATTGGTCGTTTTCGGCGAGGACAGCAAAAAGGCGTACAGCTACTTCGAGACCAAGGCATTCCAGGACATGGCCAAGTTCAACCAGAGCATGTACGACGCGGGCCTCTATACCGAAGATCTGACGATCAAATACAACGAGCGCGACACGCGCATGCAGACCGGGCTTTATCTCTGGGTCGAGGGCTCCGTAGGCAAGGAAATGGAGATCTCCAACGCGATCAAGGCGAATGCGCCGAACGCCGTGCTCAAGACGTACCTGCTCGCGCCGGAAAAGCCGAAGTACATCACGTCGACGGGCGGAGAAGTATTGGCCATCCCGCAGACCGCTCCGAATCCGGAAGGCGCCATGAAGTTCATCAACTGGCTGTACAAGTCCCAGGACAACTATCTGTTCGCGCTCTACGGCGTAAAGGGCAAGGACTTCGAGATCGTCGACGGACGAATCAAAAAGCTGACGCCGTCCGATTTCTTCTATGAATGGATGTTCCGCAACAAGAACTACCAGCTGTTCACGCCGGACGTCTCCCAGGAATCGATCGACAACTACAAGAGCTGGGACGACAATGCGATCCGGTCGGACTCGCTCGGCTTCCGCTTCAACAACGAGAAGGTAAAGAACATCGAGACGGCCCTGCGGGAAGTCATGGGCAAGGACCTCGCGGCGATCCGCTCCGGCTTCGTCAACTTCGACAAAAACTATCCGAAGGCGATCCAGAAGCTGAAGGCCGCCGGCATCGACGAGTATGTGGCCGAAGTGCAGCGGCAGCTGGACGAATTCCTGGCGAGCAAGAAATAAGAAAAACAACGGCGGTCCGGGGCTGGTGTCCCGGCTGCCGTTGTCTTTTTTTTTTGCATGAAATAGCCGCCGAAGACGCTTAGGCGTACGTGTCGAACAAACTGCGGACGACGAGATTTTCCCGGAATTGCTGCAGCGTTAATGGTGCCGATAGGCTGCTCTTTGGTACCGCTATGCTTTTGGTGACGGACGCCGACAGATCGAAGATGTTATCGCTCCATGACGCGTCTGCATCGCGCAGATCAAGCGACACGAACTGGGCGAAGGCTTCGGCGCGTAGGCTAACGACGTATTGGTCTTCCTCTTCGGCGACGGCAGCGACGATGCGAGGATCGAGGTATTCGAAGTGCTTCGACTTGATGAACAGCGCCGAGCCGCCGCTTATTTCCCTGCCTTCTGCCGTCAGCGTGAACGCCAGGTATCGGCGACGCAGCTTTTCAGGCGTATCCAACTCGGCGCCAAGCGCCAGCGCGACAGCTTCCCGGGAAGAGAGGGCGTCCGCAACGATCGGCGTTTCTCCGGCCAGAATCACTTCAGAGCGGTGATCGAGCAGACGCCAGCGCAGTTGTCCCTCGAAGCGCTCGAGCGAATCGTTCGTGACATGCAGCGAGACGTTCGTCCCTTCTTCGCAGGCGGAGACCAACACCGGAGCGAAGAAGCGTTTGGCGGCATGCTGCGTCGCCTTCCAGCGGCCGAAGTAATCGATGCTCGACCATGAGGCGCCGGGCCAGATGTCATTGAGCTGCCAATAGATCGCGCCCATGCACCGGCCCCGGTTCCGGCGCCAGTGCTCCACGCCGACGCGCATCCCTTCGGCCTGAATAAGCTGAGAGACATACAGCAGCGCTTCGAAATCTTTGGGGTACTTGAAATATTCGCTGATATAGTAAAGAATCTTCTCGTTGCCGGTGCCGTTCTTCTGATGCGCTTCCATGACGTAGGAGAAAATGTTGCGGTCCTCCGGCAGCGTAAACGTCTCTACCGTCTTGAGCGAAGGGAAGGACTGCAGCCCGAATTCGGACATGAACCGCGGGAACAGCGTCCGGAATTCGGTAATCGGCTTCCTGCCGTGCCAGACGTCCCAGTAGTGCATATCCCCGATGCTTTCCAGGTTTGGTTCGTTAATGCCTCCGTAGGATGACGGGGACGAACGCCAGTAGAACGTGCCAGGATCGTGCTCCGCGTTCAGCTCGGGCAGGAACTGCTCGAACTGGCGCAAGTAATCGTCGCGTTGCTTCTCCCCGTATCGCTCCGTCCAGCCCCAATTCGCCCAAGCATATTCCAGTTCGTTATTGCCGCTCCAGATGCCGAGCGAGGCATGATGCCGAATGCGCTTCACGTTGTCGATCGTCTCCCGGCGAATGCTCTCCCGGAAGGCGTCGTTGAAGTCGTAAGTGCCGCACGCGTATAAATGATCCTGCCAGACAATCAGTCCGAGCCTATCGCAAGCGTCGTAAAAAGATTCATCGGGGTAATAGCCGCCGCCCCAAACGCGGATGCAGTTGAAGTTCGCTTCCGCGCAGCTTCGCAGCAGCCGTTCCGTCCGATCGGGGCTCAGCCGGCCGAAGACGTTATCCTCCGGAATGTAGTTGGCGCCCATGGCGAAGACGCTGCGGCCGTTGACGACGAATTCGAACGATTCGCCCCACTCGTCCTTCTCCTGCCGGACATTAAGCGTCCGCAAGCCAATCCGGAGCGACCGCTCATCGGCATCGCCCGCATCGCTGCGAAGAACGACCCGGAGCATATACAGCGGCTGTTCTCCGTAGTTGTTCGGCCACCATAACTGCGGGTTCGTTATGTCGAAGCTGAAAAGCGCATCTCCGAGCGTCGCGGCTTCGCGCTCCGAAACGGTACCGTCCGGAGCCTCTAGCGCAGCGCGGACGGTTAATTCGTCGTCCGGCAGCCATCGCTCCACATCGATGCGCACATCGAGCCGGACCGCGCCGGCCTCGTGGCGCTGCGTGACGTAGACGTCGTCGATTCGTCCCCGATCGTAACCGCGAATCGAGATATCTCGCCAAATGCCCGCATCCGGCAGCTTCGGACCCCAGTCCCAGCCGAACATGCTGTGCGCCTTGCGCAGGTGAGAGATGCCGGGCACGGCGTCGGCGCAGCTCGACAGATGCAATTCCTTGTCCTTATCGATGACAAAACGCGTCGCCGAGCGGATGACGACGCGAATATCGTTTAAGCCGGTCCGAAGCATGTCCTTGACGTTCGCCTCGAATGTCCGGTGCATATTGTCGGCGTCCAGCGCGAGCTTGCCGTTAATGGACACCTCGCACAGCGTATCCAGTCCTTCGCAGCGGAGCAGGACGACATCGCGCGCAAGCAGTGCCTCGTCTGCTTCAAAGCTTCGCTCGTACTCATAATCGAACTTGGTCAGCTCGAGTGCGGCCATCTCGTTATCGCGATAGAACGGGTCTTCCATTTTGCCTGCCCGCAGCAGGTCGTTGAAGACGGAGCCGGGAACGACGGCGTCTATCCATTCGGTCTCGTCGGTTCGCTTCATTCGCCAATCGCCGTTCAGCGTCAGCAGCTGCATTCCATTACCCCCTGATTCCCTTTTCATCAATTGTGCTAATCCCGTATGCCAATCATCCTGACGATGGCGGACATCGGCAGGAAATAGCTAGATCATAGCATCGGGCGCGTAGCGCGTCTTGTATTTTAAAGGCGGGTTTTTGTGCTATATTAACATCGAAATGGAGAGCGAGATCTATGGAGGGAGGGGGGTATCGATGAAGGAGAACATGCTGCGGGCCGCGACGCTGATCGATCCGCAGACGCAATCCAATTACCATATCGTAGAATCCGTCAAGCACGCCTATCCGTTGCATGGGCATGACTTTTACGAGATCTTCGTCATCCTGGCGGGACGTTGCACGCACCTGGTCAATGGCGAGATCCAGACGCTTGAAGCGGGCGAGATGGCGTTCATTCGCCCCGGCGATACGCATGGCTACGACTATTGCGGCGAGGACGACTGCCGCTTCATGAATATTAATTTCTATACGGAGGTTGTGGAGAGCGCATTGGAGTTCGTAGGCAGTCCCGGCTTCTCGGCGAGGCTGAAGCGATCGAAGCTGCCGCCGATCCTCCGGCTGGCGCCTGCCGATGTAGACTATTTGATGCAAAAGGGCGGCCTGATCGGGGTGTGCGCGACGATCGACAAGTCGAAGGCGCGCTCGGCGGCTCGCAGTTGGCTGGTCGATGCGCTGACGCTCTACTTCCTGGACGATCGGGATGGGAATCAGAAGGCGATGCCGGCATGGCTGGATCATCTGCTGCTCGAGTTACAGAAAAGGGAGAACTTCACCGGCGGCCCGAGTCGGCTGAGCGAGCTGTCGGGCCGCAGCGCCGGGCATCTGAACCGCGTGTTCAATCAGTATTTGCAGACGACGCCGACCGCTTACCTGAACAGGCTTCGCCTCGCGCATGCCCGCAACCTGCTGCTCGCGACGAGCCTGGGCATTATGGAAGTCGCCTACGAAGCGGGGTTCGACAATCTAAGCCACTTCTATCATCTGTTCAAGAAGCAATACGGAGCCTCTCCCGGAAGAATTCGTTCCGGCTGAACCTTTTTAGAGCCAGCTCTGGCCGAATTCGGCCAGGGCTATTTTTTTGATCGAATCCAATCAGCGCGATAATAATCCAATCGTTGTTGCGTTGTTGCCGTCCGAAGGCTGCCCGTATAATGGGAACCACTGAGGTGATGTTATGCTAGCAAGAGTGGCCAAATACCGTTGGCAGTATGTCATGATCGCACCGGCCGTCGTCCTGTTGTTCTTGTTCAGCTACGTTCCGATGGCTGGCGTTCAGGTCGCGTTCAAAGATTTCCACATCGGCGGCACGATCTGGAACAGTCCATGGGTAGGGCTCGACAACTTCGAATTCCTGCACGACGACCAGTTCTGGATCGTCGTTCGCAACACGCTGTGGATCGCCGCGCTCAAGTTCGTCTTCGGCTTCCCGGCGCCGATTATTCTCGCGCTGCTTATCAATGAGGTGCGACACAACAAATTTAAGAGATTCGTGCAATCCGTCAGCTACCTGCCGCACTTTTTTTCCTGGATCGTCGTGGCGTACATTCTCCAATCGCTGCTGACGCTCGACGGCGGACTCGTTAACACGTTCATTACCGATCTCGGCGGCGATCAAATCTTCTTCCTCGGCTCGACGGAATGGTTCCGGCCGATGATCGTGGCGAGCGGCCTGTGGAAGGAAGTCGGCTGGAACACGATTCTCTACCTGGCCGCGATTACGGCGATCGACCCGCAGCTCTACGAAGCGGCACGCGTCGAAGGCGCCGGTCGACTGGCGCAAATACGCTATATTACGTTCCCCGGCATTCTGCCGACCGTCTCGATCGTGCTCATCCTGAGCATGCCGAGCCTGATTACGGTCGGCATGGACCAGATCTACCCGTTGATGAACCCGGCCAACCAGCCTGTCGCCGACGTGCTCGATACCTACGTGCTGCGCAACGGCCTGCAGCAGGGCTACTTTGGACCGGCGACGGCGATCGGCCTGCTGTCCTCCGTCATCAGTCTCCTACTTGTGCTGGGAACGAATCGAGTTTCCCGACGACTGAACGGGGAGGGGCTCTGGTAATCTATGAAACGTTCCTTACCCGAAAAAATCGGTCAGGCGATGATCGTGGCCATCCTGTCTTTGCTCTGTCTCTCCGTGATATATCCGTTCCTGTACATGCTGGCCATCTCCCTTAACGTCGGCAGCGATGCGGCCAAGGGCGGCGTCTACCTGTGGCCGCGGGATTTCACGCTATCCAATTTCCAGGTCGTGCTCGGCAACGCCGTCATCAGGCATGCATACGGCATTACCGTGGCGCGTACCGCAATCGGGACAGCCGTCGGACTGCTCGTCACCTTGCTCGCCGCGTTCGGCTTGTCTTACCGCCAATTGCCGATGCGGGGAACGCTGCTCGGCTACGTGCTCATCACGATGCTTTTCAGCGGCGGTCTTGTTCCGTTCTACATCCAGCTTCACCAGCTGTCGCTGCTCGATTCGTTCTGGGTGTATATCATCCCCAGCGCCTTCTCGGCCTGGAATATGTTCGTCATGATGAAGTTCATCCAGGGCATTCCCGATGCGCTCGTCGAATCGGCCGAGCTGGACGGCGCCGGTCCGCTGCGGACGTTGTGGTCGATCGTCGTTCCTCTATCCAAGCCGATGCTGGCCGCGATCGGGCTATTCACCGGCGTCGCGCACTGGAACGATTGGTTCGCCGGCGCGTTCTTCGTCTCGAATCAGAATCTCATTCCGGTGCAAACGTTCTTGCAACAGCTGCTGTCGGCGCAGGACCTGTCGGCCGTGCTAGGCTCGAACAACAATATCGAGGCGATGGCACGCGGCACGATCCTGTCGAACATCACGCTCATGTCGATCAAGATGGCGACCGTCATGGTGAGCGCCATTCCGATTCTGTGCGTGTATCCGTTTCTTCAGCGGTACTTCGTCAAAGGCGTGCTCATCGGTTCCGTCAAAGGCTGATCGCGTCATTCAAACGGGTATGAGGCTTCACCCTATACCATCTATTCCATTCATTGAGACAAGGAAGGGGACAACATCCATGGTTTTGCGCAAGGAGACAAAAAGAAGGAGCATCGTTGCATTCGGCCTCGCTTTGTTAATGATGGGCACGGCTGCCTGCTCGAGCGGGAGCAGCAACGAGAGCAAAGCCACCGAATCGGCTGCTTCCCAAGGAAGCGCGCCTGCTTCGTCCGCGTCGGCAAGCGCCGCGGGACCGAAGGCGTTCAAGCTCTGGCTTGGCTGGAACGCCACGATCAACAACGACAGCATGGTGCAAAAGTATTGGCGGGAAAAAGAGCCGGGCATCGACGTTCAGCTGGAAGCGACGCAAGGTGACACCCTGACGGCGCTGAACTTGAAGCTGAACGCGGGCGGGTTCGATGACGCTGCCGTGTTCGCCCGCAACGATGTCGTCGATTCCGCAATGATTCGTTCGGGAAAAGTCCTGCCGCTCGAGCAGTACTTCAACATGCCCGACAAGTATCCGAGCTTAGCTTCCATTCCAAAGCTGTACCTGGACGCCATGAAGGACGCGGACGGCCATATTTGGTCGATTCCGAGCTGGTTCGATCAGAATCCGAACGATCCGTGGCCGGGCTGGGCTTCGCTAGGCTGGTTCATTCGCACCGACGTGCTGGAGAAGACCGGCATGACGAAGGATGATTTGAAAACGCTTGACGGCGTGGAGAAATATCTAAAGGCCGCCTCTCAAGTGACGGACGCGTCGGGCAAAAAGCTCATCCCGCTCGACTTCCTCTCCGATGCGAGCGACGAGAACGTCATTTTGAGCACGTTCGGCGTCACGACGGCAACCGCGGGCGGCGTCATTCCCGTCGAGAAGAAGGGCGACGGCTTCCAGTTCATCTATGACGATCCCCAGTACAAGGCCGCCTATCAGTGGATGAACAAGATGTACCGCGAGAATCTGCTCGACCGCGAAGTCATTACCGACAAGACGGAGCGTTACCGGGAGAAAGTGAAGTCCGGACGCGTCGCGATGAATGCCGGCGGCTTCTTTAATATGGACGCGCATATTTGGGAAACGCTCGACGGCCCGACGGAACCGGCCTGGTATTACGACGTCATTCCGTATCCCCAAGTGCCGGGCGTCGACCATATCGGGACCAATCAGATCGTGAGTCCATACCCTGGCAACGACATCTATATCAGCAAAGATACGAAGAACCTCGAAGCGATTCTGTCGTTCATGGACTACATGCTGCAGCCGAAGCCCGAGATGCAGCAGATCGCGAACGAAGGGCCTCCAGGCGTCTATTGGGACTGGGCCGATAAACCGCTCGGCAAGTGGAAGTACATTAACGAGGAATACTCATCTCTCCGCGAAACCGGGGACGCGGCGAAAAAAGCGAGCACGACGCCCGAGCTGTACGGCTTGTCCTCCTACAACAACGAATGGTATCCGTGGTGGAACGTCGCCGTCATGGAGCCGAAGGGACGCCAGAAGACGATCGATTTCACGCAAGCGGTCGGCAAAATGGGCGGCGTGCGCGTCGCCGAGACGTACGATCGGGTGAAGGCGAAAACAGGCGGGTTGTGGGAGAAGTATCTGCCTGAGCTCGAGAACGTGCGCAAGGAGTATAAGGCCAAGCTGCTGATGGCCAAGGACGATGGGCAGTTCGAGTCGGTCTGGACCGATTTCCAGGCGGCGCTTCAGAAGCGCGCTCACTGGAGCGAGCTGAAGGAAGAATGGCAATCGGAGCTGCCTCTGACGAAATGATCGCCTTTGTAACCGAAGTTTGCAGGGAAGCCGTAGCAGTCGTTACGGCTTCTCTTTCCTAATTTTAGCGGCCGGCTGCCTCGCTCCCGATTAACGGACGTACTATTGCCGATCCGAATCGACCGTATTATACTCCGTTTATCTAAGGGGGGGTAGCCTTGCGAAGGCTTCTGGAGAAGTGGGTCATCGGGGCTACCCGCAAGCTGAACCTGCGCAGCAAAATTCTCGTGCTGTACGGCCTTATTCTATTGCTGCCGACGCTCGCGCTGGGGACCGGCGCCATCTATCTGGTCATCCGCAGCTTTACGCAGAGCTATATGTCGGCTGCGGACGAAGCGGTTAGTCAATCGGCGAAAATGGCGGAATTCAGCAAGAGAAGCTACGATCTGTTAGCGGTGAGGACGGGGACCGACGGCGAGCTGATCGCCCGGCTCGGACGGGAATATACGGACATGCCGGAGATCGTGGACACCGTCAACTACGTAGACCGGACGTTTCTGATCACGAGCAAGTATTTGCCCGGCATCGCCGACTTCCGCATCTACCATACGAACGAGACGCTCGTCCAGGACGGGCAACTGCTGTGGCGGCCGGAAGACCGGATGCTGTCCGGCATGGACGAGCGGACCTGGTACCGCGAAGGGATCCATTCGGACGCGCCGCTCGTTTGGAGCAATGCGGCGAACAATCCGAAGATGAACGTCATTACCCGCAAAATCATCGGTCCGAGCGGCGATGTGCTGGGGCTGGTCTATATTTTGCTTAATTACGACGCCGTGTTCGGCGAATTGCTCGATCATCCGTTCAAGGGACGCGGCAGCTTGTACATCGTCGATGCGGCCAATCGCATACTGGCGACTTCCGACGAGGCCCATATCGGCAACCGTATCATTCTAAGGAACGAAGGGAAAAGCGAAGCCGCCTCCGGCGACTCTAGCGCCCAGGGCGAGGAAAACGAGAGCGTGCTGGACTTGAGCCGCAACCGCGAGCTGCAGATCGTCAAGCCGTTGGAATCCGGCTGGAAGGTCGTCGCGCTGATCCATATGAAGTACATGGATCGCCAGAACCTCACGATCCTGCTGCTGATCATCGGCATCACGGCGCTTTTCTTATTGCTGTCGGTGTCGCTCATGATGACGATCGTCAAGAACATCGTATGGCGCATCCGCAAACTTGGCGCCCGGATGAGCGATGTCGCGCAAGGCGAATTCGAGGTGTCGGTGCGCAACCAGGGCCGGGACGAGCTCGGGGATCTGGAGAACGTATTCAATTCGATGTCGGCGAAGCTAGGGAGACTCGTCGAGGACATCACGCATGCCGGGCTCATGGAGAAGGAGCAAGCGTTCCGCTCGCTGCAAGCGCAGATCAACCCCCACTTCATCTATAATTCGCTCGGGCTGCTCCGATGGCGGGCGATGGATGCGAAGGACGACGAGCAGATCCGCATCATCGACGCGCTGACGACCTTCTATCGGCTGACGCTTAACAACCAGATCAGCGTCATTCGCGTCAGGGAGGAGCTGGAGCATGTGAAGGCGTATCTGGACATCTGCCAATTTCGCTACCCGGGACGCGTGCGGGTCGAATGGGAGATCGACGAGGCCGCGCTGGACTGCTACACGATCAAGACGGTGCTGCAGCCCATCGTCGAGAATTGCTATCAGCACGGAGCGATCGCCCGCAGGCCGGACGCCCGAATCGTCATCGCCGCCGCTGCAGCAGGCGGACGGCTGCGTATGACCGTATACGACAACGGCCTCGGCATGGCAGAGACGACGATGCGGGAACTGGAGGCGGGCGCGTACGCGAGTCGCTCGTCCAAGGCAAGGAAGGGCGGGAATGGGTTCGGTATCGCGAACATCCGGAAGCGGCTGGCACTCTACTTTGGCGGCGACGCGTCGCTAACGTTCCGAGGCGAGCAGGGCGCTTGGACGCAGGTAGAACTGGATATGCCGTCCCTGGCTTCGCCGCCGTCGATCAGAAGGGAGACTTCGAATGATTAACGTACTGATTGTCGACGACGAACCGTCTAACCTATATGGGCTGGCGCGCAATATCGACTGGGAGGGGCTAGGCTACGAATCGCCGGCGCTCTTCGAGTCGGCCGAAGAGGCGCTGGAGGCATTAAGTCGTTCGTCGTTCGACGTGCTGATCACCGATGTGTCGATGCCCGTTATGAACGGGATCGAGCTTGTGGAACGGGCGAAACCCCTGCACCCGCACCTGCAGGTGCTCATGATCAGCGGTTACAGCGAATTCGAGTTCGTGCAGGACGCCATTCATGTGGGCGCGCAGGCCTACGTGCTGAAGCCGCTCAAGCTGGATGAGGTGAGCAGCCGATTGACGGCGTTCCGGCAGACAATCGAGAAGATGCGCCATGTCATCGAGCAGACGACCGAGCTTGAAAAGAAAGTGACGGGCAGCGTGAAGCTCGTCAAGGAACGCTTCGTCAGCGATCTGATCGCGGATATGCCGCTGACGGACGAGCTGATCGCGTCGTGGAGCGAGCTGCTGGAGCTCCCGGACATCGAACGGGGATTCCAGACGATCGTATTCGGCCTGGATTCGTTCGGCTCGGCGGGGCGCGAAGCGAAGGAGCGAATGCTGCTCGGCAGCGGCTTCAGACAGACGGTCGAGGTCGCGTTGTCCGATATGGAATCGGTCTATGTCGCGCAGACGAGTCCCGAGGAGATCGTCGCCCTGCAATTAAATCCGACCTCGGAGGAGCGAGCCCGGCTGGAGAAGCATCTTGTCTTCGTGCAGCGCATGATGCGCGACCGCTTCGGCGCGAAGATAACGATCGGCTGCAGCCGCCTGGCCGACCGATGGGAGGACTGCGCGCTCGCGTACAAAGAAATCAAGTTCGCGATGGCGAAGGCGCGACTCGTTGAAGACGGGCAGATCGTCCGCTACGAGAGCGGCGATGCGAGGGAGTTCAAAGACTATCGGCTGCGCGAAGAATGGATGCCCCATCTTGTCCGTCTCATGGAAGAAGGGGATGCGGCGAAGGTCGGCGGTTATATGAACCGGATCCTGGACGTGCTGCTGTCCCAAGAGCCGGTCTCTTTCTCGTACGCGCAGGCATTCGGCATGAGCTTGCTGAGCGAGTTGATTCGCACCTTGAAATGGAAGAACGCGTTGGAGAGCGATACGAACATCCTCATATGGCGCCGAATGCTCGATTGCGGCAGCGCGAGTCAGATCGCGGAGCTTCTCGTCGAGTACGTGGACCGCTACATGCAGGTCGAGAAGAAGGAACGGCTCCATCAGCAGCATCATCTGATCCGCTCGATCGCCGATTTTATCGAGGAACGGCTTCAGGAGAACTGGACGGTCAAGCAACTCGCGGAGCAATTTGAGCTGAACGCGAGCTATCTGAGCGTACTGTTTAAGCGAGAAATGGGCAAAACGATCTCGGAGTTCGTGCAGTCGACCCGAATTCAGCAGGCGATCAAGCTGCTCCAGGACCCGAATATTAAAATATACGAAGTGGCGGACCGCGTCGGCATTCAGACGCAAGCTTACTTTACGTTCTTGTTCAAGAAGTTGGTCGGCTGTACGCCTCAAGAGTACCGCGACTACAGATACGACTCGAACGACGGCTAAGCGCCGTTTTGCAGCATGTCCGCGCTGTATACTTCGTCCGCTGAAGAGGGACTCGCATACCATCCAGGTGCTAACGGAAATTCGGCAGATCGGTACGCCGAACGGCGCAAATGTACCTATTCATATCGCTAGAATGCTTAGATAATGGATCTAGCTCAATATGAAAGCGCTATCATTCTTTGATTTAGATCGTCTTTCTTCGCTCAAGAGTCAGTCTGCCTGGAAAAGGGGGGGATGCGGCGGAGCAAAAGGTATGTAGCTGCATGGCGGCTGCAGGGGAGTCAACGCACCCTTCAGCGGTCTGTTCGTGGCTTCAATATCCAATTCAAAGGGAGATGATGTTCGTCATGTTCCAACATTTCGTCAAGCTTCGCATCCTCTTGCTGGTCGTTGCCATTCTCGCGGCGCAAGCGGGAATCGCGATTCCGCAAGCGCAAGTCGCCAGCGCGGCCATCAACGGCCTCGGCCAGAAGCCGTACATGGGCTGGAGCAGCTACAGCATGCAGGTGTATTCGGGCAGCAATCCCTTTATCACGGCAGCCCAGATCAAGGCGCAATCGGATGCGATGCACGCCACGCTGCAGTCGCACGGCTACGAATATATCAACATCGACGCGGGCTGGAACGGAAGCATGGACGGATACGGCCGGCCGATCCCGAGCACGACGCTTTACCCGAACGGCTTCCAGGACGTGATCGACTACGTGCACAACAACGGGCAGAAAATCGGCATCTATCTGATTCCCGGGCTGTCGAAGGACGCTTACAATGCGAACTTGCCGATTTACGGCACGACTTCGTGCCACATGCAGGATATCGCCGTCCAGCCTCTTACGACGGCGGACTACTGGAACATCGGCTACAAGATCAACTTCTCGAATCCCTGCGCCCAAAGCTACGTCAACTCCATCGCCGATATGATTGCATCCTGGGGCATCGACTTCGTGAAGTTCGACAGCGTGACGCCGGGCTCCGGCCATAACGATACGTCGATCGACGCGCGCGACGACGTGAAGGCGTGGGCGACCGCGCTTGCGCCGCACGGCATCTGGTTCGAACTCTCGTGGGCACTCGACCATAATTACGTCGATTACTGGAAGCAATACGCGAATGGCTGGCGGGTCGATTGGGACGTAGAAGCTTATCAGCCCGGCGTGAAGCTGACCGAGTGGAACAACATCGCCCGCCTGTTTCCGGATGCGGAAACGTGGTGGCGCGATGCGAGGCCGGGCGGTTGGAACGACTTCGACTCCTTGAACGTCGGCAACGGGGCGATGGACGGCCTGACCCAGGACGAGCGCCGAACCGCGATGACGTTATGGTCGATGTCGTCGGCGCAGCTCTATACGGGCAACGACTTGACCAATCTGGACAGCTTCGGCATCGGACTCTTGACGAATGACGAGGTGATCGCGGTTAATCAGGCGGGGCGCCCGGCGCATCCGGTCTCGACCGCGACCAGCCAGCAGGTATGGTACGCGAACAACGGAGACGGCAGCTATACGGTCGCCCTGTTCAACCTCGGCAGCGCTTCTGCTACGGTGACGGCGAACTGGAGCGACATCGGCCTATACGGCTCCGCAACGGTCCGCGACCTGTGGACGCATACCGACCTCGGCAAGTTCGCGACGGGATACAGCTCCGTAAACCTCGCGCCGCATGCGTCCCGTATGCTGCGGGTCGTCACGAACGGCGGCGCTAACGTCGTCAACGACGACGATACGGGTATCGCCTATACGGGAAGCTGGCAGCGGAGCTGGAATCGCGGGCTCGGCGATTTCAAGGACGACGTCCATTATACGCAGACGAACGGAGACTATTTTGAATTCAAGTTTAACGGCACCGGCATCGAGCTGTATACCGAGAAGGATGCATCGCAGGGGAATGTCGATATCTACGTCGACGGCGTGCTGAAGCAGACGGTCAACACTTACAATGCGACGCGGCAGACGCAGCAGAAGGTGTATAGCGCTTCGGGACTCGCTAACGGCGTCCATACGTTGAAGGCGGTGAAGAAGTCCGGTACGTTCATGCTGCTTGACAAGTTATCGTTCAACGTTGCTGCCCCGATCGAAGTGAACGATACGGATGCGGGCCTCGCGTATTCCGGTTCCTGGTCGACCAGCACCGCGCGCGGCTTCGGAGATTATAACGATGACGTCCACTATACGATGACGAACAACGATTATTTCCAATACGCCTTTAATGGCACGGGAATCGATCTTGTTACCGAGAAGGATGCGTCGCAAGGGGACATCGACATTTACGTAGACGGCGCCTTCAAGAAAACGGTGAGCACCTACAACGCGACGCGGCTCGCGCAACAGACCGTCTACAGTATTAGCGGCCTGCCGAGCGGGTCCCATACCCTCAAAGCCGTGAAGAAGTCGGGCACGTACATGCTGCTCGACAAGCTCAATGTCCGCAGCAGCCGTATTCAGCTTAATAATACGGATTCCGGCATTACGTACTCCGGCTCCTGGTCGCTTAACGCGAGCCGCGGCTACGGGGACTACAACGACGACGTGCACTTCACGGCCGCCAACAACGATTACATGCAATACGCGTTTAACGGGACGGGGATCGAACTGCTTGGCGAGAAGGCGTCGGATCAGGGCAACGTCGACATTTATATCGACAACGTCCTGCAGACGACGGTGAACACGTACAACGCGACACGCCTTGTCAATCAGTCGATCTACGGCGCAAGCGGGTTGACCGCCGGCTCCCATACGATCAAGGCCGTCAAAAAGACGGGCGCGTATATGCTGGTGGATTCGCTGCGCGTGACGCCATAATGCGGTCACCGAAGCCGGCTTGGCGCTACTCCGCCGCGCGATCTTCCCCGTGCAGCTCGTTCAGGTGATCGATGTGCGAGACGCCCCAATCGTTCATCGCTTGCAGGATCGGCGTTAACCGCTGCCCGTATGCCGAGATTGAATACTCCACCTTTGGCGGAATCAGCGGATAGACCTCCCGGTGTACGATATCGTGATACTCGAGCTCTCTCAGCTGCTGAGAGAGCATCTTTTTGGTGATGTCGGGAATGGCCTTTTGCAGCTCGCTGAACCGCATCGTGCCGTTCGCAAGCAGGCGCAGCAGGATCACGGGCTTCCATTTCCCAATGAGAATCTCGAGCGTCGTCTCGAACTTGCAATAAGTCGTCATGCTGCTCGCCTCCCGCCGTCGTCTAAGGTTTTCTTTTCTATACCTTGTATGGATAAAGTGCCTTCTTCCGGTGCGACTTCCTGCCTCTTATTATAAGCGTAGGTTGACGACGAATAACAAGAGGGGTGTGTGAGCGATGAATATCGCGCTATGGATCGTACAGGGCGTATTGGCGCTGGGGTTCGTGTATTCCGGCTGGATGAAGGCGGTTCAGTATGAAAAAGGGGCGGCCGCATGGGGCTGGGTCAAAGAGGTGCCGAGGGGCCTGGTCGTTGCAATCGGGATTCTGGAGCTGCTCGGCGCGGTCGGCCTGGTGCTGCCTCTGGCGACGGATGTCGCGCCGATCCTGACGCCGGTCGCTGCAATCGCGCTGGCCGCCGTCGTGCTGTTCGGCGCTTTGTTCCATCTGCTGCGCAAAGAATACCGGGAGATCGGCATCAACGTCGTGTTCATCGCGCTTGCGGCGATCGTGGCTGTCGGCCGGTTATAGGGCCATTCAGGATAGCCGTTAAGCCCCGCGGCGGATTATAATCAAAAACAAATCCGATAATCTTAGCGGGAGGTACATATGAGCGGAATAGCAAAGACGCCGGAGCCCCCTTATTACGCCGTTATTTTTACATCTGAGAGAACGGAGGGAGATGACGGGTACGCGGATATGGCAGATGAGATGGTACAGCTCGCGAGTGCTCAACCGGGATTCCTAGGCGTGGAAAGTGCCCGTGAAGGTGTGGGGATTACGGTATCCTATTGGGAATCTCTCGATGCAATCAAATATTGGAAACAGAACGAGCGACATTTGTTTGCGCAAAGGCGGGGGATATCTGATTGGTACCTCCGGTACAAAACGAGAGTCTGCAAGGTTGAGCGGGATTACGAGTTTGAAAGAAACGAATAGTCCAATCGAAACCCTTAAGCCAAGATCGCCAAAGGTGTGGTTGAATCCGCGCCTTTGGCGATCGTATTTTCCCTTATACGCGCCGCGATGCTCCGCCGGATATAGGGTTCGCAGAAAAAGGCCCAGGGTTCGAAAAGCGGAAAACGCCGCTTGCTTGGGCTGCCTGAGTTCGAGCTGAGGCCAGTGCCTGCCATTGCGCGTTATTCATCTGCCGCAAAGGCATATTGCTCGAGCTTGAAGGCGCCGTCCGCATAGCTGACCTTCGCTTTTACATAACCGATATATTGAGGCTCGACCAGTTTGTCGATCCGAAGTCCGACCGCGACCTTGATGTGCAGCTGTCCGGCATCATCGGCTTCAAAATACACGATAGCGCCGTAGCCCAACCGGTCTTGAATCGTTTCTACCCCATACTCCTTCACCCATGGGCTCAAGTCCACCTCGTAGGCGCGGCCGCCGATCGCGATCTGTCCCCGCCACTTGCCGTCCTGTTCGACCTTCCGAAAGGTGAGCGCGGCATCGAGCTGAGCCAGGTAGTCTTCGGAACGGAACGTATGATCGATAAAGGGTCGGTCGGCCGTTCCGTTCATTCCCCTGAATTCCACCACATGCAGTTCGTCCTGGAGCAACCCCGTTCCCGAGCCGAGCTCCAGCACGACCGCCAATTCGTCTTCGCCGTCGCGGTCGTAATCGCCGATCTTCAGCGCGGGCAGCACGCCCCTGACGGTGGAATACGTCCAGTCCATCGATTGACGCGCATCGCCGATGGCGAGGAGCGCGTCTTTTTGCGGACTTGCGTATAAGTAAACGTCTTGGTCGGGAAGAGAGACGACCGGCTCGGCGCCGGCGGGAATCGAAGCGGAAGAATCGCGGCGATCTTTGGCTATGCTCTCGTGCGAGGGCGCGGCGTCCGATGGTCGGACGGACGGGCTGCCGGCCGACTCGGCTGCCGACGTGCAGCCGGCCAGAAGCGATAGGGCCGCCAAGGCCGCCGCGAGCGTCATTGGCTGCCAACCGGCCTTCATACCGAATATCATCATTGTCTGCACCTCCAATCACATTCGCCATTTAGACGAGCGCCGGGAGGCTCAAGTTACAAATTCTGCAAGTGTCACTGTCTATTCGTCATACAATCAGAGGTGCAATGATTTCCCGATTTATCCGATAACTGATTAAGAGATGTAAGTGGAGACAGGACAAGGGGGATTGTATGTATTTTGCGAAAAAAATAGGGGGTTGCCTCGTCGCTATATCGCTGCTAGCCGGCCTGTTCAATCTAAAGCCAGTGGGTACGGCATTAGCGGCGGGTCCTACGGCTACGATCGTAGTTGCCGATACAACGCTAACCATCGGCGAGACTTCACAGGTGACGATTACATTCCCGCAAGCAGTAACGGGCCTCACCATTTCAGATTTGACGGTCACCGGGGGCATATTGAGCGGCCTAACAACTAGCACCAACATTACTTATACGGCTACGCTGACGCCGTCACCTAACTTAACGCTAGCGAACAATACCATCCAGCTTGACAATGCGGATGTTCAGTATGGAAGCAGTGCAGGGGCGGGCATGTCCGTCTCGAACCCCTACACGGTCGATACGGCGCGGCCGACGGCCACGATTGCAATCGCCGATACGACGCTGACGGCCGGGGAGACTTCGCTGGTCACGTTCACCTTTTCGGAAGCGGTGATCGGCTTCACGCATGAAGACCTGACGGTGGCGAACGGTACGCTTAGCGCCGTCGGTTCGACGGACGGCGGCATCACATGGACGGCGATGTTAACGCCGGCTGCGGGCATATCGGATGCGACGAACGTCATCACGCTAGACAATAGCGGTGTGGCCGATCTTGCGGGCAATGCAGGGGCGGGTACCACCGACTCGAACAATTACGCGGTACATACGGTTCGGCCAGCGGCCACGATCATAGTCGCCGACACTTCGCTAGTCATCGGCGAGACCTCGCCCGTCACGATCACCTTCTCGGAGGCGGTGAGCGGGTTCGACAATGCGGACCTAACGGTAGCGAATGGCACGCTCAGCAACGTCAGTTCGACGAACGGCGGCGTCACTTGGAAAGCGACGCTCACGCCGAATGCAAGCATCGAGGACACGACGAACGTCATCACCCTCGATAACGGCGGCGTAGTCAATGCTGCTGGCAATACAGGAGTAGGGACCACAGCCTCTAACAATTACGCGATCGATACGCTTCGACCGACCGCCACGATCGTCGTTGCCGACACAGCGTTAGCCATCGGCGAGATTTCGCAGGTGACGATCACCTTCTCGGAAGCGGTGGTGGCCTTCACGAATGCTGACCTGACGGTTGCGAACGGGACGCTCAGCGCAGTCGGTTCGATGGACGGCGGCGTCACGTGGAAGGCGACGTTCACGCCGGCTGCGGGCGTATCGGATGCGACGAACGTCATCGCGCTAAACAACGGAAGCGTGGCAGACCTTGCGGGCAATATTGGGGGAGGCGGCAATTCCAACAATTATGCGGTCGATACGGTGCGGCCGACGGCGACGATTGTGGTGGCAGACGCATCGTTGACAGCCGGGGAAACTTCGCCCGTGACGATCACCTTCTCGGAAGCGGTGTCGGGCTTCACAAGCGCAAACCTGATGGCTGCAAACGGTACGCTTGATGCCGTCACCTCGGCGGACGGCGGCATCACGTGGACCGCGACGTTCACGCCAGCTGCGGGCATATCGGATGCGACGAACGTCATCACGCTAGACAATAGCGGTGTGGCAGATCTTGCAGGCAATGCAGGGGTAGGCATCACGGGCTCGAACAATTACGCGGTACATACGGTTCGGCCAGCGGCCACGATCATAGTCGCCGACACTTCGCTAGTCATCGGCGAGACCTCGCTTGTCACGATCACCTTCTCGGAAGCGGTGAGCGGGTTCGACAATGCGGACCTAACGGTAGCGAATGGCACGCTCAGCAACGTCAGTTCGACGAACGGCGGCGTCACTTGGAAAGCGACGCTCACGCCGAATGCAAGCATCGAGGATAAGACGAATGTCATCACCCTCGATAACGGCGGCGTAGTCAATGCTGCTGGCAATACAGGAGTAGGGACCACAGCCTCTAACAATTACGCGATCGATACGCTTCGACCGACCGCCACGATCGTCGTTGCCGACACAG
>Ga0209566_100566_pt1 | contig 24266 bp, 24 predicted proteins | sample Araplavi_mTSA_r2_2_FD_184287 | JGI IMG/M metagenome (GOLD analysis project Ga0209566, IMG submission 184287) | Arabidopsis root microbial communities from North Carolina, USA - plate scrape CL_Cvi_mTSA_r2 (SPAdes) (version 2) | ecosystem: Host-associated > Plants > Roots > Endosphere | place...
GCTCGAGCGCAACGAGCACGCGCAGCAGCGACGTTTCGACCTGTCGGACCTGCGTTACAAGAACGGCGTCGACAGCTACCTGTCGGTGCTGACCGCGCAGACGGATCTGTACTCGGCACAGCAGACGCTGATCAACGCACGTCTGGCGCGCTGGACGAACCTGGTCACGCTGTACCGCGCACTGGGCGGCGGGTGGATTCAGCGGGCAGGCGAGACGCCGCGCGCGCCGGATGCGCCGGTCGACTACGACAAGGCGGCCGCTCCGGCGCCTGCGTCGTCGGCGGCGACGAACGGGTAAGTGAAAGGCGGGGCAGGAGCGGGCAACTGCTTCTGCCTGCCGAACCGGCGAGATGCAAAAGCGAAAACGCCACGGACGAAAGTCCGTGGCGTTTCCTTATTGCTCGGCTGCTCACATCCGGAGCGATGTTGCGCTACGCCTGCTTTGTCCAGAGCGTGCGGCCGAAGAACGTCAGTGTGCGATCCCATGCCATTTGCGACCACACGGGATCGAACTGCGTGCCGGCGATACGGCCGGGGCCGACGGCCGTTTCGTTCGCGAACGCATGATGCGCGAGATAGCGATGGAATTCGAAACCGACCTTCGCGTCGGCCAGCTTCTTCTCGAGCGCATCGACCTGGTCGATCGCGAAGAACGCGTCCTGCGTGCCCCAGTGGCCCATCAGCGGCACCTTGAGCTTCGCCGGATCGAGGTAGTCGAGCGGCGGGAAACCGTACCACGTGACGCCCGCGTCCGCATCGGCGAACTGCAGCGACAGCAGCGTGAGTGCACCGCCCATGCAGTAACCCGTTACCGCGACACGCGACGCAAGCGTCTTCAGATAGGTCACGGCGCCCGGAATGTCCTGCGAGGCCGCGTCGCCGAAATCGAGCCCGGTCATCAGGTGGTGCGCTTCTTCTTCCTCGACCGTCGACTTGCCGCGATACAGGTCGGGCACGAGCGCGAAGTAGCCGCAGCGCGCGAGGCGATCCGCGACGCCGCGGATCTGGTCGTTCAGCCCCCACCATTCCTGGATGACGACGACCGCGGGCGCGCCTTCGGTTTTTGCCGGCGTGGCGAGATAGCCCTGCAGTTCCTGGCCGTCCGGGCGTCGAAACGTGATCATGGAACCGGATGTTTGAGACATGAAACCGCTCCTTTTCGAAAAATGCGATGAGTGCGGCATCGGGGCCGGCCTGCGGCGCGGCGACGATCGGGCAAGCCGGGCGTCGTGGTTTCCGCTCGCGTTCGTTTCGGCCGGCGCCGACCACGCGGCCATTCTATGCGCAAACACAGGCTGCCTGCGCGAACGGCACTGCGTTCGCAAGACCGCGTGCGATGAGGGGGCGATTCGTTCCCGGAACGGATGGCCGAAAAGCAACACCCCGCCCCGTTTGAACGGGAGCGGGGTGTTGTGCGGTGTGCCGCGCGTGTCGGAATACGCCGGCGCGTGACGGGCGCTTACTGGCCGAAATACACGGAGTCGCGGCCGTCCTGCTTGACCGCGATCGCGCGGCCGGCACGCACACCAGCGGCGGCTTGCGCGCCGTAGCCGGTTTCATCGGCGTTCGTCACACGGGCCTGTGCGGTCTGCAGCGCGCGCGGGTAATACTGATCGGAGACTTCGGGCTTGTAGCCGGCCTGTTCGAGCTGGACGAGTTCCGCGCGCACCTGGGCACGCGTCAGTTGGCCCGACGGATTCGACTGTGCGAATGCGCCGTACGAGGCGGACAGGGCGGTTGCGGCGACGACAGCGTAGATGAACGACTTCATGACGACCTCCGGTTTCATTGATTTCGCGCTTCGCTTGTTGCGTTCAGCGGTTGATTGCATCGTAGCGATCGCGTTACCGGTCGGAAATACGCGTTCCAGCGAATAATTATTGCAACTGGGTAAACGATCCGAACGGGTGAGTATTTCGTCTGATTATTGAGAGCCTGTCCGGCGCTTGATCTGGACCACGGGCGAGGCCGTCAATGGAGCGATATCGTCGATCGGCAAGTGGCCGAACCACGATGAATGAATCGTATTCCGAAGTGTTCGAGTGAGGCTGACGACATCATCGTTCGTGTCGTATCGCGTGCGTACCGCCGCGTCACTCGGCCAGGACTGCCTGCCGTTTCCGGTATTCGGCAGGTGTGATGCCGACGTGCCGGGTGAAAGACCGCCTGAGCGTATCGACGTTCGCGAAGCCGCATTTCGCGGCGACCTGTTTCGGCGTGTCGTGGCCGTTCTCGAGCAGGTGGCGGGCTGCCGAAATCCGGGTCGCCTCGACCCATGCGGCAGGCGTCATGCCGACTTCCGCGCGGAACAGCCGAGCGAAGTGGCGCGGGCTCATGCCTGCATGCTTCGCCATCTCCGCCACCGAGTGCTCGAGTTCCGGATTGGCCGCGATCCAGCGCTGGACCTCCTGCAGTACCGAACGCCCGGCGGGGCGCGCCTCGCCCTTGCGGCTGAACTGGAGTTGCCCGCCCGGTCGCTTGAAGAACATGACCAGTTGCGCGGCGACGCGCCGCGCGATCTCGCGGCCGAGATCTTCCTCGACCAGCGCGAGCGCGAGATCGAGCCCGGCCGTCACGCCGGCGCCGGTGCGCAGCTTGCCGTCGCGCACGTACAGTGCATCCGCGTCGACGGCGAGCGACGGATAGGCTTCGGCAAGCGCGTCCGCGGCAGCCCAGTGCGTGGTCACGTGACGCCCTTTCAGCAGGCCGGTGGCCGCGAGGATGAACGCGCCGGTGCAGATCGAGCCGTAGCGCTTGCTCTGCACGGCCGCCGCTCGCAGCCACGCGAGCACGTCGGTGCGCAGTGCGATCCGGCCGGCGCCCGGCGCGCCGGCGACCAGCAGCGTGTCGATGCGCTCGGGAATGTCGGGAACGATCCAGTCGGGCAGCAGCTGCGCGCCGGACGAACTGCGGATCGGGCCGGACTCGCCCGCAATGATCCGCAACGTATAGAACGGTTTCCCGTATTCGGCGTTCGCTTGCGCGAAGACGTCGAGCGGTGCGGAGACATCGAGCAGTTGAACGCCCGGAACGGCGAAGATTCCCACGACCTTCGGCATGATCGATTGCGTGTTGTTTCGAACGTGACGGGTAGCAGTATAGAGGGGCCGGCGATGCACGGAGCGCGCGGCGGAGCCTGTTTCCGGCGTTCTTCTTGCCGTACGGGCACCGTGTCCGTCTGTCGCGCAAAATGGCAGGATTTGACGTAATGCGTCTATTGGAGACGGCTATCGGGATCCGGAGAATCAAGGGTGTTTTCAATGGAGGTCGATCATGACGGAGAACGTTGCAGGCATCACCATTCCCGATAGCCAACTGACGCGCGAGATCACCGAACTCGTTCGCGATACCGCGTCGCCGTTGCTGTTCCATCATTCCAGCCGCGTCTTCTATTTCGCTGCGCTCGCGGGCCAGCGGCGCGGTCTGAAATACGATCCCGAGATGCTCTACTGCGGTTGCATGTTCCATGACATGGGGCTCACGCACAAACACAGCAGCGCGTGCGAGCGGTTCGAGGTGGACGGCGCCAACGCCGCCCGCGATTTCCTGAAGGGCAAGGGCATCTCGCAGCAGGATATCGATGTGGTATGGACTTCGATCGCACTGCATACCACGCCGGGCATTCCGCAGCACATGCATCCGGTGATCGCGCTCGTGACCGCGGGTGTCGAGATGGATGTGCTGGGCCTGAAATATCCGGAATACAGCGACGTTGAACGCGAGGCCGTCGTCCGTGCGCATCCGCGTACGCCGCACTTCAAGGAAGACATCATCCAGGCGTTCTACGACGGGATCAGGCACAAGCCCGACACGACGTTCGGCAACGTGAAGGCCGACGTGCTCGGCGACAAGGATCCGCATTTCCACGCCGGCAACTTCTGCAGCGTGATCCGGTCGTCCGCGTGGGCGGGCTGATTGTTCGCGGTATGACGCACGACCTCCGCTGCTGAACGGAGATCGTGCGCGCCACGCGAATCGCGATTCGCATATATTCAGGAATGCGATCATGTTGGACCAGTCGAACGATCGAAAGCTGATCGGAGCGAACGGCGCGCCGGTCGAAGATTACGTCAACATCCAGACGGTCGGCCCGCGCGGCCCCGCGCCGTCGCAGGACGTCTGGCTGATCGCGAAATGATTCCGGAGCAGCGCACGCGTGCGAATGATGCCGGTGCGTACGGCGTGTGCTGTGGCGCATGGCATTAGCCGATACACAAGGGCGAAAACCTTCACGGCAATCGGCAGGCGGTTGCATGTTTTCCGACGTTCACCGGTGTACTTGGTGCGGCTGACTTTGTTGGACAGCACCACGCGTTGGATCTTCGGGGAAAGTCGCAGAACATCCTCCACGACAAGGCGGCAACTGTGCGAAGGCCGGATCGACATATGGCGTGGACATCACGGCGACATGGGTGCGGCTTGCGGTGTCGTCGAAGCAAGCCGGGCGGTACGGCGACACGACATCGCTGCATCACCAGCGGAAAGGTAGCCGTGTATGGGGGCGTGATTCGTTGCGCTGCCGGATTTTCGACCCATACGAGTGTTTCGATGGCGCCCAAACCTCACTACATATCCGACAGCCCCGGTGTCGGTGTGTGCTCGACACTGTTTGACGATGTCTGCAAGGGGAGGCCGAATGGCCAACGAGGTCTCGCACTGGGTGTTCATGACCGACGACGAGAAACGTGCGATATGGGAACGCATCCGACGCGAGGCGCGGCGATGTGTTTCCGTCGTGACGAACGGTGAATTGCCGGGAGCGGCGTTCCCAGTGCCGGGGACCGGGGGCCGCACTTGACGAAATCTCCGTGTCCTTGGCGAACCTCTCGGCCTTGTCAGGAAGAATGGGCGGCGGATTGGGAGCGGATGAAATCAGTAAAGATGTTGTTACGTGACAACCACGTGATATTTCCCCGACTTTATATACTGAACAAGTGCATTCCATCACCCTGGCGAATCTTCGATTCGCCCCCCAGTAACGCGCCTCCAGGTAGGTGGGTCATGTTCGCCCCGGCCTTTGCAGGCGCCCTGACCTCCACTACAGCCACACTCTCCATCCACCTTCCGCCAGTTCCCGGCAAAACGCCTATAATGATTGGGCAAATTGCCGGGAGAAGTCATGAGCACCATTGCTTTTCATCCTTCGGGCGTCGCGCATCCGCGTCAGGCCGAATTCACGATTCTCGAACAACTGCTGGCGATCCGAGTCCGATCGGGGGCCGATCTTGCCGAGCTGGCGAGCGCGCGCGTCGACGTCTCGGTGATCGACCGGCTGTCCGAGCACGGGCTGAAATCGGACGAACTGGCCTTCATCATTCCGCGCCGCACGCTGAGCCATCGTCGCCAGGCGCACGAACGCCTGTCGCCCGAGGAATCCGACAAGGCGATCCGTCTCGCGCGCATCGTCGCGCAGGCAACGGCCACGTTCGGCGACCAAGACAAGGCGATGGCGTGGCTGCGCAACGGGCTCCAGCGCTTCGGCGGCCGCACGTCGCTCGACATGGCGAGCACCGAGCATGGTGCGCGGCTCGTCGAGGAAGCCCTCACGCAGATCGACGAGGGGTATTTCGCTTGACGACGCTGTGGCGGATCAGCAATTTCGCCGACCTGAAAGGCATCGGCGGGTTGCGCGCCGGCGGGCGCTGGCACTTCGCCGGGCAGCCCGTCGTGTATCTCGCCGAGCATCCGGCGCTCGCGCTGCTCGAGACGCTCGTTCATTTCGAGATCGCCACGGTCGCGCAATTGCCGAGCGGGTACCAGTTGCTTCGCATCGAGGTAGCCGATTCGGTCGATATCGCCGAAATCGCGGAGGGCGACGCGCCGGACGACTGGCGATCCAACGTCGACTGGACCCGCAGCGCCGGTACCGAGTGGCTGCACACGCAGCCGAGCGCGCTGCTGCGCGTGCCGAGCGTCGTCGTGCCGCACGCGCACAACTTCCTGCTGAATCCACTGCATCCGGCTGCTTCCGAGGCCCGTATTGCCGAAGTGATGCAATCACCGTACGACACCCGGATTCTGCGGCTGGTCCAGTCGAAGCCCGGTGAATAGGGAACCGGACGACGGAGCCTGCGCCAGACGCGGGATCAGCGCTCGTGTGCGGCGCGATCCGCTGCCGCATCGGGTGGCAGCGTCTGCCGGAGGCGCGTGACCGTTCGCGTACTGACGAGACCGAGCATCGTACTGACGTCGGCATGTGCATGGCCTGCAAGCAACTGGCGGCGTGCAACCGTATTGCGCAGCACGCGCGGGCTGATGTCCGCCGCATGGAAGCCGATCGCGCTCAGCGCGTCGCGCACCACGAGCAGCAGGAACATGTCGTTCATCGCGCCACCGCCGCGCGGTGCGGGAAACAGCAACGCGGATGCCGGCGCGTCGGCCGAGCGCGCACGCCATGCGGCGAGCGGCGCCAGTGAAAATTCGGCGAGCGTGATCCGGCGCGCCGGCCGCGCCCGATCGCGCGGCACGGATAGTGCCGGCGGCTGCGCGTCGAGATCGAGCGCGTCGTGCGTCGTTGCACGTATCTCCGCCGAAGTGATGCCGCTCGCGAGCAGCAGCGCGACGATCGCGCGATTCCGGCAATCGGCCGGCGTGTCGTCCGGTCGAGGTTGCACGTGGTGCTGAAGCGCCGCGTCGGCATCGGGCGGCAGGTAGCACGGTTCGGGCTCGCCGTCCGGCCATGCGAGATCACGCGTCGTCCGGCCGGCCGGATGAATCGTGCGCACGCCGGCCTCGACCAGATGCCGGCCCAGCCGGTCGATCAGCTTCGCGTAGCGCACGCGAGTCGACGTGCCGGGCGCACAGGTGCGTTCGAGTTCCGCCAGGAAAGCCGCGACGTGGTCGGGCCCGAACGTGGCCAGCGACACGCGGTGCGCGATCAGATGACGCAGGAACCGTTCGAACATCGCGACGTGCTGCACGACCGAACGCGGCGCGAACGGCCGGCGGTCGGCGCCGGTTGCGGCGGTTTCCTGCCACGCCCGGAAGGCGCCGACGGGGTCGTGGGTCCAGCGATTCGTGTCCATGCACGATTTATAGCCGGAACGCGGAGGCTCCGGCAATCGGTCAGATGGCCAGTCCGACGCAACCGGTGCGTCAGTGCGCGGGACGTGCGTCGACGATGCAGTCGTTGTGCCGGGCCAGGCAAGCGAGCAGCAGCGTGTTGAAGAAACGGAGTGCGTCCGGCACCCAGTTCCATCGCGTCGGGGTCCGCATCCGGATCATCCGTGGCTGACCGTCATGAGCCCGGCCCGTCGTGTGAGGAGGCAGGGTGTCGGGCCGGCAATCGCAAACGAACCAGCTGCTCGGCGTGCGATGTCGCCGGCACGCGGCACCGCGCAACGTCACCCTCCGCCACCATCAACCTTCGCGCGAAGGCGAAGAAGCCGCAACCTCTGTCGCGCTTGCCTGTCCGCTGAGCCGCGCAAATGCGGCGAACGCCAGTTGCGTCGCGATGGCAGCCAGCGTGCCGGCCGCCATGCCGTTGCCGAGCACGATCTGCACGGGTGAGCTGAAATGGCGATACAGGTTCGGCACCAGGATCGGTGCAAGGCCGACGACGAGTGCGGCCGCGAGCGTGTACTGGTTGGCGCGCGCGTGCAGGTCGACGCCGGCGAGCAGCCGGATGCCCATTACGCCGATCATCGCGAACACGACCAGCGCGGTGCCGCCGACCACCGCGGCCGGAATCGCATACGCGAGCCGCGCGAGCGGCGCGAACAGCGCGATGGCGATCAGGATCGCGCCGGCCGCGGCCGTCACGTAGCGCGAGCGCACGCCGGTCGTCTGCACGACGCCGATATTCTCGGCGCTGGTCACGATCAGCGGCGTGCCGAACAGCGCGCCGGCGAGCGATGCCAGCCCATCGCCGCGTATCGTCTTCGGCACGTCGCGCGACAGCGAGATCGGCTTGCCGCACGTTTCGCCGACGGCGACCGTCTGCGCGGTGGCCTCGGCCATCGAGATCGCGGTGAAGATCAGCAGCGGCAGCGCGGCCAGCACGTCGAAGCGCGGCATCCCGAACGGCAGCCATACCGGATGCGTGAACAGCGGGCCGTGCCACACGTCGGCGAGCGCCGGCATCGCATCGAGCGCCCAGCCGAGCGTTGCGCCGGCCATCAGGCCGATCAGCACCGCGAGGCGCCCGAGCGTGCCGCGGAACGCACCCGCGACGACGACCGTTGCGACGATCGTCGCCAGCGCGAGACCGAGCGCGCGCGGCTGGGCGAAGTCGGCCGAGCCGGGCTGGCCGACGACGATCGTCGCGTAGATCCGGATCAGGTTGATCGACACGAGCAGCAGCATCGCGCCGACGACGATGCGCGGAAAGAGCCGCAGGCAACGCGTGAAGACGGGCAGCAGCACCCAGTAGAACGCGCTGGCGAGCAGCGCCGCGCCGGCGGCGGTCGGCAGGCCCGATTGCGCGGCAATGCCGGCGAACAGCATCGTCGGTGCGCCGCCGGGCACCATCACGAACGGCATGCGCGCGCCGATGGGGCCGGCGCCGAGCGATTGCAGCAGCGTGCCGATCCCGCAGGCGAAGAACGTCGCGCCGATCAGCTGGACGGTCAGGTCCGCCGGCAGCGCGAGCACTTTTGCGATCAGGAACACGGCCGTGATCGGGGAGGCGGCCATCGACAGCACGTGCTGCAGCCCGAACAGCGCGAGCTGCCAGGCGGGCAGCCTTGCATCGACGGGCGTTGGGATCGGATCGTGCGACACGGCAGGCCCCTCGGAAGCGAACGGCGACGAGCGCCGGAAACCGGCGGTGAACGGCAAGGTCAGGCCCGCAGCCAGGGCAGTTGCGCGGCGCTGTAGCGGAACGTCTGGAACACGCTGTTGAGCTGGCCCGGCCCGGTCTTGCGCGCGGCTTCGTCCGGGTATTCGGCGAACCACGGAATCACGTATTCCCAGACGACCTCGCCGGCGGGCGTCACTTCGAACAGGCGGCCTGTCGACGATTCGGTGACGTGCGTGTTGCCGTTCGGCAAGCGCTGCGCATTGCCCATGAACGGCGTGTAGAACAGGTTCACGACGTCGTCCGCATACGACCACACGACGCGCTGCGTCGCCGGATCGATCTCGACGACGCGCGAGAACACGACGTGCGCGCCGTGGCGGAAATTGCCGTTGTCGAACGCGAGGATGTTGCCGTTCGCGAGCGGCACCGGCGCATGCTGGTGCGACACGACGTCGGGCCCGATCCGCAGGTCGACACGGCCGGTTTCGCGGTTCACGCCGATGATGCCCGACGTCGTGCGCAGGCTCATCAGCACGCGGCCGTTCGCGTCGACCGCGAGGCCGTTGACGAGCGGCCAGTGATAGCGCCCGAAGCCGGCCGCGATCGGGAAATCCTCGGGTCGCAGGTGTTCGCGCGCACGCCATTCCCACACGATCTCTCCGGCCCGGTTCACTTCGCGGATCACGTCCGCATACATCACTTCGTCGTCGCCGTGCGGCGTGCCGCCCGGCACGCGCCGCGCGAACGCGGCGTCGACCGGTTCGCACGCGGCGTACAGCAGGTTGCCGTTCGGCAGCCACTGCGCGTCGTGATGATGCGCGGGGTCCTCGTAGCGCCACACGGTTTCGCCTTGCGGCGTGACTTCGTAGAAGTCGCCGCCATGCCACATCGACCACGGCGCATAGCGCGATTCGGAGTGCGGATGATTGCCGTTGTAGCCGAGGTTGCCGTTCGCGAGGATGACCGCATGGCGGCCGGGGCGCACGGGCATCTTCCACTGATGTGCGACTTCACCGTCGATGCCGACGAGATAGACGTTGCCGTCGGCCGTTTGCGGCGTGATGAGCGTATAGCCGCCCGCGGACAGTGCGGGATCGTGGGCGATGAGGCCGACGCCACGGCGGCGCTGGGTAATCTGGTCGACGGTTGTCACTGCGCTCTCCATTCGAATCGGACACGGGGATGCAGCGCAATCTAGACGATCCGGGCGATCAGTAAAATCGGATTATTCTTGACGGCCTGTTCGGAAAAAACTAACGGATCACTCATGCGTTCGATATCGCAGGCATTCCGCTGTTTCGACGAAGTCGCGCGACGCGGCTCGATTCGCAAGGCGGCCGACGCGCTGCACCTGACCGCCGCGGCGGTGCACCAGCAGATCCGCAATCTCGAGGAGCAGGTCGGCGTGCCGCTGTTCGACCGGCTGCCGCGCGGCATGCAGCTGACGCTCGCCGGCGAGATCGTGATCGCGGCCGTGCGGCGCGGTCAGCGCGACTTCGACAACGCGCTCACGCAGGTCGAGGACCTGCGCGCGCTGCGGCGCGGCCACGTGAACCTGGCGGTGCCCGCATCGACCGCGGAAAAGCTCGTGCCCGACGCGATCCTTGCCGCGATGCAGCGCTATCCGGGCGTCACGTACAGCGTGCGCTCGGGAAACGGCGAAAGCATCGTGCGCTGGGTCGAGACGGGCGAGGCCGACATCGGCTATGCGTTGCGCCGGCGCACGTCGGCGGGCGTCGTCGAGGTGCGGGCGTTCGCCCAGCCGCTGGGTGTCGTCACGGCGCCCGGCCATCCGCTCGCGGCGTCAGGCGGAAAGGTGCGGATGCGCGACTGCTTCGCGCATCCGCTGATCCTGATGACACCCGACACGGAACTGCGCGCGATGTTCGACCAGATCGATGCACGACAGCCGCGCAACGTGCGGCCGCTGGTCGAGACGGGTTCGGTGCCGATGGTGCGGCGCCTCGCGGCCGAAGGCGCGGGCGTCGGCTTCCTGATCGCCGAGAACGTCGCGGACGACGTGGCTGCCGGCCGGCTCGCGTGGACGCCGCTTGCCGATGCGGGCGCGCGCTCGTTCAGCTGCATCTACCAACGGGCGGACATGAGCGCGACTGTCGCCATGACGATGTTCCTCGAGTTCTTCTCCGACGCGATCGAAGCGATGGAAGACGGTTTCGCGCGTGACGGCCGAACGGCCGGCAAGCGTCGCCGGGCAGCGCGATAACGACAGCGGCCACGCGAGCGCATCGCACTGCGATGCAGTGCAACACGCGTACCCGCGCGCGTGCGGTCGTGACGTTGTGCGTGCAACGTCCGGCTGCATTACTTCATTCCCTTATTGCGGAAAAAAATTTGTTCATGGGACTATCGAATGCGTTGTCGGCGCACCGAGGGGGTCGCAGGCAGCGTGATGTCCCTCGCAACGACTGACAAGAACATCGGCAGACAATGAACAGAACAGCGATCTTTCCGTATGCGTCCGCGTTGCTCGCGGCCGCCATGATGACGGCCTGCGGCGGCAACGACATCGAAACCGACACAGGCGCCACGACGACACCCACGGCCGACACGAGTTGTCTCGCAATCGACAACAGCGGCTCGACTGTCGTGGTCGGGTCGAACCAGCCGGGCGACCCGTCACTGCCGGAAGCGTCGTCCGGTTATCGCACCGGGATGAAGCCCGTCTATGCGAAAACGTATCTGGTCGCCACGTCGAACGCCTACGCGAGCGCGGCCGGTTGCGCGGTGCTGAAGAAAGGCGGCACGGCCGCCGACGCGGCGGTCGCCGTGCAGGCCGTGCTCGGGCTGACCGTGCCCGAAGCGACGGGCCTCGGCTCGGGCGGTGTGCTGCTCTACTACGATGCGCGCGGCAAGACGCTGCAGGCGTATGACGGCCGGGAAACCGCGCCGGCCGCCGCGACGGAGAACTACCTGCGCTATGTCGACGATGCGACCGACCACTCCGCGCCGCTGCCGAATGCGCGTGCGAGCGGCCGCTCGATCGGCACGATCGGTGTGCCGAGGCTCATCGAGGCGCTGCAGCAGGATCACGGCCGGCTGCCGTGGCAGAACCTGTTCGGCGATGCGATCACGCTCGCGACCAACGGCTTCCCGATCGGTGGCCGGCTCGCCGACGCGATCGCGGCGAACGCCGCGAACCTGAAGCGCGACCCCGAGGCCGCCGCGTATTTCCTGAACGCCGACGGTTCGCCGAAGACACTCGGCACCGTGCTGAAGAATCCGGCGTATGCGCGCACGCTGACGCTGATGGCGCAGTCGGGTGCGAACGCGCTGTACACGGGGCAGATCGCGCAGGACATCGTCGCGAAGATCGCCACGACGAAGGGCGCCGATGGCTCGACGCTCACGCCGGGCAAGACGACCGTCGCGGATCTGGCCGCCTACCAGGCGAAGCGCCGCGACCCGGTGTGCACGACCTATCGCAGCTACTGGGTGTGCGGGATGCCGCCGCCGTCGTCGGGCGGCATCGCGGTCGCGTCGGCACTCGGCATTCTTGAGAACTACGACCTGAAGTCGCTGAAGCCGACGGCGATCGATCTCGAAGGCGGCAAGCCGACCGTCGCGGGCGTGCACCTCATCACCGAGGCCGAGCGGCTCGCGTATGCCGACCGCGACAAATACGTGGCCGATACGGATTTCGTGCCGCTGCCGGGCGGCACGTGGAATACGCTGCTGAACAAGCCTTACCTGAAATCGCGCGCGGCGCTGATCGACCCGTCCAAGAGCATGGGTACCGCGCAGCCGGGCGATCTCGGTGCGGTACCGCTCGGGGTCGACACGACGTTGATCGAGCACGGCACGAACCAGTTCACGATCGTCGACGGTGACGGCAACGTGCTGAGCGCGACGACCACGGTCGAGTCGAGCATGGGCTCGTTCCACATGACCAACGGCTTCCTGCTGAACAACCAGTTGACCGATTTTTCCGCGAACCCGGTCGACAGTTCGGGCAATCCGGTGGCCAACCGCCTGCAGCCGGGCAAGCGGCCGCGCAGCTCGATGGCGCCGACGATCGTGTTCGGTCAGGCCGCGGACGGCTCGCGCGGTGACTTCGTGATGGCGACCGGTTCGCCGGGCGGCGGCACGATTCCGCAATACGTGGTCAAGACGCTCGTCGGCGCGCTCGACTGGGGTCTCGATGCGCAGCAGTCCGCCGGGCTCGTCGACTTCGGCGCAAGCAACAGCCCGACGACCACGATCGGCGGCGAGCATCCGAACGTCAACACGGCGAACAACGGGGCGAATGATCCGCTGATCACGGGGCTGCTCGCGCTCGGGCACAGGGTGTCGACGTCCGCGCAGGCGAGCGGCGTCAACACGGTGATGCGCGTGACGGTCGGCCAGTCGCCCGCGTTGCAGGGCGGCACCGATCCGCGGCGTGAAGGCGTCGTGCTCGGCAATACGTTCCGGCCATAATCGGGCGGTACGCGTGCGGTTCCGATCTGCCCGTATTGGCCGACGAGCGATCGGGGCCGTGCATCGTGAAGGAGCCGCAATGATGCATGCGCATCTGCTTGAAATGGATGCCATCCTGTCGGCGCCGGGCTTTTTCGATTTCCTCGCCGACCTGGATTGCGACCGCGCGCTGGACAGTCGCGACGCCGAGCCTTTCGATGCGCAGTGGATGGCGTCGTTCGACGAAATCGACGGCGATCCGGGCGCAGCGCTCGACCGGCCGGCCGTGGATGCGCTGAGGGAAAAGGCGTTCAAGCTCGCGTTCGGCGCATCGGGGCATGCCGGCGTGGCGGCGTGCGTGTCCGACGACATCGAGCTGATCGCGAGAAGCCGGTTGTCAGGCCGTACCGACGGCTGGCCGACGAGCGTCCTTTGGAATGCTTATAGAAGCGGCCGGTTTCCCTGCTAGCCGTTTCTGGTCGCTTCCGCCCGTTTCGCCTGTCTGGTTCCGATCCGCGGCGATCAGCCTTGGCTCCGTCGCGGAATGCACCGCGCGACACGCCTCCAGGCTTTCCCCGTCCGCCGGGCTACACCGTCCCGATCCCGTTGCAATCCCCCGATTGTCAAACTGTGTGAATCAATCGTCAGCATTTGCAACCGAAGTAACAGTCCCCGCAAATCAATCGTTTTGCGCGTTCGCGCCGCTACATTAGCTCCACCTGCCGCACGTCGCGGCGAGGCATGCGACAAGCCGCACGAAGGCGGCCCGCAGCAACAACGTCTTTGGGGAGAATGACCATGAACAAGATCCGTACGATTCTGGTGGGTGCTGCACTGACGGCAGTGGCGACTTCGGCTGCGTTCGCACAGACGGCGCAAACCGGCGCCCAGGGTTCCGCGGGTGTCGGCGCGCAGGTTCAGACGCCGCTGCTCGGCGGTGGCGTGGGTGTGCAGGCCGGCGCCGGCGCGAACGCGGCAGGCTCGGGTTCGGGCGCGGGCAACGTCGTCGGCGGTGCGCTGAACGGCGTCGGCAAGACGGTCGGCGACGTGGGCTCGGCGGCCGGCAACGCGGTGGGCGGTGCGACGCACGCGGTCGGTTCGGCAGCGGGCACGGCGAAGGATGCCGCCGCATCGGCCGTCCACTCGACGAAAGCGCACGTGAAGCATGTCGCGGGCAAGGCGAAGAGCCACGCGCAAGGCGCGGTGTCGACGGCAGGCGACGTCGCCGGCGGCGCGAAGGCGAAGGCCGGTGAGGCGCTCGAAGGTGCGACGAACGCGGTGCAGGGCGGCGCATCGGTCGGTGTGAAGGGTTCGGCGTCCGCGCAAGGCGGCGCGCTGTAAGCGTCACGCTTCCCGTCAAGGCCCGGCCCGCTTCGATGCGGGCCGGGCTTTTCTATTGGCGCGCTCGGCGCGCCGTTCAACGCATCCTCGATACGGGGATGCGTCGATGTTCGCCACCGATCCGGCGACGCGACACGTATGCACGCCTTTGCCTGGGGCCGCCGGCACGTGCCCGCAACGGGCGGCGTGCGCGCCCCCTGCCCATTGCCCGCCCGCCATGCTTAAATAGCGGGGCTCCCGGTCGCCGGGCCGCCGGGATCGCGGTGCCGGCCGACACGGGCCAGCATGTCCGATCGACATCGTGACGACAGACGACACCAAAATGCCGTTCCGGCCAGTCCGGCGCGGCCCGATAACATTCCGAGGCCTCACGTCATGACCATCCTGTTCCGTCTTCTCGCGCTCGCCTGCGTGCTCTGGCTGGCCGCCTGCGCAGCGCCGCCTCCGCCGTCCGCCAGCACCGGCGCGTCCGCCGCCGCACCGGATGCCAGCGAACGCCGCGGGCTCGGCACTGCATGGGGCGAGTCGGTGCGATCCGAAACCCGCCAGGTCGATTTCGAACGCGCGGATCCGGCGAAGCCGACGGATCTCGCGTCGGTCTATTACAACGATGCATTGCCCGGACATCCGCCCGCGTCCCAGGTTCGCCGGTTGCCGACCCGCGTCGCGCTCGCCAACGGCGACATCGCGCTGTCGTTTACGGACGAAAGGGGTGCACCGCTGCGTCTCGCGCGCAGCAATGGCCGCTGGCACATGGCGGGCGTCGAAGGTTCGCGCTACATGATCGTGCTGCGCAACCAGGGGCGCCGGACGTTCGAAGTCGTGTCGACCGTCGACGGGCTCGACGTGCTGTCGGGGCGGCCGGGCAGCTACACGAATGGCGGTTACGTGCTGTATCCGGGCCGTACGCTGACGATCGAGGGCTTCCGCAAGAGCCGCGACGAAGTCGCCGCGTTCCGCTTCGCGGCGGTGCCCGACAGCTACGTCGCGAACTCGAAGTACGGCGATTCGGCGAACGTCGGCGTGATCGGTGTCGCGCTGTTCGCGCAGAAGGAGAATGAAGAGGAAGCGATGCGTCGCAACGCGAATCCGTTCCCCGGCAATGACAACGGCTATGCTCCGCCGCCGGTGCCGCGCGGCGAGTGACGTTGCGTCGTGGATCGGCCGCGCGCGTCGCGGCGAACGATGCACGCGCGGCGATCCTGGGTCGCCGCGGCCCGAGCGGCATGCCGGCGCATGCGACGGACCTCGCGACGGTCCTGCGCGATTCTCGCGAGCATGGATCGGCCCGATGAGATCGTCGATTGCATTGAAGCTCGCGGTGCTGGCGCTGCTGGCCTCGAATGCCGCCGTTGGATTCGCCGAAACGCTGGCGCCAGAATCGGTGCGGCTCGCCAACGGTCACGAGATCGAATGGGCGAGCCCGAGGTTGTTCGAGGTCGATGCGGCCCGTCACACGAAATCGGCACTGATCGTGCCGGCCGCGCTGCGCCGTGCATTGGCAGAGGCATCGAGCGTTGCGTTTCCGTCGGGCCGTTCGAAGCGGATCGACGGCAACGACTATCTGCTGGTCGTCGTCAATCGCTCTTCGAGCAGCCGTCCGACCGGATATTGCGGCGCGGGCGAAGAAGGGTCGCTTTACGTGCTGGAACTGCGCGGCACCCGTGCGGTGCCACGTTTCTCGCTGCCGGTCCAAAGCTGTCTCGATTCCGTTTCTCTCGAAACCGACGGTGGAACTCAATCGCCTTATCTGGCGATCGCGTGGCACGACGATCCGGCCGCCATCGACATCCGGTGGGAATATGTCGCGCATGGCGGCGCACTGCATCGCGTTTATCGTTTCGTGAACGGCACGTTTGTCGAGGCCGAGGTACCGCGGTAACACGGTCATCCCGTGGCACGATGGCGATTCGAAATCGCATCGCGTGCTTCCCTTCCTTCCGGATCCACGGAGAGCGTCATGTCGTTACCCGCTTTCAGGTACCATCCCGACCCGCTGGCAACGGGCAGCGAGATCCGCTCGGACGCGCGCTGCGTGTGTTGCGGCGATGCACGTGGTTACGTATACGCCGGCCCCGTGCATGCGGTCGACGAGTATGAGAATTGCCTCTGCCCACGGCTCGGCGCAGCCTTCACCGACACGTACGGCATCGGCGGCGGCGAATGGGACGAAGTGCCCGACGCGGTCGTCAGCGAAATCGCTTGTCGCACGCCGGGCTTTCAGGGTTGGCAGTAGGAGCGGTGGTGGACGCATTGCGGCGATGCCGCGCAGCTCATCGGTCGTGCGGGTGCCGGAGAACTGCGCGCGCTCGGCCCGCAGGCAGTCGCGTCGATTCGGGAATCGACCGGACTCGACGAGGGCGCGGAGTGGGAGCATTTCCTTGCCGCACTCGACAAGGACGGTTCACCGACCGCGTATATGTTCCGCTGTATCCGTTGCGGCGAACCCGGCGGCTACCAGGATTGCGACTGATGGCCTGGCTCACGGCATCGCGCGGCGATCGCAGGCTTTATCGTCATGAAACAGAGGAATCTTCGTGAAGTTCATCCACGCGGCAGACATACATCTTGACAGCCCGTTGCACGGCCTGAGCGCGTATCCCGACGCGCCGGCCGCGCAGTTGCGCAACGCGTCGCGCGAGGCGCTGCGGCAACTCGTGGATCGTGCGATCGAAGAGGAGGTTGCATTCCTCGTGATTGCCGGCGACCTGTACGACGGCGACTGGAAGGATCACAACACGGGCATCTTCTTTGGCCAGCAGATGGGGCGCCTGCGCAAGGCCGGCATCCGTGCGTTCGTCCTCGGCGGCAACCACGATGCCGAAAGCGAGATGACGAAGAAGCTGACGCTGCCCGACAACGTCATCGTATTCGGCCACCGCAAGGCGGAAACCCACAAGCTGCCTGAATTCGAAGTCGCGCTGCACGGGCAGAGCTTCAAGGACAAGGCCGTCGTCGACAATCTCGCGATCGGCTATCCGGATCCGGTGCCCGGTTACTACAACATCGGCGTGCTGCATACGGCGCTCGAAGGCTATGCGGCGCACGCGAACTATGCGCCGTGCACACTGGCCGAACTCCATGCGAAAGGCTACGACTACTGGGCACTCGGCCATGTGCATGAATTCCAGCAATGGTCGGGGCCGTCCACCGTGGTGTTTCCCGGCAACCTGCAGGGGCGCCATATCCGCGAGACGGGCCGCCGCGGCGCGGTGCTCGTGACGGTCGAGCAAGGCCGCACGCAGGTCGAGCGTCTGTATCTCGACGTGCTGCGCTGGGAAGCCGTGTCGGTCGACGCGTCCGATTGCCTGACCGTCGCCGACCTGTCGAGAAAGATCGGCCAGTCGCTGGAAGCGCTGCTGACCGTCGACGGTCATGTGCCGCGCGCGGTGCGTGTGACGGTCGCGGGGCGTACGCCCGCCCACGGCCTCTTTTTCGGCCGCGCGCCGCAGTTGCGTGCGGAGGTGCTGAACCAGATCGGCATCATCGGCAACGAGCGGTTGTGGCTCGAGAAGGTCCGGCTCGCGACGTCCGCGGCCGATCATCAGCCGGGCGAAAGCGAGCAGCTCGAAGCGCTCGAGGACCTGAAGCAGATCCTGGCCGATGCCGCGCGCGATCCGGATTTCCTCGAGTTGCTCGAACGCGACCTGAAGCCGTTCGTCGGCAAGGTGCGAAGCGACGTGAAGGAAGAGGTGCCGTTGTTGGCGATGGCACGCGCGGGCGAGCTCACGGCGCTCGTCGAGCAGGTCGGGCCCGCGTTGCTTGCGCGGCTGGCGAGGGGGGAGTAAGCGATGCGGATCAACCAGCTCGATCTGATCAAGTACGGCAAGTTCACCGACGAGACGCTGCGTTTTCCGTCGGCCGATGAGGATTTCCACGTGATCGTGGGGCCGAACGAGGCCGGCAAGTCGACGATCCGCACGGCCGTGTCGGAGCTGCTGTTCGGGATGAAGCTGCAGACGCCGCTCGATTTCCTGCACAGCACACCTGAACTGCGGATCGGCGGCGTGCTGGAGAGCGGCACGGGCGAACTCGCGTTCCACCGCGCCCGCGGGCGCAGTCCGCTGCGTACGCCCGCCGACGACAAGTTGCCCGACGATTACCTGTCCGCCGTTCTCGACGGCGCCACGCGCGAATTCTTCGAGCAGATGTTCGGGCTCGATCACGGGCGTCTGGTCGACGGCGGCCGGAGCATTCTCGACGCATCCGACAAGCTCGGCCAGGTGCTGTTCGAATCGGCCGCCGGGGTCGGCAGCCTCGGGCCGGTGCGCGAGGAGCTCGATGCGCGTGCGCTCGAGCTGTGGGCGCCGCGTCGCAGCGGCAGCGCGTTTGCACTTGCCGAAACGTCGTTCAACGAAGCCGTGACCGAACTGAAGACGGTTCAGGTGCGTACGCGCGACTGGGTCGAACGCAAGGATGCGCGCGAAGCGGTCGAACAGCAGATCGAGCAGGCGCGCGCGGAACAGCGCCGGCTCGAAGCGCTGCGCTCGAAGCTCGAGCGCGTGCGACGGCTGGCGCCGTACCTCAAGGAGCTGACGGTCAAGGATGCGGCGCTCGCGGAACTGGGCGCGGTCGTCGAGTTGCCGCCCACCGCGTATGCGGATCTGTTGAAGGCGCAGGGCGATCTCGCGGCCGAACAGAAGGTGCTCGAGGAACGGCGTGCCGACCTGCTCGCGAAACGGCAGGCGCGCGATGCGATCGACGCCGACGCTGACACGCTGGCGCTCGAAGCCGACATCGAAGCGCTCGATCGGCTGCGCGGCGCGTGCATGAATCACGCGCAGGATCTGCTGCTGCTGGGTGCGGACGTCGAGCGGCACCTGTCCGCCGCGTTCGCCGCGGCCGCCCAGCTCGACTGGCCGACGGACGAAGCGTCGCTGCGTGCGTCGCTGCCGACGGCGCTGTCGCTGAAGACCGTGGCCAACCTGTTGCGCGAACACGGCGCGCTGCACCAGGCGCTGGCCGGCGCGCGCGAATCGCTCGACGAACGCACGCGCGAGCTTGCACAGGTGCAGGAACAACAGGCGCGCCTGTCGACCGTCGATGTGCCGGAAACGCTGCGCGCGGCGTTGGCCGATGCGCAGGGCTTTCGCAACAGCGGCCAGCGCGAGCAGGCGCTCGAACAGGAAATCGCTGCTGCGGAACGCACACTGTCCGGCGCACTCGATGCGCTCGGCCGGTGGCGCATGCCGGTCGACACGCTGCGCGCGCTCGACGTGCCGTCGGTGGCGCGGCTCGGTGCGCTGCTGAAGGAGGACAGCGAACGCGCGAGCGCGGCCGCTGCCGCACGCGACGCACGGGACGGCGCGCTCGAAGAGCTCGAGCGGCTCGAACTGCAGGAAAAGCACTTCGCGGAGAACCACAAGGTCGTCACGACCGCCGACGTGCTGGCAGCGCGTGCGCGGCGCGACGGCGCATGGGGCGATATCCGCAGCGGCGCGATCGATATCGGAACGGGCGCGCCCGCGCTCGACGATGCGATTCGCCTTGCGGACGAACTCGTCGACGCGCAGTTGGGCGCGACGCAGGCAGCGGCGACGTTGCAGTCGCTGCGTCAGCAGGTCGAATCCGCGCGTGCGGGCGTGACGCGCAGGCAGGCCGCGCTGGACGAGCGCGAACGTGAGCTCGCCGCGCATCGCGACGCATGGGCCGCGCTCGCGACGACGGCGGCGGTGCCCGGCATGCCGCTGGCGGCGATGGGCGACTGGCTTGCGAAGCGCGACACGGTGTTCGCCGCGCAGGCCGATCTCGATCGCCAGCGTCGCGAATTCGACACGATTCGCGACGCGCGGGCCGGTGCCGAAGCCGCGTTGCGCGCTGCGCTGCGTACCGTGTCGCGAGGCGGCGAGTCGGACGGTCTGGCGGCGCTCGTCGCGACCGCCGAGGCCTTCGTACAGTCGGCCGAGAAAGCGCTCGCGCAGCAGGACAGTCTCGAGGAGCGCGCGCGGGAAGCCGAACGCGGATGCGCGACGGCGCAATCGCGCGCCGGCCACGCGCAGGCGGCCTACGACGCGTGGCACGCGCAATGGCGGGACGCGCTGGCCGACGCGAAGCTTTCCACGAGCGCGGCGACGTTGGCCGCGGCGGAAGGTGCGCTCGCGCTTGCCAACGCCGTGACCGCCGAACTGGCCGATGCCGACGCACCGCGCAACCGGATCGCCGTGATCCGCGCGGAACTGGCCGCGCTCGAGGCGGGCGCACGGCGGCTTGCCGCGGCGCTCGCGCCGGAATGGCTGACGAGCGGCGACTGGCCGGACGTCGCGCGCCGGCTGACGATGCGCCTCGCTTCCGCCAGGGAAATTGCGCGTGCGATCGGTCGGGCCGACGAGGCCGTCCGGCAGGCCGACGGCAAGGTCGCGGATGCCGCCGCCGCGGTGGCCGGTGCCGATGCACGCATCCAGCCGCTGCTGCAACTGGCCGGTGTCGTGTCGATCGATGCCGCGCTGCCGCTGGCCGAACGCTCGGACCGGCAGCGCCAGCTGCGGCAGGCGGTCGATGCCGCGCACGAGGCACTGGTGCGCGACGGCGACGGCCTGTCCCGCTCCGCCGTCGAAGCCGAAGTCGCGGAGCAGGACATCGCCGACGTACCAGCGCACCTCGAAGCGGTGAAGCAATCGCTCGGCGATGTCGGCAAGCGGCTCAACGAGCTTTCACAGCAGCAGGTCGTGGCCGATCAGGCGTTCGGCGCGATCGACGGCCAGGCGAACGCGGCCGTTGCCGAGTCGAAACGGCAGGAAGCGCTGGCGGCGATGGGCGATGCAGCCGAACAGTACCTGGAAGCGGCTACGGCGAGCCGGTTGCTGAAGTGGGCGACGGATCGCTATCGCGACCAGAAGCAGGGGCCGATGCTCAGGCGCGCGGGCGAAATCTTCGCCGGGCTCACGCTGGGCGAATTCGCGCGGCTGACCGTCGATACCGAACGGACGCCGCCCGCCCTGTATGCACGGCGGACGAAGGGCGCGTCGGTCGAGGTTGCCGGGTTGAGCGAAGGCACGCGTGACCAGTTGTTTCTCGCGCTGCGGATCGCGGCACTGGAACTGCAGCTCGGCAGCCGGACCGCGCTGCCGTTCGTGGCCGACGATCTGTTCATCAACTTCGACGACGCGCGCGCGAAGGCCGGCCTCGATGCGCTGCGCGATCTGTCGACGCGAACCCAGGTGCTGTTCCTGACGCACCACGACCACCTGCTGCCGCTCGTGCGGAACGTATTCGGTGCGCAGGTCAACGTGGTCGAGCTGCAGCGCGCGCCGGTGAGCGCGTGATGCGGGGTGTGCCGGGATGCCGGCGCACGGGCGCGGTCATCGCGTGCAGGTAGTATGTGCGGTTCCGAAATGCGCGCGACCGGTTCTGCCGGTCGCGGGTCTGGCCATACGAGGGGGGAATATGAAAAAGCTGGTAGCCGCCATCGCGTTCGCGGCGGACAAGCATCGCAATCAGCGGCGCAAGGACGAAGAAGCGTCGCCGTACATCAATCATCCGATCGCGCTCGCCGACGTGCTGGCCAACGAGGCCGGCGTCGAGGACGAACGGGTGATCGTCGCGGCCGTGCTGCACGATACGGTCGAGGATACGGAGACGACCGAGCAGGAGCTGCTGCGGCTGTTCGGCAAGGACGTGGCGGACATCGTGATGGAAGTCACCGACGACAAGTCGTTGCCGAAGGAAGAGCGCAAACGCCTGCAGGTCGAGCATGCGGCGACCATCAGCCGGCGTGCGAAGCTCGTGAAGCTGGCCGACAAGATCTGCAACCTGCGCGACATCGCACGGCATCCGCCCGCGGACTGGCCGCTCGAGCGCAAGCAGGCGTACTTCGACTGGGCGAAGTCGGTCGTCGACCCGATGCGCGGGGTGCATCCCGGTCTCGAAGCGATCTTCGACGCCGCCTACGACGCACGGCCGGCGGACTGAGGCGCCCGCATGCGATCGGCCCGATCCTTCGGATTCGCGCGGCAATCGCCGGCCGTGGCGGGTGTCGATGTGGGTGGCGAAAAGAAGCAATGCGATCTCGTGATCCTGCGCGGACCAATGGTCGTTTGCCGCGAGGAACGGATCGCGCCCGAAGCGGTGCCTGCGCTGTGTCTCGCCCATGACGTCGTGGCCGTCGGTGTCGACGCACCGAGCCTGTGGTGGACGGGGAGCGGGCGCCGGGCGGCCGAACAGGCGCTCGCGCGCGAACGGATCTCATGCTTTCCGACGCCGTCGCGGGAGCAGGCGGTCGCGAGCACGTCAGGTTTCTTCGACTGGATGTTCATGGGAGAGCGCGTCTACCGCGCACTCGCGGACGCCTATCCGCTGCTGACCGGCGCGCGCTATGCGGGCGGGCGCGCGAGCTTCGAAACCTATCCTTATGCGATCACCTGCGCAATGCTGGGCAAGACTGTTGCGTCGGCGAAGCAGAAACGCAACCAGCGCCGGCAGTTGCTGGAGCGGCTGGGGATCGACGTGTCGACGCTGAAGTCCGTCGATGCGCGAGACGCGACCCTGTGCGCGTTGACCGCGCAATACGTCATCGACGGGAATGCGCACGCGTATGGCGATACGGAGGGCGGATATATCCGCGTGCCGATCGTGAACGAGTCGATCGCTCTCGACGCACCGTAGTTGTGTCGCGCGGCCCGGGCGAGGCGCGTAGCAAAAAGGTGAGCTTTTTCGGGAGGGGCGCGGCCGGTGTGCCGGCGAAGGTGTCAGGCTGCGATTGCCGGCCGGCAAGCATCGGAATGGCTGGCGCACACGGCGTTACGCCGGCGCGCTACGCGATTTCGGGCTGCGTTACTCAATCCTCGAGGATGGCTTTCGGCACGCTGGACAGGTCGCAGGCTTGCGCCTGTTCGAAGTAGCCTTCGGCGTCGTCGATCATCACGACTGCGACGTCGATCAGTTCGTCGAGCCGTTGCAGCAGCGATTCGCGCCACTCGATGTCTTCGTCACGCTCGGGCGTCTTGTCCAGCTGCTCGATGATCGAGTCGGCCGTCTGCAGGAAGGGAATCGCCTGCTGATAATTTTCGATCGAGACCATCGCAGCGTTGCGCGCGCCGACGAGCCGCTCGCGGTGCTCGTCTGCCAGTTCGGATTCGCCGCTGATTCGCGGCAATACATCCGAGATGCGTTGCAGAAGCGGCGGCGCCTGTTCTTCCAGGATGATGGCGCGCTCGCGGAGCGCTGCATATTCGTCGCGAAGGTCGGCGTCGCCGGGTTGAGTCGTGCTGTCCATCGTGGATATGAGTGCGTGGTTCGGTCGCGGCATGATACTCGACAGCACCGGATTCATTGCCCGTTCCGCGTCCGTATATGTAAGGGGAACGAGAGGCATACGTCACACCAATAGAGGTTGGATCGCGTTGCGACGCGCGGCTCGTCGTGAGGCTAGCCCCCGTGCGCGCCAGCGCACGGGGGCTTTTCAAAATATTTTCACAAAGGGCTTGCGCAGATGGGGGCGGGTGCTTAGAATCACGCCTCTTTCGCGCTAACGGAAACGCAGCGCGGGAGAGGGAAGCAAAGCTGGTGGTGTGCTGCGGTGTCGGGCACGCGGCTGGCCTGGAAGTTGAACCCCGCAGTCGCAACGATGTAGTGTAAAAAGTTGTTGACGAGCTGCGAAACACGGTTCATAATCTCGCTTCTCTGCTGCTGAAAACGCAGCGCTGTCGGGAAACACGAAGTTCCTCGCAGATTGCTCTTTAAAAATTAACAGCCGATAAGTGTGGGCGCTTGATGGAAGCGAGCTGATCCTCGGATCAGATAGCAAAAGTATCAAGAGTCTCACACTAAAGTA